>MCND01000057.1_pt1 | contig 52538 bp, 29 predicted proteins | sample 778211 | NCBI WGS metagenome assembly MCND01 (sample SAMN04296812, study PRJNA304217) | bioreactor metagenome | isolation source: activated sludge enriched with benzalkonium chloride | place: Turkey: Istanbul urban wastewater treatment plant
TGGTGACTTCAACCTTGCCGGCATCTTTATAGACGTCGTCGGCTGGAGCCGGAACGGTCACGGTACCGGTGGTTTTGCCCGCTTCGATGGTGATGACTGCACCGTTGGATAGGGTCACGGTAACGGGAGTACCGGCCGGGTTGGTCAGGGTAGCGGTGTAGCTGATCTGGCCACCTTCTGCCACGGAGCCGGTGGCGGACAGGGTCAGGCCAGTATCATCGATGGTATCGGTAACCGTGGTTTGTGCAGGGTTGCCATTGACCTCGAGTTTTTCGTAGTTGCCACCTTCAGCCTTGGTGATGGTGGTGCTCAGGGAGCTGCCGCCGGCCAGGGCATCGTTAGGCGCGGTGAAGTTGACCGAGCCGGAAGACTCGCCGACCGCAATGGTGATGGTCTGGCCGTTGGACAGGGTCACCACGACAGGCGACCCGGTGACGGGGGCGGTGACCGATGCGGTATACACCACGGTACCGCCCTCGGCGACGCTTGGGGTCGCGGTCAGGCTGATGGTGGAGGTGTCGATGGTATCGGTGACGTCCGTGACGGCCGGCGTGGTGTTCGGCACCAGGTTCTCGAAGTTGCCACCCTCGGTCTTGGTGATGCTCACCTCGACCTTGCCCGCATCCTTGTAAACGTCATCGGCGGGTGCCGGTACGCTGATGCTGCCGGTGCTGGCACCGGCGGCAATGGTGATCACCGCGCCGTTGGACAGGGTCACGGTCAGGGGCGTGCCCGCCGGGTTGGTCAGGGTCGCGGTATAAACGATGGTGCCGCCTTCGGCCACGGTACCGGTAGCGGTCAGGCTCAAGCCGGTATCGTCGATGGTATCGGTAACGGTGGTTACCGCCTTGCCCGGGTTGGCGACCAGGTTTTCGAAGTTGCCGCCGTCGGCCTTGGTGATACCGACTTCTACCGTACTGCCATTCTTGTAGACGTCGTTGGCTGGTGCCGCTACGTCTACCGAGCCGCTGGACTTGCCCGCCTCGATGGTGATCACCGAACCGTTGGACAAGGTGATGGTCACCGGTGTCTGTGCCGGGTTGGTCAGGGTGGCGGTGTAGGTGATCTGCCCGCCTTCGCTGACGCTGCTATCGGCGGTCAGGGTGACAGTGGTGGTGTCGATGGTATCGGTGATCTGGGTCACCGCCGGGTTCGGGTCGACGGTGACGATCAGGCCGCTGCCGCCCGTGGTGCCGGTTACGTTGACGCTGATCTGGCCCGGATCGATATAGACGTTGTCCTGCGGCGCCATGGGCACCTGCACGGTGCCCGTCAGCTGGCCGGCGTTGATCACGATTACCGCGCCATTGGACAGGGTCACGGTCAGGTCGGTCAGTGGCGCCTGGGTCAGGGTGGCGGTGTACACCAGCGTGCCGCCTGCCTCGGTAATGCTTGGGGTCGCACTCAGGGTGAGGGTGGACGGCCGCAGGCTATCGCTGCCGTTGCCGTTGTTGGTCAGGCCATTGTTGTCCTGGCCGCCGAATGTATTGTCCAGGGCCGAAGTGGCGCGCCCCAGGCCGGCAGTTGGGAAGCCGATGGTGGGGTCGACCCGGCCAGCGGTTTCTTCCAGCTGGACGAAGCTGTGACCGCCACCCGCGGCGCCTCCAGGGCCTGTTGCGGTCGGGCCGGCGGCAGTGGCTTCCAGGTCGGTGGTCGGGTCGACGCCGGCAGCGATGGCTTGCTGCAGCTCGGCAACCGAAGGCGCGGCCTGGGCAGCGGCTTGGGCCAGGTCGCTACCGGAGTCGGGTGCGGCACCGCTCCATTGGGTGTCGCGGCCCAGGTCGAGTGTGCGTCCATCGGTCAGTTCCAGGCTGACGGCCCCGGCCGTGCCGGTGTCCACCTGATCACCCACGAACAGGCGATCGCCTTCGATGAGTATGCGTCGGATCCCTTCCGGGGATACCACGAAAACTTGACCGACAATGCTTTTGACGATGGCAACAACACTGCTCATTGGGGACTCTCCGGTGTACCGCTCAGTCGACTTCCATGTACCGGCTTGGGCGCTGGCCGCAACTCAGTCTGGACGTACATTGCTATGTAATGGGGGAACGGCTAATTGACAGAATTCTTTGTCAATAATTTGGCTATATTTCTTCGAGATTAACTTTATGCCAAACTATTGACCTTATGGGTGCCATCCTAAACAATCGCTGAATTAATGTCACATTGATATTCACGCGGTAACCTGACTTGAAGTATGTGAACCAGTTCTTAGTTTGAACTTTCCGACGGACGGTCGTTGTGGTTGTAGTCATTCGATGTGGTGCCACATTCTGACGTGATACTGGACATGCTGTCCGAGGGAACTTCTTACCATGCGTTTTCACCTGTTCAAGGCCTTGCCCTTCGCTCTTGCAGCCAGCTTCGTGCAGGCTCAAACACTTCCTGAAGCCATGCAGAAAGCACTGGATGTGCACCCGGAAATCCAAGCCGGTGTGAACAGCCGTCTGGCTGCTGACTATCAACTCAAGGCGGCGAAAGGTGGCTACTTGCCACGAGTCGACATGTTGGCCGGTTATGGTCGTGAAGGCACCGATAACCCCACGACTCGTGCGGGAAGCGGTAGCAATCACTGGGAGACCATGACTCGCGGAGAGTCAAGTTTACGTCTCCAACAGATGGTTTTTGACGGTTTTGCAACCTCCAGTGAGGTTGGGCGTCAACAAGCCACCGTTAACTCCCGGGCGTATTCCCTGTTGGGTACCTCCGAACGCACCGGCCTGACCGTGGCCCAGGTGTACCTGGATGTGCTGACCCGTCGTCAATTCGTGCAACTGGCCGAAGACAACCTGCGCAATCACGAGCGCATCTACGACCAGATCAAGTTGCGCACCCAGCGTGGCGTAGGCAGTGGTGCCGACCTCGATCAGGCTGAGGCGCGCCTGGCACAGGCCCGTAACAACCTGATCACCGAGCAGACCAACCTGGCCGACTCCCAGACCAACTACCTCAGCGCCGTCGGGCAACTGCCGGACCAGTTGGAGCGCCCAGCCAGCTTCATGGCGATGATGCCGGCCAATCTCGATGAAGCCCGGCGCCAGATGCTGGAGAACAGCCCGATCCTGCGCTCCGCCGAGTCCGATATCGTGGCTGCCGAGAAACAGTACGAAGCAGCCAAGTCGGCCTTCTACCCACGCTTCGATGCGGAGCTTGGGCGTACCGCCGATAACGACCTGGATGGCCAGAACGGTCATAACAACGAGTGGCAGGCCATGTTGCGCATGCGCTTCAACCTGTTCGCCGGCGGCAGCAACAAGGCCGACCTGGAGTCCAAGGCCTACCAATCGAACCAGGCCCTGGACATCCGCAACAACGCCCTGCGAGTGCTGAACGAAGAACTGGGCCTGGCCTGGAACGCCATGAACAACGCCAATTCCCAGGTACCGATCGCCCAGGAATATGTCGACCGCAGTACTGCCGTGCGCACTGCCTACCAGAAACAGTTCAGCCTGGGCGAGCGTACCCTGCTGGACCTGCTCGACAGTGAAAACGAATTGTTCACCGCTTCCCGTCGCTTGGCGGAGATCAAGAACATTCAGTTATTTACTCAGTATCGAATCAAGGCGACCATGGGCGAGTTGCTCAAGAGCCAGGGAGTGGTCGCTCCTATGGCCTCCGTCGTACAGAACGACGTGAAGCCCAAGGTCCAGCTGCCTGGGATGAATTGAGCTAATTTCATCCAATAGCCAGTCATAGAGTGTCGAGCGTGGAATCAGAAGTCAGTCGAGTGCAACTCAATAATGATCCACGCGGCATGCATGACGACCCTTTATTGGATGGTTTGCTGACCCTCTGCTTCCTTCACCAGAAGCCTGCCAGCGCGGCGATGCTGACCACCGGTCTGCCATTGCCATCCCAGCGCCTGAGTGCCGCGCTGCTGCCTCGCGCAGCGGCCCGGGCGGGGCTTCAGGGCCGCGTCCTGCGGCGCCAGCTCGAACAGATCCCGGCGATCGCCATGCCTGCCTTGCTGTTGCTCAAGGATGGGCGTAGCGCCGTACTGTTGGGCTGGCAGGGGGATGACCAGGCACGACTGCTGCTCAGCGAGAGCGACGGCGGCGAAGTCTGTGTCAGCCGGCAACTGTTGGCCGACGACTACAGCGGGCAGGTGTTCTTCGCCCAGCCCCAGCACAAGTTCGACGTCAACCACGGCTCGCTGATTCCCCGGGCCCGCTCCTGGTTTCGCGATACCCTCAAGCGCTCGCGCTGGCTGTATGCCGATGCCATTGCCGCGAGCCTGTTGATCAACATCATCGCCATGGCCGCGCCGCTGTTCGTGATGAACGTCTACGACCGGGTCGTCCCCAACCAGGCCACCTCGACCCTGTGGGTGCTATCCATTGGCATCATCGGCGCCTACGTCTTCGACCTGATCCTCAAGGGCCTGCGCAGCCTGTGCCTGGACCTTGCCGGGAAAAAGACCGACCTGATCATCTCCGCCACGCTGTTCGAACGCATCGTCGGCATGGCCATGAAGTACCGCCCGCCTCGGGTCGGCAGCTTTGCCCAGAACATCCATGAGTTCCAGAGCCTGCGGGACTTCCTCGCTTCGCTGACCCTCACCAGCCTCATCGACCTGCCGTTCACCCTGCTGATCTTCCTGGTGATCGCCATCCTTGGCGGACACCTGGTGTGGATCCCGGTGCTGGCGTTCCCGCTCGCCCTGGGGATCGGCTACGCCCTGCAGAAACCGCTGGTGGCGACCATGGAGAAGACCATGGCCCTGGGCGCCGAGCGCCAGTCGAGCCTGATCGAGACCCTGGCCGGGCTGGATGCGGTCAAGGTCAACAACGCCGAGAGCGAGCGCCAGTACCAGTGGGAACAGACCATCGGCACCCTCAGCCGCCTCGAGCTGCGAGTGAAGATGCTGTCCAGCCTGGCGATGAACATCACCCTGCTGATCCAGCAGTTGGCCGGGGTGATCATGATCATCTTCGGCGTGTACCAGATCATCGACGGCAACCTCAGCATGGGTGGCCTGATCGCCTGCTACATGCTCAGCGGCCGGGCTCTGAGCCCGCTGGCCTCGTTGTCCGGCCTGCTGACCCGCTACCAGCAGGCTCGCGTCACCATGACTTCGGTGGACCAGATGATGGAGCTGCCCCAGGAGCGCAATTTCGACGAGCGCCCGTTGAGCCGCAGCGTGCTGCAGGGCGCCATCGAGTGCCGGCAGTTGAGCTTCACCTACCCGGGCCAGCAGAACCCCGCGCTGAAGAACATCAACCTGGTGATCAAGCCGGGCGAAAAGGTCGGCATCATCGGGCGTAGCGGTTCGGGCAAGAGTTCCCTGGCCAAGTTGCTGGTGGGGCTCTACCAGCCGGACTCGGGGGCCCTGCTGGTAGACGGCGTGGATATCCGCCAGATCGACGTCAGCGAGCTGCGCCACAACATCGGCTATGTGCCCCAGGACATCCAACTGCTGGCCGGTACCCTGCGTGACAACCTCACTTCCGGTGCCCGCTACGTCGAGGACGAGCTGGTGCTGCAAGCCGCCGAACTGGCGGGGGTCCATGAATTCGCCCGGCTGCACCCGCAAGGCTACGAACTGCAAGTCGGCGAGCGCGGGCAGAACCTGTCCGGCGGCCAGCGCCAGAACGTCGCCCTGGCCCGCGCCTTGTTGCTCAATCCGCAGATCCTGCTGCTCGACGAACCCACCAGCGCCATGGACAACACTGGCGAGGAGCGCCTGAAGAAGCGCCTGGAAGCCGTCGTGCAGAGCAAGACCGTGGTCCTGGTCACCCACCGGGCGTCGCTGTTGTCGCTGGTCGACCGGCTGCTGGTGGTGGATCGTGGGCAGATCCTGGCCGATGGCCCGAAAGCTGTGGTCATGGAAGCGTTGAAGAAGGGGCAGATCAGTGTTGCTTAAGTCGGGATTCAAGGACTCGATCCGCCGTTATTTCAAAGGTACCGATTCCCTCCAGGGGCAACCGCTGCCGGAGGTCAACAAGGCCCTGATCGAAGATGCACCGCGGGTTATCCGCCTGACCATCTGGGGCATCATCGCGTTCTTCCTGTTCATGGTGCTATGGGCCAACTTCGCCGTGATCGATGAGGTGACCAAGGGCGAGGGCAAGGCCATTCCATCGTCCAAGGTGCAGAAGATCCAGAACCTGGAAGGCGGGATCGTTGCCGAGCTGTACGTCAAGGAAGGCCAGGTGGTGGAGGCCGGTGCGCCGCTGATCCGCCTGGACGACACGCGCTTCCAGTCCAATGTCGGCGAGACCGAAACCGTGCGCCTGTCCATGCTGCTGCGAGTCGAGCGCTTGAGTGCCGAAGTCGAAGAGCGGCCGTTGAGCTTTTCCGAGGATGCGCTGCGCGATGCGCCCGGCCAGGCCGCCAGCGAGCGATCGCTGTATGAAAGCCGCCGCCAGCAGTTGCACGACGAAATCGGTGGCCTGCAGGAGCAACTGATCCAGAAGCAGCAGGAACTGCGCGAGTTCAATTCCAAGCAGGCGCAGTACCGCCAGCAACTGGGCTTGCAACGCCAGGAAATCAACATGTCCGAGCCGCTGGTGGCCCAAGGGGCGGTATCGCCGGTGGAAGTGCTGCGGCTCAAGCGCGCCGAGGTCGAGACCCGCGGCCAGCTGGATGCCACGACGCTGGCGATTCCCCGCGCCGAGTCGGCCATCAAGGAAGTGCAACGCAAGATCGATGAAACCCGCGGCAAATTCCGCAGCGAGGCCCTGACCCAGCTCAATGAGGCCCGTACCGAACTGAACAAGGCCAGTGCCACTGGCAAGGCCCTGGAAGACCGCGTCAGCCGGACCCTGGTCACCACGCCGGTGCGCGGCATCGTCAAGCAATTGATGGTCAACACCATCGGCGGTGTGATCCAGCCGGGCAGCGACATGGTGGAAATCGTCCCGCTGGACGACACCCTGTTGGTCGAAGCCAAGATTCGTCCCCAGGACATCGCCTTCCTGCACCCGGGGCAGGAGGCGATCGTCAAGTTCAGTGCCTATGACTACACCATCTACGGCGGCCTCAAGGCCCGCCTGGAACAGATCGGTGCGGACACCATCACCGACGAAGACAAGAAGACCACCTACTACATGATCAAGCTGCGCACCGAGCGTAGCCACCTGGGCACCGACGACAAGCCGCTGCTGATCATCCCCGGGATGGTGGCCTCCGTGGACATCATCACCGGCAAGAAGAGCATCCTCAGCTACCTGCTCAAGCCCATCATCCGCGCCCGCGCCGAAGCCCTGCACGAGCGCTGATCGTCGCGTTCACCTTCGCACTCACTGCACCCCGGCCACACGCGCAAGCAGCGTGTGGCCGGGCGTGCTTGTTGATTTCCCTCACGATTGCCCCGGGCAACCCTGCTAGCATTGCATCCTGATCACTATCGATCGGTGATGAGTGCTTGCTATGCAACTCCCGGACATGAACCTGTTGTTAGCCCTCGATGTCCTGCTGGATGAGGGCAGCGTAGTGGGCGCCGCGCGCCGCATGAATCTCAGCCCGGCGGCCATGAGCCGCACCCTGACGCGGATTCGCGACGCCCTCGGCGATCCGGTGCTGGTGCGCGCGGGGCGTGGTCTGGTGCCCACCCCCAAGGCCCTGGAGTTGCAGGGCCAGGTGCGTGACCTGGTGGAGCAGGCGGCCATGGTGTTCCGTTCCGCGGACCGGATCGACCTGTCGTCGTTGCAGCGGCGTTTCAACGTGCGCGCCAACGACTTCTTCGTCGGTGTCTACGGCGGCCGCCTGATCGACACCCTGGAGCGCCAGGCCCCGTTATGCGAGCTGCGCTTCGTCCCCGAGGGCGATGGTGACGATGAAGCCCTTCGCGAAGGGCGGATCGATCTGCGCATCAGTAACACCCGGCCCCTGAGCCCGGAGGTGAAGGTGCAGAACCTGTTCACCACCAACTTTGTGGGCCTGGTACGCGAAGATCATCCGCTGCTGGCCGAAGAGATCACCGCCGAACGCTTTGCCGCCTATCCCCACATCAGCATGTCCCGCCGTGGTATCGCCCGCGGTCCGATCGACACGGCGCTGGCCGAACAGGGTCTCAAGCGCCGTGTGCCGATGATCGCCCCGGGCTTTCATGCTGCGATGTTCATGCTGCCGGACTCGGACCTGATCCTGCCGGTGCCCAAGGAGTCCCAGTTCAGCGTCCGGCGCCTGGGACTGCGCCTGCGCTCCTTCGTGCTGCCCATCTCCCTGCCGACCTTGATCCTGACCCAGGCCTGGCACCCGCGCTATGACCAGGACCAGGCACACAAATGGTTTCGTGAGGTGGTGCGTACTTGCTGCCTGGAAACCTGGACGGAAGCCCAGCCACCGACGTAACTGGAGATCGATAATTGCGTCTGGTGCATTTATTAAGTTCCAATAAGTCAGTTTTCGTCAGCATCACCTGTTCTTAAACTGCTCTGGTGTTTCTTTAACTGGAGCGGTACGTCCATGAGTTCCCTCGCTGTGGCTGCGCCTGCTTCGGTCGAAGCCGCCAGCAAGCCGGCAGCCATGCCTGCGCAAACCTTCGGGCTGCGGATCGTCATCGGCCTGGTGGGTGTGTTGCTGGCGGTGCTGGTCTCCGGTCTCAATGAGATGGTGACCAAGATCGCCCTGGCGGATATCCGTGGTGCGCTGTTCATCGGCTACGACGAGGGCACCTGGCTGGTGGCCTGCTACACCGCTACCTCGGTGGCGGCCATGGCATTCGCCCCCTGGTGTTCGGTGACCTTCTCCCTGCGACGCTTCACCCTGTGCGCCATCGCGATGTTCACCCTGCTGGGGATCCTGTGTCCCTTCGCCCCGAACTACGAAAGCCTGTTGTTGCTGCGCACCCTGCAAGGCCTGGCCGGTGGTGCCCTGCCACCGATGCTGATGACCGTGGCCCTGCGTTTCCTGCCGGCGAATATCAAGCTCTATGGCTTGGCCGGCTACGCCCTGACCGCCACTTTCGGCCCGAGCCTGGGCACGCCCCTGGCGGCGTTCTGGACCGAGTACGTAGGCTGGCGCTGGGCGTTCTGGCAGATCGTGGCACCCTGCTTGCTGGCCATGGCTGCCGTCGCCTATGGCCTGCCCCAGGACCCGCTGCGCCTGGAGCGTTTCAAGCAGTTCAACTGGCGTGGCCTGCTGCTGGGTTTCCCGGCGATCTGCATGCTGGTGATCGGCATCCTGCAGGGCAACCGCCTGGACTGGTTCGAGTCGCCTCTGATCACCGTGCTGCTGGGTGGCGGCCTGATCCTGCTGGTGCTGTTCATGATCAACGAGTGGTCGCAGCCGATTCCCTTCTTCAAGCTGCAGATGCTCGGTATCCGCAACCTGTCATTCTCCCTGGTGACCCTGGCTGGGGTGTTGGTGGTGCTTACCGCCGTGATCATCATTCCGTCCTCCTACCTGGCCCAGGTCCAGGGCTACCGGCCGTTGCAGACGGCGCCGGTGATGCTGGTGATGGCCTTGCCGCAACTGATCGCCCTGCCGCTGGTGGCGGCCCTGTGCAACCTGCGCTGGGTCGACTGCCGCTGGGTGCTGGGGATCGGCCTGAGCATGCTGACCCTGTCGTGCCTGGGCGGTACGCACCTGACTTCGGTATGGATCCGCGACGATTTCTATGTGCTGCAACTGCTGCAGATCTTCGGCCAGCCGATGGCGGTGCTGCCCTTGCTGATGCTCGCCACCGGCAGCATCGCACCGGTGGAGGGGCCTTTCGCCTCGTCCTGGTTCAACACGGTCAAGGGCCTGGCGGCGGTGATCGCCACCGGGGTCCTGGACGTGCTGACCACCCACCGCCTGCACCTGCACTCCACCATGCTGGTGGACAGCCTGGGCAACTCGCCCCTGGTGGACGACCGGGTGCCCGGCCTGGCCGCGCGCCTGCACCAGCAGGCGGTGGTCCTAACCTCAGCCGACCTCTATTTCTGCATGGCAGGGGTGGCCGCTGCGCTGATCCTGCTGATTTTCTGGTTGCCGACGCGGATCTATCCACCGCGGGCGCCTGTTTGAACGCTGATCGATACGGAAGAATTCCCATGACTATTGCAAGCAAAGACAAGATCGCCGTCGCGGTGGCGGCGGTAGCGGCCCTCGGCGTGCTGGCCTACCTGGTGGCGCCGGGGCTGTTCGGCCGCTCCAGCGAACAGAGCACCAACGATGCCTTCATCGCCGCCGACTACACCCTGGTGGCGCCCCGCGTGGCGGGGTTCATCAAGGAGGTGCTGGTGGAAGACAACCAGCAGGTCAAGGCCGGGCAACTGCTGGCGCTGATCGATGATCGCGACCTGCGGGCCGCGGCGCAGGCGGCGGACGCCGAGACCCTGGTGGCCAAGGCGCAGCTGCAGAACGCCCGGGCGACCCTGGACCGCCAGAGTTCGGTGATCGCCCAGGCCCAGGCCGCGGTGGTGGCCGCCCGGGCCGAGATGGATTTCGCCCAGCATGAACTCAACCGCTACAACCACCTGGCCGGGGTCGGCGCCGGCACCGTGCAGAACGCCCAGCAAGCACGTACCCGCATCGACCAGGCCAGTGCCCGGCTGGCGACGACCACCGCGGCCCTGGCGGCGGAACGCAAGCAGGTGGAGATCCTCACCGCCCAGCGCGATGCCGCCGAAGGTGGCCTGAAGCGGGCCCAGGCCGCGCTGGAAATGGCCAGCTACGAGCTGTCTTACACCCGTATCGTCGCGCCAGTCGATGGCATGGTCGGCGAGCGCGCGGTGCGGGTCGGTGCCTACGTCACCCCCGGCAGCAAGATCCTCGCCGTGGTGCCGCTGCAGCAGGCCTATGTCGTGGCCAACTTCCAGGAAACCCAGCTCACCGCCATGCACGCCGGGCAGGTGGTCGAGGTGCGTGTCGACAGCCTCGGCGGCGAGACCCTGCATGGCCGTGTCGAAAGCCTGGCCCCGGCCACCGGCGTGACCTTCGCCGCAGTGAAGCCGGACAACGCCACGGGCAACTTCACCAAGGTGGTGCAGCGCATCCCGGTGAAGATCCTCCTGGAGCCCAACCAGCCCATGGCCGAGCGCCTGCGGGTGGGGATGTCGGTGGAAGCCAGCGTCGATACCCGCAGCTCCGCCACCAGTGCCCGCGAGGTGACCCAGCGATGAGTCGCCCACAAGAGCAGTCATTGGCCTGGCGTGCAGGCCTGCCCCTGCTGGCGGTGAGTTTCTTGTCGCTGGCCGCGTGCAATGTCGGCCCGGACTTCCAGCGCCCCCAGGCCACCCAGCTCCAGGCCTGGCCCGTCCCGGCCCAGGCGGCTGCCAGCCAGGCGGCGGAAGGGGCCCTGCAAGAGCGCTGGTGGGAAGCGTTCAATGATCCACAATTGTCGGCCCTGAGCCGCCGGGTACTGACCGATAACCTCGACCTGCAGTTGGCTACCAGCCGCCTGCAACAGAGCCGGGCGGCGCGCCAGGTGATCACCGCCCAGCGCTACCCCGGTACTTCGGCCAACGGTGGCTACGGGCGCAAGCGCAACAGTAGCCAGGGCCTCAACGACCCTTCCGGGCATCAGGGCAAGGCCGACTTCAACCTCTGGGAGGCCGGGTTCTCGGCCTCCTGGGAGCTGGATTTCTGGGGCCGGGTGCGGCGCGAGACCGAAGCCGCCGACGCCAACCTGGAAGTGGCCGAGAACGACCGGCGCGCAGTGCTGCTGTCGGTGCTGGCCGAAACCGCCCAGGACTATATCCAGTTGCGGGGCGTGCAGAGCACCCGGGCCGTTACCGAACAGAACCTGGAGGTCGCGCGCCACAGCCTGAAGCTTTCGCAATTGCGCCTGGCCGATGGCGTGGCCACCGACCTGGATGTGGCCGAAGCCGCGGCCCAGGTCGCCACCATCGAAGCCCGCCTGCCGGAGTTGCAACAGCGCCAGGCGCAGTTGATCAATGCCCTGAGCCTGCTCCTGGGCGAGCCACCCCAGGCCTTGCAGAAGGAGCTGGCCAGCGATGCCCCCGTACCGCAAGCGCCGGTCCGACTGGCCATCGGCCTGCCGTCGCAGTTGGCCGAGCGCCGCCCGGACATCCGCCAGGCCGAGGCGCGCCTGCATGCGGCAACGGCCAGCATCGGTGTGGCCAAGGGGGATTTCTATCCGCGCATCACCTTGTCCGGCAACTTCGGCTCCCAGGCTTTGCAACTGGCAGACTTTGGTTCCTGGAACTCCCGGCAGTACGCCATCGGCCCGCAGTTCAGCCTGCCGCTGTTCGACGGTGGTCGCTTGCGCGGCATGCTCGAGCTGCGTGAAGCCCAGCAACAGGAGGCGGGTGTGGCCTATCAGCAGACCGTACTGCGGGCCTGGCATGAGATCGACGACCAACTGACCCGCTACAACGCCAGCCAGCTGCGGCGCGACAGCCTCGCCGAGGCGGTGCGGCAGAACCAGATCGCCCTGCGTACCGCGCAGCAGCAGTACGTCGAGGGGGTGGTGGACTTCGTCAACGTCCTGACCGTGCAGGGCGCCTTGCTGGCCACCCAGGAGCAATGGGTGGAAAGCTCGGCCGGAGTGTCCCTGGCCATGGTCGGCCTGTACAAGGCCCTGGGCGGTGGCTGGGAGTCGGTGTATCCACTCCAGGCGTCTACCCCGGCCCGGTGAAAACGCGCTTTGCCTGGATGTTGCAAAAAGTGTAATGATAATTGCTCTCAATCATGTGCGCGGTTCCATTCATGGATGCAACGACTGACGGCAAAGCGCAGGTCCATCGCCTGTATCAGGATCATCACGGCTGGTTGCAGGGTTGGTTGCGCAAGCGCCTGGGCGATCGCGAGCATGCAGCCGACGTGGCGCAGGATACTTTCCTGCGCCTTTTGCTTTCCGGGCGTCTTCCAGGTCACCAGGAGGGTCGCAGCTACCTGGCGCAGATCGCGCGCAACCTGGTGATCGATCAATGGCGCCGCATGCGCATCGAGCGTGCCTACCTGGAAAGCATCGCCCACCTGCCGGAACCGCAGACACCTTCGCTGGAAAGCCGCGCGCTGATTCTTGAAACCCTGATGCAGATCGACGCCATGCTCGATCGGATGCCTGACAAGGTCCGCCAGGCCTTTGTCATGTCGCAGTTCGAAGGGCTGGGCTACGCCCAGATCGCCGAGCGCCTGGAGGTGTCCGTCAGCTCGGTGCAGAAGTACATGATCCGGGCGATCCAGGCCTGTTATCAGGTGCTCTACGAAGAATGAAGGACCAGGCACCGATCGATCCCGCGGTGGTCGAGCAGGCCAGTGAGTGGCTGATGCTGCATTGGAACGGCGAGCTCGATGCAGCGCAGCGCGAGGCCTTTGCTGCCTGGCAGCAAGCCGATTCTGAGCATCGCCGGGCCTGGCAGCGCCTGCAGCAATTGCAACGGACCCTGGGCAGCGTGCCGGAGCATAGTTCTCATGTGCTGCTGGCCCAGCCCGTGGACCACCAGCGCCGCGCGGCGCTCAAGGTGCTTGGCCTGCTATTGGTGGCCGGTGGCAGCGGTTACCTGGTGCAAGGCAGCCAGCCCTGGCGTGTGGCCTTCGCTGGACAACGTACCGCCACTGGCGAGATCCGCCACCTGACCCTGGACGATGGCAGTCTCCTGGAGCTCAACAGCGCCAGTGCCGTCGATGTCCTGTTCAGTGCCAGCGAAAGACGTATCCGCCTGGTCCAGGGAGAAATCCTGTTGACCAGCGGCCACGACCCGAGGCCGCTGATCGTCGAAACCCCCGCAGGCGACATCCAGGCCCTGGGCACGCGCTTTGCCGTCCGCGAGCTGGACGGTGGCACCCGCATCGACCTGTACGAGGGGGCGTTGCGTGTCAGCCCCAGGCACGCCCCGGCGTTGCAACTCAATGCCGGTGAACGCCTGTGGTTCCGCGCCAACCAGGTCTCGGCCAGGCAGCCGGCGCAACTCAATGCCAGCAGCTGGAGCCAGGGCCGCCTGGTGGCCGAGCGCCAACCGCTGGGGCAATTCGTGGCCGAGCTGGCGCGGTATCGCCCGGGGATACTGCGCTGCGACGAGCAAGTGGCCGGCTTGCTGCTCACAGGTGTCTTTCCCCTGACGGACAGCGACGAAGTGCTCGCAGCCCTGGAGCGATCGTTGCCAGTGCAGGTGCACAGGGTGACCCGCTACTGGGTGACCCTCAAGCCGCGCGCCTGAAGAAAAAAGTTGTGCTGGTGGTTGTCGATATTCTCGAGCTGTCCGGGATACCCCATGAAACCGATCAAGACGCATTCTCATGGGGAGTTCAGGAATGCCTTACCAGACCGTCGCATCCATCTTGACCCCGGGCCCTGCTGCCCGACGCCGAGCCCTTATCGCCCTGCTGGCTATCGCTCCGGTGATGCCAGGCCTGGCCCTGGCCGATAGCGCCAGCCACAGCCAGGCGCGTGATTATCAGATCGTTGCAGGCAGTCTCGACCAGGTACTGAACAGTTTTGCCAGCGCCTCGGGAATCCTCCTGTCGGTGGATGCGAGCCTGACCGCCGGCAAGCACAGCGCGGGCCTGCAGGGCCGCTACGAGGTCGCCCAGGGCTTGCAAGCGTTGCTGGCCGGGAGTGGCTTGCAGGCGGTGCAAAGCGGTTCCAGCTGGAGCCTGCAACCTTTGCCCCAGGATGGGGGGCTGCAACTGTCTCCCACGCGGGTAGGCGCTACCCAATTCGATGAGGATGCCTGGGGCGCGGTGCCGGGGCTGGTGGCCAAGCGCAGCGCCACGGGCAGCAAGACCGATTCGGCACTGGTGGAGATCCCGCAGACCATCAACGTGGTCGGCGCCAAGGAAATCAAGGCCCGCGGCGCCCACAGCGTGACCGAGGCGCTGCTGTACACGCCAGGCATGACCGGTGGCGGTTTCGCCGACCGGGTGAAAATCTTCGACGAACCCACCTCCCGGGGCTTCGCTCCTATCCCCATGTACCTGGACGGCCTGCACCTGCCCTATGGCGGTGGCAGTACCGGCGGCGCCCTGCAGATCGAGCCGTATTCCCTGGAGCGCATCGAGGTGCTCAAGGGACCGGCTTCGGTGCTGTACGGGCAGAACCAGCCAGGCGGTATCGTCAACATGGTCAGCAAGCGACCCACTGCCACGCCTCTGCATCAGTTGGTCCTGGAGGCCGGCAGCTACGACCACAAGAGTATCGCCCTGGACCTGGGCGGCCCGCTGGATGAGCAGGGGCAGTTCCTCTATCGCCTGACCGGTCTGGCCAACGACAGCCAGGCGGAAATCGACTACGTCCAGCAGCAGCGCCAGTTCATCGCTCCCAGCCTGACCTGGCGGCCTGACGACGATACCCAGCTGACGCTGTTCGCCCAGTTCCAGAAGGACAACGACGTACCCGAGGCCCAGGGCCTGCCGAGCGTCGGCACGGTGTTTCGCAACCCCAATGGCAAGATCGATCGCGACCTGTTCCTTGGCGAGCCTGGGGTCAATGCCTATGACCGCCAGCAGTATGTATTGGGCTATGAGTTTTCCCATCGCTTGAACGACGTCTGGACCCTCAAGCAGAACGCTCGCTATGCCGATGTGGATGACCATTATCGTGCCCCGCTGCATGGCTACAGGTTCGTCACCAACCCCAGGACCGGGCTCGACGACCAGCGCTACAGCACCCGCTACGGAGTGGACTGGAAGCAGCACAACAAGGTCTACGGCGTGGACAGCATCGCCCAGGCCGAATTCGATACCGGGCCTTTGCGCCATACCCTGGTGATGGGCCTGGACTACTACCATTCCAACTCGAAGTTCGATGGCAAGTACGACTTCAACCCGCCGATCATCGACCTCTTCACGCCCACCTATGGGCAGTCGCTGAATTTCGCGCGTCCTTACCAGTGGGACAACACCATCATCCAGACCGGCCTGTACCTGCAGGACCAGATCAAGTACGAGAAATGGGTGCTGGTGCTGGGCGGTCGCAAGGATTGGGCTGAGACCGACAACAAGGCGCCGCTCGGTGGTAGCCATACCAATGCCAGGGACCAGGCCTTCACTGGCCGTGCCGGGTTGGTGTACCTGTTCGACAATGGCCTGGCGCCCTTTGTCAGCTACTCGGAATCCTTCCTGCCATTGAGCGGCACCGATGTGCATAACAGCGTGTTCGAACCGTCCACTGGCAAGCAGTACGAGGTGGGTATCAAGTACCAGCCGCCGGGCCAGGACAGCTTCGTGCAAGTGTCGGTCTATCAGCTGGACCAGGAGAACATGCTCAGCGTCGACCTGGCCAACCCCGGGTTCAATGTCCAGACCGGCTCGATTCGCTCCCGGGGCATCGAGTTCGAAGCCAAGGCCAGCCTCAGCGAGTCGCTGGATATCACCGCCTCGGCGTCACGCAACGACATCAAGTACACCAAGGACAATGATGGGCGCGAAGGGCGGCACCCAGCGGGCATGCCACCTTTGACCGCCTCGCTGTGGCTCAACTACACCCTCCTCGGTGACACGCCCCTGGCGGGCCTCGGGGCGGGCGTGGGGACGCGTTATGTCAAAAGCAGCTATGGCACCGATTACGAGGGGGCGTTCCAGATTCCTTCCTACACCGTGTTCGATGCCAGCCTGTCCTATGACCTGGAGAAATCACCCCTGCAGTGGAAGGGCGTGAAGCTGGCGCTGAACGTGAAGAACGTCACCGACAAGACCTACGTGGCCAATTGCACCAGCGACTGGGACTGCTACTACGGTGAGGGGCGCACCATGGTCTCGAGCCTGACCTACGACTGGTAAAAGGCCATGGGGCCAGGCATTGGCCTCTCGACGAGGGGCCTGCTGGCTCATGGATTCTGCAGGAACACCACGTATCCCCTGAACCAGGGGCTGTCGCGCAGCGCCTGGGGCTCTTGCCAGTCGCCGCCCTGGATCAGGCCGACCTTGTAGGGCAGGCCCATGCGATCCAGGCGCGGCAGATAGGAGGCATAGTTGGGAATGCTGTAGCGGCCCTGGTAAGTCTGCACCACCACCTCGTCCACCACGCCCTTGAGCTGGCTGATGGCTTGCGGGTCGCCGTTGCTGCTCCAGTCCATCAGGCCGGTGATGCTCAAGCGGTATCGCGAGGGCAGGCGCTGGCGCAGGTCGCTCAGGAAGTGCCCGTAGCGCTCCAGTTCGCCGGTGCTGCTATCGAAGTCGATCTGCACGCCCACCACCTGGGTGCCGCTGTCTTGCCAGCGTTGCACCTGGCCGAGCAACTGGCTGTAGATCGTTTCCGGCCAGGCCAGGGTATGGGCGCGATAGACCACCCAGACCTGGTCCTGGCTCAGGCGCGACACCGGCAGGCCCTGGGCGATCAGCTCGACGCCACGTCCAGGGTGGCGCCGCGAGCGACTGACCTGGCCCTGGAGGATGTACAGGACCTTGGCCTGGGCCAATACCGGTTGAGTCCTGACCCCGCTCCATAGCCAGAAGGCATCGTGGTCGGTCGCGTCTACGGCGGCGGCTGCCGGGAATGCCCAGCACAGCCAGAGCGGCAGCAGGCAGCAGCCCAGGTAGTTCCTCACCAGTAGTAACGCAGCGACTGGGCCCATTGAGTGTCCCCCAGCTTGGTCTTCAGCTGGCGGAACCAGGCCTTGCGCACATCCGGCTCGACACCCTTGCCGCCACAACGATTGTTGCCCGAGGAGGCATAGCAGTAGATCCCCCGGTACAGGGCGAAGGCCCGTTCATCGCGGCTGGCCTTGGGGTTGTCGATCACTTGCTGGTAGCTGTCGAGTCGCGAGTAGGTACTGCCCGGGAACTGGTCCGGGGTGCCGCCCAGCCGATCGGCCTCGGGCTTGGTATCCAGGGGCATCTGGTCGAAGTTGTTCAGCCGTATGAATTCCGCCAGGCACAACAGGCCCGACGGGGACTTGGGGTTCTTCTGCAAGGTCGCTGCGGTTTCGGCAATGCCCGGGCATGTGTAGTTGGCGCTCTCGCCCGCCTCGCCTTGGCCATTCCAGTTGAACACCTGCAGCGAAGGGCCGTCGGCGTAGATGTAGCCCAGGTAGTTGCCGATGTTGTCGTTGGACAGGACGCCCTTGCCCTGGCTCGTATCCAGGCCCTGGTTGACGCTGTGCAAGTCTTCGGTGAAGGCGGCGTACCGGCCACGGGTCAGGCTCTTGTACAGCAGGACGAAGTACGCGGTGTTGCGTTCCTCGAGCGAATCGGCCTGGCGAGCTTGCTGGCGCAGTAGTTCGGGCGAGGCCACATGGCGCAGGAGGATGGCGCGCACCTGGGCGGACTCGATCGGCGAGTCGGCGGCGAACACCTTGGCCAGTTGGCCGCTGCGTTCGTAGGTGTAGGCCAGGGCCAGTTCCAGTTGTTCGCGTTGTAACGGTTGCTTGGCCAGGGGTAGCAGTTGCAGCCACAGCTGCGTTGCGCCCTTCCAGTCTTGCTGGGCCTGCATGGCCAGGCCGCGCAGGGTCTGTTGGCTGAAGGCCAGGTAGTCCAGTTGGGCTGGAATCTGCGTCGGCAATTGCTTGAGCGCTGTTGCTGGCTGCTGCTCGACAAACAAGATGAAGGCCGCTTGCAGATAGTCGTACAAGGCCGGTTGCTCGCTGAACAGGGCCTTGTGTTGCGTTAAGGCTTCGCGGGTCAGCCTGGACGATGGATCTTTGCGCATGTCCATCAGGTCCCGGACCGCCAGCAGCAGTGGGACCCGGATATCGGCGTCGGGATTGTCCAGCAGCTTGTAGTCGATCTCCGCCACCAGGTCGTCCTGGCGCTTGTCGTCGGAGTTGTCCGATCTCCGGGTCAGTTGCTGGCCGTAGTCATCGGCCAGGGTCCGGGTATCGCCTTGCAGCCAGTGCACACGGCGGATCAGCCCCTGGGCGGACACGGCATAGAGCCCTTGTGGATAAGTTTTCAGGTAGGCATCGAAGCCTGCCCCGGCTTGTTGCAGCGCCGACTTATCCACAAGCTTGAGGTTGACCGTGCCCCATTCGTCCAGGGCGCTCTGCTGGGCCTGGTTGAGAGCGGTGCGCGCCAGCATGTAGGTGGCCGTCTCGGCCAGCCAGGGCAGGGCGTTGTCCTTGAGGCTGGTGAAGCCCCTGGTCGCGTCATCGAAGTGACCGTCATAGAACTGGACGCTGGCCTGCAGATAGCTGGCCAGGTCGCGAGCCGGGGCAGAAGCCAGGTTTGCCGGCAGAAGGTCGGTCAGCGGGTTGGCTTCCCAGGAACAGGCTCCCAGCAGTTTGATCCGGGCCTGGGCCAGGGCCTGGCGGTCAGCGGGACTCAGTTGCGGGTTGTCCAGTTGAGCGACGAAGGCCAGGGCGCTGGCGTCCGAGTTGCTGCGGCAGCGGCTGCCTTCGCCCTCGATGAAGTTGTCTCCGGCGGCCTTCTGGTTGTCGCGGGAGATGCCCAGGGCCTGCAGCCGGCTGTTGAGCTCGGTGGCAGCGGGAGACAGGCTTGCCTTGGCGCTGTCGCCGTCGTGCTCGTCCGCCGGGTCCAGTGGCCGCAAGCGGTATGTCGGGAAGGGCACGGGGCCGAAACCCAGGCTCAGGTCATCTTTGGTCAGCGCACGGGGCACCAGCGCCAGGCTGCCCTGGTCGGCCATCAACAGGCGCAGGTTGATCCGGCTGTCGTTACCTGGGCTGAGGAAGGGCAGGTTGCTGCAGCCGTCCAGTCGGTGGGAGTAGAGCTTCCAGGTCGGTGCACAGAAGTCGTCGGAGCTGGCCTGGGCCTGGCTGGTGCAGAGAGTGGCCAGGATCAGCGATGAGAGGAGTGCGATGCGCATGAATTGTCCCTAATTCAGGAGGCCATCAGGACAAGCCTTCAGCTGTTGATGAGTGAGGTGGACGGCCCGATGCGCGGATTATATGGCGATCTGCCCGGATCTGTTGTGCGCCGATCGACAGCGTGGATGTGCGCGTAGCGAAGGCGGGTGATTTATCGACGGGCGCGCAACCATAAGTCCCGGACAAGCCGCGGGGGTTCTGGCCTACAATCAGCGCGTCATGGCTCTCGGGTGGGAGCGAAGATCTATCGGCAGAGGGTGGTGATGGGCGTACCGAGTACTGATCAAGCGGCCAAGGGACTGTATCGCCAGGCTGTCACGCATTCGCAGCCCCTGGCGCGATTGCTTCGCGAACCCTGGCTGGTGCCCCTGCTGCTGTTGGCCCTGGCCCTGCGCTTCTATGAGCTGACGGCGGCGGCGATCTGGGGCGACGAGGGTTCCAGTGTTTTGTTGGCCCAGTTCCCGTTGTCCGGCATCTGGGCGCATGCCGCCTACGATGTCCATCCGCCGCTGTATTTCGTTCTGCTGCATGGCTGGATAGGGCTGTTCGGCGACTCGATCCTGTCGATCCGCCTGATGAGTGCGTTGCCTGGGGCGCTCGCGGTATTCCTCGGGACCTGGTTGATGCACCTGGTGGCCGGTCGGCGGGCCACGCTGCTGGCCTGCCTGCTGCTGGCGCTGCTGCCGACAGCGGTGCGCTACAGCCAGGAAGTGCGCATGTATTCGCTGTTGGGCGTGTGGCTGCTGGGAGCGACCCTGGCGCTGGTCTACTGGGTGCGCGCGCCCCAGCGCCGGCGCTACCTGGCGATCTACGCCGTGCTGATGGCGGCCGGTTTCTATACCCACTACTTCACGGCGTTCTGCGTGGTCTCGCACTGGCTCTACCTGGCCCTGCCCCAGGATGAATCGGCGCGGCATTTCCTGCGGCGCCGGAGCTGGTGGTGGGCCAACGTCGCCATCGTGCTGCTGTTCCTGCCCTGGCTGCCGGGGCTGGTGGACCTGGTGTTGCATATGGAGGCGTTGAAGGCGGGTGGTGATGTCGGCTGGGAGCCGCCGGTCACCCTGGGCTCATTGCCTTCGATGATCTGGCAACTGCTGGCCCAGGACGATGGTGAAGGCATGCCCGGCTGGTTGTTCGTCAGCCTGCCGGTGTTGCTGACGGTGGTGCTGGCGTACCTGGCCTGGACCGACCGCAGCCGCTCCCGCCTGCCGACCTTGCTGGTGGTCTATAGCGTCGTGCCGCTGCTGTTGGTGTTCGCGGTGTCGTTCATTTCCCCGGTGTTCATCGAGCGCTACCTGACGGTGCCCGCGCTCGGGCTGCCATTGTGCCTGGCCCTGGCCATCGACTGGCTGGCGCAGCGCTCCAAGGGCCTGGCCGTGGCCTTGTTGCTGGTGGTGCTGGCGGTGTTCGGGGTGGGCTTGAAGAACAACTACACCGTGGACGCCGACGACCAGTTCGACAACATGGTCGAGTACATGAACCGCCACACCCTGGACGGTGACCAGGTGGTGCTGGGGGACATGTTCTGGTACCTGACCTGGGGCTACTACGACCGCAGCCATACCGCGCCCCGGCTGTACACGCCGCCGACAGCGGCTGGTGTGTCGACCCGCCCCAACCGCTACGGCTTTGGCACCTTGATCGATGAGAATGCCGGGGTCTACCTCGACCGCCTGGAGGACTTGCCCCTTGGTAACGGTCGGGTCTGGCTGGTAATGAGTCGGGTCGATCCGGATGAGTTCCCGTCGATTCCCGGTCATTGGCGAAAGCTCGACCAGCATGCCGGTGGCGATACCCAGGCGGTCCTGTACGAGACCTGCGGCGCTTGCCCGGGGCGCTGACCGAGTGCGCGCGGCAGGCTGTGGATAAGTCGATGCCGGGCCAGGAGCCACCGTTTGGAAGTTTGTCCGGCAGCTGTCGGTACCCGGCCTAGACTTGCACTTGGGAGTCACAGTCCTGTCCCCGGGGACCGGGGTACCGAGGTGCATCATGCGTATGGCGAGAACCGTGCAACACAGTCTGGAACAAGCCCATTGCCAGTTCGATCTGGTAACCCATCCCCACTCGGCCAGCAGCCTGGAAACGGCACGGGTGGCGGGGGTGCCGGCGGAGCGCCTGGCCAAGTCGGTGATCCTCGACGACCAGCACGGCCGCTACCTGATGGCGGTGCTGCCGGCCAGCCGCCACCTGGACCTGGGCAAGGTACGCGGCAGCGAGCAGTGGCGGGTCACCCGGGAAAGCACCCTGGCGTATCTGTTCAACGACTGCGAGCGTGGAGCGGTGCCGGCCCTGGGCGAGTCCTACGGGCTGGACGTGGTCATCGACCCATTGCTGACCCGGCAGAAGGACATCTACCTGGAGGCCGGCAACCACCACAGCCTGGTGCACATGAGCATGGCCGAGTACCTGCGCATGGTGCCCAATGCCGAGGTTTGCGAAGTCTGTCACTGATCAGGAGTTGTCCCATGGAATCACCGACCCACACCCTGCCAGCGCTGTTCAAGCAACTGGGGCTGGCCGATGACCCGGTGAGCATCGAGCGTTTCATCGCCTCCCATTCCCCGCTGAAACCGGAACTGCACCTGGCGGATGCGTTTTTCTGGAGCAAGAGCCAGGCGGATTTCTTGCGCGATGAAATCCTCGACGATGCCGACTGGGCCGAGGTGGTGGACCAACTGGATGTGTTGTTGAGGAAGGGGCGGGGAGGTTAGCTCAGCGAGTGCGCATGGGGGGCCACAGGCGAGCGGTATGCAGGAGTGCCAGGATCCAGATTCGCTGTTGGTCGATCTGGTAGACCAGGCGATAACTGGGATGGAGTATCAGTTCACGGGTTCCGGCAACCAGCCCGATCGAGCCGGAATAAGGGTTCTTGGCCAGTTGCCCCATGCACTGGCTGAAGCGGCTGTCCATTTCGATGGCCGCCCGTGGATTGTGGGCATGCAGGTAATCCCAGATATCGGCACGATCCTGTATGGCTTCGGGTGTCCAGACAATGTTCATTCTCGCTTTGCTGCCCGCGTGCGCCTGGCCGCGAACTCTGCTTCCACTTCCTCATGGCTGTGGCCCTGTCCAGCCGCCATGGATGTGCGCGCCAATTGCACTTTCTGCTGCAGGAATTCTTCATATTCGCGAGTTTCACGTTGCTTCTGAATGAACTCGCGCATCATCTCCCGCACGATCTGCGAAGCGGGGCGATGCGAGGCCTGCGCTTCGGCCATGAACTGATCACGCAATTCGGTCTCCAGCTTCATGGTGAAAATGGCGTGCTTGGACATGGGGCAAACCTCGAAAAAGTAATGAAAAAGTATATACCTTTTCTGTACTAGGCTCTTTCAGGCGTCGGACTAAGCGGATGACCCGGATATTTGTTACAAAACTTGACTGAAATTATCCGCCGATGTCATATTGATAGTTAGCAAACTATCAGTGTGCGAACAGTCTTGTGTCCAATTCCCTTGAATCTCTTCACATGAACATCAGCAGTGGCATGGTGGTCGCGGCGCGGCATTGGCGTCGGATCTGCCAGAACACCCTGATCAACTTCGGGGTCTCCGAAGCCTGCGCAGTGCCCCTGTTGATGATCGGGCGGCTGGGTGAGGGTGTACGCCAGGTGGCCGTGGCCCATGCGGCCGGAATGGAGAGCCCGTCCCTGGTGCGCCTGCTGGACCAGCTGTGCCATGCCGGTTATGTGCGTCGCAGCGAGGACCCCCATGACCGCCGGGCCAAATGCCTGAGCCTGACCGACAGCGGTCGCGAGCTGGTGCAGGCAGTGGAGGGCGAACTGGTGCGCCTGCGTCACGAAGTCCTGGCGGGCATCAGTGCCCAGGACCTGGAAGCGGCCTTGCGGGTGATCCAGGCCTTCGAGTCCGCCAACCACGCGCCGGTGCAGCCATCTTGAAAGGCTTTTTCACCGGCGTGCCTCCTGCGCGAGACTGGTTCTACGGCGTGCGCACCTTCGCCGCATCGATGATCGCCCTGTACATCGCCATGCTGATGCAGATGCCCCGTCCGTATTGGGCCATGGCCACGGTGTACATCGTCTCCAGCCCGTTCGTCGGCCCTACCAGTTCCAAGGCGCTGTACCGCGCCATCGGTACCTTCCTCGGCGCCTCGGCCGCGGTGCTGTTGGTGCCGATGTTCGTGCAGAGCCCCTACCTGCTGGTGGTGATCATCGCCCTGTGGACCGGCATCCTGCTGTTCCTGTCCATGCACCTGCGCACGGCCAACAACTACGCGCTGATGCTGGCCGGCTACACCTTGCCGATGATCGCCCTGCCAGTGGTGGACAACCCCCTGGCCGTGTGGGACGTGGCGGAAGCGCGGACCGAGGAAATCTTCCTCGGCATCATCTGCGCTGCAGTGGTCGGCAGCCTGTTCTGGCCCCGGCGCCTGGCCCCGGTGTTCGTCGGGTCGGCGGGCAAGTGGTTCGCCGATGCCGCGACCTACAGCCGGCGCTTCCTCACCCGCAATGTGCAGCCTGAGGAGGTCAGTGCCCTGCGCGCCTCGATGGTGGCGACCTTCAACACCCTGGAAATGATGATCGGCCAGTTGCCCCACGAAGGCGCGCGGCCGCAGACGGTGCGCAACACCAAGGAACTGCGTGGGCGAATGATCCACCTGCTGCCGGTGGTGGACGCCCTGGACGACGCCTTGTCTGCCCTGGAACGTCGGGCGCCGCAGCTGGCCGAACGCTTCGCGCCCTTGCTGGCCAAGGCCGACGAGTGGCTGGAAAGTACCGCCCAGGATGCCTCGACGCAGCGCTGGCAGGCCCTGCGCAGCGAGCTCGAAGCCCTGCAGCCCGATGCCCAGGCCCTGGACGATCGGAGCCAGTTGTTGTTCTCCAATACCCTGTACCGCCTGGGCGAGTGGATCGACCTGTGGCAGGACTGCCGTAGCCTGCAGTACGCCATCCAGTGCGAAAGCCAGGACACCTGGCGCGCGGTCTACCGCCATTGGCGCCTGGGCCGGCTGACGCCGTTCCTCGATCGTGGGCTGATGCTCTATTCGGCGGGCTCCACGGTGCTGGCGATTATCGTCGCCTCGGTGCTGTGGATTCTCCTGGGCTGGACCGACGGCGGCAGCGCGGTGATCCTGGCGGCGGTGGCTTGCAGCTTTTTCGCCGCCATGGACGACCCGGCGCCGCAGATCTACCGGTTCTTCTTCTGGACCGCGCTATCAGTGCTGTTCGCCAGCCTCTACCTGTTCCTGATCCTGCCCAACCTGCACGATTTCGCCATGCTGGTGCTGGTGTTCGCCGTGCCCTTCATCTGCGTCGGCACCCTGACCGTGCAGCCCAGGTTCTACCTGGGCATGCTCCTGACCATCGTCAACACCGCGTCCTTCATCAGTATCCAGGGTGCCTACGACGCCGACTTCCTGAACTTTTCCAACTCCAACCTGGCAGGCCCCATCGGGTTGCTGTTCGCCTTCATCTGGACCCTGGTCGCCCGGCCGTTCGGTTCGGAGCTGGCGGCCAAGCGCCTGACCCGCTTCAGCTGGCGCGACATCGTCAGCCTTTCGGAGCCGGCGACCCTGGCCGAGCACCGGCACATGGGCGCGCAAATGCTCGACCGGCTGATGCAGCACCTGCCGCGCCTGGCCATGACTGGCCAGGACACCGGCGTCGCCCTGCGCGAACTGCGGGTGGCGCTCAACGTGCTGGATCTGCTGGCCTATGCGCCCCGGGTCCAGGGTGTGGCCCAGGGCCTGTTGCGCCAGGTGGTGGCCGAGGTGGGCGAGTACTTCAAGGCCTGTCTCAAGGCCGGTGAGCGCCTCGAGGCGCCGAGCCCCTTGCTGATGACCCTGGATCGCACCCGCCGGGCCCTGGACAGCCAACGCCTGCAGGGCGACGACGAAACCCGCCGGCACCTGCTGCACGCCCTCAGTGGCCTGCGCCTGGCGCTGTTGCCGGGCGTGGAGTTCGTGGCCTCGGGCGAACATGAAGCCCCCCTTCCCCCTGGCATCGATGGAGCGCCCCTATGATCGGTGATCTGGATATCAGCGGGGTGTTCCTGCCCACGCTGCTGGTGCTGATGGGCATCACCTATGGCGTGTACCTGCTGGTGCACGGATTGCTGACACGCCTGCATTTCTATCGCCTGGTCTGGCACCGGGCACTGTTCAACGTGGGTCTCTACGCCTTGTTGCTAGGCGTCGTCGACTCTCTCAGCCGATACCTGATGACATGAAAAAACCTTTATTGACCATCGGTCGTGTGGTCCTGACGTTATTGGTGGTGACCTTCGCGGTCGTGGTGGTCTGGCGCATGGTGATGTACTACATGTTCGCGCCCTGGACCCGGGACGGGCATATCCGTGCCGATATCGTGCAGATCGCTCCGGATGTCTCCGGGCTGATCCAGCAGGTAGAGGTCAAGGACAACCAGTTGGTCAAGCGTGGCCAGGTGCTGTTCAGCATCGACCAGGACCGCTTCCACCTGGCCCTGCGCCAGGCCCGGGCGAACCTGGCCGACCGCCAGGAAACCCTGGCCCAGGCCCAGCGCGAGGCCAAGCGCAACCGCGGCCTGGGCAACCTGGTGCCGCGCGAGCAACTGGAAGAGAGCCAGTCCCGCGAGGCCCGGGCCCAGTCGGCCCTGGCCGAGGCCCAGGTGGCGGTGGACAGTGCCCAGCTCAACCTCGACCGCTCGGTGGTGCGCAGCCCGGTGGACGGCTACGTCAACGACCGTGCGCCACGGCCCCAGGAATTCGTCACTGCCGGGCGCCCAGTGCTGTCGGTGGTGGACAGCAATTCCTTCCATATCGACGGCTACTTCGAGGAAACCAAGCTCGACGGCATCCATATCGGCCAGGCCGTGGATATCCGCGTGGTGGGCGACCGCGCGCGCCTGCGCGGGCATGTGGAGAGCATCGTCGCCGGAATCGAGGACCGTGACCGCAGCAGCGGCAGTAACCTGCTGCCCAACGTCAACCCGGCTTTCAGCTGGGTACGCCTGGCCCAGCGGATCCCGGTGCGCATCGCCTTCGACGATGTGCCGGCGGACTTTCGCATGATCGCCGGGCGCACCGCCACGGTGTCGATCATCGACGACCAGGCCAAGCAGGAGCCCGGGCAATGAACCACGGCGCACGTTTGGCCCTGCTCGGGCTTGGCTTGCTGCTTTCGGCCTGCCAGGTCGGGCCGGATTACCAGTTGCCCAAGGATGCGGCGCTGCAACGCCCGGACCTGCAAGGCGAGCTGGCAGGCAAGGGGGCCAATGTGGTCTCGGCCCCGGTGCCCGGCGATTGGTGGCGCCTGTACCGCGACTCGCGCCTGGACCAGTTGGTGCAGCAGGCCCTGGCTTCCAGCACCGATTTGCGCGTAGCGGCGGCCAACCTGGCCCGGGCCCGGGCCCAGGTGGATGAAGCCCAGGCCGCCGGTGGCTGGGGCGGTGGGGTCAAGGCCGGGGTCGAGCGCTTGCAGGAGTCCGGCGAGGCCTTCCTGCTGCCGGAGAAAGTGCCGGTGGCCAACGTCGGCAACCTGTCCATCAGCACCTCCTACCAGTTCGACCTGTTCGGCACCCTGCAGCGCGGCATCGAGGCGGCCAAGGCCAATGCCGATGCGACCCAGGCCGCAGCGGACATCGCCCGCATCACCCTGGTGGCGGATGTGGTGCGGGCCTACACCCAGGTCTGCGCGGCCAACGAAGAACGGGAAATCGCCGAGCACTCCCTGGACCTGCAAGCCCAGAGCACCGAGTTGACCCAGCGCCTGCGCGATGCCGGGCGTGGCGACGAAACCCAGGTCACCCGCTCCCAGACCCAGTTCAAGTCCTTGCGGGCCGAGTTGCCGCGCTACGAAGCAGCGCGCCAGTCGGGGCTGTTCCGCCTGTCGATGCTGCTGGCCAGGCCGGTGGACCAATTGCCCGCCGGCACCGCCAGTTGCGCCGAGCTGCCGCATATCGCCCAACTGCTGCCGGTGGGCGACGGTGCCGCGCTGCTCAAGCGCCGTCCCGACGTGCGCCAGGCCGAGCGCCACCTGGCGGCCGCCACCGCACAAATTGGGGTAGCCACCGGGGCCCTGTACCCGGACATCAGCATCGGCGCCACCATTGGTACCGTGGGCATTCTCGATAACCTGGGCAAGGCTTCCACCAACCGCTGGGGCTTCGGCCCGGTGATCAGCTGGACGGTACCGGCCAATGGCGCCCGTGAGCGTATCCATGAAGCCGAGGCGACGAGCCAGGCGGCCCTGGCGCATTTTGACGGAGTAGTGCTCAACGCCATCCGCGAAACCCAGACCGGCCTGGCCCAGTACAGCGCCCAGCTGCAGCGCCGTGATGCCCTGGCCGATGCCGAGCAATCGGCACAGGTGGCGGCGGACCAGACCCACCGCTTCTTCCAGGCCGGACGGGCGTCGTTCCTCGCCGACTTGCAGGCCACTCGTACCTACACCGACATGCGCGCCCAGCTGGCGGCGGCCAACACCCAGGTAGCGATGAGCCAGATCGACTTGTTCCTGGCCCTGGGCGGCGGTTGGGAAAGCGGACGAACGCAAGCTCCGCCAGCCACGAAACCCTGAGGCCGTTGCTATGCTTTGATCAGTTGGCAAGACGCCGAGTGCCGGGCGCCTTGCCATGATCAAAGCGTGATGGCCATGGGGATTCCAATAATGAAAAACCCTTATGCTCCGGGCTTCTGGTGCGCGCTCTGCGCCCTGATACTGCTGTCTGCCACCTACTTCTACGGGGTCATGCTGGCCCACCAGATCGACAAGGCCATGGTGTTTCTCGACAGCGCCAGCGCCTTGATCGCGGTGATGGCCATCGGCGTGGTGGCGTGGTCCTCGTTCCAGGGCCAGAAAATCAAGAAGAGGCAGCTCGAGCAGAGCAAGACCCTGGTGGCCATCTGGGACACCAAGGTGGCCCTGCGCCGGGTCGAGACCGTCTTTGACCGGTACTTCTGGGGCAGCTACTGGCAGCCCGGGCGGACCTTCGCCGAGGTCATGGGCGAACTCACCGGCACCCCGCTGGAAAAAAGCCTGGAGGCGCTGAAGGCGCAGTGCATGCGGCTCGACAAGCAAGCCGACGACGGCCACCACTGGCTGAGCAATGCCCGAGAGCTGTCGGATGTCGCCACAGCCATGGCCCGGGAGCGCTACCAACTGGATTTCTGCGACCCCCGTGGCGAGTCCCGAGGCAACAGCGCGGTGATCGATCGCGACTTCGAAGTGCTGGTCTACACCTGGAGCGCCCGGCTCAAGAGTTTCGACCATCAACTCGATGCCCTCGAGCTCGAATTTTCCTAACGACAGGCGGCAAGCCACAAGCCACAAGCCAGCAGGCCCCTGCCTTTCGCTTTTGCTTGGAGCTTGCGGCTTGGCGCTTGCAGCTGCGCCACTGTTGCACTGCGCCCCATTGCCAATGCTAATCTGCGCCGGTTTCACGCGGAGTCGAGCCGCGACCCGTCATGGGTTCAGGGAAGACCAGCACACTTTCAAACTATGGATATCGATCGGGTCAAACATGAATAAATCAGCAGGCGTACTGTTAGGAATCGTCGTCGCAGTGGGTGCAATCAGTGCCGGCGGCGCCTGGTACACCGGCACCAAGCTGGAAGGGGTTCTGCAGCAGCAGATCGTCGAGAGCAACAAGGAGCTGCAGGCAGCGCTGATCGGCTACGACGCCACGGCGACCCTGGAGCTGGTGTCCCTGGAGCGCGGTGTGTTCAGCAGCAACGCCCGCTATCGCTTGAAGGGCCAGGGCGAGGTGTTCCACGGTGACCTGGAACTGCTGATCGCCGACCACATCGAGCACGGCCCGCTGCCGTTCTCGCGCCTGGTTCGCTTCAAGTGGCTACCCGTCATGGCTTCCAGTCATTACGAACTGGTGAACAACTCCCAGACCGACAAATGGTTTGCGGCTACCAAGGGCGCTGCACCGTTCAGCGGCGTGGTCAATGTCGGCTATGACCTGTCCGCCGAGGGCACCCTGGATTTCGCTCCGATGGAACTGGCCCTGGATGAGCTGAACAACCTCAAGTTCTCTGGCCTGAACGCCACCTTCAGCGTCAGCGAGAATCGCCGCAAGGCCAAGGTCGACGGCTATATGGACAGCCTGGACCTGTTCCTCAGCTCGCCGGACAAAGCCCCGCTCAAGATGGAAATCAAAGGCTTGACCCTGGCCAGCAACCTGCAAAAGAGCAGCTTCGACTACTACCTGGGCCAGAACACCCTGGAGCTCAGCGGCCTGAAGGCTACCTTCGGCGACAAGCAGTCGGTACTGACCCTGAAGAACTTCGAACAGAAGACATCCAGTGAAGAAACCGGCAGCAGCGTGGCCGGTCGCGCGGATTACCGCGTGGGCGAGATTGTCTTCGATGGCAAGGCCGTGGGTTCCGCCGAGATGCTCTGGAGCATGAAGGACCTGGACAGCCAGGGCATGCTGGAGCTGGTCCAGGTCTATCAGAACGTCTTGCAGCCGTACCAAAAAACTGCCGCCGAGGCCTCGGCCAAGGGCGAAGAGGCACCTGAGCTGCAAATGAGCGAAGCCGAGGAGGCCAAGGTCCGTGCGGCCGTGAACAAGGTCCTGGCCGCCAAGCCACAGATCGCCCTGGAAAGCCTGGCACTCAAGACCGGCAACGGCGAAAGCCGCTTCAGCCTGGGCCTGAACCTGGCCAAGCCGCAGAGCCTGGAGCTGCCCACCGCAGAATTGGGCAAGCAACTTATCAGCCAGCTCGACGCCAAGCTGTCGCTGTCCAAGCCGATGGTGGCGGACCTGGCCGCATTGCAGGCCCAGGCCGAAGGCATGACCGACGCCAAGCAGATCGCCGAACAGGGCGCGGCCACCGCCGAAATGCTCAGCGCCATGGCCGTGGCCACCCAACTGGCGAAGCTGGAAGGCAACAACGTGGTTTCGGCGCTGCACTACGCCAACAACGAAGTGAACTTCAACGGCCAGAAGATGACGGTCGAGCAGTTCATTGGCTTCGTCATGAGCAAGGTGGCCGGCGCCGGCGCACAGCAATAAGCGACCGCCGCCCGATCGCCACTGGTGATCGGCTGCACCACCCTCGACGCCCGGTGCCGTGGATGCCACAGCCCGGGCGTCGTGCTGTCCAAGGCCCCGGTGCACGGGGCTTTGGGGACGCTCTGCCAATCTGATTCTGAATAATTATTGCGTTGCAATTTCTGAACTAACCTACGTGGAAGACTTCTCCCGGAAAGTTTCGCCGGGTCGCTTGGTCCCGGTCGCCGGGGGTGTACAGGCGTGGACGCGGCACTCCGGCCAGCCATGTAAAGGTGCTGACGAAATGCAATGCACTGTTCATCCTGCTCGCCGCTTTGGCCTGCGCCCGTTGTTTCGTCTGGCACTGTGCAGCCAGCTGCTGTTGCCCGGGCTGGCATTCGCCGACGCCGCCTATGACCAGTTGATCATCCAGGCCCGGTCGGGCAGTTATGCCCCGGCCCTGAGCCACTTGCGCCAGGTACCGGCCAACCAGTTGACCAACGGGCTGGTCAGTGACCATTTGCAGATCGCCAGCTGGGCCGGGCTGGATAGTGAAGTGGTGAATGTCTACGAGACCCAGGGGCGCAATCGCGTGCTGCCAGTGCAGGCACTGACCGCCACCGCCCGGGCCTATCGCAACCTCAAGCAGTGGGACAACGCCACCCGGCTCTATCGCCAGGCGCTGGAGCGCGACCCCAAGAACGCCGACCTGCAACTGGGCCTGGCCCTGACCCAGGCCGACGCCGGCCAGCCCGCCGAAGCCGTGGCCCGGGCCCGGGCGCTGGTGGCCGCCAAGCCGGAGGATCCGAACCGGCGCCTGGCCCTGGGCTACGCCCTGACCCGGGCCAACCAACCCCAGGATGCCCTGGTGGAATACGACCAGGCCTTCGTCCGTGCCGGCGAGCGGCCCGACGTACTGCGCGAGTACATCTATGCCCTGCAACGCGCCCGCCTGCCGGAGCCGGCCGTGCGCCTGGCACACCAGCATCCGGGGTTGATCGACCCGGTCATCCAGCGGCGCATGGAGGCCGACCTGGCTGCCGAGCGGGTGCGCCTGTCGGAGCTGGCCAGCCGCAGCGAGAAGGAACGCTTCGTGGTGGCCGATCGCGCCCTGGCCGACTACGACACACTGTTCGCCGCCTGGGGCAACGATCCCAAGGCCCAGGACGACGTGACCCGCTGGCGCATCGACCGTCTGGGGGCGCTCAAGTCCCGGGCGCGTACCGCCGAGGTGATCAGCGAGTACGAGCAACTGACCGCCGCCGGCGTGGCCATTCCCACCTACGCCCTGCGCTGGGTCGCCTCGGCCTACCTCGACCAGCGCCAGCCGGAGGTTTCCGCCGACCTGTACCGCAAGGTACTGAGCGCCCCGGATGCCGACCGAGGCAATCGCGTCGAAGACACCACCGGCCTGTACTACTCGCTGCTGGAAAGCGAACAGCCCGAGGCGGCGCTGAAGGTGGCCAACGACCTGGCCAACAGCGAGCCCCAGCGCATCCAGCTGGTGGGGCAGACGGTGGGCGATCCCAACGACGACTGGATGGACGCGCAACTGCTGGCCGCCCAGGCCGGTACCTACGGCAATAACCTGCCTGACAGCGAGCAGCGCCTGGACGACCTGGCCACCAAGGCCCCGGGTGATGTCAGCGTGCGCCTGGCCCAGGCCAACCTGTACCTGGCCCGGGAGTGGCCGCGGCGCTCGGAAAACCTGCTCAAGGAAGTCGAGAGCGTGGCGCCGCGCGATGTCGCCCTGGAAGTCGCCCAAGGGCACACCGCCAAGGATCTGCAGGAATGGCGGCAACTGGATGCGCTGACCGACGATGTGGTCGAGCGCTATCCGGAGAACCGCTCGGTGCAACGTCTGGCCCGGGAGCGTGAAGTGCACGATATGGCCGAGCTGCGGGTCTCGACCTATGGCGGCAAGAGCAACGGCGGCGGCAGCAATGGCGCCGGGGCCGTCTCCGGGAGCCGCGATTTCGGCATTGAGAGTCGGCTCTACAGCCCGCCCATCGATGAAGACTGGCGCGTGTTCGCTGGCGTCGGCTACGCCATGGGTGACTTCCAGGAGGGCAAGGGCAACCACCGCTGGCAGCTGCTGGGTGTGGAACGGCGCACCCGCGACATGACCCTGGAGGCCGAGGTCTCCAACCACTCCTATGGCTACGGCAACAAGACCGGCGCCCGCATAGCCCTGGCCCGGGACATCGACGACCACTGGCAGTACGGCGGCAGCCTTGACTACCTCACCGCCGCGACCCCGCTGCGGGCCCTCAAGAACGACATCAGCGCCAACGGCGGCAGCGCCTTCCTGCGCTGGCGCGCCAACGAAAGCCGGGAGTGGAAACTGTCCCTGAGCCCCTCGCACTTCAGTGATGGCAACAACCGTTTCGAAGCCCTGCTCACCGGCCGCGAAGGGGTGTACCGCTCTCCCGAAGTCCAGGTCGACCTGGGCCTGGAGGTCGGTACCAGCCACAACACCCGGGACGACGCGCCGTACTTCAATCCCAAGTCCGACTTCAGCGTCTTGCCGACGGTGAACGTCAACCATGTGCTCTACCACCGCTACGAAACCTCCTGGAGCCAGCAGTTCCAGTTCGGCGTCGGTACCTACAGCCAGCGCGACTATTCCACCGGCGGTGTCGGCCTGGTCAGCTACGGCCAGCGCTATAGCTGGAACGACGTGTTCGATATCGGCGCGGTGCTGAGCGTGATCAACCGACCCTACGACGGCGAGCGGGAAACCGACTTGCGCCTGGCCGTGGACCTTACCTATCGCTTCTAGAGGACGGTGACGATGAGCCTGATCGAGCGTTGCATCCTCTTGCTGGGCGCGCTGCTGCTCAGTGCTTGTTCCCAGCCTGCCGCGGACTTCGTCACCCCGGCGCAACGACCGTTGCCGAACAACGAAGCGCCCTGGCCGAAAAACCATGTGCTGGGCATCGCCTACCACGATATCGAGGATCGCAACCCGGACCAGCGCGTGGTGGCGGTGCGCACCGACCGTATGCTCCAGCAACTGGCCTGGTTGCGGGAGAACGGCTACAAGCCGGTCACCGTAGACCAGATCCTGGCGGCACGCCGGGGCGGTCCGGACTTGCCGGCCAAGGCCATCCTGCTGAGTTTCGACGACGGCTACTCGAGCTTCTATACCCGGGTCATGCCGGTGCTGCGCAGTTATCGCTGGCCGGCCCTCCTGGCCCCGGTGGGCACCTGGATCGACACCCCGGCCGACCAGCCGGTGAACTTCGCCGGCGACCTGCGGCCGCGCTCGCAATTCTTGACCTGGGCGCAGATCCGCGAGATCTCCCGTTCCGGCCTGGTGGAGATCGCCGCCCACACCGACAGCAGCCACCTGGGCATCCTCGGTAACCCCCAGGGCAACATGCAGCCCGCTGCCGCGACCCGACGCTACGACCCGCGCACCGGACGCTATGAAAGCGAGGCGCAGTTCCAGGCGCGGATGCGCAAGGATGTGAGCACCATCTCGGACAAGATCCTGGCGGCCACCGGCTATCGTCCGCGGGTCTGGGTCTGGCCCTATGGCACGGCCGATGGCTCGACCCTGCAAGTGGTCGACAGCCAGGGCTTCAAGCTGGCGCTGACCCTGGACGATGGCCTGGACAGTCTCGACAACCTGATGAGCAGCCCGCGTTTCCTGGTGGTCTCGGACCCTGACGGCATCCACTTCTCCAACAGCATCGTCGGCACCGAGACCATGGCGCCCATGCGCGTGGTGCACGTGGACCTGGACAACGTCTACGACCCGGACCCCAAGCAGCAGGAGATCAACCTCGGCAAGCTGGTGCAGCGCATGGCCGACCTGGGGGCCAATACCGTGTTCCTCCAGGCCTTCGCCGATCCCAAGGGCGACGGGCTGGTGCAGTCGCTGTACTTCCCCAATCGCCACCTGCCGATGCGTGCCGACCTGTTCGACCGGGTCGCCTGGCAATTGCGCACCCGCTCCCACGTCAAGGTCTATGCCTGGATGCCGGTGCTCAGTTTCGACCTGGACGCCAGGCTGCCCCGGGTCACGCGCTGGGACCCGCAGACCGGCCAGGTGGCGGTCGATCCGAAGCAATACCGGCGCCTGTCGCCTTTCGACCCGCAGGTACGCCGCTTGATCGGCGACCTGTACGAGGATGTGGCGCGCATGACCTCGGTGGACGGCATCCTGTTCCATGACGACGCCGTGCTCTCGGATTTCGAGGACGCCAGCCCCGAGGCTCTGCGTGCCTATGCCGCCCAGGGGCTGCCGGGTTCCATCGCCGGGCTGCGCGACGACCCCGCCGCGTTGCAACGCTGGACCCGCTTCAAGAGCCGTTACCTGATCGACTTCACCCATGAACTGGCGGCCAAGGTCCGGGCGATCCGCGGGCCCCAGGTGCAGACCGCGCGCAACCTGTTCGCCGAGCCGATCATCAATCCCCAGAGCGAAACCTGGTTCGCCCAGAACCTCGACGATTTCCTCGTCAGCTATGACTGGACCGCGCCCATGGCCATGCCGTTGATGGAAGGGCAAAGCCCACGGCACTCCGGGCCCTGGCTGGAAGCCCTGGTGGATCAGGTGCGCACCCGCCCCGGTGCCTTGCAGCGCACGGTCTTCGAACTCCAGGCCCGGGACTGGACCCAGAAGCCTGCCAGCGATTTGCCCGCCACGCAGATGGCCGACTGGATGGGCCGGCTCAAGCGCCAGGGTGCCATCAACTTCGGTTACTACCCGGACAACTTCCTCGAGAACTCACCGGACCTGAAGACCTTGCGGCCCGCGCTCTCCAACAAATGGAGTCCATGAATCATGATGGATCGTATCTTCGCTGTGGTGGTCCTGGCGCTGGTCATGGGGGTACCCCTGGGCCTGATCTTCGTGGTGACTGGCGAATTCCTCATGGATTTCGTCTTCTACTACCCATTGTTCATGTCGGCGTTGTGGATCGCCGGAGGCCTGTATTTCTGGCTGCACTGGGAGCGCCACTGGCCGTGGGACGACGATACCTTGCCACCTCCGCTGGCCGGCGAGCCGCTGATCAGCATCCTCATCCCTTGCTACAACGAGGGGGATAACGTCGCCGATACCATCCAGGCGGCCCTGGCCCAGCACTATCCGAACATCGAAGTGATCGCCATCAACGATGGCTCCAAGGACAACACCGGGCCGATCCTCGACCAGTTGGCCGTCCTCGACCCCCGCCTGCGGGTGCTGCACCTGGCGCAGAACCAGGGCAAGGCGGTGGCCCTGCGCATGGGCGCGGTGGCAGCCCATAGCGAGTACCTGGTGTGCATCGACGGTGATGCGTTGCTGGCGCCCAACACGGCGGCCTACCTGGTGGCGCCAATGCTGGATAACCCACGCCTGGGTGCGGTGACCGGCAACCCGCGCATTCGTACCCGCTCGACCCTGGTGGGCCGGGTGCAGGTGGGCGAGTTCTCCTCGATCATTGGCCTGATCAAGCGCACCCAGCGGGTGTTCGGCAAAGTCTTCACGGTCTCCGGGGTGATCGTCGCCTTCCGCCGCACGGCGCTGCATCGGGTGGGCTACTGGAGCCCGGACATGATCACCGAGGACATCGACGTCAGCTGGAAGCTGCAACTGGACCATTGGTACGTGTTCTTCGAGCCCCGCGCCTTGTGCTGGATCCTGATGCCCGAAACCCTGCGCGGCCTGTGGAAGCAGCGGCTGCGCTGGGCCCAGGGTGGTGCCGAGGTGTTGTTCAAGAACATCCGTGGCATCTGGGAATGGCGGCATCGCTACCTGTGGACCCTGTTGTTCGACTATTGCCTGTCCACCGGTTGGGCCTTCACCTTCCTGCTGTCGGTGATCTTCTGGGCCCTGGGCAAGTTCATCGTCATGCCCGAGGCCATCGCGGTGCACACCATCGTGCCGCCGGCCTTCACCGGCCTGGTGCTGGCGATGGTTTGCCTGACCCAGTTCGCGGTGAGCATCCTGATCGACCGCCGCTACGAGAAGGACCTGTGGAAAACCATGTTCTGGGTGGTCTGGTACCCCCTGGCGTTCTGGTTCATCAGCCTGTTCACCACCCTGGTGAGCTTTCCCAAGGTGTTGTTCAGCGAACACCGCAAGCGCGCGCGTTGGATCAGCCCGGACCGAGGGATCAAGCCCATCGATGACAAAGAGGAGGCGCGCTGATGAAAATCATCCGCACCCGCCAGCGCCCCTTCCTGGTGATAGTCGATGTCTTCTTCACCCTGTTGGCCTGGGCCGCGCTCCTTTATTTGCTGATCCGTGGGCTTTGGCCGTTGCTTGCCAGCCATGAAGGGCCAAGGTTCGAGGCCGGTGTGCTCGATGCCCTGACCACCCTGCAGTTCTATGGGTTGGTGGCAGTGATCAACGCGGTGCTGCTGATCTCCTGGGCCCGCTATCGCCAGCGGCGCAGTCGCAACTACCCACCACGTCTGCCGGCCCCGGCGGTGGACGACAAGCGCCTGAGCGAGACCTTCAAGCTCAGCGATGCCACTTTCGCCCAGATGCGCCAACCCGGCAGCCTGGTCGTGCACAACGACGCGGAGGGTGGCATCAGCCATGTCACCACCCAGTTCTACCGCATCCAGCCCGAGGACCAGCCCCATCCGCCCCTGGTAGCCGAACCGCCACCCCGGGTGATCCACCTGCGCTCGGAGGGGGATGAGGACAAGGCCTAGTGCGATGACCATGACCCCATGCACCCGCATGGCTGGTTTGAAATGAGTAACCCGGGCTTTGAGGCCCGGGTTTTTTATTACCGTTCGTCGGCAATATGAAGTGTGCAGTGAGAAATTTATAATTTCTTTTTATATCAACTAGTTAGTTTGAATTATAGGAAATTTCCGAAATTCCCTAAATTATTGACGCCATGGATGACTGCTGACTATTTGCCCGGATATGCTCTGCAGCGCTGTTCGGCAACGTGTACGCTAGCGTTTCAAGCAACCTGGCAGTACCTGTGCCTGAAACCGAAATGCCGTTGTTAATGCACCGCTTTTTTTGCGGGCAAATCCCCTGGAACAAGGGGTTTTCCGGTGCTTTGCGGGGTCTGGCGCGAATGGCGGATAACACTTTGATATATATGATTTTTTTATATTCATGGTGATTGTTTTGAACATTCGATCATTCGCCATGGATCATTCTTATAGACAAGAAAGTGTTCAGTCTAAGTTGTCGATAGTTAATTGACGCCTGAGTGATGGCAAATTAGCATCGCCCGCTTTGTGACTCTTTGCTGCTGTTTCGAAGGATCGAACATGTATTTTCCTACCCTCGGGATGAGGTTGTGTTGTGTGTTGTCCTGCCTGGTGTTTTTGGCCGGCTCACTGAACAGTGCTTCTGCTGCCTCGCTGAACAATCCTGGTGACCAGGACCTGATTCGCGAGCGCCAGAACCGCCTGCTGGAAGAGCAGCAACGGCGCCTCGAAGACCTCAAGGACCTGCCTGGCAAGAGCGCGCTGCCGGTGGCGCCGACGGCCCCGACCGACAGCCGCTGCTTCCCCATCGAACACATCGAGCTCAAGGGTGCCGACGCCCTGTCCGCCGCCGAGCGCGAGCGCCTGCTCAAGCCCTACATCGGCCAGTGCCTGGGCGTGGCCCAGCTCAACGAGTTGCTCAAGGTCATTACCGACCACTACATCGCCAAAGGCCTGGTCACCAGTCGTGCCTACCTGCCGCAGCAGGACCTGTCCCGCGGGCACCTGCAGGTGCTGGTGGTGGAGGGCCGCCTTGAAGGCCTGAAGGCGGCCGAAGGCAGCAAGCTCACGGCGCGCGAGCTGGACATGGCGTTTCCCGGGAGTGTCGGGCAACTGCTCAACCTGCGGCAAATCGAGCAGATGGTCGACCAGCTCAACCGCCTGCCGTCGAACCAGGCACAGATGGAACTGGCCCCCGGCCAGGCGGTGGGTGGCAGCGAGGTGCTGGTCAAGAACACCCCGCAAAAGCCCTGGCGGGTCGGTCTGTCCCGCAGCAACGACGGGCAGAAGAGCACCGGCGAGCAGCAATGGGGCAGCTCCTTGGAATGGGACAGCCCCCTGGGCCTGGCTGACCAGCTGGTGCTGCGCGGCGGCCATGACGCAATCAGCGATCACCAGAAGACCTCGCGCAATGCGATGCTCTACTACAACCTGCCGCTGGGCTGGTGGAACCTGAACTACAGCTACAGCCAGAGCGAGTACCGTTCCCTGGCCCAAGGCCAGGGCTTCAACTTCAAGCAGACCGGCGACAGCCAGAACCACCAGTTGCGCGTGGAGCGGGTGATCCATCGCGACTCGGTGAGCAAGACTTCGCTCAACGCCGGCCTGACCCACCTGCGCACCAACAACTACATCGAAGACAGCAAGCTGAGCACCAGCAGCAACCGCTTGAGCGAAATGCAGTGGGGCATCAACCATGGCCGGCGCATTGGCGGGGCCTTCGTCAACCTCGACCTGGGCCTGCAAGAGGGGGTCGGCCTGTTCGATGCCCAGCGCCAGTCCGAGCGCGACCAGTACGGCAACCGCCAGGCCAACGCCCGCTACCGCAAGTACACCGCCACCGCCAGCTACCTGCAGCCGTTCAAGCTGTGGGACGAGTCCCTGGTGTTCAGCAGCCTGGTCACCAGCCAGCGCAGCGAAGACATCCTGTTCAGCTCCCAGCGCATGAGCCTGGGCAGCCAGTCCTCAATCCGCGGCTACAAGGACCAGAGCCTCAACGGCGACAGCGGCTACTACTGGCGCAACGACCTGCGCTGGAGCCGCCCGGTGACCTGGGACTGGCTGCGCCCGGTGTTCGCCGAGTACGGCACGGGGCTGGGGTATGACGTGGGTGCCATTCGCCACGACCGCTACAACGCCGAGCAGCACGGGCGGGTGTCCAGCGACTCCATCGAGTTGTTCGCCCGTGGCCAGCACCTCGCCGCCAGCGTGACCTTCGCCCATTCCCTCGAGCGGCCAGATGCCCTGAGTGACCGCGAAGCCCCGATCTATTTCCGCCTGGATCTTTTTCTCTAATTTCGCTCTTTACCCGAGATACCCGACATGGACGTTCGTCAGTTTGCCTTCCTGGCCCGCCAGCCCTCCGCCGCCCTGCAATCGCGTGATTCGTTCTGGGGCCTGTCCAAGCGTGGCCTGGCGTTCATCCTGGCCAACGTGATGTTCTGGCAGCCGCTGGTGGTGATGGCCGACGGCATCGTAGTCAACGGCAGCGGCACCACGCTCGGCCAGGCGGGCAATGGCGTGCCTGTCGTCAACATTGCCGCGCCCAATGGCGGTGGGTTGTCCCACAACAAGTTCAGCGACTACAACGTCGGCCAGCAGGGCGTGATCCTCAACAACGCCACCGACCGTACCCAGTCCACGCAACTGGGCGGGATCATCCTCGGCAACCCCAACCTGGGTGGCCGCGCGGCCAATGTGATCCTCAACGAGGTCAACGGCGGCAGCCCGAGCCAACTCAAGGGCTACACCGAAGTGGCGGGGCAATCGGCCCATGTGATCGTCGCCAACCCCTACGGCGTCACCTGCAATGGCTGCGGGTTCATCAACACCCCGAAAACCACCCTGACCACCGGCAAGCCGGTGATCGAGAATGGCCAGCTGCAGCGCTACCAGGTGGACCAGGGCAGCGTGGCCATCGAAGGTGCAGGGCTCAACGCGAGCAATATCGACCAGTTCGAGATCATCACCCGCAGCGCCAAGGTCAACGCCCAGATCCAGGCCCGGCACCTGGCGCTGGTCACGGGCGCCAACGACGTCGACGCCCAGACCCTCAAGGCCACCGCCCGGGCCGCCAACCCGGCGGATGCACCGCAACTGGCCATCGACTCCTCGGCCCTGGGCGGCATGTACGCCGGGGCGATCAAGCTGGTGGGCACCGAAGCCGGCGTGGGGGTGAAGCTCGACGGCAAGCTGATCGCCAGCGGTGGCGATATCCAGCTCGACGCCAACGGCCAGTTGCGCATGGCCCAAGTGACGGCCGACAAGGGCGCAGTGGCGATCAAGGCCCAGGGCCTGGAGACCCAGGGCGCGGTGTATGCCGGGACCGAACTGAAGGTTGAAACCCAGGGCGACCTGCACAACCGCAACAACCTGGTGGCCCGGGACCGCATCACGCTCACCAGCGGCGGCGCCTTGAACAACCAGGGCATCATCGAGGCCGGGGTCAATGCCGACAACAGCCGCAATGCCCAGGGCGATTTGAGCCTGAGTGCGCAGAGCCTGAACAACGCCGGCAAGAGCCTGGTGGCCAGCCGTGATCTGAGCGTGAGCACCACGCAAACCCTGGACAACCAGAGCGGCACCCTCAGCGGGCAGCGCCAGGTCACGGTCAATGCCGGGACCCTGGACAACCGCCACCAGGGCCGGGTGCTCAGTGCCGGTAACACCGACCTGACTGCCGGCCAGCTGCTCAATACCCAGGGTGGCCTGGTCAACAGCGGCGCCAATCTCAACGCCCAGGTGGGGCAGGTGGACAACAGTGGCGGCGAGCTGTCCACCCCCGGCAACCTGACCCTGCAAGTGACCAGCCTGGACAACGTGGCGGGCCTGGCATCCGCTGGCCAGCACCTGCGCCTGGACGCCAGCGGCACGCTGAACAACCGCACCGGCCAGCTCACCAGCTTGCAAACCCTGGAGCTCAAGGCCGCGAAGGTTGACAACAACGCGGGGCGCATCGCCAGCAACCAGGCCCTGAATGCCAGTGTCTTGGGCCTGGAGCAGGGCAATGGCGGACGCCTGACCAGCACCACGGAACTGACCCTGGACCTCAATCACGGCCACCTGGACAACCAGGGCGGTCTGATCAACGCCCCGAGGCTGGCGTTGAAGAATCTCGACAGCGTGGACAACCGCCATGGCGAGATTTCCAGCGCCCAGGCCTTCACCCTGATGGCTCGAAGCCTGGATAACAGCCATGGCAAGTTGTTGGCCAACCAGGCCCTGACCCTGCGTCTTGACCAGGCGCTGGTCAACGTTGAAGGCCTGATCTTTGCCACTGGCCTGGATGCCCAGGCCGCCAGCCTGGATAACCATGACGGCGTGCTGACCAGCAAGGCCGACCTGGCCCTGGGCCTGGCTGACGCTGCGAATAACCAGGGTGGGGAGATTTCCAGCCTCGGGACCACTCGCATCAAGGGCACCCGCCTGGATAACGGCGACGGCCAGGTGAGCGGCGATGCGGCACTGGACATTACCCTGAGCGGCGCCCTGGACAACCGCAAGGGCATGCTTGGCTCGGCCTTGAGCCTCGACCTCAATGCCGCCAGCCTGGACAACCGCGAGGGTGGCAGCCTGGTCAGCGATGGCCGTCTGAATGCCCATCTCCAGGGGCTGCTGGACAACCAGCAGGGTACGATCAACGCCAAGGGTGCGCTTGAGGTGCAGGCCAGTCGGCTGGACAACCGCCATGGCAGCCTCGATGGCAAGGACTTGCTGACCTTGCGCGCCGATGCCCTGGATAACCGCACCGGCAAGCTGCGGGCCCAACAGAAGCTGCAACTCGACGTCGAGCAACTGGATAACCGCCAGCAAGGGCTGTTGCATAGCCTGGCGGCCCTGAGCTTCAAGGGCGCGCACCTGGACAACCGTGGTGGGCTGCTCAGCGCCGCAGGGCCGTTGCGCCTGGAGGCCGCCAGCCTGGATAACGGTACAGGGCGGATTTCCAGCAAGAGCACCCTGGTCGCCCAGCTCACCCGCGTCCTCAACCAGCATGGCGAGTTGGTGGCCGAAGGCGACCTGGAGCTCAGTGGGGCCTCCCTGGATAACCGCGAGGGTGGCCTGGTAGGCGGCACAAAAGCGCTGAAACTGGACGTGGCGCAGGTCGATAACCGAGGAGGGGAGATTTCCAGCAGCCAGGGCCTGACCCTGCACGGCACGCGCCTGGACAACAGCGACAGCGGCAAGCTCCTGGCCGGGACCGACCTGGGCTTGCACATGACCCAGGTGCTCAACCAGAACCAGGGCCTGCTGTTTTCCAAGGGCACGGCGAACCTCACAGGGCAAACCCTGGATAACACCCGGGGCCGACTGGTGGCGCAGCAAGGGCTGGACATTGGCCTGGACCACGCCCTGGACAACCTGCAAGGGCAGATCAGCAGCGAAGGCCTGTTGAACGCCCGGGTCGGCAACCTGGACAACACCGACGGCAAGCTGTCGAGCGTGGGAGCCCTGGAACTGGCCAGTAGCGCGGCACTGGTCAATCGCAACGGCTCGATCACCACCGACGCCGGGTTGCTCATCCACAGCCAGGACCTGGACAACAGTCAGCAGGGCCTGCTGAGCGGCAAGGGTGCGACGCGGATCGACACGGGCATCCTGGATAACACCCAGGGTGGCAAGCTGGTCAGCGGCGACAGCCTCGAACTCAAGGCCACCCAGCTCAGCAACGGCCAAGGCAGTCGGATCGCTAGTGAAGGCGCCCTGGACGCCAGCGTCAGCGGTTTCGATCAACAAGGCGGCGAACTGTTCAGCAAGAGCGCCCTGACCCTGGACCTCAACCAGGGCCGGTTGACCAACCACAAGGGCTTGATCAATGCACCGCTGCTGGTGCTGAAGAACCTGGCCGAGGTGGACAACCAGGATGGCGAGATCTCCAGCGCCCAGGCTTTCACCCTGGCCGCTCGCAGCCTGGACAACGGCAGCGGCAAGCTGATCAGTCAGCAGGGCCTGACCCTGCGCATCGAACAGGCCCTGAGCAACCTCAAGGGCCTGGTGTCGGCCAAGACCCTGGATCTGCACAGCCAAAGCCTGGACAACGGCGCCGGGCTGATCAGCAGTCGCGGTACGCAATTACTCAAGGTCGACACTCGCCTGCTCAACCAGGACGGCACCGTGATCGCCGATGAACGCCTGGAGCTGCAGGCCGCTGGCGTGGATAACCGCAAGGGGCAGGTATCCGGCAAGGCCGAGGTGGTCGCCAGGATCGCCAGCCTGGACAACCAGGGCGGGCAACTGGTGGCTGGCAATACCCTGCTGCTGCGTGGCGATTCCCTGGACAACCGCCAGGGTGGCCTGGTGGGTGCGACCCAGGGGCTGCAACTGACGGTCGCGGCCATGGACAACCGTGGCGGTGAATTGTCGAGCCGGGCCGACGTGACCCTGGGCGGCAGCCACCTGGACAACGGCGATGGCGGCAAGGTGCTCAGCGAGGGGCGCCTGGCCCTGGTCGTGGCCCAGGTGCTCAACCGCAACAAGGGTCTGCTCTCGGGCAAGGCCGGCCTGGGCCTGGATGGCAGCCACCTGGACAACACCGATGGCCTGTTGCTGACCCAGCAAGACCTCAAGGTGCGCCTGCAAGGCGATCTGGACAATCGCCAGGGCCTGATCAGCGCCGAGGGCAACCTGACGCTCGAAGGCCAGGCCCTGGATAACCGCCGGGGCAGTGTTTCCAGTGCCCAAGCCTTGACCCTGGAACAGCGCGGGGACGTGCTCAACCAGCAGGGCGAGATCGTCACCGATGGCGCGTTGCTGCTCGGCAGTGCCGGCCTGGATAACCGCAACGCGGGCAACATCAGCGCCAAAGGCGCCGCTCATGTGGTTACCACCGCTGTGGACAACAGCCAGAACGGTCGCTTGAACAGCGGTGCCAACCTGACCCTGAAAACCGGACGCCTGACCAACCAGGACGGCGGCCGCGTGGCCAGCGCCGGTGCCTTGGACGCCAGCCTCACCGGTCTTGACCAGCAGGGCGGCCAGCTGTTCAGCAACACCGCCCTGACCCTGGACCTGGGCCAGGGGCCGTTGAACAACCATAAAGGCCTGATCAACGCACCGTTGCTGGTGCTCAAGAACCTTGGGCAGGTGAACAACCAGGGCGGTGAGATCTCCTCGGCCCAGGCCTTCACCCTGGCCGCGCAAAACCTCGACAACAGCAATGGCAAGGTCCTGAGCAATCAGGCCCTGACCCTGCGCATCGACCAGGCCCTGGGCAACCTCAAGGGCCTGATCGCAGCGGCGGCCCTCGATGTCCGGGCCGCCAGCCTGGATAACAGCGGCGGCACCCTGACCAGCCGTGGCGATCTCGACCTGCAATTGGCAGGCGCCTTGAACAACAGCCAGCAAGGCCTGATCAACGCCACCGGTAGCTTGCACCTCGACAGCAGCGCCGTGGACAACCGCGGTGGTTCGCTCCTGGGCGGCGCCATTGCCGTGGACCTGGGCAACGCCACCGGCGACGTGAACAACGACGATGGCCTGATCAGCACCGACGGCCAACTGCGCATCACCCACCTGCGTGACCTGAGTAACCGCCGCGGCGAAGTCTCCAGCCACCAGAGCCTGGAGTTGGCGGCGCGCAAGCTGGACAACAGCGCCGGCAAGCTGATCAGCAACCAGCAGTTGAACCTCACGGCCCAAGGCCTGGACAACCAGGGCGGCCTGGTTTCCGGTTGGCAGGGCCTGAGTGCCAACCTGGGCAGCCTGGACAACCGTAACCTGGGAACCCTGTCCAGTCGCAGCGGTGCACTGGATGCCCAAGTCAGCGGCGACCTGCAAAACAGTGGTGCCGGGGCCCTGGTCAGCCAGAAAGCCCTGACGGTGGCGGCGGCCAACCTGGATAACAGTAACGGCGGCATCCTCTCCAGCGGTGCCGGGCAGAGCCTGAACGTCAGCGGCCTGCTGAGCAATGCCCAGGGAGGCCTGATCGACAGCGGCGCGACCCTGGTGCTGAACGCCATGACCCTGGGCAACGCCAGCGGCACCATCAATGCCCAGCAGGCGCTGAGCCTCAACGCCACGCGCCTGGACAACAGCCACGGGAGCTTGGTGGGCAATGCCGCGGTGACCCTCGACCTGCTGGGCAACCTGGACAACACCCAGGGCAAGTTGGCCAGTGGTGGCCCGCTGCGTATCGAGCGGGCCGGGCAGATCGACAACCAGGGCGGGCAGCTTGCCAGCCAGGGCCTGTTGAAGCTGTTCGCGGCCGGCCTGGACAACCGCAATCGCGGCACGGTGGCCGCCAACGAGCAACTGACCCTGCATGTCGACGGCGCCTTGCACAACAGCGGCGACGGCCTGATCTACAGCCAGAATGCCGCTATCGATTTGCGTGCCGCCAGCCTGGCCAATGCCAAGGGCACCCTGCAAAGCCAGGGTGCCCTGGACCTGACCACGGGCGATATCGATAACCAGGGCGGGCACCTTGTGGCCAAGGCCGGCGACCTGACCCTCGCCGCCGGGGCCCTGGATAACCGCGGTGGTGTGCTGTCCAGTCTCCAGGGAGCACTGACCGCCAACCTGGATGGCGTGCTGAAAAACGGCTACGACCTGAATGACAAACGCCAGGGCGGCGTGATCCAGGCCCAGCGCCTGAGCCTCAGGGCCCTGGCGGGTATCGACAACTACGGTGGGCGCATTTCGGCACAAAGTGGCGACGCGCTGATCAGCACCGGCGACTTCGACAACCGCAACGGTGGTCTTTATGCCAAGGGCCTGGTCAAGGTCACTGGCGGCAACTTCGATAACAGCGGCGACCAGGACGGGCAGATCGCTGGCCGGCAGATCGATCTCGACCTCAGCGGTGCGCTGAACAACCGCCTGGGCATCATCGAGAGCGACAGCACCCTGGCGATCAAGGCCGCCAGCCTCGACAACCAGGCCGGGCAACTGCGCGCCCTGGGCACCAGCGGCAGCACCCGATTCGAGATCGGCGGGCAGTTCGACAATCGCAATGGCACCCTGGAAAGCGCCAACACGGACTTGAGCCTGGGCGTGGGCAGCTTCCTCAATGGCGGCGGCAGCCTGTTGCATGTCGGCCGGGGCACCTTCGACATTGCCACCGCCAACGTCACCGGCGCCGGCGGCAGTATCGTCACTCGCGGTGGGCTGACCCTCAACGCCGACAGTTGGAACAACAGCAACGTGATCCAGGCCGGGCGCCTGACGGTCAACGTCGGGCAATTCAGCCAGAGTGCCAGCGGCCAGTTGCTGGCCAGCGAGGCGCTGGTCGGCAGCGGTGGCAACTGGAGCAACGATGGCCTGATCGCCAGCGATGCCAGCCTCAGTCTCAACCTGAGCGGTGCCTACTCGGGCAGTGGTCGCGTGAGCAGCCGCGGCACCCTGGGCCTGACAGCCGGGCAACTGGACCTCAACAGTGCCGCCAGTATCGCTGGCGGTGGCGACACCTCGGTGTCGGTGGCTGGCCAATTGAACAATGCCGGGCGCCTGACCTCCGCTGCGAGGCTCGACCTGGTCGCGGGCGGTATCGCCAACCAGGGAACCCTCGGCGCGGGCGGTGACCTGGTACTGACCACCGGTGCCCTGGTCAACGACCATGGGCTGGTATTCAGTGGCGGCGACATGGGCTTGCGGGTCGAGAGCCTGACCAACAGCTATGCCGATGTGTACAGCCTGGGCAACCTGGCGATCGACCGGGATGGCAAGGGCACCCTGGCCAACCGTATCGTCAACCGTTCCGGCTCGCTGCAAAGCGATGGGTCGATGGCACTGGCGGCCAGTACCATCGAGAACGTGCGGGCAGTGCTGAAAACCGACAACAAGGGCATCTACACCGCTCGCATCGGCGAAATCGCTTGTATCAAGGGGGTTAACGCCGGGGACTGTGGGGGCAAGCGCAACCACGTCTGGGAAGTCGTCCAGCGTGACAAGTTCGAAGTCACCGAGGCTAGCGCCGCATCGAGCATTACCGCTGGCGCCAACCTGACGATCAAGGGCGGCGACCTGCTCAACCAGAGCAGCACCATCGCCGCCGGGGGGGGCCTGGTCGCCACGGTCAACAACCTGACCAACAGCGGCATCGAAACCGGCGAGACCGAAACCACCCGGGTGTTCCGCTCGCAACGGACCAAGAACGCAGGGTCCTGGTACAACGTCGCCAGTGCCGTCACCAACAAATACTGGTTCCAGAGCGCGGGTTACAACCCCAATGACCTGGGCGGCCTGGAAGGTGCCTTGGCCGGCTTTATTGGCATGACCGAGGCTGAGCTGCCGCAGTTTGGCAAGAGTGTAAAAATCGCCGGTGGCGACCAGAGCTATGCGGCGGTGATGCAAGCCGGTGGCGCCGTGAACATCAACGCTGGCAACGGCATCGATAACAGCGTGGTACGCCCGGGCTATACCTACATTGGCAGTGGCGCCCGGACCAACACCGACGCGCCCGGCACCACCTTCGCGACCCGTATCACGCTCAACCAGCAGTTGCCACCAGACCTTGCCCAGCAGCAGGTCAATCCCCTGGCCCTGCCCGGCTTCAGCCTGCCGACGGGTAAAAACGGCCTGTTTCGCCTCAGCGGCCAGAGCGGCAGTACGCCCGCCACCACGGCTCCACAGAGCTGGACCATGGGCGGTGCGAGCCTGAGCAGCACGCAGCGCCAGCAAGGCCAGGCGGCTCCCCAGGTGCGGGACATCAACATGGCCGATACCGCCCAGGTGACTGCCCGTTCCGCCGACCTGAACGCGGTCGCTCCGGTCCTGGCCCAGGTCGGTGGCGAGGCCCGGGTGGTCGACAGCAGCCTGCCTGCCACCGGCACGGTACCAGGGCCAGTGCTGCCCGGGCGTTCGACGGCGGATGCAGGCATCAGCCAGCCCGCCACCCTGAACGGCCAGTCGCAGATGCCGGTCAGCGTCGAGCGCGTACAGGGCCTGCCGGACAGCAGCGTGCGCAGCAATCCGCACAAGTACCTGATCGAAACCAACCCGGTCCTCACCGACCTCAAGCAGTTCATGAGCTCCGACTACTTGTTGTCCAACCTGGGCTACAACCCGGACGACAGCGCCAAGCGCCTGGGCGATGGCTTCTACGAACAGAAGCTGATCCAGCAAGCGGTAACCGCCCGCACCGGCCAGCGCTTCATCAATGGCCAGGACACCGACGAGAAGCTGTTCAAGTACCTGATGGACAACGCCATCAAGAGCAAGCAGCAGCTCAACCTGGCAGTCGGAGTGAGCCTGACCTCCGAGCAGGTGGCGGCCCTGACCCACGACATCGTCTGGTTGGAAAATGCCGAAGTGAATGGCGAGCAGGTGCTGGTGCCGGTGCTCTACCTGGCCCACTCCAACAATCGCCTGGCACCCAATGGCGCCTTGATCGCTGGCAGCGACGTCAACCTGATCGCCGGGCAAGACCTGAACAACGTCGGCACCCTGCGGGCGACCAACAACCTTTCGGCCCAGGCCGGACAGAACCTGGTCAACAGCGGCCTGGTGGAGGCTGGCAACCGCCTCGATCTGCTGGCGGGCAACAACCTGGTGAACAAGGCTGGAGGCATCATCGCTGGCCGTGATGTGAACCTCACCGCGACCCGGGGCGACGTGCTCAACGAGCGCACCTTGACCAGCCACCAGAGCAGCAACGGCAGCTACGCCCAGCAACGCGATTTCGTCGACAACGCGGCCAGGGTGGAGGCTGCGAACAACCTGGTCATCAACGCCGGACGCGACCTGAACAACAACGGCGGTGTGCTCAAGAGCGGTGCGGATACCAGCCTCAAGGCGGGGCGTGACGTCAACCTCAGCGCGGTGGAGCAGGTGGTCAGCAACGACCGGGGCACACGCTACAACGACCTGAGCGTGACCCAGAACGGCTCCAGCTTGCAGTCCGGGCGTGATCTTGCGATCAGCGCAGGGCGCGACATCACCGCCATCGCCAGCCAGATCGAGGCCAAGCGCGATGTGACGATGTCGGCCACGGAAAACCTGAACCTGGTTTCAGCCGCCAATGAGCAGCACTCGGCGAGCAAGACCAAGAAGGTGACGAGCCAGGAGGATCATGTTCAGCAGGTGTCGACCACCCTGGCCGCTGGCGGCAATGTCACGCTCAAGGCCGGTGAAGATCTGCAATTGATTGCCAGCCGGGTGACGGCGGGGAATGAAGCTTATTTGTATGCCGTGGGTGATGTGAACCTGGATGCGGCCCAGAACAGTGACTACAGCTACTACCGCAAGACCAAGACCAGTAGCTCAGGGCTTTCCAGCACTCAGAAAACACGTATCGACAGCAGCAGTTCAACCACGCAGGAGGGATCCTCCGTCAGTGGCGATAAAGTGGTTGTGCGCGCTGGGCAGGATATCGGCGTTACTGCCAGCAATGTCGTATCCACCCAATCCACCAGCCTGGTCGCTGGGCGCAATGTCGCCATCGACAGTGCTACGCAAACCAGTGAAGAAAGTCATTCGACGTCGAAGAAGAAATCCGGCCTGTTGAGCAGTGGCGGTATCGGCTTCACCTTGGGATCGTCTTCGCTTCAGAACACCTCGACCAGCTCCAGCGAGAATGCCAAGGTCAGTACCATCGGCAGTGTGCTGGGCAACGTCGATATCCAGGCCGGCAAGGACCTGGGCATAAAAGGATCTGACGTCGTCGCCGGCAAGGACATCAACCTCGTTGGGCAGAATGTCAGCATCCTTGCGGCGGAGAATCACAACCGCAGCGAGCAGACCTCCAAGAGCAAGACCAGCGGCCTGACCCTGGCTCTTTCCGGCACCGTTGGCAGCGCTATCGATACGGCGTACCAGACAACCAAGCAAGCCAAGGAAGAAGACGACAGTCGGCTCTCTGCCCTGCAAGGCATAAAGGCCGGCCTTACAGGTATCCAGGCCTGGCAGGCAGCGCAGCAAAATGGCGGGATGAACGCTGACAATGTGGGGCAGTTCGTTGGCATCAGCCTGTCCCTTGGGTCGCAGAAGTCCAGTTCCAAGCAAACCCAGGAACAGACAGTGAGCCAGGGGAGCAGCCTGAATGCGGGAGGAAGTCTCAGCATTCTGGCTACCGGCAAGGAGAGTCTTGGAAGCGATGGCGACATCAATGTTCATGGCAGCAAGTTGCAGGCTGCCAAGGACCTCAAACTCGTAGCCAATCGCGATATCAATCTGGATGCCGCGGCAAATACCCAAAGGCTGGATGGCAAGAACAGCAGCAGCGGTGGCGCCGTTGGGGCGAGCATCGGATTTGGCTCCAGTGGTGCCGGGCTGAGCATCTTCGCCAACGGCAACAAGGGAACGGGTAATGAGAAAGGTAACGGTACTACCTGGACCGAAACCACCCTAGACGCCGGTAACCACGCTAGCCTGGTCAGTGGCCGGGATGCCACGCTCAAGGGCGCGCAGGTCAACGCCGACAAGATCACCGCCAATGTAGGACGTGACCTCACACTGCAAAGCTTGCAGGACACAGACAACTACAAGTCCAAACAGAGCAATGTCAGCGCAGGGGCGAGCTTTACGATTGGCACGATGACGGGCAGCGGGTCCCTCAGTGTCAGCCAGAGCAAGATCGACTCCAAATACCAGAGCGTGCAGGAGCAAACCGGGCTGTTTGCCGGTAAGGGCGGCTATCAGGTTGAGGTAGGCAAGCACACTCAACTTGATGGCAGTGTTATTGCCAGTACAGCAGAAGCCGACAAGAACCGGCTGAGTACTGGCACCTTGGGCTGGAGTGACCTCAAGAACAAGGCCGATTACACAAGCCAGATCCAGAGCGCCAGCGTCAGCAGCGGCAACGGCGGTACGGACGGTTTTATCAGCAATATGCCCAGTGGCACGTTGATCGCCTACAACCACAGTGGCAGTGCCAGCGGCACTACTTCATCGGCGATCTCCAACGGCACTCTGGAAATCCGTGACCCCAGCCTGCAGAAGCAAGACGTAACCACCCTCAGCCATGACGTCGAACATGCCAACGGCAGCATCAGTCCGATCTTCGATAAGGAGAAGGAGCAGAAGCGCCTGCGGCAGGTGCAGTTGATTGGGGATATAGGCACGCAGGTTGCGGATGTTGTTCGTACTCAAGGCGCTATTAACGCTGCCAATGCTCAAAAAGACCCTAAAGCGATAGCGGCTGCGCGAGACAAGCTGGCCAGTGAGGGTAATACCCGGCCAACCGATGAACAGATTGCCGCGCAGGTCACCCGTACGGTGATGCAGCCGTACGGTACGGGGGGCGATTATCAACGTGCGGCTCAAGCGGTGACGGCTGCCTTGCAAGGATTGGTGGGAGGGGATATCGGTTCAGCAATCGCCGGTGCATCGGCGCCGTACCTGGCGAACATTATCAAGCAGACAACTGGGAGCAACGACACGGCGCGCATCATGGCGCAGGCTGTGTTGGGAGCTGTGGTTGCTCAGGTTCAGGGTAACTCCGCTGGTGCAGGTGCGGCAGGAGCAGCCACAGGCGAGCTAATTGCGGCACGACTATATCCAAATACTGCACCCAAGGATTTAAGCGAGGAGCAGAGGCAGACGGTGTCGGCGCTTTCGACATTGGCGTCGGGGTTGGTGGGCGGGCTTGCTGGTGGTGATCTGAGCGGTGCTGTGACGGGCGCGCAGGCGGGTACCAATGCTGTTCAGAACAACTGGCTAAGCCTAGAGCAATCGTTAACCTTTGATAAAGAAATGTCTGACTGCCGCAAATCAGGTAGTCCTGATTGCCAAGGAGTGATTGATAAATGGAAGCTGGTCAGTGATAAGCAGAGTGCCGAAACAGACCAGAGATTGAAGGACGATCCGCTCAGAGCTCTGGGTGAGGATAAAGAACTTGCACAGGGTGGGATTGAGGTCACTCAACGTCCGGATTGGCTAAGTCATATTGGCCTGGATGTGATGAGCAATGATGAAGCCAAGGCATATATTCAAGAATGGAATGGGCAAGATTTAGCAAAAATAGACGTAAATAGCCCGAAATGGGCGAGTTTCGCACTGTTTATATCTGATCCTGAAAACCAAGCTGCAGTCGCTTCTGTAGCTGTGTTAGGTAAAAGTTTAATTGGTCTTGCTAAGACGACTGTTTCTAATATTTCCAGATCAGGGGCGTCAACCGGTATAAAAAGTATGCAGGTAGGTCTTCGGAATCCCCAGCAAGTGGATCAGATTAAAAATGATATGCTATCCAATAATTATAGGTTTACAGCCCCGGAAGGACGTATTGCTGGTTATGTAGACAGCAAGGGAATTTATTATATATCTGAGGGGAATCATCGCATGGTCGCCGCCCAGGAAATATTCAGAAAGACAGGTGATGCTTCTTTTATAGGGCGGCGGCAAAAACTGAGTGCAACACCTGACCTTTCCGGTACGGTGCTGCCCCTATGTCA
>MCND01000059.1_pt1 | contig 50293 bp, 49 predicted proteins | sample 778211 | NCBI WGS metagenome assembly MCND01 (sample SAMN04296812, study PRJNA304217) | bioreactor metagenome | isolation source: activated sludge enriched with benzalkonium chloride | place: Turkey: Istanbul urban wastewater treatment plant
CGGCCCAATGCGATGGCGGGTTCGATCAGCGCGGTGATGGACGTCCGGATCCGCAGGGCCAGCCGATAGGCTGCCCAGATGCCCATGGCGATGATCGCCAGGCTGACCGCCAGGACCCAGATCATGGAGCGCCACAGGTCGGCCTGCAGGGACGCGATGGGCGCGCCGATGGCCACGGCCCACATCCGGTCCCGGCTATGGCTGAAAGCCGTCAGCACCGGCACGCCTTCCTTGGTCGTGCTGTGCAGCGTGCCGTCCTGCTGGCGGCGCACCGCATCGGCCAGCGTCGGCACGGCATGCTGGCCGATATACCGGGCTTCTTCGCGCGTGCGGCCCACGATCAGCGCCTCCTTGTCCAGCGCGGCGGCGACCCATCCCGCCGGCAACGCCTGCCGGCGCAGGATCTGGCTGATGCGCTGCGGCCTGATCTCGGCGAACAGGCCGTACTGGACCTGGCCTTGCAGGGTCACCGGAATCCCGACGGCGATGGTCTGCTCGCCGCGCAGGGCGGTGTTGAACAGGTTCGTGACGACGCCCTGCGGCGATCGGGCCTGCTGCCGGATCGCGTCCGGCAGGACGCTTCTGATCGGGGGGCTGGGATAGGGCGCGCTGCTGTTGGCCACCAGCATGTCGTGGTTGTCCAATAGCACGTAACCATCGACATTCTGCAATTGCAGCGCATCCTGCAGCCGGCGGTGGAAGGCGCCCAGCTTGCCTTGCTGCAGTTCCTCGGACGTCGCCAGTATCCGCAGCCCGGATTCGACGCCGCGCAACTCGCGCTCCAGTTCCGCGACGAGCGTGCGCGCCATGCTGACGGCCGTCTCGTAGACGCGCTCCTTGCGCAGCAGATAGTCCTCGTAGGCGGCCGCCGAGGCCACCAGGATGGTCGGCACGGTACAGGCTATGCCCAGCCAGAGCAGGGCGCGTCGGATGGAGGGCAGCTTTCGAGGCGAGGAATGCTCATCATCGATTGCCGCCATGGCCTTTTTCCTGCAGACAGGGTTCAGTCATCGTGACGGGCATGGTGCGTAGCAGTAATTCGAATTCTGGCTACATGGTTTAATTTCTTTGATAATGATCTGAAAGCTTGCGGTCATAGTCAAACACTTAATCGGGGTGTGCGGTCTATGGGGAAGTTTGTAACAACGCTGGTTTTTGTTATCGGACTTGTCTTCGCTGCAACGGTGCCGATTTACTTTGGGCTTGAACTATCCACGCAATTCGCCATCGAGCGTGCCAAGACGCAGGCCAGGACGCTCTCGGCGGCGGTGCTCGCACGCGCGGACCTCGTGTCTTCGCAACTGCAGGACCTGAGCCAGTCCCTGCGTGCGCTGAGTGGAAAGCTGCCCTGCGCCGCCTATGCGCAGTCTGAAATGGGCAAGCGGGTCCTGCAATCCCCGGTGCTGCGAGCCATCGCCTATGCCGACGGAACGCGCATCGTCTGTTCTTCATTGGGACGCACGCTGGACGGCCTGGACCTCGGCCCGCCGGACTTCGTGTCGCTGCAGGGCATGCGCGTATGGCCGGACGTGGCGCTGCCGGCCGCGCCGGAATTGCGGTACATCGCGCTCTCCTTCAACGGCTACACGATATTCCTGAATCGCGGCGACTACGTGAACGCCATGACGCTGCTCGAGCCGTCCGCGACCATCGGCTTGTTCTATCCCGGCGAAACCAACCGCTTTTTCGGCATCGGCTACGTGAAGCCGGAGTGGCTGCAGAGCGCGGCGACCAGACAGGCCGTGGTCGGGGAGCTGTCGGGCACGGTGCTGGCGATCCTGCCGTCCTCGCGGTTCCAGCATGTGGCGGTGGTGGCCATTCCTCCCGAGGCGTATCTGCACGACTTCGCGGGCACGCGATGGGCGGTTGCCGCGGCCGGCGGGATCGCCGGCGTGATGCTGTGCGGCGTGATCCTGTGGCGCAAGCGATGGGCCCGCGACATGCCCCAGCTGCTGCGCCGGGCGATACGGGACCGGGAGTTCTATCTGGTCTACCAGCCCATCGTCGATATCCGGACCAAGCAATGGATAGGCGCGGAGGCGCTGCTGCGATGGAAGCGCCCCTATGGCGCCGAGCCGATGGGGCCGGACATCTTCATACCGGCGGCCGAGCGTTGCGGCCTGTCCGAGGAGATCGCGGCGCTGGTGTTCGATCTGGTGGCCGAGGACCTGCCGGTCATCGAATCGCATGTGCGGGGCTTCTACGTCTCGTTGAACATCTCCGCCAACGAGGTCAAGTCGGGATCGGGCCGGGCGCTGGCCGAAAGGCTGCTGCAGGAGACCGGCCTGCCGCCGTCATGGATCATCATCGAGCTGACCGAGCGGGGGTTGCTCGAGGAGAACGCCAGGGAAACCATAGACGGCATCCGCGCCTTGGGGGTGAAGGTCGCGATCGACGACTTCGGCACGGGCTATTCCAGCCTGGCCTACCTGGGGGCGTTTCCGGTGGATTACCTGAAGCTCGACAAGGTCTTCACGCAAGGGCTCTCCGAAAGAGGCGCCAAGCGCACGGTGGCGATGCAGATCATCGAGCTGGCCAAGTCCCTGGATATCGAAGTGATCGCGGAAGGCGCGGAGACCGAGGAGCACGTCAACGAGGTGGCCGCGCACGGCGTTTCCAAGGTGCAAGGGTGGTACTTCGAGCGCGCCCTGGCGCTGGACAAGCTGCTCGAGGCGCTGCCCGTGAAGGGCGGGCGCGTCCTGCACGAGGACGGGCAGGACGTCGACGAAGCGCCGGCGCGGCGGCATCCCGCAGGCTAGCCGCCCGGCCGCCTGGAACCGTCCTGGCCGCGCCGCACACTCAATCCCTGCGTGGGACGCCGGTATCTGGACCGCCGGCAGGGCGCGCGCCTGCCTGATTCACGGCGCCTGCCCGTCCGCGCATCGCGTCGGCCGACGCGGATCCACGCATGCACAGGGAGACCCGGATGACGATCAACCGCGACAGCATCAAACCGTCAGGAAGCCCGCTGGCCGCCGGCAAGCCCGTCCAGCCGGCCGCGCGGCTGGCCCAGGAACGGATATCGGGTCTGGTCGCGGTCGTGCCGCCATCGGGCGTCGGCCGGTCATATGCCAGCCGCTTCCATTCCGGCCTGGCCGGACTGTGGAACGCCATCAGGGCCTGCTTTTCCCCGGACGCCAGGACGCAGGCAGGCGAGACGGCCCGGCGCCCGACAGCGGCGGCCGCCGCGACCCGGGCGGCGCCGATCGACCCCGAGGCGAGCCAGCGCGAGGCGATGGATGCGCTGTACGCGGCCCTGGAACAGCCGGCCGACGGCGACAACCTGGACGCCGTGGTCCACGGATTGCGCCAGGCCGTCGGGGGACCGCAAGCGGAACACCTGACATTCGCGCAGACGCTGGATGCCGCGATAGAAAAGGCGATGGACAGGTACCGCGACTTTCACATGCCGGATTCCGATTCCCCCAACGAATCCTGGCTGCGGCATCTGCGCCGGCATCCGGACGTGGCCGAAAGGGCGCTGGACGCGCTGCCGCACGCGTTGCGCGCCAAGGCCCGGGCGCTGCTGTCGACCGTCATCTGGAACATGGGCTACGGCCATGCCGAGGCATTCTCCTTCCTGCTGCTGGCCCGCAAGGTCCAGGCAAGCATGGCCTGCGTCACGGCGGATGATGCGCGTTCCACCGGCGACAACCCTTACGTCGAACAGGCCCTGCGTTCCCCCTGTGGCTTTGCCTATGATGCGCCGGACCTGGGCTTGCCCGGTCTGACGCTGGACACGCCCGATGTGCGTCTTGTGGATCTGGTGGAAAACCTGTCCTGGCGCTATCAATCCGGGATCTACCCGGCCAGCCATGGGCCGGACGTGACGCGCGCGGCGATGACCGGCTTCAAGGCCCTGACCCCACAGGAACTGGACAAGCTGGAGCTGATCACCCGGCTGCGCTGTGGCCAGCGGAAGTTTGCCGTGGCGACTGGGGAGAACTTTCTCACGGGCGAGCAGGGGCAGCCGCTGGGCTACTTCATGCGCGACGCGCTGCGAGCCTGCTACGAAGCGCGCATCGGCCAGTCGCTGGCGTCATGCGTGCGCGCCCTGCGGCGGCAGGGTTTTCCGCAAACCTATGCCAGCAATATGCAGGCGGCCCGGTCGATGATGGCGTCCGCCGTCGGCAAGGTGCTGGGCAGCGCCGGCCATTACGCGCACACGCTGGATGCGTCGCTGCCGCCCGACGCCGCCTCGGCTTCGCGTCAGTTGCTGCATGCCGGCCTGGCGCAGCAATCGGCAGAGGACGCCGAACTGATCATGGGCCTGTTGGAAGGCGCTAGCGGGATGCCGCGAGCGACGGACTGATCCCGCTCGCTGCCGCATTCTCGCGCAAGGAAGGGGCGCATCCCTGGATTCCCGTCGCCGGCTCAGATGGCGATGGGTTCCAGCCAGCTCCGCTCCACGACGCGAAAGCCGATCAGCACCGGCCGCTCGCCGGACGGCACTTCCCGCACCGGGCGGACGACGCTATCGTCGTGGCGCTCCCAGCCGGCGGCTGTCTTGCGGTACATCCAGTAGTGGCCGACGTTCGCTGCATCGTCGAGCGGGTCCGCTCCCGCCACGCCAGCGTGCATCACCACGGCGACGGGCTCCAGCGTGACCAGGTATTCCTGCTCCACCTCCAGATCCATGATGCGCAGGCTGACCGTGCCGTCATAGCGGATGCGCGTGGCGGCCAAGTCGGCCATGCCCACGGGAAATCCGATGCGCAGGTTGAATCCTTGCAACTCGTTGATGTTGCGTGCCGCCAGGCCGTGCGCGCAGGACGGACCGGCTTCCCCTGAGTGCGCCGGCATGTCGCTCAGGGATTTGTTCAGGATCGATTGCAGATCCAGGCCGCCGTCATGGCGTTCCAGCCTGACATTGACCAGGCTGGTTGGCAGGCCGTAAGGCTCGGTCGGCAGACCGGCGCCGGGAATCCTGCAGAGCCGCAGCCGGTGCGAGGGCTGGTTGTCCAGGTCCATTGCCGCGATCAGCCCTTCCGCGAAGTCCGCCGCGTCGTGTTGCCGATAGGGCGACGCGTTGCGGAACAGCGCGAATTCGGGAGCGTCCTGCAATGCGGAAAACAGCCGGCGCAGATCCGGCTCCAGCGCATCGGAGCGGGTTGCCAGAGCGCCCATGAAGTCCGCGATGGCCCGATGCGAGGCGGTCGCGCTGGCCGGCAGCTGCGGTGTGTCGGGGGCGCGTTGCACCGCGCGCGGGCCATACGCGCTCAGCACGAATTTCAGCGCGGCGTTGGCGTAGCAGGTGTTGCCCAGGTTCGGCAGGCCGGGCAGCGCAACCGAGGGCAGCTCCGTGCCGTTCTGCGCGGCAGGGGCCTTCACGGGCCGCGGCCTGGGGGTATGCGGGAGAGTGGATGATGTGGCGCGAGAGCCGGGTGATTCCTGGTCCCGAACCCCGCCCGGAGGCCGGCCTTGCCGGTTCCGTTCGAGATCGTTCCTGGCTCGCGAGATCACCCTGGGCGTCAGCGCGCCATCCAGGCTTATCCTCACGCGCCGCAGCATGCCCGATGTGGCCTGGGCGCCGTATTCGCAGGACAGGGCATGCAGGAACAGCCCGGTCGCGCGGGCGTTCTCCATTCGATAGCGCCTGGGCGCTGGAAAATTCTTCAATAGCGGCACGCAGCTGAGCAGCCTGACGAACAGCCCGGGCTGGCGGGCGCCGGCGATGGCCGGGTCGCCCTGGGCGTTGTCGATGAGGACGAGACGGGCGTGCTGCGGTGGCATGGCGAGAAAGGCGTTGAGGGCGATGCCCATGAGTACCCCTTGCAGTCGGATTGGCGACGTGGCCTGCAGGCGCGGCATGGCGAGCCTGCAGACCCGTCGGGCGTGCCTCGAACGATTACTCCGGGATCAGGGGGAAGACGCGTGTCAGCTCGTGCTGCGATACACGGAGTTGAAGATCAGCCGGCAGCCTGTCAAAACAGGCGTTAGCATGATCGTCGCCGCCGATGCCCAGCATCATGTTGGGGTACTTGCGCAGCAGCCTGGCATAGTCGTTCTCGTCAAGATTGGGGTTGTTCGTAATCCAGAGGGCCTGGAGCCGGTTGTCCGGTTCTTGAGTCTCCGTCAGTTCGTCGATGTGCGCGCTCGTCAGAGAGCAATCTGAAAGATTCAAGAAGGACGGCAGGTTCCGTTGTGTCAATGGCTTCAGTTCGCCTTCCGGCATTGCCGTGCACGATACGTCCAGCGTGCGCAGCGTCGGAACCCAGGCGAGGCCGCTCACCAAGGATCCCAAGTCCGCGTTCGAGATGCATATCTCCGACAGCTTGGTAGCGGCAAGGCCTTGCAACATGGGCATCCAATCGCTCTGTCGAAGAAGCAGCTTGTTGTTATGCAACCAGATCGTCTGCAATCCTCTCCAGCGGTTGTTGTTGTCCTCCGGCAGTCGGGAGATGTTCGTGCTGCTGATATCGACCGCAGTCAGGGGAAGTCGATACAGCGCGTGGAGGCTGGCTTCGGACAGGTCGCGGTTGCCGGCGACTCTCAATCTGCTGATCTGTGATTTCTCGGGTATTCGGGATGCGGACAATTGCGCGCTTCCGTTCGAGCCGATCCTGTTGTCGGACAGATCAAGCCCTTCCAGCGTAAGCATGCCCAGCAGTTCATGCGCGCCCTTTGCGCTTACTTGGTTGTTCGAAAGATCAATCAGCTTCACGCTGCGTGACTGCGCCAAGGCGCTGGCTCCTGTGTCGTCGATACCGGAGCCCAATGCCGTGAAACTCCGCAGCTCGGGCAGTTTCCCCGCTGCGATCAGAAACGATTGCATCGCTGGGATAGCGCCGCCCAAACGTATTTCCCGCAGTGATTCCGGTAGCACTACCGATCCGTCGCCTTGCATGTAGCCAGAGATCTCGGCCGCCTGGAAGCTCTCTATGGGCAGCTCTCGCATCGCCAGCAGCGCTTCCGGTGTGATCTGGAGGTCGAAGAATTCGACTGCCTTCGTGTCGCGGGGGAAAAGTCGGACGTGATCGGCGGTGACCGTTTTGACGATATCGCTGGTCAAGGTCACTTCGCCGTCCCGGTACCATTTGTCTTGAGCCTGCGCGAAGCGGGACAGCTCGGTGTTCGCGGGCGCGGGTTTTGGGATAGAACCGCCGGGGGCCGACGCCCGAGCGGTGGATGGTTGGGCCGGTCTTGGCCTGCCAGACGGTTGTGTTGTCGTGGTGCTCGAATTGCCCGCGGGCGAGGGGGGCGGGGCAGGCTGTTTGTTCGAATTGGATTGCGGGGAGGACTGGCTCCAACCACTGGCCGTTTTCTTCCAGCCCCCCGTCGTTTGCGCCTGGGGTTGCGCCGAAGGCGCTCGCGACGGTTGCTGCGGATGATTGTTTTCGCGCTTTGGCGCCGGTCTTGCTGACCCGGAAGATGCGCCAGCCTGCTGTTGCCAGAATGCCTTCGCGGATCCTTGAGCGTTGCCTTCCGGAGCCTGGGATGACGTTTGAGGATGCGCAGGCTTGCCTGCCGGCTTGGGCGCCGCGTCGGCCGAGCTCTTGGACGCCGGGGTCGTCGGCTTGGGCGGCGCAGCCGTCGATTTGAAGGCGGCGCCGGATGCGGGCTGCGGCGGCCTGGGCGGCACCCGGTCCTTGCCGGACGGGGCCGTCTTGAAGCCGGCGCGGCCAGTGGGCGGGGAGGGCTTGCGGTCTTGCGGCTGCGTGGCGCCGGGATCAACCTTGGGGATTCTTCCAATCGTCATCGTGCATGTTCCTTGAGATGCGTGCGTTCAGGAATGGCGCGTGGGCATTGCGCCGTTCCGCTGTTATCTATGCCTGCCGATCGGCCAGGCCAGTTACGGGATATTGGTGAGCACCTCCATTTCGACTCCGTTCTCGGGATCCACTGGTGGGTCGTCGTCATGGCCTCCGATCTGGTCGTCGGCAAGAGTGTCCGGCGGTGGTTGCTGATCGTTCTGCTGCGGATTTCCCTGCAGCGCCACGTGTCCCGCGTTCTGCTGGTGGGGCTGTTCCACGGCCGGGTTCTGTGGCGGCGCGGAAACACGGATCAGCTGTCTAGCGGGATCGGCGAACAGCGCATTGACGGCGCAGCCCACCAGGGCGAAGGTCACCAGCTTCATTTCGGTCGATGCGTTCGTCGCATCGATGATTCCAGGGGCGATGCTGGACGCGGCCCAGGCGACGGCCAGGCCCAGGGCAACCTTCATGCCCAGCTGTGCGCAGGGTTCGGGCACGACGTGGCGGTTCTCATGGGCGTAGCCATGGTCGTGGGTGAGGTTCTGATAACGGTCCGTGCCGCGCGCCCAGTCATAGACATGGCCGAGCAGACTGCCCGCGGCGCCCAGGCCCGTGTGCGAGCCGATGGCGGCCGCATAGCTCGCCGTCAGCGCGGGAATGGACAGCAGCGACATCCTGGGCAGGCTGTCGCAAAGGCAGCGGACGATCTGCATGACGTCCGCCGTGATCTGCTGCCGGTTGCCTGCCGGCTGCCATTGCGTGGCCTCGCGACTGTGCAGATTGGCGATGAAGGACTGCACGACTTTCGATGACACCGCGCCCGCCACGTTCGACAGATACGGCGCCAGCCGCTGGGCCAGCTGCTCCGCCGAAGCGGTCGAGAGCTTGAGGAATGGCATCGCGGCAAGCGCGGAGCCGGCGCCAAACAGCAGCGCCCCGCCGGCCGCGCCCGCGGCCTTCCATTTTTCGGCGGTTTCCGCGCCGGCATACTTTTCCACGATCCGGTAGCCCGCCATGCCGCCGACGATGAGGGCCGCGGCTCCGCCGATGGCCGCCGTGGAGTACACCGCGTGGCTCAGCGCGTCGCGCTGGGCCTGCGGTGAGCCGACGTAGTCCTTGACCGCCTTGCTCACGGCGCCGAAGACCGCGCCAGAACAGGCCGCGCCCATGACTTCCTTGGCGCGCACCGCATATCTGTGAGGGTCTCGTGCCTGTTGCTTTATCCAGTTGATTCCACCAGTAATACTGACCATGATGTACCTCCCATGACGTTTCCGGATCAGGAGTGCATGCGCGGATCCGTCAGCGGATCGGGCCTGGTGGCCGCCAGTCGCGTCAGCACGGTTTCTCCACGGCGCCACATCAGCGCCAGCTCGGCCAGGATGCAAAGGTGGGACGCGAGCCGTTCCGGCGTCGCGTCGGCCAGGCGTTGATAGGCCAGCAGCAGGACGTTGCCGGACTCCGGATTGACGGCGAAGCTGCTGCCGATCGATCCGCTGTAGAGCTGCAGGTTGGTGTGCAGCAGGTCCAGGTATTCCCCAGCCGGATCGTCCTGCGGCAGCGGGCCGAAGTCGCAATAGATGAGGATGTCGTCCCGGCCCAGGCTGTCGTCATGGACCAGGGTGAAGGCGACTTCGCCGATGTGCAGATTGCCGTGCTCGAGGATGTCGGCGCTGTTCGCCGCCTGCACGTGCTCGCAGAATGCGCTCAGCAGTTCGGTATAAGCCTGTTCACTCATGAGTGGCTCCTGTGAAGTTGAGGGGACGGCTGCTCGTCGCGGCGCCTGGCGCCGCAACGGGCGCAGCAGTGGAACAGCACCGTGAGCACGAGATAGATCGCGCCCAGCAGCGCCAGCGCGCCATGCAGCCCCAGGGTGCTGGTCGCGGCGCCCACGATCAGCGGGCCGGCCATCTGGCCCAGCTTGTCCGACGCGCGCATCAGGCCCAGCGCGCCGGCCGTTCCATAGCCCTGCACTTGCGGCAGGGCCAGCATGTAGGGCGCCTGGGACGCGCCCAGGCAGCAGCTGGCCAGGGCCAGCGTCAGCACGGCGACCGTCGCGGCGATCAGGCCGCTGTTGAAGTACAGACCCAGCATGCCGGCGCTGCCGATCAGGCCGCCCAGGACGATCCAGCGCTTCTTGGCGCGGGTCCGGTCCACCAACTGGCCCATGAGCGGGCCCAGGTAGATCACGCCCAGGCCATACACCATCAGCACCCGGCCGATGCTCGACGCGGCCACGCCCTCCGCTTCCAGGTACAGCGGCAGCGCGTAGGAAAGCAGGCCGACCTGGGACATCGCGAACGGCGTCACGCTGGCGATCAGCAGCAGGGCGAAATCCCGGCTGCCCAGCAGGCTAGCGGTCCTGCGCAGGTGTTCGCGCGCGGTCGTGGCGATCATGCTGGCCCCCAGCGTGGGGGAGGGATGGGCGCCGCCGTTGTACGGGCGCAGGAGCAGCAGCACGCCGGCCAGCGGCGGGAGCAGCGCGACCGCTCCCGCGACGAACACGGCATGCGGACCCAGCTGCTCCATCAGCATCGCGCCGACGGCGGCGCCGGAGAGATGCCCCGCGAACAGCCCGGCGATCAACCCCGTCATGTTGCGCCCTCGACAGTCCGCCGGGCTGCGCGACACCACCAGGCCCTGCAAGCCCATCCAGGTCAAGCCGTATCCCAGGCCGACCAGGCCGCGAGCCAGGATGAACTGCGGCAAGGTCGCGGCGGCCAGGCAGGCGAGCATGCCCGCGCAGCTCAGCGCCAATCCGATCAATACCGGCACGCGCCAGCTCTTCAGGTCGCTCAGGCGGCCCGCGCACAGCGCGGCGACCAGGCCGCAGGCCATCTCGGCGGAGATGGGCAGCGCGATCATGATGTTGGGAGGCAGCGACAGGCCGTCGGCCGGCAGCGAGCGCGCGAACAGGGGCAGGAATCCCAGCGGCAGCGCCCAGGCGAACAGGAAGCCGAACATGACGGGCCGCGTCGCGCGGCCCACGTCGCGGCCGTCCTGCATGATGGCACTGGCCGTGGGGCCGCGTCCGGCCAGCAGCGACAGGAGCAGCAGCATTTCGATGGCGGCGACCATGGCCACGGCGATCACCGTGGCCGCGTCCAGGGCGCGGGCCAGCACGCTGGAGGCAATCACCGCCTGGGATAGCTGGATGATCAGGCTGCCGCGCGACTGGGGCGGCGCGCTGGCCGTGCCCAGCGGCAGCGTGATGGTCAGTTCGCTGGCCTGCGCTGGCGCGCCCGCGCCCGCGTCCGGCGCGCCGCCGCGCGCCAGCGCCTGGCCGTCCGCATCGGCCAGCTCGACGCTGGCGATGGTGGGGAAGGTTTCGATCAGCCTATCGAACGGGGCCTCGACGCCGCGCAGCCTGCCGGTCTCCACGCCGTAGGACAGCACCCGGTTCAGGTCGCGCTGCAGGCCTTCGGCCAGGTCCTGGGCATTGCCCCGGGTCACGTCCAGCCAGGCGCCGCGAAAGGTATGGATGGTGTACCCGGCGTACACGCCCTGGGCGATCATCAGGGCCAGCAAGGGCGCGGCGAAACGGCCGCGCCGTCCGCGCACCGGCCCCGGAGGGGCGAAGATGCGGCGGGAGGCCACGGCCAGGCCCAGGGCGGCGACGAGCGTCACCAGCACCAGCATGCGCAGATTGTCCTTGACCAGCGCGCGCGACGCTTCGGTATTGCGCTGCGTGGACAGGATCACGGCGCCTTGCGTGACGCCGGCCGCGTCGCGCAGCGGCGTCGCCAGCGTCACGCTGCCGGGCAGGCGCAGCGCCAGCGCGCCGCCGGCGCGCCGCGTCATGCCCTTGGGCAGCACGCCGGTGGCGGGCGCGCCCAGGGCGCGCAGCAGTTGCTGCACGCCAGGAACGGCGCGTTTTTCGGCGGCCAGCTCGCGGCCATCCAATAAATGGACGGCCGCGCCGCCCAGGTGCGCGGTCGCCTGGACGCTGTCGTGCAGATGCCGGGCCAGCCCGAAGTACTGGCCCAGCGGCTTTCCCAGGCGCATCCCGTTCTCGATGCGTCCGCCGATCTGGCGCGCGGCCACTTCCAGGCGGTCGGCGGTCATGTCGGTGATCTGCCGGTTCAGGGCCGACAGGCTGAGCACGCCGATCAGCGCCTGCGCCAGCAGCAGCATGGCCAGGCAGCCCAGTGTCATCGGCAGCGCCGGGCGGGCGCGCGTCTTGCGCCACAGGCGGCGCAGCAGGTGTCGCGCGCGCCTCAGCATGGCCGGGCCGCGCGCGCTGTCGGGGGAGGAGAGAGTAAATGCGTGGCGTGGGGCATGGCGTCGTCTGTCCGTATCGTTGGTTCGCTCGTGTGAAATTGAGTGACGGCTTGACGAATCCGGGTTCCGTCCGCGTGGCGGCGCGACAGGGAACCGGGGCGGATCGGGGGTGACTCAGAGGGCCCAGCCTTTTTCCCGGACCGAACATGATCCTGCGCTTCCTGCTTGCCGCCTTGCTCTGCCTGCCTCATCCCGCCTGGCCCCAGGATGGGCCGCGCGATCAGGCGGGGCCGCCCCAGACCGCTTTCTTTCCGACCGCGCCGGTGGCCAAGGCGAACGGCGCGAAGTGGCGCATCGGCTACTACGAAAGCGGCGACTACGACGACTACCCGCGGATCCTGCGGGCGATCGCCGCGGGGCTGCAAGAACTGGGCTGGATCAGCCTGCCGGCGATCCCGCAGAACCTGGGTGGCCGCGAGCTATGGCAGTTCCTGGCGCGCAACGCGCGCAGCCAGACCATTGAGTTCGTCGGCGACGCCTATTGGAAGCCGGCCAACTTCGACGAGGCCTCGCGTCCGGCCGTCAGGCAGCAGGTGGGCGTGCGTCTGGTCCAGGGTCAGGATATCGATCTGGTCATCGCCATGGGCACCTGGGCCGGGCAGGACATGACCGCGCTGGGCGCGCCGGTGCCCACCATCGTCGCGTCCACCAGCGATGCGGTCGGTGCGCGCATCGTCGCCAGCGCGCAGGACAGCGGGCTGGAGAACATGCACGCGCGCGTCCAGCCGGAGCGCTACCAGCGGCAGCTGCGGCTGTTCCATGAGATCGTCGGCTTTCGCAAGCTGGGCCTGGTCTACGAGGACAGCCCCTCGGGGCGCAGCTATGCGGCGGTCGACGCGGTGCGGCAGATCGCGATGGAGAAGGGCTTTTCCGTGCGCGCCTGCGACGCGCGCTCCAGCGGCGTCAGCGCGCGCGAGGCCACCGCCAACGTCCTGCATTGCTACCAGGAACTGGAGGGACGCGTGGACGCCGTGTACGTCACCGTGAGCCGGGGGTTGACCCCGGCCGCCGCCGCCCAGCTGGGGCAGATCCTGCGCGCGGCGAAGATCCCGAGCTTCTCGATGCTGGGCTCCGAGGAAGTGCGCGCCGGCCTGTTGATGAGCCTGGCGCAGGCGGATTACTCCTACGTGGGGCGCTTTCATGCGGAGACCATGGCCCGCATCTTCAACGGCGCCAGGCCGCGCCAATTGACCCAGGTATGGGTGGACCCCGCCAAGATCGCGCTGAATCTGGAAACGGCCCGTCTCATCGGCTTCGAGCCCACGGTGGACATGCTGCTGGCGGCGGACGAGGTCTACGAGACGCGCTGAGCGCCGGCCGGTCCTGCGGTCCGGCCGATCCCGCGGCCCTTGGTCAGGAGGGGATGTCCAGGGCGCGCCAGCGCGCCAGCAGGCCGAGGCGGGCGGCGCTGTCGCCGCCGGAGCGCCACAGGCGCAGCATGCGGTCGGCGCCGGTGCTGCGCGTGGCCACGCAGTGGCTCGCATAGGCCAGCCAGGGCCGGTCCCCGGGTTCCAGTCCGTCGTGGGCGACCTGGACCACGTCCCGCGCCAGGGCATGGACGGCATCGTCGGCCAGCGCATCGCGGATGGCAATCTGGCGCAAGGCGCGCAATCGGTGCCAGCCCCAGTCGCGCATCAGCGCTTCGGCCTGGGCCAGGTTGCGCAGCAGGCCCAGCTGCAGCGCCGAGGGCGCCAGCGGCGCGCTGCGCGCGATATCGGCGCCGGCTTCATCGGCCAGCTGGCGGTCCGGAAACACCGCGCCGGGCGCGCGGCCTTCGATGTAGCCCTGCGCGCCCAGGCGCTCGAACAGGATTTCCAGGCCGCCCGGCCGGTCCCACATCTCGCGCAGCTCGCGCAGGTCCAGCGGCGCGTCGAGCCGGTAGCGCCAGCGCGCGTCCAGGAAATGGGCGAACTGCGAATAGATGAAATGCGCGGCCTCGGGAACCAGCGATGATTCCCGGCCGGTCGCGCCGTCGCGGGCGGACCAGCGCGGCGCCGCGAGAAAGCGGGCCAGGCAGGGCGCGCCGCGCAGATAGAGCGGCGCGGCGCGCTTGTAGTCCTGCGAGGGCGCGGCCGGCAGCGCGCGGCTGGCCGTGGCGGGGCCGAACATCCAGCGGAAATGGTCTCCCAGGTCCTCGAACGGTTGGGGCGGCAGCTGCTGCAGGTAATGATCGCCGGCGTAGCGCGCGTGGCGGAACATGCGATCCCACATGGTCAGGCGGTTTTCCTTCAGGCCGGTTTCGCGGCCGGCCTGCAGCGGGCTGTTGGCGAACAGCGCGATGGCCGCCGGCGCCAGGCCCAGGGTCACGTTCAGGGCGCGGCAGGCCAGCGCCGCCGGCACGGAGGTGCAGGGGCTGTTCTGCGCCTTGGCGTCGATGCCCACGCGGTGCAGCCAGCCGCGATGGTCCACCAGCTCGTCGTAGATGGGGCGGGGCGCGCGCACCCGGCGATACCACTCTGCATCCAGCGTGCAGGCAGGATGCTCCGATGCGTTGAGCAGCACGGCGTCCTCGGCGGCCAGCGCGGCCCGGGCGTCGGCCAGTTCCAGCCATACCTGGCGGGCCAGCCGGTCCAGGCCGCCAGCCTGGCCCGCGACTGGCGCGAACGAGGTCTCCAGCAGGTTGAAGCCATTGTCCACGCCGCTGACGCCGTGCTCGCCGAGCACCGCGATGTCGCGCCCGCCCTGTTCCGCGAGGCGCGCCGTTGCGTCCCGACCGCGCTTCAGGCCGGCCAGCGTGTCGAAGTACCGGACGACGGGATGGCTCAGGCCGGAGCCGCGGCGCGCGACGACCATTTCCATTTCCAGGCCGAGCGTGGCGCCGGGCGTCGGCGTGGACGGCGTTTTCGCGTCGGCGGGCGGCGTCGCGGCCCTGGGCGGGCAAGGGAAGGCGTGGATCATCGGCTGGCCTGTTCGGAGTCTCAGCGCCTTGTGTCGCACCGCGCGGGCCGGAGTTCCCGATGCCGTTGCACGGGGCGAAGGAACCGGAATGCCGCCCGGGTTACACAGCGGGCGGTATTTCCTCAACGGCTCGCGCCGCCCAGGCGCGCGGACCTTGCCGACGAGCCCTTTCCTTTCTTACGGAGCTGCTCCATGGATGTGCATACCCTTGTTTCCCAGCTCGGCGATCGTACCGGAACGCCGCTGGCCCTGGATGAAGACGGAATCCTGACGCTCATGTTCGAGAACGACGTGGAAGTCACGATGGAGTACGACGATGAACTGAACGTGCTTCAGCTCTATGCGGTGATCGGCGAGGATCCGCTGGACGACGATATCCGCCTGACGCTGTACGGCACCCTGCTGGAAGCCAACATGGCCGCGGGGGGCATCTCCGGCGGCACCCTGGCGCTGGACGACGAGAGCGGCGAACTGCTGCTGACGCGCGAGATCGACCTGTCCGTGGCGGACCTGGACCATCTGGCCAACGCCACGGAAGCCATGGCCGAAACCGCCGCGCAATGGCGCGACATCCTGGATGCGCCGCTGCAGGACGAAGGCGAGGAAGCGTACAGCGAATCCGACGCCCTGGCCTGAGCGGAAGCGGCGGGAGCGGAGAGGATGAGCCGTCCGCCGTTCCGGAAATGCGCGTCGCGCGCGACGCGTCAGCGGGAACCGTCCGCGCCCGCTCGGTCACTCAGGAAATGCGTATACGACAGCTGCGCACCGGAAGACCGCCACGGCCGCCTTGGTCCGGTGCGCGGCGCCGGGCTGGGCCTGCCCCCTGTCGGAAAACATGGTTCAGACGCGCGACTGAGCCGACTACAGAGACGAAAACATGACGATCATATCGACCCTTAACGCCGCCAAGCAGGTGGCGCGCAATGACAAGCAGGACTACGCCGCGACGTCGATGGGCACGCTGGGGAACCTGAAGTTCAAGCTGACTGGGGGCACCATGGCGCGACGCCCCGAGGGACTGTTCGGGCGGCTCGGCACGGGCCTGAAGGCGCTCAAGATGGTGTTGTTCAGTTCGTCCTCCCAGCGCGCCCAGATTCGCGATCAGGGGCAGGAACTGCGCGCGATGAAGCGCTGCGGCCATCTCTACGGCAAGCTCACCGCGGACCTGACCGAGCCCAGGAATGTCGCCAGCGTGGCAAAGACCTTGGCCCGCATGGGCGCGTCGGTGCCACAGGACCAGGGCGCGAAGCAGGCCTGGGGGAAGATGCTGGAGAAGACGCTGGACCTGGTCACCGATCAGGACCGGCAGGACATTCTGGATGGGGTGCTGGTGATGAGGAACGCGGACGTGGAGCCGGGCGGCGTTGCGCTCTCTCATGCCAGCATGATGATCCTGGATCATATCGCGCGCACGCTGATGAACGCGGGCGGCGCCAGGAGCGCCGGCCAGGCCGATGCCACCGCCGCCGTGACCAATACGGTCGCCGATGGCAAGGCGCATGAGGTGCCCGGGGTCAAGCTCACCGTGACGGATTCCGGCTCGCCCCTGACGCCGTCGAAGCCGTCCCCGCTGAGCCTGTCCGAATCCGCCGTGACGCCGCCGCCGATTCCGCCGCGTCCGCCTGGTTTTGTTGCCACGCCGCACATGAAGCCGGCGGGCCCCTCGCCAGCGATCCCCCCGCGTCCGGCCGGTCACGCTTCCGCGTCGACCGTCAAATCCGCCGAGGCCAAGCCGTCTGGCGCGGAAACCGTGCTGCCGAAACCGGTTCCCAGCCGGAAGTCACGGGTCGCGGACATCGTGAAGCAGATCGCCGAGGCGGCCCTGAAGGAACAGGAAAAGGCGGCCGCCTCCAGAATCAAGACGCCCGGCGTGGCTCCCCGCGCCAGCGTCAGCGCGACGTCGGTTCGCGTGAAGTAGCGGATAGCCCCGCCAGGGCGAACCCTGGCGGGGCTACCGGCGCCTATCGCCATTCACAACCCAACCGGAGTGACGCCGCATGGACGTGCACACCCTAGTTTCCCTGCTCGGCGACCGCGCCGGGATTCCCTTGAGCCTGAGCGAAGCGGGCACGCTGGCGCTGCAGTTCGAGAACGACGTGATCCTGAACCTCGAGCATGCGTCCTCCGAGGACGCGCTGCATCTCTATGTCATCGTGGGCGAGGACCCCTATGACGACGACGAGCGCCTCGCGCTTTATGGCGACATGCTGGAGGCGAATCTTTTCTGCCACGACACGGGCGGCGGCTCGCTGGGGCTGGACGACGCAACGGGCGAGATCCTGCTGACCCGTCGCGTCGAGCTGGTGGTGGCCGACGTGGGCTACCTGTCGGAAGCCATTGAAACGCTGGTGGCCGCCGCCATGCAATGGAAGTCCAAGATCGCCGGCGCTGCGATGTCGGACGAGTCGATCCCGCCGGCGGGGCCGGCGGAGCCGCTTCCTTTCACCATGCGTGCCTGAACATCGCAAGGAGATCAAGCAATGACTGGAATTTCCACCCTGCACGCGGCGTCGCTGTTGCGCCGGCATGACATGAAGCTGGATTCCCACGGCGAGATGGGCACGCTGGGGAACCTGAAGTTCGCCGCCGTCGGCGGCACCGCGCCGTCCCGGCGCGCGGACTTCCTCGACAAGATCCGGATACGCCTGGGCGCGCTGAAGGATGTGCTGTTCAGCACGTCGCAACAGCGCGCGGATATGCGGGCGAAAGGCGAGGCGCTGCGCGCCCAGAAGCGTTGCGGCCACTTGTTCGGCAAGTTGACGGCGTCCATGGCCGACGGCGCCAGCGTCGCCAGCGTGGACAAGACGTTGCGTCGCATGACGGACAGGATGCCGGCTGGCGACGTCGATGGAAAATGGCGCGGGCCGTTGCAGAACGCGCTGGCGAAGGTCAATGCGAAGGATCTGGAGGCGATGCGGGACGGCCTGCGGGACCTGGAGCAGGCCTATCCTGTTTCGGTTGGCCAGCCGCCCGACAATGCCCGCGCCCTGGTCGAGCTGCTCAAGAGCATGCTCGCGCCGGTCGAAGCCGGGACCACGGGGGACAGTCCTGTCCCCGCGCAGGCGACCGAGGCGTCATCGGTATCGGCGACGGCATCGGCGTCCACGGCCTCGTCCACACAGATACCCATCCCCACGCCGGTGTCCGCACAGGCGCCGGGCGCGGCCACGGTGGGCGACGACGGCGGGTCGAATCCGCCGCAAGGACTGATTCCGCCGCCGCCTCCGCCTCCGCCGCCGCCCGTCGCGAAGTCGCCGGCGCCGAAACCGGAGCCATTCTCCGGGCCGGACCAGGCGTCCACCGAAAGAAGCCACAGCGATGTGTTGGCTGATGCCATCCGCAATCCGCAGCTGCGCAAGGCCACGCCGCCGGATGAGGCGGGCGCGAAACCCAGCCATCAGGACGCCCTGCTGGACGCCATCCGCAATCCCCAGCTGAGATCGCGCGAGCAGACGGACGAGATCGTCAAGAAGATCGTCGAGAAGGACAAGGCGAAGGTGGACGCGGCCAAGGACAAGGCGCTCACGCCGGAGCAGAAGAAGCTCGGCGGCCTGCATGGGGGGCTGATGGACGAGATCAAGGGCACCGAGGGACTCAGTCCTTCCCAGCTGAAGGGGCGCGCCAAGAAGCGCGTGGTCGACAGTCCCGAGACGCCGATGTCGAAAGCCTCATCCGGGTCCTAGCCGGAAAGTGAATCCGCGACGCGCGAGTAACCGGGGGCGCCGGTCGCTTCGACCATCCGGCGGGGAACGACGCGCGTTTCCTGATGGCCGTCGCGCCGGCCCGAGGGTGCGGCGCGACGGCTCCGCATGAATCCCTTTCCTGAACGACCACGCCATGCTCTTCCGGCTTCTTGGCCGGGCGGGCATGGCGAACTTTCATTGGAGCGCTCCCGTGCGTATCGATTCCGCCATTCTTTCGAAAACCCTATCCAACACATTGCACAAGACTGGCGATGCGCCATTGGGCAATATTGGCTCGCTGTACCTCTCCCGCGCGCAGGATCCGGCTCCGCGCATCGAAGGCGGTTTCAGGAAGTGGATACAGGCCAAGCTGTCCCCGCTGCGGGACGTCGCGCGGTCGCCGCAGGCGCGGGCTGAAAGCCAGGTCTGCCGGCAGACCAAGGCGCTCAGCCGCGACGTCGGCAATCTGCTGGCGCTGATGACCCGACCCGGCGACCAGGATCGCGGCGTGGGCGAGGTGGCGGAGCAGGCGGCCGCCGTGCTCAAGCACGCCTCGGCCCTGTCCAGCAAGACGGGACGCGACGAGATTCAGATACTCGACCAGGTCCTGAAGCGGCACGTCCAGGAGCTGGGCAACCCCAAGCACGGGCTGGGCGACGTCTTCGCGGAGCTGGGCAACGGCATGATGCAAAACCCCATGCTGGCGGGCGCCTTGCGGGAACGTAGTCCGGCGCTGGCTGACGGGCTCATGACGACGCTGACCCGGCACTTGCAGGCGAACGTCAACGGCGCGCTGGCGAAGACGCTGTTCAAGGAGCCGTTGCAAGAGCTGTGCGGCCGGACGGAAGACAAGACATACTTGTCCAGGCAGCTGCTCCTGAACGGCACGCTGGACAAGCTGAACGACGCGATGGGCAAGAAGATCGGCGACATCAGCGATGCGGACTTCCTGACCCTTGCCGTCAAGGATATGAGCCGCAGGGAGCAGCGTGAGCTGCGCCAAAATTTGCTCGACTCCGGCGTGTTGTCGAAATCGGAGGCGTTCAGGACCATGATCGACACGACGAGCCTGCCGGACGAGAGCGTTCAGGGCGGCACGCAGCAGTGGCGCGATCGATCGACGGCGATGCTGCAGGCGCTGGAGTCGGCGCTGGCGTCGACCCAGCCGTCATGGGCGCGCGCCGCCAGCGACCAATAGCGCGGGAGCGGATGATGGGCGGGATTGCTCGGTCCGGCGGCGTCCGTGTGGCAACCTTGGCCCGGGAGGAACCCAGGCCGCTCCCGGGAATACGCCTGCCGCCGCCGCCGCGCGCGCGGGTGATTCCGCGCCTCTTCCATCGGGCGGCCGCGAGCCTGGCAAGCCTGTTGCCGGGGCGTGGCGACAGCCAGCCTCCCCGCCGCCGCGACCGCGTGCTGGACCAGGCCCTTGCGAACCTGCTGCGCGAAGCGGAAAAAAGCACGCATGACGACATCGTGAAGCGCATTCCCGCCAGGCTCCACCGGCTGGACCAGGCGGTGCGTCGCCACGGCGACCCGGATCTCGCCAGGGCGCGTCTCCAGGATGGCGCGCGGGCATACCTGCGCAACGTGGACGGGCCGACGCTGCAGGCCTTGCGGCGCTTCGACGGCGGCAACGCGGACTTCTATCACATGCGCGGGCGCGGCACGGACGGCGCGCGCCTGGGCCGGGAGCGGGAGCTGGGCAATCTGGTTGCCGAGGAAGCGCTGTTGAGAAGCTGCGAGCTGGCGCTGGCGGGCGCGTTGGCGCGGGAGACCCCCGGGTCGGTCGCCCGGGGCCTGGCGGCGGTGCTGGACGAGATTCCCTTGCGCAGGCTGGTGCCCGCCGGCGATGCGGAACGGGTCGGCATCTGGGATGGCGCGTCGAGCCAGGTGCAGCGCCGGGCGAGGGATCAGCATGCGGCGCTCATCGAGAAGACGCTGGCCATGCCATCGTCCCAGGACACTTCGCTGCGACGCCTGGCTGGCGCGTTGACCGGCAGGTTGGACGCGGACGCCCGCGAGCGCCTGGGGGAACTGGCGCGCGCGTTGCCCTCCGACGCGGACGCGCCTGGGGCGGCACAGGATGCGGGCATGCGCCAGGGGCGGCTGCTGCTCGCGCTGCTGGCCGACGCCTCGAGAAATCCTGCCTAGCGTGCTTTCCCGTCAATACCCCCACACGAAATCCAACTCCAACTCTGGCGGTCGCGCGCGACGCGGCGCCCGTTGCCGGGACGCGCCGCGTGGGTTTCAGCCCGATTTCTGCACCACGGACTTGAGAGAGTCCGCCAGCTGCTTGGTGATGGTGCTCTGGATTTCCACCATGATGGTCCATTGCTGGACCTGCTGCTGCATCTGCAGCATCTGAGCGGACGTGAGCGCGCCGTCGGTGTTGTCGGCCATGGATGCCATGGTCGATCGCAGCTTGGATTCAAAGGCGGAGATGCCCGTGGATATCGTATCGTTGATGTAGCCGTAGCTGACGGAGTTGGTCGATGCCATGCTGTGTCCTTTGTCGAGACATGGTGGGAAAAACCGCGATTCAATGCAGAAGCGTCTTCGCGGGGGGAACATCGGCGCTTGTCGGATAACGGGCAAGCACCGCGATCGCGCAGGCGGCGGCTGTCGCGGCCGCCTCGCACAACACGAAGTCCGCGCGGTCGGGGCCGCCGGCGGCCTGCTTCCGATACAGCGCTTCGATTTCTTTCAGCGTCTTGATCAGCGTCAGCTGCAGAGCGGGCCCTTGCGGCCCGGCCAGCCGTTCTTCCAGATCGGTGATGCGTAGCGCGGGAGTGGCCATGGGCTGTCTCTTGAATCAGTGAGCGCGCGTCAGCGGCTGACGACGGCGTAGGTGGGGCCGTCGAACGTGACCTTGCCGTTGTCGATCGAGACCAGGCGGTACTGCCTGTAGGTGCCGCCGGGAACCAGCTTGGTGCCGTCGCCCAGGACAACGAAGGGTTGCGCGCCGCCCATGACGCTGCGTATCGCGAATGGCACCGTGGTGGCGACGGCGCGGCGCGGCGCGGCCGCGGGCGTCGCGGGCAGCAGCGTCGCGACCCGCAGGTGGGTCGGGTTGAATTCCTCGATCACGCGCGCCAGGCGGCGGGCCTGCTCGGGCTCGTCCGGCGGCGTGATCTCCAGCCGCGCGCCGTTCCATGTCGCCTGCGGCTCGGGCAGGCCGGCCTGCGCGGCGGCGGCCGCCAGCCGCTGGCTGACTTCGTCGGCCAGCAGCACCGCGCCCAGGTCCAGCCTGACGCCCGGCAGCGCCGCGCGCAGCATGTCGCCGGTGCGGGCGCGCTGCTCGGCGTCCGGCGCGATGCCCTGGATGGCGAGCACGCCGTCACCCTGGTAGCGCGCGTCGTAACGGATCGGGTAGGCCTGCAGCACACTGAGGGCGGTGGCGCGCAGGTCGGCTTCATTGCTCAGCCGCAGCGCCGGCATGGGCCAGACCCGGGCCATGGCCGTGGCCACCTGTTCCTGCTCGGCCGCGTCGTGCAGCCAGCCCGTGATGATGATGGAATGGTCCGGACGCCGCCCGATTGTCAGGCGCTCGGCCAGGCCCTGCTGCTCAAGCACCCGCCGGATGGCGGGCAGCGATTCCTCGATGGCCTGGCGCATCGGGTCGGCGGCCGCCAGGGCGGTCGGCTGGGGCTGGATGATGTAGACGATGCCGGACACGCAGAGCAGCAGCATCACGACCATGCCCGCGTAGACATACAGCGCCTCGCGGCTCCTGCGCGCGGGCCGAGGCGGCAGGACGGGTTCCGGGTCGGCCGCCTGCGCGGCGAGGCCGGACGCGGCGCCGGCGGATGCGTCGGAGGCGTCCGTCGCGTCGCCGGCCGGATCGAGGAGGGCCTCGTCTTCGACCGTCGCCTCATCCTCCGAGGGGGGCTCGATCCAAGGCGCGTCCGTGGCGGCCAGGGTCAGCCATACCGGGCCCAGCCGGGCGGGTTCGCCCGGCTGGCGCCGTTCCGGGGCGCCGCCGTCCTCCGGCGTCAGGGTCCAGCCCGTCGCGTCGTGGTGGATCCGCGCGGCGCGCGCGGCGATGCCATCGTCGGCCAGCACGATGTCGCAGTCCGGATCGGCGCCGATCGTGGCCAGCGCGCCGATCGGCGCGCTGGCGCGGCGGTGCAGGCCCGACAGGACGCGCAGCTCCAGGCCGTCGGCGTTCACAGATCCACCCGCGCCAGCGGCTGCACATTGATCTCCTGGGTCAGCTCCTGATAGCTGAGCACGGGCAGCTCATACAGGTCCTGCTCGATCATCTTGCGCAGGTAGCGCCGGATATCCATGGATGTGAGCAGCACCGGCTTCTGCACCGCGTTGCCCAGGTCGCCCACGGTGCGCTTGATGTTCTCCAGCAGCGCCTTGCCGGCGGCGGGGTCCAGCGCCAGATAGCTGCCGGCCGAGGTCTGGCGGATGGCGCCGCGCAGGGTTTCCTCGACATTGGGCGCCAGCAGGTAGGCCGGCAGGATGTTCTGCCCGCTCGAATGCTTGTGGCTGATGTGGCGCTTGAGCGCGATGCGCACATACTCGGCCAGCAGCACGGAATCCTTTTCCTTCTGGCCCCATTCGATCAGCGCCTCCAGCACGCCGCGCAGGTTGCGCACCGAGATGTCCTCCGACACCAGGCGCTGCAGGATTTCGGCGATCTTCTGCACCGGCATGATGCGGCCGGCTTCCTTGACCAGTTCCGGAAAGCGCTCTTCCATCGCGGTCAGCAGGAAACGCGTTTCCTGGATGCCGATGAAATCCGACGAGTATTTCTTCAGCATGAAGGCCAGGTGCCAGGCCAGGATCTGGTTGCTGTCCAGCGTGGGCACGCCCGCTTCCCGCAGCGTGTCCGCCAGGGTGTCGCTGACCCACAGGGTGGAAAGGTCGGGCAGGAATTTCTTGTCGGTCTCGAACGGCACCTGCAGCGCGTGCAGGTGCGCCTCGGTGTCGCGGGCCAGTACATGGCCGGGCCGTAACCGGCCCTGCGACACGGGCACCTCCGACAGCAGGATGGTGTAGTGCTCTTCGGGCAAGGTTTCGTTGAAGCGCAACTGGATGCCGGGGAAGGGCACGCCCAGGTCGAAGTACAGCGCCCGGCGGATCTTCATGAGTTCGGCGTTGAGCGTCTCCGCGTTGAAGCTGCGCTGCAATCCGGCAGCCACGTCCAGCATGAGCGGCACCGAAGGCGCGAACTCGGCGCTGCCGTCCGCCTTGGGCTTTTCGGGCTTCTGGCCGTCCGGGGCCAGGGACGAGATCTCGGTGATCACGCCGGTCTTCTCGTCCACCACCTTGCGGGTGGAGCGCAGCAGCACCAGGCCCACCGTCCCCACGACCAGCGCCAGCGCCACGAAAACCAGGATCGGCATGCCGGGGATCAGGCCCATGCCCAGGGCGATGGCGGCGGCGATGACCAGCGCGCGCGGCTGCGCCAGCACCTGGGAGCCGATGTCCCGGCCGACGTTGGACGGCCCGTCGCCGGTCTGCACGCGCGTCACGATGATGCCGGCGCAGATGGCGATGAACAGCGCGGGGATCTGCGCGATCAGGCCGTCGCCGATGGTCAGGATCGAATACACCTGCACCGCGTTGCCGGCCGTCATGCCGCGTTGCAGCGTGCCGATGAGGATGCCGCCCAGCAGGTTGACGGCCACGATGATGAGGCCGGCGATGGCGTCGCCCTTCACGAACTTCATCGCGCCGTCCATGGCGCCGTAGAGCTGGCTTTCCTTCTCGACCACGGAACGGCGCTGGCGGGCCTGGTCCATGTCGATGGTGCCCGCGCGCAGGTCGGCGTCGATCGACATCTGCTTGCCGGGCATGGCGTCCAGCGAGAAGCGCGCCGCGACCTCGGCCACGCGCTCGGCGCCCTTGGTGATGACCACGAACTGCACGATGGTCAGAATCAGGAACACCACCAGGCCGACGATCAGGTTGCCGCCGACCACGAAGTTGCCGAAGGTCTCGATGATGTGGCCGGCGTCGCCTTGCAGCAGGATGAGCCGCGTGGTGGCGATGGAGATGCCCAGCCGGAACAGCGTCGTGACCAGCAGCACGGATGGAAACGACGAGAACGCCAGCGGCGATGGCAGGTACATGGCCACCATCAGCAGCGTGGCGGAGATGGTCATGTTGACGCCGATGAGCGCGTCCACCGCCAGCGTCGGCAGCGGCAGGATCATCATGAAGATGATGGCCACGATCATCACCGCCAGGATGATGTCGTTGCGGCTGGTCAGCGCGGCGATGCCGCGATTGAGCAGGTTATGCATGATCCGTCTCCCGGGCCGGGACGGCCTGCTGGCGCAGCGCGACGAAGGCGCGCATCGCCGCCATGGCTTCCTCGTGCCGCTCCAGCGCCTGCAGGCAATCCGAGCGCAGCAGGTGGAACACGGCCGTGGGGGGCGCCTTCATGGCCAGCGCGTCCAGCGTGGCCAGCGCGGCCTTGGGCTTGCCGCTGCGCAGCTGGGCCAGCGCCAGCGCGCAGCGGTTGCGGTTGTCGCTGGCCTTGACGGCCTCCAGTGCGTGCAGCAGGGCCGTGGCCCGCTCCGGGCGGTTGTTTTCCAGATAGATGAAGGCCAGCAGCGAAATGAGTTCGCGGCTTTCGTCGCTGAGCATGGCGGGCGCGTTCATCCCTGCAGCAGCGCGTTGCGGTACATGGCCACCAGATCCCGCAGGCGGGTCTCGTCGCTCAGGGTGCGCTGCGCGCGCTGCACCGTGGCGGCGGCCTCGCCGTCGGCCAGTCGCAAGCCCGCCAGATCGGCGCAGGCGCGTTGCAACCCTTTGTTGAAACGGACCGGGGTCAGCGTATCGCTGTCGGCGATGTCCGGCCGCAGGTGGGCCGTGATGAAGGAGGCCAGGTTGGGCTTGGCCAGCAGGACTTCGAGATTGTTCCTGGCGGCCTCTTCCAGCGGCGCGATCTCGCGCAGCTCGGGCAGCGACTCCTGGACGCTTTCGCGCGCCTGGTAGCTGATGCCGCTCAGGCCGAGGTCGAGGCTGAGCGAGCTGTTGAAGGACAGATTGGCCATGGAGGTTCCTGTGGACGGGAAGTTGCGTTGCGGGGAATCAAAGCGTCTGCAACCACTGGCGCAGGTCGGCGCAGGCCCGCGCGCCGCGCGGCCCCGAGAATTCAGCGCGCGGAATGCGGCTCAGCACGACCAGCCAGCGCTGATGGTCGCGCTCGCGCAGCGCCAGCTGCACGGTGTCTTCGCGCAGATGAAACAGATGCGCCTGCCTGCAGGCGCGCTCGAAAACGTCCAGGCCGCCGTAACCCAGTGGATGCAGGATGAAGACGAGCACCGCTTCGTCCCGCTCCTGCACGCCCAGGTATTGCTGGTTCGCCAGCGCGGCCAGCCATTCGCCGTTGTGGTTCAGCCGGCAGTCCGGCAGTCCGAGCTCGCGGGAGAAATCCAGCAGGTTCAGCTCCAGGCTCATGCCTCGTCCTCCTTGGCGATGTTGATGTCCAGCGCCGCCTGATTGGCGTCCAGCACGGCGTCGCGGGTTTCCTTGTCGGGATAGGAATGCACGGGAAATTGGCGGAATATGTTCCGCACGGACTTGAGAAAGTCGATCCGGTCGGGCAACGGGTCCACGGCGCGTTTCGCGGCCAGCCCCTCTATGGTGTTGGCGTCGACCCATCGGCTGTCCGTGATGGCCACGATGTCCGTCAGCAAGGGGTCCCTGGCCACGGCCGTGTAGCCCCGGCTGTTCATGGCGCTGGCGATCTCGGCGCAGCTTTCCAGCGCGGTGATCATGACCTCCAGCTTGTACAGGTCGGATACCAGCGCATTCAGGCGCGATAGCTGCGTCGATGGCTCCACGGCGGCCAGGTCCGCGCCCAGCGCGCTGGTCAGCTGCCGGATGGCCTTTTCGATGTTGTCGCCGCCGAAGCGCTCCAGGCTGGTGGCCAGCGTCTGCGACAGCGAGGGTTCGCCCAGCACGATGTCGCGGTAGGTGTCCAGGAACGTGCCCACGCCCTCGGCCGTTCGTGCGAATTCGGCGGCGGCGGGCAGGGCGTTCAGGCCGGCGCGGATGCTCGGGCCATGGTCCGACTCGAGATCGGCGATGGCCGTGCGCAGCCGTTCCAGCTTGCTGTCGGGCGTCTGTTGGCGCTCGCCCTGGCGCAGCGCGTACTGCAGGGCTAGGTATTGCTGGGTCACGTCGCGGTACGACTGCGTGACGAGCTTCCTGGGGCCATCGTGGCCGGCCAGCAGATGCTTGGTCAGTTCCACCAGCTTGGCATGCGCGTCGGGTTCGTGCGACTGCTGCATCGCGTCCACGACTTCGTCCGCGTGGACGACGCGACGCGCCCGCTCGGGCGCGAACTTGCGCTCGGTATGGTGCTTTTCCTCGACCTTGTGAGCCATGCCCAGGCTCAGCTCCTCGGCCGCGTCGGTCAGGCTGAAGGCGTCGGTGTCGAGGGCCGGCGAAGCGCCCGATGGCGCCACCTGGCCCGCCTGGCCTGGCAACGGGAGGGCGAGGTCCAGGTCGGCCCGTTTGGCGACGGCAGCGCCGCCGGCCACGCCGGGCGCCGGCGTTGGCATCCTGGGCTGGTTTTGCAGTGTAGGCATATCGGATCCCGTCAAACAGGCCGCCGTCCATGCCGCGGCATGGCGATCGGAATACGGGAGCTGTAGTAACGGCCGGGGCCGGCGAGTTCCCGCTCCCGGCATGGAACCTTCCAGGCCGGAGCGGTTACGCAGTCGCGCTGTGGCCATGTCGGCCACGTCGGCCGAGGCGTGAGGTGAGTTCCGATGAATCTGGGCATTGAACAGTTCCGTGGCATAGGAACGGGTCGCTACGATCTGGACCGGACCGTGGCGCTGTCGCGGGACGGTGGCCTGCAACGCGGCGAATCCGTGCTGGCGCAACGCGTGAAGGGCTGGGCCAACAAGCTGGCGTGCCACTTCGGCGGGCAGGAGCGCAGGGCTGGGGGCGGGGCATCGGAGCAGGTGCTCGGCCAGTTGCGGCAGACGCTCGAGCGAGCGATCGGGCAGACGTCGACGCGCTACGCCATGGCGGGCGCGGGCATCAAGGAGAATCGCCCCTTGACGTCGCGGCAGATCACGCGCGCGCTGGCGATCGCGGATCAATACCGGTTGGGCGCCGTGCGCGCGAACGAGGACAAGCTCTCGGCGGCTTGCGGGAAAATCGCGGACCCCGTGGTCAGGCAGGCGCTCGCCAAGCTGGTGCGCACGGACCCGGGGTACGGGTCGGGCCGCTTGTCGGACGCCCATATGGAGGCGCTGGGCCAGCGGGCGGATGACAAGGTCGCGGCGGCGCGCGAGCAACGGGCGCAGCAGCGCTATCCGGGCCTGGCGGCCTATGCCCGCGCCAACGGGATCGCATTCGCCGAGACTGCCGGCAAGCCGCTGGAAAGCCTGCCGCGCAGCATGCTGACCGAGGCAAGCGTCCGGCAAGCGGGTTGCGGCGCGGCCTTGACCCCCGAGAATGTGAAGCAGGTCCTGGCGTCGCTGGGACGGGCGTCGGAGCTGCTGGGCAAGACGGCCTGGCATCAGGAAGGTCTGCAGGCGCTGCATGGCGCCCTGTCGGCCAGCCGGGATCAGCTCGAAACGCTCAGGGACGGCATCGCGCAGGCGGAGATCGGCGCGGGCAAGGCGGTAGCCGAACCCAGCCTGACGACGGCGGTGCTGAGGGAACTGGACGCGCTCAAGGGCCTGGTGGAACGCAAGATGGACGGCGTCGTCGCCATGGCCATGACCAATCCCCTGTCACGGCGCGCCGTGCTGGAAAGCAATCTGCAATGGGCCAGCATCGGCGCGCGCATCATGGCGTCCGTGTCCGCGGCGGAACCTAACCCGTCCGCTGGCACGTCGTCTTCGGACATTCCGAGAGTTCTAACCGGAGAAGCCCGCAAGGGCGTACTGGCGGGCCTGAGCGAAAAATGGCAGGCGCGTCAGGAAGTGGCGCAAGGAAAGTTGCGCGATTGCGGCATCTTTTCCGAGCAGATCGGCGCGCCGAAGGGCAAGAAGGATTCCACCCATCCCGTTGTCGCGGGCAAGGCCGAAATCCTGAAGACGCTGCGGCAGGACCTGAGGTCCGCCGGCCTGAGCGAGCGGCAGGTCGCCGAGCTCACATCCAAGAAGGCCCTGGCGGACCTGCAGCGCGACCTGCTGGCCGATGCCGGGAAATGGCAGCAGACCTCGCGCAGCATGGTGTTGAACCGCAATGGCGTGATCCGCAGCTATGAAAGCGTCATCACCCCGGCCAACCTGATCCAGGCGCCCCTGGCGCGACGCTATGAGAGCGCGATGGTCAGCTCCAAAGTGACCGACGGCGCGGACGGCGTGCGCAACCTGAAGATCAGCGAGCTGCGGGGCGCCGACGGCGAGCGCCTGGCGCATATCGTCGGCCACGGCGTGCTGGACATGTGGGACATCCCGGATGACGATGCGCGCCACGCCGCCAACGCCGAGGGCGCGCGGCAGGTGCTGGAGGCCGCCGTGACCGGCAACGCCGCCTTCATGGCGCGGATGGCGCAGCCGTCGCAGACGCCGCCGCAGCTCACGCACGTCAGCGTCAACCTGATCACGCCGGACAGCATCCGCCATCTGCCGCTGATCCGGAACCTCAATCCGAAATTTGATGAGCTGACCTTCACGCGCAATCAGTTCCGGGCGTTCGATGAGGCGGCCGGCCAGGGCAAGCTGAGCATCAGCGGCTCCGGCCCGGGCGCCGCTGGCGGCGATATCGAAGCCGGCGTGGACATCAACGCCATCACCTTTTCCTTCGGCATCAACAAGCTGGCGACCTCGCCCTTCCTGGGGATGATCGGCGGCGTGTGGCGCAACGTGCAGGACCACAACACGCGGAACATGATCAAGCTGATCGGCGACCTGGGCGCGCCGGGCAGCAGCGGCGCGGATATGCGCGGCGCCGCGCCGGGTGGCTTCATCGGCAGGGCGATCGAGAGAGTGTCGGAAAAGCTGGATTCGCCGGACCTGGCGCCCGAGGATCGGGACCGCCTGACGGACCTTATCGCGGATCTGCGCGAACAGACCGGGCTGGTCAGAAGCATGTTCCTGGATCGCGCCTATGAAAAGGCCGACGGCGACTCGGCCAAGATGGGGCGGGAGATCGTCTTTTTGCAGACGCTGGCCGACCAGGCCTTGCAGCGGGCGGGCGTGGACGACATGGCGGCGACCGTGTCCAAGGGCTGCAAGTCCGACAAGGACCGGGGCGGCGTGCTGGACACGGAACTCAAGGCCAAGCTGGTGCTGCGGGACCTGGGCGGCGATCTGCGCCATGACCGGCCCATGGACGAGCAGGACCGCGGCATCTATCTGCAGGTCGCCGCGCAGTCCGGGCAGCTGGAGAACCAGGTACGCAACGCGAGCCTGGGGGGCAGCAAGGAGACGCCGCACATGGAGGACCGCATCGTCGACCTGAAAGCGATGCAGTATCTGTCGGGCCTGGGCGCCTACGCCCAGGCTTGAGCGGCCGCGCGGCGGCGATTCGTGATCTTGGAAAGGAAGGCGATATGCATACGTTCAGGGAGTTGGTGGCCGGGCTGGGCGCGGGCCTGGCAATACCGGACATGGAAGCGGACGAGGACGGCTATGTGGCGCTGGACATGGACGGCCACATCATCCATCTCCAGGACGATGCCGGCGCGGGCGCGATCGTCCTGTATGCGTTGCTGCAGGAGATCGAGGACGCGCGGCTGCTGGAGGTCTGCGCGCGCCTGCTGACGGCAAACGCCTTCTGGCGCGAGACCGGCGGCGCGACGCTGGCGCTGGACGAGGCGTCGGGGCATGTGCTGCTCTGCCGCGCCGTGCCCCTGGTCGGGCTGGACCTGGCGGGGCTGGAAACGGCCCTGGGGGATTTCGCCGACGCGGTCGCGCACTGGAGCCGCTGGCTGGTAGCCGTGAACGACGGCGGCGCGCTGTATGACGACGAGGGCGGCATGGTGGTCCGGGATTTCGCGCCCTTCGGCGCGGGATTGGCCTGAACCCGGGCCGAGCGGGGACGTTGCGAAATTTTCGTTCTCCGGATGGAACCAGGAGGCGTTTCCAGCCACCCAGCGGAGTCCATTTTTCATTTTCAGAGAGGTCATGCCATGCCTGCCGCCGTTGCCGTAATGAGTGCTTCCTCCGTCAGCCAGGCGCTGCTGTCCGGCGACATCGAAACCGCGCTGCTGGCGGTGCAGACCAACCGCACGCAATTGCTGGACAGGCAGCTTTCGTCGCAGATCCAGGCGGTGCAGCAGAAGAACGAACAGGCCGCGAAGCTGAACGCGGTGATGTCGGCCATCAATACCGCGATGGCCCAGTACCCGAAGGATGGCGACAGCGACGCCACGATCAAGGATTGGGATCAAGCCAAGGTGGTGAAGTACGAAATGCCGCTGAACCAGGCGTTGAAGGATGCTGGAATCACCGAGATTCCCTCCTGGAGTTCCGGCGAGGGGCAACTGCCGAATGGCCAGGCCAATATCACGGGCAAGGCCGTGTTCCGAGGCGATCGCAATCTGGGCGATATCAAGGGCATGCAGAGTTTCATCCAGGGCAAGTTGGATTCGCTCAACAGCACGCAGCAGATGGACATGATGGCCCTGCAGTCGCTGAGCAACAAGCGCAACGAATCCTTCGACGTGATGACCAACTTCATCAAGAAGATGCAGGACGGCCGGTCCAGCATCGTGGGCAACATGCGCTGACATGAACAAGACATCTCAAGAGATCCTGGCCGAATCGCGCGCCCTGCTGGAACAGATCGAACGGCAATCCAGCGATCAGGAATCCGTGCTGCGCGAGTTGGGCATCACGGGCGGGCTGCGCGGCATCGCCACGGACGGCCTGCTTACCGAGAGCCAGCGCCAGCATGCCCAGGCCCTGTTCGATGCCGATATGGCCGAGGTGCGCAAGGATGTCGAAAGCGTAAGGGTGCGCCTGGAGCAGGGCGGCGCCATGCCGGGACGGGCAGGGGCGGCGCCGTCCAGGCCGGGGCGCAGGAAGATGATCTGAGACAGGCTTGCCCACATTCATGGAAATCAGCAATGAGCCTACACACCGCGGACGATGACACGATGACCTGGGAGACGCTGTCGGCCAATACCCGGGCCTTTGGCGAGTACCTCAAGGGCGGCGGCACCCTGGGCGCGCTGCGCGGCATCGGCGATGACGAGAACGAGGCGCTGTACGCGCTCGGGCGCCAGCACTACGACCAGCAGCAGTATGCCGAGGCCTTCAAGCTGTTCTCGATGCTCGTGGCCAACGACCATACGGACGGGCGCTACGTGATGGCGCTGGGCGCGGCCGGACAGATGATAGGCCGGCATCGGGACGCCCTGACGCAGTACATGGCCGCGTCGGCCCTGATGATGGGCCATCCGCAACCCGTGTTCCACAGCGCCCAGTGCCTGATCGAGCTGGGACACGCGGACATGGCGCTGGAAACGCTGGAACTGGCCTTGTCGCTATGCGTCGAGGATGAGCACGCGCCCTTCGCCGGGCATATTCAACAATTGATCGAGCGCCTGCGGGGCGGCCGCAGCTGAGGAGCTTTTCATGCCCATCGTCATTAATCCTGCGAGCGCCAACCTGGTCGGGCCGGCGCCGGCGTCCGAGGAAAACGAGCCCTCCACGCGCAGGCGCAGGATTCCGTCGCTGATGGCCGAGGCCGTGCAGGCCGCGCCCGGAAAGGAGATCGCCGACGCCGGCGGACTGCCCGCGCCCAAGGCCGGCAAGGCGCTCGAGAATGAGGTTATCGAACTGCTGGACTCGCTGGTCGAGCAATACCCCGACGCGGCGGCGGCGGATCTGGATCAGGTGATGCGCCTGTTCTACATGATCCAGCAGTCCAACAAGGAAACCCGGCGCGAGAACGCGACCGCCGCGACCAGAGCCGGATTCGATGCCGGGATGAGCGCGGCGAAGAACATCTGTTCCGCCGCCGACGAGCGCCAGGCCAGCGCCTACATGTCGGCCGGGGCGTCGATCGCCGGCGGCGCATTGCAGGTGGGCGGGGGCGTGGCCGGCGGCGCGCTGGGCATCAAGAGCGCGCGGGAAGGCAGGATGGCGACGGACGCGCAGACCCGGTGGAAGACGGCCGGCGGCGACAAGACGTCGGCCGAATACACCACGGCGAGAGCGGAATTCGCCGTTCACAGTGAGCGATCGGCCACTCTGGGTTCGAGAAGCCAGGCGTTCATCACGTCGGCGCCGGGCAGCGCGCAGGCCGTGTCGGGCGCGGGCCAGATGGCGGCGGCGGACAAGGAACACGAAGCCAGCGATATCGATGCCCAGAAGATGAAATGGGAGGCCGTGCGCGCGGCCTTCGAAAGCGCCGCCGAGGCCGCGCGCGACGACATGAAGGGCAAGGACGACATCATGCGCGACCTGCGCGACAAGCTCAGCGCCATCCAGTTGTCGAGGATCGAGACCAACAGCCGCATCGCGCGCAACATCTGAGCGCGCCAGCCATCATCACGGACGAGACAGCCATCATGCAGACCACCAGCGTTGCAAATTCGAATCCGGCCGCTGTTCCGGCATGGACGGACGGTTCCGCCGCCGAGGCCACGGGAGCGGGCAGGACAGGCCCGGTCCCGTTGAGCGCCGAGGAGATGTCGGGCGAGGATCTGGTCCGGCTGATCACCAAGGAATTGAAAGAGGGCGCCGGCGGGGATGGCGTGTTCAACGCCAACGGCGCGCCGGCGCTTGGATTCGTCAAGTCGTTTTCCATGAGTGACATGGTGGATCTGCTGCGCGTGATACAGAGCAAGAACCAGGAACTCCAGTCGCAGACCGCGAAGGAAGGCATCCAGAGCGACCTGACGAAAAAGGAGCAGAACAGCGCCACGCAGAACAAGAAGATCGAAGAGTGGATCGAGAAGTGCCAGGAAGCCAAGCATCAGAGCGCGGTCAGCAAGATCTTCGGCTGGATCGGCAAGATCGTCGCCGTCGTGGCCTCGGCGCTGTTCCTGGTCGTGGCCACCGGCTTGACGGGGCTGACCGGGGGCCTGGGAGCCCCCATGATCGCGCTGGCCACCCTGGCCCTGATCGGTTCGAGCATGGCGCTGGCGGACCAGATCTCCCGCGAATGCGGCGGTCCGGAAATCAGCCTGACGAATATGGTCACCACCATGGTGGCCAAGACGCTGGAAGCCTGCGGCGTCGATGCCGAGACGGCCGAGCGCATCGGCAAGATCGCGGCCGGCGCGGTGGCCATCATGTTCCCGGTTGTCCTGGTGGTCGACCCGAGCATGCTGGGCGCCATGGCGCTGGGCATCGCCGAGCTGGCGGGCGCCGACGCCAACCAGGCCGCGCTGGCGGCCATGATCGTGACCATCGCCACGGCCCTGACCGTGGGCATCGTCAGCGGCATCCTGACGGGCGGCGCCTCGACCGCGGGCACGGCGGCCAAGATCGCCACCACCATCATCGGCGCCAGCTCCGCCATCATCCAGGGATCGATGGGCATCGCCAAGGGCGCCAACGATCTCAAGGTGGCGGACCTGCAGCACGACGCCGAGTACGCCAGGGCCGAGCAGCAGAAGCTGCAGGCCATCTGTCTCGAACTGCAGAACCGCCTGGAACAAGGCATGGAAGGGCTGAAGAAGGTCTTGGAAGCAATGGACGAGGCCGTGCAGCTCGTCTCGCAGATGCTGAAGGACGGCGCCGACAGCATGGTGCAGGTCACGGCCAACATCAGCAAGCGCCAGCCGATCTGAGCGCTGCGAGAAAACAAGGGAGAACAGCATGAATCAGGATGACAGGGAAGAGCAGACCCGGGGAGAGTTCGGGGCCCATGTGTACCAATCGCTTGCGGGCCTGCCGTCTTCCCAGCGGTTCAGCGGCGAGCAGCTGGAAGTGATCTACGGCATGGCCTATGCCCACGTGGTGCAGAAGCAGTACCGGCAGGCCCTGCCCATCTTCTCGTTCCTGGCGCAGTACGGGCCGACCCGCAAGCACTACTGGGCTGGCATGGCGCTGTGCCTGAACATGATCGGCCGCCATGAAGAAGCGGAATCCATCTACGGCCTGAACGATCTGCTGTTCCCGGCGTCACCGGATTCGGCGCTGCACATGGCCGAATGCCAGATTTCCGCCGGCAGGGTGGAGCAGGCCCGTGACACCCTGGCCGCCGTCCTGCGACGCGCGCAGGGCGATGCCTCGCATGACACCCTTTGCCAACGCGCGCAGGCCCTGATGAAGCTGACGGGCAGCATGGCCGCGACGGCGTGAGGCGATGGAGCAGCTGTTCGGACTGAAGGCGCGGGAACGCGCGCAGGGCGTCGCGCTCGCCGCCGACGCGGCACACCTGCTGACCGAGGTGGGTTTTCTGGCGGCCGCGATGGGCGATATGGTCAATGCCGAGCCGATCTTCAAGGCGCTGCGGCTGTTCAGGCCTGACCGGGCCTATCCCCGGATCGGCCTGGCCGTGGCCTTGATGAACGCGGGCAAGGCCGAGGCCGCCGTGCGCGCGCTGGAGCGGGAGGCCGAGACGATGGATGAAGAGGAAGCGGGGCTGCTCGACGTATGGCGCGGGGTGGCCCTGCAGCTGGCCGGGCGGCGGGCGGAGAGCGTGAAGCTGCTGCGCCGCGTCGCGGGGAATGGCACCCGGGCCGCCGAGCTGGCCGAAGGGCTGCTGGGCCTGGGTTGACAGGAACAGGGAGCGGGCATGGAAATCGGAATTGTGGGACAGGCGCTCGCGGCGACGGGCGTGACGGGCGCGACGCAGGTCGGGTCGGCGCGGTCGCCGGCCTCGGTGCGCGCCATGGAGCAGTTCGCCGCTGTCTTCGGGTCTGGCCTGGGTGACGATGCCAGGACGCCGGCCGTGGATGCCGCGCCGGCCTCGTTCCTGGAAAGAACGCTGGTCGCGACCGATGCGACGCCGACGCTGGGCAGCCAGATCCTGAACGGGCTGCGCTCGGGCGTTGCCGGATTCTCGGACAAATGGACCGGCATGGCCGCCAGGCTGGACGCGGTGGCCGAGCAGCCGGAGCTGGGCAATCTGCTGCGCCTGCAGGCCGACATGCTGCAGCTGTCGGTACAGTACGAAGTCGTGGGCAAGGCGGTGACCCGGAGCACGCAGAACCTGGACACCCTGGTCAGGATGAACTGATGAGCCTGTACCCGCATGAACTCCAAAGAGCGGGCGCGCGCCGGGGCTACCGGTGCGCCGGACTGATCGGCTGCCTGTTGCTGCTGCTGGCCATGCTGGCGGGCTGCGGCGCGCGCGTGGACCTGCTGGCCGCCGTGCCCGAGGGCGAGGCCAATGAAGTGCTGTCGGTGCTGCTGGACGCCGGCATCGCCGCGCAAAAGAGCGCCGGCAAGGCCGGCGTCGCCATCAGCGTCCAGGCGGATCAGGTGGCCCAGGCGCTGGCGGTGCTGCGCGCCAAGGGCCTGCCGCGCGAGCGCTTCGACGGCATGGGACAGATCTTCCGCAAGGAAGGGCTGGTCTCGTCGCCGCTGGAGGAGCGCGCGCGCTACATCTATGCCCTGTCGCAGGAGCTGGCCAACACGCTGTCGCAGATGGATGGCGTCATTACCGCCCGCGTGCATGTGGTGCTGCCAGAGCGCGGCGGCGTCGGCGAGGAGGCGACGCCGTCCACCGCCGCCGTGTTCATCAAGACCCAGCCGGGCTACGCGCTGGACGCCTTGCTGCCGCAGATACGCAGGCTGGTGATACACGCCATTCCCGGGTTGAGCGAGGACAAGGTGTCCGTGGCCTTGATCAATGCGCAGCCCGCCGCCCGCGCGCAGGCGCCGACGGCCTCGGGCGACGAGGGTCGCAACGCCTCGCCGCTCCTGGTCGGCGCGCTGGTGGGCGTGGGCGCCGCGCTGCTGCTGGCGCTGCTCGCGGCGGGCGGCTGGTTCGCATGGCGTCGCGCGCCGAGGGCGCTGCGCGACCGGCTGATCCCGGGCAAGCGCGCCGAGCCGGCCAGGACCGAACCGAGTGGGCCCGTGGCATGAGCGTCGATCCCAGGCTGGTCGGCCGGATGCTGAGGTTCTTCCAGCTTCCCAGCGAGACCCTGCATCCGTCGCAACAACCCGACTTCGCCGGCGGGGCCAACCTGGTCGTGCTGCAGTCGCACCCCAAGGCCCGCGCGGCGCTGCACCGGCATTGGTCGCGGCAGATCCTCAAGGGCCTGGGGCCGGCGGCGGCGCTGTCCGGCGATGTCAACCGGCGGGAGCTGGCCGTCGCGCTGCTGCCCACGGCAAGCCTGGACGCGCTGGCGCTGCGCACCGGCGCCCTGCTCTGCGGCCCGAGGCTGCGTCGCAGCATCGTGGGCGCGGAAGTACGGGCGCTGCGGGAGGCATTCGGCGCGGAGGTCATGGCTTTCGTGCGTGAAGCCGAGGCGCTGCATCCCGGATTGCCGGACTCGCGCGACTGGAGCCTGGACGAGGTGCTGCGCGCCGCCTGCGAGCTGGGCCGGCGCACCGTGCTGGCCTCCCTCAAGGGCGCGGGACCCGCGATCCTGCGGCGCGTGGAACTGAAGATGCCCCGGGTGTCCGAAGGCGAAGCGCCGCTGTCACCCGAGGCCGCGCTGGAACTGGAACTGCGCATCATCGAGAAAATGGACCCAGAATGGCTTTCATCATTCCCGCAGACCCGTTGACGCCGCGTCGGCTGGCCGGTTCCGTCGCGCCCGGCACGCGCATCCTGCGTGCGTCCGAGTACGCGGCGCTGGGCGACGCGCAGGCGCTGATCGCGGCGGCGGCGCGGCAGGCGGACGGCATCGTGGCCGACGCGCGCGCGGCTTACGAGGCCGAGCGTGAGCGCGGCTACGCCGACGGCCGCGATCAGGCCCAGCTCAAGGCCGCCCAGCACATGCTGGAGGCGGCCGGCCGGACGGTGGAGTATTTCGCCGGCGTGGAGTCGGCGGTCATCGACATCGTGATGCAGGCGGTGCGCAAGCTGATCGCCGGCTTCGACGACCGCGAGCGCGTCGGCGCCGTGGTGCACGGGGCGCTGTCGGTGGTGCGCAACCAGAAGCAGGTCACGCTGCGCATGCATCCGGACGACGTGCCCATCGCCGAGGAACGCATGAACGACTGGCTGGCGGGCTTTCCCCGCATGGGCTATGTGGACGTGGTGGCCGATCCGCGCCTGGCGCCGGGGGCCTGCATCGTCGAAAGCGAGATCGGCCTGGTCGAGGCCAGCCTGGAGCGCCAGCTGGCGGCGCTGCGGCAGGCCTTCGAGCGCGTGCTGGGGAGCCGAATATGAAGCCGGATCTGGCGCCGGGAACCGGCGGACGGCGCGCGCGCGAGTTCAGCTACATCACGGAAATGATGAGCATGGCGCTGCAGGACACGCCGGTCCTGCATGTGCGCGGCCGGGTGACGCAGGTGATCGGCACGATCATCAAGGCGGTGGTGCCGGCCGTCAAGGTGGGCGAGGTCTGCCTGCTGCGCAATCCGGGCGAGGACTTCGAGATGAAGGGCGAGGTGGTGGGCTTCGTGAAGGATGCCGCTTTGCTGACGCCGGTGGGCGACATGCATGGCATCTCGTCGTCAACCGAGGTCATTCCCACCGGCCGCTCGCACATGGTGCCGGTGGGCGCGGGCCTGCTGGGTCGCGTGCTCGACGGACTGGGCCGGCCCCTGGACGCCGACAGGCTGGGACCGCTGGAGGCCAGCAAGTTTTATCCCGTGTTCGCGGACGCGCCGGATCCGCTGACGCGCCGCATCATCCACGAGCCGCTGGAGCTGGGCGTGCGCGCGCTGGACGGGCTGCTGACCTGCGGCGAAGGGCAGCGCATGGGCATCTTCGCGGCGGCCGGCGGCGGCAAGTCCACGTTGATGGGGATGCTGGTCAAGGGCGCGGCGGTGGACGTCACCGTGGTCGCCCTGATCGGCGAGCGCGGCCGCGAGGTGCGCGAATTCCTGGAGCACGAGCTGGGCGAGGACGGGAGGCGGCGCAGCGTGATCGTCTGCGCCACCAGCGACAAGTCCTCGATGGAGCGCGCCAAGGCGGCCTACGTGGCCACCGCCATCGCGGAGTACTTCCGCGACCAGGGCAAGAAGGTGCTGTTCCTGATGGATTCGGTGACGCGCTTCGCGCGCGCGCAGCGCGAGATCGGCCTGGCGGCCGGCGAGCCGCCGACGCGCCGGGGCTATCCGCCGTCGGTGTTCGCGACCCTGCCCAGGCTGATGGAGCGGGTGGGCATGAACGACAAGGGCTCCATCACCGCGCTGTATACCGTGCTGGTCGAGGGCGACGACATGACCGAGCCGGTGGCGGACGAGACCCGCTCCATCCTGGACGGGCACATCGTGCTGTCGCGCAAGCTGGCGGCCAGCAACCACTATCCGGCCATCGATGTGCTGGCGTCGGCCAGCCGGGTGATGAATGCCGTGGTGCGTCCCGAGCACAAGGCGGCCGCCGGCCGGATCCGCGAGCTGATGGCCAAGTACCAGGAGGTGGAGCTGCTGGTGAAGATCGGCGAGTACAAGCCCGGCGGCGACGCCGCGACCGACGAGGCGCTGCGCAAGATCGAGGCCATACGCGGCTTCCTGCGCCAGCGCACGGAAGAGCGCTCGACCCTGGCGGAAGCGGTCGGCGGCATGACGGACATCGCGGAGCAATGAGGCATGGCCCGCCATGAAGAAGCTGTTCGACGAGCTGCTCAGGATCAAGCGCTTCCGGGAGGAGCAGGCGGAGCTGGGGGTGGGCCGCGCGCGCCGGCACATGGCGCGGGCCGTCCAGGTCCGAGGCGAGGCCGAGGAGGCGCTGGAACAGTACCGGGGCGAGGCGCGCAGGCGGGAGGACGGCATGTACGACGACCTGTGCAGCCGGGTGGTGCGCGTGCGCGAGATCGACGACGTGCTGCAGCAGGTGGCGGGGCTGAAGGAAGGCGAGCGACGCCGGGATGCGGCGCGGGAAGATGCGCTCAGGAAGGAAGTCGAGGCGCGGGACGCGCTGGACGGGGCGCGGCTGGCGCACCAGCACGCGCTGCGCCAGTGCGACAAGTTCGTGGACCTGGCCGGCGTGTACCAGGCCGAGGCGCTCAAGGAGCAGGAAAACAAGGAGGACGCGGAAGTCGAGGAAGCGGCATCGACCGCATGGCGGCCGCGCGAATGGGACGAGGAAATCGAGGAGACGGCCGATGAGCACGGATAGACGGATAGGCCTGGAGATCGGCCTGTCGCAAGGCGGCGCGGAATGGGACGCGCGCCAGGGCGGCGACGCCGAGCGCCGCCGCGACGCGGACGAGGCCGACAGCCAGGCCTTCGCGCGCGCCTTGAAGGGCGCGGACGACGAGTCCCTGGACGCGGCGCGGATGTCGGCGCCGTTGACGCCCTTCGGGCTGTTCGGACCAGCGCCGCCGCAGGCGCCCGCCGCCCCGGATGCCGCGTCCGGGCTGGAGGAATCGCTGCGCCTGGCGGCCGGTCGCTTGTTGGTGTCCGACCAGGGCGGCGGCGGGCGGCGCGAGGTCAGGGTCGAACTGGACGAGGGCTTCATGGAAGGGGTGAGCGTATCGGTGTTCGAGGACGGCGGCGCGCTGGCGGTGCTGTTCCGCTGCGCGAGCGAGCGCGCGCAGCAGCGCGTGTCCGCGCTGGCGCAGGGCCTGGCCGATGGCTTGGCCGCCAGCCTGCGGCGCCTGGTCCGGATCAATCTGCAGGACCGCGACGGCGCCGACGTCCATCCCGGCCAGTGGCTGGCGGATGGTTCGGCTCCCTGAGCGCCCATGGATGCCATCGCCATGAACCGGCCTGTCGAGATACCGCTGTCCCTGCTGCGCCTGGATCGCCAGACGGCGCGCGCCTACACGCAGATCGCGCGCCTGGGCGCAAGCTTCCCGGTGATCCTGCCCGCCGCGGGCCCGGGCGGCGCGCTGCCGGAAACCCGCTGGGAGGTGGGCTTCCGACAGGAGATGGAGGAAACGCTGCGCGCCTCGGCCCGGGTGGCCGTGACGTTGGAATGGGCCGGCGCGCGCCTGCGCTGCTGCCTGCCGCCGGCGGGCATACGCGCCTGGCTGTCCGCGCGCATGCCGGACCTGGACCTGGACGAGCTGCCCGAGCCGCTGTACGCGGCCGCCGTCGAGGCGCTGGTGGACGAGGTGCTGGACGCCGCCGGCGCGCTGGGCAACGGGCCCGCGCGGCTGGTGGACCTGGCGCTGGACGGCGACGCGGCGGCCGGCCTGGAGCATGAATGGACGCTGCGCCTGCGCAATGCCGAGTCGGGCATGACGGGCTTTGTCATCCTGTCCTGCGACGGGCTGGGGCTGATGCTGCTGGCCGGCGCGCTGGGTCAGCGCCTGTCGGCGCCGCAGACGTTGGATCCGGCGGCGGTGCCGGTGCGCATGCGCGCCGAGGTCGGCGCCTGCACGCTGTCCCTGGCGGAGTTGCGCGGCCTGGCCGAGGGCGATGTCGTGTTCCTCGACGAGCATCGGGTGGACGGCCAGGGCCAGCTCTGGATGCGGCTCGACACCCGGTGGGGCCTGGGCCTGCGCGCGCAGGACGGAAAACTGGTGGTGGCGCAAGCCTGGGAGAAGGTCATGAGCGATGAATCGGTGGCTGTCAGCGATGAGGACGGCGTATTTCCGGCGGGCGCGCGGCGCTTCGGCGCGCTGGCGCCGCGCGATGCGCAGGAGGATGCCGGCGCGGACGGGGACGGAGAGGGCCAGGAGGCTCGCGTGGACTTCGGCCTGGTGCCGGTGCGGCTGGGCTTCGATCTGGGCGAACGCCTGATCACCCTGGACCGGCTGCGCACGCTGGCCCCGGGCGAAGTGTTCGAGCTGGACCGGCCGGTGGCTGACGGCTGCGTGCGCATCCGCGCCAATGGCATGGACGTGGGTCTGGGCGAGCTGGTCGAGGTGGACGGCAACATCGGCGTGCGGCTGAAGGCCCTGAGGCTGGGCGACTCATGAGCGGCTACGATCCCATCACCCTGGCGCTGGCGCTGTCCATGGTGGCGCTGGTGCCGCTGGCCGTGGTGATGACGACCTCGTTCCTGAAGATCAGCGTGGTGCTGGTGCTGGTGCGCAATGCGATGGGCATCCAGCAGGCGCCGCCGAACATGGCGCTTTACGGGCTGGCGGTGATCCTGTCGGCCTATGTCATGGCGCCGGTGGGCTACCAGATCTCGGCGGAACTGCGCACCGCCGCGCCGGCGGCCGAGTCGGGCGCGGCGGGGACGCCGGGCGTCCAGGCCGGCAGCTCGCTGGAGAACTTCCTGGGCGTCGCCGAGCGCGCCGCCGAGCCCATGCGCGGCTTCATGCTGAAGAACAGCCGCGCGGAGCAGCGCGATTTCTTCGTGCGCACCGCGCGCCAGCTCTGGGGGCCGGAACAGGCGGCCGCGTTGCGCGAAACGGACCTGATCGTGCTGGTGCCGGCGTTCCTGCTGTCCGAGCTGACGGTGGCGTTCCAGGTGGGCTTCCTGCTGTATCTGCCCTTCGTCATCATCGACCTGATCGTGTCCAACATTCTCATGGCCATGGGGATGATGATGGTGTCGCCCGTGACCATCTCCATGCCGCTGAAACTGTTCCTGTTCGTCATGGTGGACGGCTGGAGCCGCCTGATCCAGGGTCTGGTGCTGTCCTACGCCTAGGGCGCGCCGATACAAGAAGGAGGCAGGCATGAGCACGAGCGATCTCGTTTCCTACATGACGCAGTCCCTGTACCTGGTGCTGTGGCTGTCGCTGCCGCCGATCGCCGCCGCGGCGATCATCGGCACCCTGTTCTCGCTGTTCCAGGCCCTGACCCAGATCCAGGAGCAGACGCTGTCCTTCGCCATCAAGATGATCGTGGTGTTCGGCGTGATCCTGCTCACGGCGCGCTGGGTGGGGACGGAACTGTACAACTTCACCGTCAGCACATTCGGCGCGTTCGTGCATATCCGCTGACGCGCGGGAAGGGAACCATATGGCCGCCGGCGTCACCTACGAGGAAGCAAAAATACTGTTGGGAACGCTGGCCATGACGCAACCGCGCATCCTGGGCTTGTGCATGATGCTGCCGCTGTTCAACCGCAGCCTGCTGCCCGGCCTGCTGCGCTATGGCGTGGCGGCCGCGCTGGGGCTGGTGCTGGTGCCCGCGCTGGCGGCGGACTACGCCAGCTGGAGCGGCGGGATCGGCGATACGCTGCTGATCGTGGCCAAGGAAGCGTTCGTGGGCATGACGATGGGCTTCATCGTGGCGCTGCCGTTCTGGATCTTCGAGGCGGCGGGCTTCGTCATCGACAACCAGCGCGGGGCTAGCCTGGGCTCGACCCTGAATCCGGGCACGGGCAATGAATCCTCGCCGATGGGCATTCTGTTCAACCAGGCCTTCATGGTCTTCTTCATGATCAGCGGCGGGTGGTTCCTGCTGGTGACGCTGATCGTGAACAGCTTCCAGGTCTGGAGCATCTGGACCTGGTGGCCTGCGCTGCGCCCATCCTCGGCGCCGCTGATGCTCGACCTGCTCGACACCCTGATGCGGATGACCCTGCTGTACGCCGCCCCGGCGGTGGTCGCGATGTTCCTGGCCGAAGTCGGGCTGGCGCTGGTGAGCCGTTTCGCGCCGCAGCTGCAGGTCTTCTTCCTGGCCATGCCGATCAAGAGCGCGCTGGCGCTGCTGGTGCTGATCCTCTACATGAAGGTGCTGTTCGGCTATGCCTGGGAGAGCGTGGCGGGCGTGAACGACATCCTGCCGTTCCTGCGGCGGGAATGGACGCCGCCATGAGCGGCGAGAAAACCGAACCGCCCAGCCAGAAGCGGCTGCGCGACTCGCGCAAGAAGGGCGATGTCGCGTACAGCAAGGACTTCACCCAGACCGTGCTGGTGCTGGCGCTGTTCGGCTACACGCTGGGCAACGCCGGCGCGATCTTCGAGGCGCTGGGCAGGATCATCCTGACGCCGGCGAATTTCACCGGCATCCCCTTCGGGGCCGCCATCAATACCGTGCTCGATATCCTGCTGCAGGAGCTGATCGCCATCAGCCTGCCGTACCTGGGCATCGTGATCGGCATGGGCATCTTCGCTGATGCCATGCAGGTGGGATTGGTGCTGGCGTTCCAGAAGCTGCTGCCGTCCGCCAAGAAGATCAACATCATGGCGAACCTCAAGAACATCTTTTCCAAGAAGAACCTGGTGGAGTTCCTGAAATCCACCGCCAAGATCGTGTTCCTGTCGGTCCTGGTCACGCAGGTGATCAAGGACGCCATGCCCGAGCTGATGAAGATTCCGCACAGCGGCCTGGCCGGCATGGGGGCCGCGATGGGCAGCATGATGCGCACGCTGGTGGTGAACATCGCCGTGGCGTACTTCGTCATTTCGGTGGCGGACCTGGGCTGGCAACGCATGCAATACCGCAAGGGGCTGATGATGTCCAAGGAAGAAGTGAAGCAGGAATACAAGGAAATGGAGGGCGATCCGCACATCAAGCACGCCCGCAAGCACCTGCACCAGGAAATGGCCATGAACGACACGGTGCAGAACACCCGCAAGGCCTCGGTGGTGGTGACCAATCCGACGCACCTGGCCATCGCGCTCTTCTACGAGGAAGACAAGGTGCCGCTGCCCGTGGTGCTGGCCAAGGGCGAGGGCGCGCTCGCCGCCGCCATGGTGAAGGCCGCGCGCGAGGAAGGCATCCCCGTGATGCAGAACATTCCGCTGGCGCGCGCGCTGATGGCGCAGGGCAGCGTCGACCAATACATACCCGCCGAGCTTGTCGTGCCCACGGCGGAATTGCTGCGCCTGTTGCGCCAGCTGAACGACCAGGGAACCCATGACCATGGATAGACCGCCGATACACCCGCTCGTCGCGCATTGCATGAGCGCCTATGCCATTCCGGAAAGCGCGCTGGCCCATGACGGCGGCGTCGCCATCACGGTGGACGCGGTCTACAGCCTGCGGCTGGTGCCGCTGGCGCAGGGATGGCTGGGCGTGAAGAGCCGCCTGTGTCCCTTGCCCCCGCCGGGCGACGACAGGGATGACCTGATGCTGCGTTGCGGCGGGTTCGCGTTCGGCATGCTGCGCAACTCCCCCGGCTCGATGACGATCGACGCCACGGGGGAAAGCCTGCTCCTGCAGATGATCCTGCGGCCCGACTGCCGGGCCGAGGGTTTTTCGGATCTGCTGGGGGATTTCGTCAACGCCTTGTCGGCGTGGCGCACCGTCGCCCGCTCGGGAGGATCATTGTGAAACGATTGATCGCGGCCGGGGCCTGCGCGCTGGTCCCCGCGGCGTCCGCATGGTGCGCGCCCTCCTGGCCCAACGCGGCCTACAGCTACTACGCCAAGGGCGAAAGCGTGCAGGACGTGCTGCGCGATTTCGCCGGCGGCTTCAGCCTGGCCCTGCAGATGACGCCGGGCCTGCAAGGCACCGTCAGCGGCAAGTTCAACGCCTCCAATCCCACCGACTTCATGGACAAGCTGGGCGGTGTCTATGGCTTCAACTGGTTCGTGTACGCCGGCACGCTGTTCGTCAGCCGCGCCAGCGACATGGCCACGCGCACCGTCAGCGCCATGGGCGGTTCCATCGGCAATCTGCGCCAGGCGCTGACGCAGCTGGGCGTGCTGGATGCACGCTTCGGCTGGGGCGAGCTGCCCGATCAGGGCGTCGCGCTGGTCTCCGGGCCGCCTGGCTACGTGGAGCTGGTCGAGCGCACCGTGGCGGCCCTGCCGGTCGGGGCCAGCGGGCAGCAGGTCGCGGTGTTCCGCCTCAAGCACGCATCGGTGAACGACCGCGTGATCAGCTACCGCAACCAGCAGGTCGCCACGCCCGGGCTGGCGACCGTGCTGCGCAACCTGATCCAGGGCGGCGGCGCCGGCGGCAATTCCGCGCTGGCGGAGATCGCGGCGCCGCTGCGGGACAATCCGCCGCGCGTGCTGGAGCCCGAAGGCGCGAAGAGCGAGGCCGCGCCGGCCCCCAGGAGCGCCGCCGAGGCGTCACGCGGCGCCAGGACGCGCGAGCCGTCGATCCAGGCCGATACACGGCTGAACGCGATCGTGGTGCAGGACATTCCCGACCGGATTCCGGTCTACCGGCAGTTGATCGAACAGTTGGATGTGCCCAGCACCCTGGTGGAGATCGAGGCGATGATCGTGGACGTGAATTCCGAGGCAATCAGCGAGCTGGGCGTCAACTGGGGCGCCAATGTCGGCCGGTCCAGCATCGGCTATGGCGATCTGGCGCTCAAGCCGTCCGGCGGCCTGCCGGTGGACAGTGCGGCCAAGCTCAGCCCCGGCACGCTGGGGCTGAGCCTGGGAACGTCGCTGGCGGCGAGGGTGCGGGCCTTGCAGAGCAGGGGCGCCGCGAACATCCTGTCGCAGCCGTCCATCCTCACGGCCGACAACCTGGGGGCGATGATCGACCTGTCCGAGACCTTCTACATCTCGCTGCGCGGCGAGCGGGTCGCGACGGTCACGCCGGTGACTGTGGGCACATCGCTGCGCGTGACGCCGCGCTATATCGCGGCCGCCCAGGGCGGGCAGGTTGAGTTGACCGTGGACATCGAGGACGGCAGCGTCCAGAGCGAGGTGGAGATCGATGGCCTGCCGACCGTGCGCAAGAGCAATATCAGCACGCTGGCCGTCGTGGGGGATCAGCAGACCCTGCTGATAGGCGGGTACAACAGCAGCCAGAATACCGAGAAGGTCGACAAGGTGCCGCTGCTTGGCGACATTCCGTTCCTGGGGGCGTTGTTCTCCAGCAAATCCAAGACCGTGCAGCGGCGCGAGCGGCTGTTCCTGATCCGGCCCAGGCTGGTGTCCATCAACGGCGTCACGGTGGCGGCGCCCGCGAATATCGTGACGGTGGCGAACCCTTCGTTCGGCGACGCCGTGGCCGCGCCATGGGATGAAAAACCGGCGGCGTCGGCCGCCCAGTTCCTTGAGCGGATACAGGGCGGCAGTGGCTTGCGAGCCGTCGATGGCAGGCGCGCCGTGATCCGGGATCCGCAGTCCGGCGGCGTGGCGCCGTCATGGCCCGCCGCGCCCGCCAGCGGTGCCGCGCCACTGGCCATCCCGGTGCCCCAGGCGCAGGATCCACAGTTGCTGAACCCGTTGCGGGACGGCGGCGCCATCCCCGCCGCGCGGCCATCCAGGCCGCCCGCCGGCGCATCGCGGGACTCGTCCGGCCGGGATTGGAACGCGCCCTGGTATAGCGGCGCGTGATGATCGGGTTGCGGGGCCGGGGCCCCGCAACCGCTTCAGAAGGGCAGCACGGCCCCTTGCGCTTCCATGCGCTGCCGCAGCGCCGCGCGGGCCCGTGACAGGCGGCTGCGCACGGTGCCCAGCGGCACGTCCAGGATGTCGGCGATCTGCTCGTACGAGAGGTTTTCCATGCCCGCCAGATTGAGGATCTGGCGCATGTTCTCGGGCAGCGATTCCAGCGCCGAGCTCAGCACCATCATGATTTCGCGCTGCGCGGCGATCTGTTCCGGATTCGGCTGCAGGCAGGCGTGATGCGTGAGCGCGGTCTCACAGACGAAGTTGTAGCGCTGCTCGGGCGCGCGCGACAGGTAGTTGCGCACCAGGTTCAATGCGATGCCGTACAGCCAGGTCGAAAGCTTGGAGTCGCCGCGGAAGTCGCCATAGGCATTCGAGGCTTCGATGAACGCCTGTTGCGCGATGTCGGCCGCGTCGGCTTCGTTGCCGATGCGGCGGGTGACGAAGCGGCGCAGGCGGCTGCCATGCTCGCAGACCAGTTCGTTGAACAGGCGGTTCATCGACGCGGGCGGCAGCGTTGCCTGAGGGGCGCTCGCGGCGGCGTGGTCGGTCAGGGACGTCGTGACGGATTTCGTGAGAGTGTGCATGAGGGTCGGCCTTCTTGACTGCACCCGGCATGGCTCACGGAGCCGGGCTTACCGTTGACCGAACTCATTGCGCGGGCAAAAGGCTCCCCGGGCTTCGGCGGCTTGCGCCGAGGCCGGGCGTCGCGATGAAAGCGGTCGGGCGGCTGATGGCCGGCTCGCGGGCCTGCTGTTGAACAGGCCGTCGAGTTCCACCAGCACGATCAATCCAAAGCTTGTGGATGGAGACTCTACCGAGCGTCTTCTAAGCGACCAATACGACGTTCATCGTATTTTTTTGTCTATTCGCGGCCACGGACGGGGACCGCCGCGATGTGCACCATGAAGGGGCGCGGCTGCACCCTATTGAACGCCGAGCCGCACCGCGTAGGCGACCAATTCGGCGGTGTTGTGGACCTCCAGCTTGCGCATCAGGTTCTCGCGATGCTTGCGCACCGTGAGCGGGCTGATATACAGGCGTCGCGCCACTTCCGTGCCGGTCGCGCCGGCCGCGATCAGGGCCAGGATCTGCTGTTCGCGGCGGGTCAGCGATTCCGCCGGCGCGGCGGGCGACGCAGGCGGCGCTTCGCCGGACGCGGCGGCGCGCGGCGCCGCGGGCATTGCACGCTTGAGCGCCAGCGCGTTGACCGCGTCCAGCAGCGTCTGCGTTTCGCCCTGCTTGAGCAGATAGGCTTCCACGCCGGCGGCGAGGACCGCGTCGCGCGTGTGCGAGTCCTGGTTGGCGGTCATGACGATGATGTGCAGGTCGGGGTGCGCGTCGCGCAGCGCGCGTATCCAGCGCGATCCGGTGATGCCCGGCATGCCCAGGTCCAGCACCAGCAGGTCGATCTCGTGGGCGTTCAGCTGCGTCAGCACGCTCTCCGCGCAGGTGGCCTCGGCGACCACCTGCACCAGGTGTTCCAGCGAACGCTGCGATAGCACGAGCTTGACGCCTTCGCGCACCAGATGATGGTCATCGGCCACCAGGATGCGCAGGCGGGAACAATGGGCGTGTTGATCGATCGGAACATTCATTTGTTACCTCCGTGATGCGACAGGCGATCGGCCATCGGCGATGTGGACAGATACAACGTTTGCCGGGGGCGCCCTGTGCGCATAGGCGGGCGCAACTCTTAGTACCAGGGGGCGAGAGCGTGGCGCTCTTCTGATTGCTTTGTGGAACTGCGGTGAAGCACGCTGTTGTGGCAAGGCGGGTTGCCGGCGTCGGGGTAGCGACCGTCGGCATGGCTGCCGCGCGTTGTGCGCGGCTGGTCGTGGTCAAGGGCGGGATGCGTCATCGGCGGTGGCCGGTGCGTTGCGTATCGGGGAAATCCCTAGAGTGGATTCCGGGTCGGGCATGCAGGCTGGCGGGAGTGCGCCCGTGGGCCGCCGGGCCGGGCGGCGGGCGGACTGCGGTCTTTGGATCATCGCCTTGTCAATCCGGTCGTCGGGATGCGCAGGGTTTCCATCACGGTATGAAGCGGATAGTAGGAGCGCGACGGCAATTTTCCGACACATTATTCCCATAAATTGCGAAATAAAAACGGGCGGAAACGCATTTGTTTTTCAATGTTGGATAAACGTCACAGATTGTGCGGGGCCAGGCCCGTTCGCGAGTTCAAAGATATCGTCCGCCGCCAGCAGCAATTCCATGGGCGGATCGAAGCCGATGAGGCGCATGGTCTTGAAGTTGAGGGCGATCCTGGCGGGTTCCCGCCAGAGCTGGCTGATGTGGCGGGGCGATTCGCCGCGCAGGATGCGGGCGATGATAGTGGCGTGGAACCGGCCCACCGCGGCATAGTCCGCGCGCGCCATGCTCAGGAGCAGGCCGTTTTGCACTTCCTCCGCGCCCAGCATGGCGAAACTGGGAATGCGCCTCGTCCGCAGCAGCGCCGCGAGGCGGCGCGTGATGTCGGCGGTCAGTCCCGAACTGACCGTCACGTACATGGCTTCGACCGTCGCGGCCAGGCGCTTGTAGCAGGTCAGGACATTCAATTGCGCCTGCGGCGCGCCGATGCCGGAGGTTCTGGCCTGGCACGGGATCACGCGAAAGCCGCGCTCGCCGGCGACGCGCTGCAGCGCGTCCAGCGCGGCGTAGCCACGCCCCTCGGCGGTGTCCTCGTAGACCACGCCCAGCGTTCTGAAGGGAACGATGCTGTTGAACAGGCGTATCTGCTGTTCATAGCGTTCCGGTTCGACTCGGGCGTGCAGGTTGTCGCGCCCGCTGTCGGTCGCGCTGGCGACAATGCCGGCGCCGACCGGGTCGCTGGCCGAACCCACCACGGTGGGCACTGGCGGGCCGATGGCCGCCATGTCCTGTCCGGCCCAGGTGCCCATTGCGATCATCAGGTCCACGTCGCCCTTGCGCGTCAGTCGATCCCGGATCGCCTGCCGCATCGCGGGCCGCGCGCTGGCATCGAAGTCACCGGGCTGCCACCATGCGTCGCGCACGAAGCTGAGCGTATCGCTGCGCGCGTGCTCCGCGATGTAGCTCCAGGTCTGCCTGCCGTCCAGGCCGGCGGGAATCTCGTCGATGCTCAGCCAGCCCAGCTGCCGCAGTCCCTGTACCAAGGCAGCCAGCGTGCGCGGGTACTCCTGGTAGTCGCCGCTCTGCACATAGCCGATGCGCCAGCGGCGTCCGCCTGGCCCGGGCCGGGGTTGCAGCGCGTCGGCGGATTGGATGCGGGGGGCTTGCGCCGGCGTGGACGGGGCGCCGGGCCTGTCCTGGGCGGCGACGGGGGCGCTGAAGAGCAGGGCGGCGAGGATCAGGGGGGCGAGCGGTTTCATCGTATGCGTGCGGCGACCAGGGTGATGTCGTCGGATTGTTCGGCCGCGCGGGCGTGCGCCTTGACGTCCGCGAGCACCGCTTCCAGGATCGGCTGGCAGGCCTGCGCCCGCGCGGCCTTCAGGCAAGCCTGCAGGCGCGTCTCGCCGTATTGCAGTGACTCGGGACTCATGGCTTCCGTGACGCCGTCGGTATAGGTGAGCAGCAGATTGCCGGGCTGCAGGCGGGCCGAAAAGCCGCGATAGGGAATACCCGCCTGTATGCCGCAGGCGGGG
>MCND01000061.1_pt1 | contig 49671 bp, 45 predicted proteins | sample 778211 | NCBI WGS metagenome assembly MCND01 (sample SAMN04296812, study PRJNA304217) | bioreactor metagenome | isolation source: activated sludge enriched with benzalkonium chloride | place: Turkey: Istanbul urban wastewater treatment plant
CTTGTTGGCGCCCACCACGGCCAACAGGCCCAGCGCCAGCAGCAGGCCGGGAAAGGCCAGCAGGGCGTTGTTGAAGGCCATGATGATGCGGTCGGTCCAGCCCCGCACGAAACCCGTGAGCGTGCCGACGATCGTGCCCGCGACGATGGCGAAGCTCACCGTCAGCAGGCTGATCCAGACGCTGCTGGAGGCGCCGGCAAGCAGGCGCGACAGCTCGTCGCGGCCGAATTCATCCGTGCCCAGCAGGAACTCTCCGCCGGGCGGCTTCAGGCGCGCCACGAAGTTGATCTTGAGCGGGTCATGCGGCGTCCAGAAGGCGCCCATGATGGCCGCCACCAGCATCAGCGCCACGATGGCGCCGCCCAGTAGCGCGTTGGCTGCAATTCGCTTTTTCATTCGGCGGTCACTCTCGGGTCAAAGAGGGGATAGCAAAGGTCGATGAACAGGTTCACGATCACGTAGACCACGCCCACGAACAGCAGACAGCCCTGGATCACGGGGTAATCGCGGGCGAAGATGGAATCGACCAGCAGCCGTCCCAGCCCGGGGATGGTGAATACCGTCTCCACCACCGCGATGCCGCCCAGCAGGTTGCCCAGCACCAGGCCGATCAGCGTCCAGGTGGGACCGAAGGCGTTGCGGAACGCATGGCGCATCAGCACCGCGGATTCCGACAGGCCCTTGGCGCGCGCATGGGTGATGTAGTCCAGCCGCAGCACTTCCAGCGTGCTGGCTCGCGCCATGCGCATCAGCACGCCGATCTCATGCAGGAACAGCGTCAGGATGGGCATGGCCAAATACAGCAGGCCGGCCTTCCAGTCTTCGCCGACGGAGACGTAGCCCACCACCGGCAGCCATTGCAGCTTGAGGCCGAAGAAGATCAGCAACAGCAGGCCCAGCCAGAAGGTGGGGATCGACACCAGCAGCGTGGCCGTGCCGACCAGGAGCAGGTCGGGCGCCTTGTTCTGCTTCCAGGCGGCGATCATCCCGGCCGGCACCGCCACCAGCGCGGCGAACAGCACCGCCACCACCACCACGCGGCCGCTGATCAGGAAGCGGTCCCACACCAGCGGCAGCACCGGCTGGCCGGTATTGATGGACGAACCCAGGTCCCCGTGCAGCATGTTGCCGAACCAGATGCCGAACTGGGTGAGCCAGGTCTGGTCCAGCCCCAGCCGCTCCCGCAGGTCGGCCAGCGCGGCCGGCGTCGCCAGGTCGCCCAGCAGCAGTTGGGCAGGGTCGCCCGGGATGAGCCGGATCATCACGAACACAGCCACCGCCACGATCAGCAGTGTCGGTATGGCCATGACGATCCGGGATAGCGCGAAACGCAGCATGCCCCTCTCCTATTCCTGGCCGCGGACTCGCGGATGCCCGCAAGCGCCGCGTCCGCCGGTCTCAGTTGTCTTCATGCCGCAGCTTGCGCAGGGCGGCGGCCAGGAAGTCCTGCACCTGGCCCACGCACTTCAAGCCGTCGTGCGGCACGTTTTCCACCACGTCCAGCACCGCGTTCACGCCTTGCGCTTCGAACGAGCGGCGCAGCGACTCCAGGCGCTCGGGACGCGTGTTGCCGGCGGAGTTGGCGCCGGGCATGAAGAACTTGCCGCCTTCGCGGTGGGTGATTTCCCAGGTTTCCAGGTCGGCCTTGCCCACGATCATGTGGACCGCGACCTGCTTGAGCGCTTCGATGTCGATGCGCTTGCCGAAACGGGCCTCGGCATCGCGCACGCCCACCCACCAATCCTGGCTGGGATCCAGCAGCGTGACCGAGCCCGGCGCGCCGATCGACACGGCCCACAGGCTTTCCGGGTGCAGATAGGCGAATCGATTCACGAACTGGCCGCCGCCGGAGTAGCCGAACAGGCCGAACCTCTTGAAGTCGCAGCCGAACTTCTCGCCCACCTCCGCCACCATGTCCAGCAGGATCTCGTCATAGCGGATGTCGCCTTCGCGCAATTGCTTGAAGCCGTCGCGGTTGCCGTCGCCCAGCGGGCTCACGGGGAACAGCGGGCACAGCACGATGCAGTCGTTCCAGCGGGCGAACTCCGCGAACGCGTCGCGGTATTCGACGAAGGCGCGGCCGGTGCCGTGCATGATCACCACCAGCTGCATCGGATGCCTGGCGCTGTCGATGTGCGGCGGGACATAGGTGCAATAGGAAAAGCGCGGGTCGGAGCGGGCGGCGAAGACGGTGCTGTGGCCCAGGTCGTACATGGCCCGCGCGCGGGCGGCGTCGGGCTGGATGGCAAGTGCTGCGTTGGACTGCATGATTTCCTCGTTTCCATGGCCGCGAGGGCCAATGGTCTATGCCGGTGGTCGAAATAATGATCACATAAATTGGCGCCAATTTTAGGCGCACGCATTCCGGTGCGACAAGGCAGGGGATTCCCTAGGGACGTAAAAAAGGAGCGCCGCGGCGCTCCCCTGGATGGCTTGGACGCGCCCTCGGCGTCCGCGCGTTTCAGTTTTTCCTGAACAGCCGCTTGATGAGGCTGACCGCCCCCAACACCACGGCGCCCGCCACGATGCCGAATAGGGCATTGAGGGCGGTAGCCGTCAGCGCCTGCACCACCCCGCCCCCACCGACCGCGGCGGCAGCCTGGTCGACCGCGGCCTGCACCGGGGCAATGCCGTGCGTCAGGATGGCGCCGCCCACCATGAACATGGCTGCGGTGCCAACCACCGACAGCGTCTTCATCAGATAGGGCGCCGCACCCACGATGCGCCGGCCCAGCCAGGCCATGACCTGCGACGACTTCTGGCTCAGGTAGAGGCCCAGGTCGTCCAGCTTGACGATGCCGGCCACCAGGCCGTAGACCCCGACCGTCATCGCGATGGCGATGACCGACAGCACCAGCACCTGGCGGGTGAAGTCTGCGTCCGCCACCGCGCCCAGGCTGATGACGATGATTTCCGCCGACAGGATGAAGTCCGTGCGCACCGCGCCTTTGATCTTGTCGCGCTCGAAGGCCACCATGTCGACCGAGTCGTCTTGCAGGGCTTCGGCCCGCGCGGCGTGGTTGCCTTCGTCCGAATCGCCGTGCGGCAGGAACTTGTGCGCCAGCTTCTCCACGCCTTCGTAGCAGAGAAAAGCCCCGCCCACCATCAGCAGGGGCGTCACGGCCCAGGGCGCGAAGGCGCTGATCAACAGCGCCGCCGGCACCAGGATCAGCTTGTTGATGAAGGAGCCCTTGGCCACCGCCCAGACGACCGGCAGTTCCCGGTTGACCGGCACGCCCGTGACCTGCTGGGCGTTCAACGCCAGGTCGTCCCCCAGCACCCCGGCCGTTTTCTTGGCCGCGACCTTGGTCATGACGGACACGTCGTCCAATATGGTCGCGATATCGTCGAACAGTGCGAAGAAGCTGCTTCCCGCCATCAAGTATCCCCTGTGCCCCGAAAGATTTTCGAGTGTACAGGCGGCGCACGCCGGCCAGGCGCCGTCCGCCTGGCCGTTTTCACTTCTTTTCTGTCCGTAACCCCGATGGCGCGGCCGGGCATCCCGGCCTACCCTGGCGCCTGGACCCGTCTTCAGCCCCAGGAGGCCACATGCTTGCCTTGCGACCCAGTTGCGAACACTGCGATGCGGCGCTGCCGCCGGACTCCACCGTCGCCCGGATATGCAGCTTTGAATGCACCTTCTGCGCCACTTGCGCCGAGGGGTTGCTGGGCAATGTCTGCCCCAATTGCGGCGGCGGCTTCACGCCCCGCCCCGTGCGCCCGGCCAGCGACCGCAAGGGCGGTAATTTCCTGGGCAAGTACCCGGCCAGCACCGAGCGCAAGCACCGCCCGGCCGACCTGGCCGCGCACGAGGCCCTGCGGCGCAGTCTGGACGGCATTCCGCCGGAACGCCGCTAGCTGCTGCGGCGCCTGAGCGCGGGCGCTAACTGCGCGCGTGCGCGGCCGGGCTGGCCGCGTTCTCGAACAGGATGTTGTTTTCCAGGTGAATGTGCGCCATCAGGTCTTCCTTGAAAGTGCGCAGCCCCAGGTACAGCGCCCGCCAGGTGTTGCAGGCGGCGCGCGGCAGCGTGATGTCGTGGGTCAGCGCCAGCAACCGTTCCAGCGCCACGCCGTGGTCGTCGTGCTCGGCGCGCATGACCATGATGGGCATGCCGGCCATGGCGCCATGGCCGCGGGCCAGCATCGGGAACAGCACCTGTTCCTCCTTCTGCATATGGCTTTCCAGTTCCTGCTGCATCACGCGCAGGTGATCGGCCAGGCCGGTCGGGCAGTCCGGGCTGTCGGCGTGCACCTGCTCCACCTTCAGCGCCAGCCGGATCAGCTCGGGCAATTGCTGGCGATGCACCTCGTGGTAGCGCGCCAGGATGTGGTCGACCAGTTCGGCCGGCGACGCCAGCCCCCAATCCGTCTCGTGGGACGGGCTACGCGCCAGCTCCATCAGGCGGGCCTCGATCTGCGCCGCGTCCAGCGAGCGCTGGGCCGCCGCCTCGGCCAGGCTCTTCTTGCCGCCACAGCAGAAATCCAGCTGGTACTCATGAAACACCTGCGTGGCGCCAGGGATGCTACGGGCCAATTGCCCCAGGGATTGCTCAACCATGCTCATCGCGTCTCTCCATAGTTCGTGACGGGTACAGAAACCAACGCGAAATCCATGCCAGGAAAAACTTGCTATTTATCAAGGAATTGCAGATTAAAGGGTGAATATCACCCTGACTGATCGCGGTTCTATCCACCCCGGACGGTAAAATTCACCCCATGCAAAACCTCCTGCTCGCCGATCTGGTCGCCGACCTGCCCCCCGCCGTCCGCCTGCAGCGGCTGGTGTCCAGCCTGCGCACGCACTTCCGCTGCGGCGCGGTGGCGTTGCTGCAACTGGAGGAAGACCATCTGCGCCCCATCGCGGTGGACGGCCTGACCCAGGACGCGCTGGGCCGCCGTTTCGCCGTGCAGCAGCATCCGCGGCTGGCGGCCATCCTGGCGCGGCGCGGCGTCACCTGTTTTCACCACGACAGCACCCTGCCCGATCCCTATGACGGCCTGATCAACGGCATGGCCGGGGAACCGCTGCCGGTGCACGACTGCATGGGCACCAGCCTGCATATCGAAGGCCGCCCCTGGGGCGTGCTGACCCTGGACGCGCTGGAGGTCGGCACTTTCGACGCCGAGGCCCAGTCCGACCTGCGCGACTACATCGTGCTGCTGGAAGCCGCCTTGCGCACCACGCGCCTGGAAGCGGAAATCCGCGCGCTGCGCGTGGCGCGCGGCGCCGAGCCGGCCGACAGCGCCGTCGCCGACAACAACGAGATCCTGGGACAAAGCGAAGCCATCGGCCGCCTGCTACACGAGATCCAGGTGGTGGCGGACTCGGAGCTGCCCATCCTGCTTCTAGGCGAGACCGGCGTGGGCAAGGAACTGTTCGCGCATCGCGTGCACCGGCTCTCGCGCCGCCGCGACAAGCCGCTGGTCCACGTGAACTGCGCCGCCCTGCCCGAATCGCTGGCCGAAAGCGAATTGTTCGGCCACGCCAAGGGCGCCTTCTCGGGCGCCGTGGCCGACCGCCCCGGCCGCTTCGAGGCCGCCAACGGCGGCACGCTGTTCCTGGACGAAGTGGGCGAACTGCCGCTGCTGGTGCAAGCCAAGCTGCTGCGCACCCTGCAGAACGGCGAGATCCAGCGCCTGGGCGACGACCGCCCGCGCCGCGTCGACGTGCGCATCCTGGCCGCCACCAACCGCAGCCTGCGCGACCTGGTGCGCGCCGGCGATTTCCGCGCCGACCTCTATCACCGGCTGTCGGTCTATCCCATCCCCATTCCGCCGCTGCGCGACCGCGGCAACGACGTGCTGCTGCTGGCCGGCCGCTACCTGGAACTGAACCGCGCGCGGCTGGGCCTGCGCAGCCTGCGGCTGTCGCCGGAGGCCGAGGACATGCTGCGCCGCTACCGCTGGCCCGGCAATGTGCGCGAACTGGAGCACGTCATCAGCCGCGCCGCCATCAAGGCCGTCAGCCACGGCGCCACGCGCAATGAAATCGTGACGCTGGGCGCCAAGCTGCTGGATCTGTCCGACGGCGACATGCCGCTGGCCGCGCCGCAAGAGGATGCCGACGCGCCCGCCGGTCCTGACCAGACGCTGCGTGAAGCGGTGGACGCCTGCCAGCGCCAGGCCATCCGCCGGGCGCTGGAAACGCACCAGGGCAACTGGGCCCATGCCGCGCGCGCGCTGGGCGTGGACTCCAGCAATCTCCACAAGCTCGCGCGGCGCATCGGCCTCAAGAGCTGAGGCGCCGCGCCGGGCATCGGCAGCCCGCGCGGCGCGGCCCGTGGCAGGCCGCTATTCGATCTTGATGCCGGTGTCCTGGATCAGCTTGCCCCAGCGCTGCGATTCGGCCTGCACTCGCCGTTGAAATTCCTCCGGCGTGCTGGACACAATGTTGAAGCCGCCCTGCTCCATGCTGTCTTTGACCTGCGGGGTCGCCAGCGTGTCGCGCAGCGCCTGCTGCACACGCTTGCGCACCTCGGGCGGCAGGCCCGCCGGCGCCAGCATGCCGACCCAGGAATAGGCTTCGAAACCGGGCACCAGCGTGGCAATGGGCGGCACGTCCGGCAACGCGGGCGCGGGCTGCGCCGTGCCGATCGCCAGCGCGTTCAGGCGCCCGCCCTGCACGAAGCCCACGATGGTCGGCAGGCTGGCGATCACCACGTCCACTTCGCCGCCCAGCACCGCGTTGAACATCGGTCCGCCGCCGCGGTACGGCACGTGCGTCACCTTGATGTCCGTGCGCGCCGCCAGGGCGGCCAGGTTCAGGTGATTGGAGCCGCCCACGCCGGATGAGCCATAGTTCACCTGCCCCGGATGCGCGCGCGCATAGTCCAGAAATTGCTGCAAGGTGGTGATGCCGGTCTTCTTGGCCGTCAGCAGCACCGCGGGCATGGTGCCGATCAGGCTGATGTAGTCGAAGGACTTGATCGCGTCGTACGACAGATTCTTGTACAGCGAGCCGTTGACCGCGTGCGAGTCGAAAGCCAGCATCAGCGTGTAGCCGTCGGCCGGCGCGCGCGCAAACTCGGCGGTGCCTATGGTGCCGGACGCGCCGCCCTTGTTATCCACCACCACGGTCTGGCCCAGCTTCTGCGACAACACTGGCGCGATGTTGCGCGCCACGTAATCCACCGAGCCTCCAGGCGGGAACGGCACGATCAGCCGCACCGGCCTGTCCGGATATCCCTGCCCCCATGCCGCGCCGGCAGCGGCGCAAAGCGCCGCCGCAGCGATGACGGAACGCCATCGTTGCTTCATCATGCCCAGTCTCCTTTGGTGGTATGCGGGCCGCTATGCTGCGGCCCTTATCGATTCACGTCGACGACGATGCGGCCGCGTATCCTGCCCTCCAGCAACGGCGCGGCGGCGGCCGCGATTTCCGACAAGCCCAGCTCCTGCGTATTGGCCTCCAGCATGCCGCGCGGCAATTCATCGGCCAGCCTGCGCCAGGCCTCCGCGCGCAGCGCCATGGGCGCATACACGCTGTCCACGCCGATCAGCGTCACCCCGCGCAGGATGAACGGGGCCACCGTGGCCGGCAGATCCATGCCCTGGGCGAGTCCGCAAGCCGCCACGGGCGCGCCGTACCGCATGCCGGCCAGCACATTGGCCAGCGTGTGGCTGCCGACGCAATCGACCGCCGCCGCCCAAGCCTCCTTCTGCAGCGGCTTGCCCGGCGCCGACAACGCGGCGCGGTCCAGGATGCCGCTGGCGCCCAGGCCCCGCAGGTAGTCCGCTTCCTGTGGACGTCCCGTGCTCGCCGTGACCGTATACCCCTTGCCCGCCAGCAGCGCGATGGCGACGGTGCCGACGCCGCCGTTGGCGCCCGTCACCAGCACCGGCCCGCCTTCGGGCGTGGCGTTGTGGCGTTCCAGCGCCATCACGCACAGCATGGCCGTGTAGCCGGCCGTGCCGATGGCCATGGCCTGGCGGGCATCCAGGCCCGCCGGCAAGGGCAGCAGCCAATCGGCAGGCACGCGCGCGGCTTGCGCCAATCCGCCCCAGCGCGTCTCGCCCAGGCCCCAGCCATTGAGCAGCACCGCGTCGCCCGGCTTGAAGCGCGGATCGGCGCTGCGGCGCACGGTGCCGGCGAAATCGATGCCAGGCACCATGGGAAAACTGCGCACCACCGGCGACTTGCCGGTGATCGCCAGGGCGTCCTTGTAGTTCAGCGACGAGTACGCCACCTCCACCAGCACCTCGCCCTCGGGAAGCTCGTCTTGCCCGATCTGCGTCAGGCGAGCCTGCGTGCCGCCGTCCTCGCCTCGCGTCAGCTTCAAGGCCTGATACGACATCCCTTCCTCCCTGTGCATCGTGGCGCTGGCCGCCGTGGCGGGCGCCGCCCCTGCGAACCGCAAGGCCAGGCCGGCCGCGATGCGCTCGTTCATCATTTCGGTGGTGCCGTCGGCAAAGCACAATGCCTTGGCCGCCAGCAGCCGCCGTCCCATGCCCTGTGCCGGCAACAAGCCGCTTGCGCCCAGCGCCTGGATGCAGGCGGAAACGCCGTCCAGGCATTCCTCGCCGGCGTACTTCTTGGCCATGGCCGCGGCCGGGACCGCCTCGTCCGAACCGGCATCGATCAGGCCGGCGGCGCGGTCCGTCAACATGCGCAGGATCTGCAGCCGCATCGACACATCCGCCAGCGACCAGCGCAACCCCTGCTGTTCGATGATGGGACGGCCGAAAGCCTGGCGCGTGGACGCGTGGCGCAGCGCCAGCCTCAACGCGCTGTCCAGCAGGCCCGCCGCCATCGCCGCGATGTGCGTGCGCGCCTTGTTCACGCCCGCCAGCGCCATTTGGAAACCCTGGCCCGGCGCATACAGCATGTCGCTGTCCTCGGCCCGATAGCCCTCCAGGCGGATGCCGGCGATGCCGGCCGCGCCCAGCCCCTCCAGCGCCGCGCCCGTCAGACGCTGGCATTGCGGCGCGCGCAGGTCGACGATGAAGCAGGCGATGCCGGCCGGCCCGCGCGCCGCATCGGTCTGCGCGAACACCAGTGCCAGCTCGCCGCCCGCGGCGTTGGCCACCCAGGCCTTTTCGCCGTCCAGGATCCACCCGCCGCCATCCTGCCGCCGCGCCCGCGTGGCGATGGCGGCGAAATCGCTGCCCGCGCGCGGCTCCGACATGGCGGTGCCTCCGATCAGGTCGCCCGCCAGCAGCCCCGGCAGGTAACGCTCGCGCGCCACGGCGCTGCCATGCTCGGCAATGCGCAAGGCCACGTTGTGCTGATTGATGAACGCGAAGGCGAAGGCGAAGTCCGTCGCCGCCAGCGTCTCCGCCGCCCGGGCCCGCATGCGGTAGGGCAACCCCAGCCCGCCGTCGCGCGCCGGGATCTCGATGCCGCCATATCCGCGCCGGCAGGCGTCGCGGATCTGCGCGCCGGCCCAATCCTGCGCGCCGCTGCCGGCCGCTGCCAGCGGCGCCACCGCTTCCTGCGCGAACGACGCCAGGCCGCGCAACAGCGCGCGCTCGTCCTCGCCCAGGTCCGCGTCGCGCTCGTCCGGTGCGGCGTTCATTGCAATGCTCCCGCCGTCGCGGCGCCAGTCCGGATCACGCCCGCCGCCTGCAAGGCGGCCAGGCTGGCGTCGTCATAACCCGCCATGGCGCGCAGCAACGCCTCGGTGTCCTGCCCCAGCGCCGGCGGATAATCCAGCCGCGGCTGCCCCGCGAATTTGAAGGGGTTGCCCAGCATGCGCACGGGCTCGCCGCCTTGCGGCCTGGGCACCTCTTCCACCATGCCGCGCGACGCCGCCAGCGGATGCGCCAGCGCCTCGTCCACGCCCAGCACCAGCGCGGCGGGCACGCGCCGCGCCTCGAAGATATCCAGCCATTCCTGCGCGCCGCGCGCGCCGATGGCGCCTGACAAGGCCTCGGTCAGCGCATCCACGTTGGCCACGCGCGCCGCGGGCGTGGCGTAGCGGGCGTCCGTGGCCAGCTCCGGCAGCCCGATCGCAGCGCACAAGGCCTGCCAGAACGCATCGCCGGTGGGCGCCAAGGCGATCCAGCGCCCGTCCGACGTGCGGTAGATGTCGCTGGGCGCGATCATGCCGTGGCGCGCCCCGCTGGCGCGCGGCACGGGGCCGCCCTGCAGATAGCCCTGGGCCTGCCAGGTCAGCATGGCCATCTGCGCGTCGAACAGCGACACCTGCACCTGCTCCCCCACGCCACTGGCCTGCGCCTGCACCAGCGCGGCGGCAACCCCCAACGCCAGGTACAGTCCGCCCGCCAGATCCGCCACCTGATAACCGACACGCACCGGCTTGCCGCCGGCCTCCCCCGTGATGCTCATCAAACCGGACATGGCCTGCAGCATCAGGTCGAACGCCGGCGCGCCTGCATAGGGGCCGCGGTCGTCCAGCCCGATCAGCTGGCCGACCACGATGCGCGGATTGATTGCGGCCAGCGTGTCGTGATCCAGTCCCAGCCGCGCCGGCACATCCGAGGCGAAGCCATAGATCACCGCGTCCGCCTCGCGCACCAGATCCTGGAACGCCTGGCGGCCCAAAGGATGCTTCAGGTCCAGCGCCACGCTGCGCTTGCCCCGGTTCACCGACAGGAAGAACGGCGAATCCTGCGCGTCGGACACGGGAGGCACCGAGCGCGCGTAATCGCCGCCCACCGGTTCGACCTTGATGACCTCAGCGCCCAGTTGCGCCAGCAATTGGCCGGCGAACGGCCCGCCCAGCACCCACGTCAGATCCAGTATGACCTTGCCCTGCAGCATGCCTGCTCCCTTTCCGGTGAGTTAAATTCACAGCGTTCTCCGGCGCGGCATCCGCCGCCCCGATTTCCCGGTATGCAACCCTGCGGCGTATTCCAGCACGGGGCGGGCGCCGGGGCCAGGCATCATTTCTAGCGACTGTTGTGAGGTAATTTCACAATGAAACCCAGACTGCCGCCGCTGACGTCCATCCGCGCCTTCGAATCGGCGGGCCGCCAGCTGAGCTTCACCCAGGCCGCGGACGAGCTGTCCGTCACGCATGGCGCCGTCAGCCATCAGATCAAGGCGTTGGAAGACTGGTTGGGCGTGAAGCTGTTCCGCCGCCTGGGCAAGAAGATCGAACTGACGGATCAGGGCCGGCTCTATCTGGACACCATCAGCCCGGCGCTGGACGCCATCGCCTCGGCCTCGCGCAGCCTGCGTTCGCGCGAGGTGCTGCGGGTCAATGCCCTGCCCACCTTCACCATGCGCTGGCTGTTTCCCCGGCTGGCCCGGTTCCGTGAGCAGTATCCCGAGGTGGAAGTGGAGATCTCCACCGGACTGGAGCCCTTCAGCCGCCTGCCCGCGAATCTGGACGTGGTGATCCGGCGCGAGGCCGAGCCCACCCCTGGCCTCTACAAGCGCCGCGTGCTGAACGAGAGCTTCTTTCCCGTATGCGCGCCCGGCCTGCTGCGACGGCTGCCGCTGGAACGCATCACCGACCTGTCGCGCCACACCTTCCTGCACTGCCGCGCGCGGCGCAGCGCCTGGAACGACTGGCTGGCCAGCGTGCAGCACAGCCGGGTCGTGCCGGCCGAATCGCTGGAGCTCGAACACCTGTACTTCGCCCTGCAGGCCGCGCTCGACGGCCTGGGCATGACCATAGGCTATTCATCGCTGGTGGCCAGCGACATCGAGGACGGCCGGCTGCTGGCGCCCTTCGGGCCGCTGACGGTGCAGTCGCCGGGCTATTTCCTCATCATCCGCGAAGAACGCCGCCACGACCGCTTGCTGAAGACCTTCTGCGACTGGCTAATGGTGGAAGGCGAGCGCTTCAACAAGCATATGGAGACGCTGGTGCCCGGCGGGTGACCAGCCCGGCCGCCTCAAACAGCCAGTTCATCGAACTGCACCTTGCCGGCCTGCATCACCAGCGGAATGCGTTCGCCCTGCCCCAGCAGGCAGGACACGTCGCGCAGCGGGTTGCCGTCCACCACCAACATGTCGGCCATCGCGCCCGGTGCGACGCAGCCCAGCTTGCCCTGCATGCCCAGCACCTCCGCGCCCACCCGCGTGGCGCTGGCGATCACGGCCTGCGGTCCCAACACTTCGGCGCGCAGGCGGAACTCGTCGCTCTGCAAGCGGTGCGACGGCCCCAGCAGGTCCGTGCCGAAGCCCATGGCAACGCCCGCATCGCGATAGATTTCCAGCGACCGCAGGCCGGCATTGCGCACCTGCGCGATCTTGGCAACGCTGTCCGCCGGCAGACCAAGATCGGCCCCTTCCGTAGCCAGCGCCTCGTAGGTCACCAGCGTCGGCACCACATAGGCGCCGCTCTCCGCCATCAACCTCGCGGCCTCGGCGTCAACCAGATTGCCATGCTCGATAGTGCGTACGCCGCAGCGCACGGCCCGCGCGATCGCGTCCGCGGTGTAGGCGTGGGCCAGAACATAGGTCTGGCGGGCGCGGGCCTCGGCCACGATGGCGCGGATCTCGTCTTCCGAGTAGCCCCATGCGCCCACCGGATCGGTCGGCGAAGCCACCCCGCCCGACGCCATGATCTTGATCTGGTCCGCGCCCATCTGCAGTTCCTGGCGCACGGCGCGGCGCACTTCGTCCACGCCATCGGCCACGCGCGCCAGCGCTCCGACCCGCACGCAGCAAGGACACGGAGAATCGCCCGGCATGAAATCGCTGCGGGCGCGTCCGTCGCCATGGCCGCCCGTCTGGCTCAAGGCCCGGCCGGACACGAACAGGCGCGGCCCCTGCACCAGGCCCTGCTCCACCGCCTGCTTGAAGGCATGGCCCGCGCCCCCCGCGTCTCGCACGGTGGTGAAACCGCGCCGCAACATGTCGCGCAGGATCGGGGCCGAACGGAACGTCACCAGCACATTCGGCATTGCCATCTGCTGCGGCAGGTTCAGCTGCACCGCGATCACGTGCACATGCAGATCGATCAGGCCGGGCATCAGGGTCTTGCCCTTCAGGTCGATGACCCGCGCCTTTGCCGCCGACAAGGGCCGGTCCGAGACTTCCTTGATCATGCCGTCTTCGACCAGGACGTCGTGCCCTTCCAGCAGATCAGGCTGCGCCGAGTCCAGCAGCGCGGCATTCTTGAACAATGTGCTTTCCATGATGTTCCCTTGGTTAGGATGATGAATGCGTGAAGAAAAGGCGTCTATGTCCAGGCCGACGCGTCAGGCGCAGCACAGCGCCGGCAGCACCAGTTGCGCATAAGGCCGGCACGCGGCCGCTTCGTCCGGTCCATACCAGTGCGCCGCGTGCAGCAAGTTCAGCGAGCCCACCGTGCGGCCGCGCCACCGTATCGGCATGTTGAGCACGCTCTGGCAATCCAGCGACGCGATCAGCGCATGATCCGTAAAGACCGCCTGCAGGTCGGCGGGCGTGCGGCCGATGTAGGGCTCGCCCCGATCCAGCACGGTTTCGGTCCAAGGCCCTGGCGCCAACGTCTTGCTGCCGCCGGCGGGATACGCCTCGGGCAGGTTCGAATACAGCCGAGTGGCCAGGGAGGTACGAGAGTCGTAGGACAGGATGGTGAACAGGCGGTGGCCGATCGCGGCGGCCAGGGCATGATCCGCCGCCGCGAACACGGCCCTGGGCTGCATGACCTCGGCATGCGAGCGGGCCAGGGCGTCCAGCGCCTGAATCGCCGCGCCGCGGGCGCCGCTCATTTCACGCCCCCAGCCGCGATTTCCTCCAGCGAACGGCCGCGCGTGGGCACGCCCATGAGCACCACCACCAACGCGCCCAGCAACAGGGTCACCGTCGTGGTGCCGAATACGCCCAGAAAGCCGAAGTTCGGATATAGAAAGCCCACCAGGATGGGCGACACGATGGCGCCCACCCGTCCGATTGCCGACGCCAACCCGGCGCCGGTGGTGCGCACCGCGGTCGGGAACACTTCCGCGGTATAGGCGTACACGCCCGCATAGGTGCCGTTCATGAAGAACGACATGAGCACGCCCGCCAGCATGATCTGCCCATCGCTGTGCGACAGCGCCAGTCCCAGCGCGCTGGCCCCGCCCAGCAGCATGTAGGTGGCAATGGTCGCCTGCCGGCCGATCTTCTCATTGAACCAGGCCGCGCTGAAGTAGCCCGGCACCTGCGCGCAATACATCGCCAGCGAATATGAAAAGCTCTTGGTGATACTCATCCCGCTCTCGACCAGCAGGCCCGGGATCCAGACGAAGAACGAGTAGTAGCTGAAGGTTATGGACAGCCACATGATCCAGGTCATGAAGGTAATGCGGGCCTGGCGACCGCTGACCAGCAGCGCGAAATTCTCCCGCAGGCTGCCGCCGCCGCGCACAGCCTCAGCGGGTTCGGGCCGCGGCTCGGCCAGCGCGTGGCCACGCCGGGCAAAGTCCGACTCGATCCGATCCAGGATCGCTGACGCTTCCTGCGCGCGGCCTCGGCTTTCGAGCCAGCGCGGCGACTCGGGCAACGCCCGCCGCCACCACAGCAGCATCACGACGGGCAGCGCCGTGATGACCAGCACGACGCGCCAGCCGCTGGCGTGCGCCGGCACGATGAAGTAGCCCAGCAACGCCGCTGCCACGAAGCCGAATGAAAAGAATCCGGCCAGCGCACCCGTGAAGCTGCCCCGGAACCGCCGCGCGACGAACTCGGCGAGGTAGGGCGCAATGATCGCGCTTTCGGCCCCCGTGCCCATCCCCGCCACCACCCGCGCGGCGAAGAACGGCGGCCAGCTGTCCACCCAGGCACTGACCAGCGACGCCACGCAATACAGCGCCAACGCCCACATCATCACCGCGCGCCGCCCGATCAGGTCGCCCAACGTGCCAGCGAGCAGCGCTCCGAAGAAGAAGCCTATGAAGGTACTGCTGCCCAACAGGCCGATCTGCACGCTGGTCAGGCCCCATTCCGTGCGCAGCACCGGCAGGATGAATGCCAACACTGCGGCGTCCATCGCGTCGAACATGTAGCCTAGCCCGCCCATCAGCAGCAGGTGTTTGTGAAAACGCGCGAAAGGCAGGCGCTCGATCCGCGCCGAGATCATGGACATGCGGTTCCCCTGTGGTCGACGGCTGAGGCCGTACTTGCTGAGAAAGCGCATGATAGGCACGCAGGATTTCATGAATCCAATTTATAGTTATGATGCCCTCTATCACTGATGTGAATACCCATCCATGACCTTCCGCACCCTGGACCTGAACCTGCTCAAGGTGTTCGAAGCCCTGATGACCGAGGGCAGCGTCACCCGCGCGGCCAACGCGCTGTGCATGACCCAGCCCGCCGTCAGCAACGCCCTGGCCCGCCTGCGTGAAAGCCTGGGCGACCCGCTGTTCGTGCGCGCCGGCAATGGCGTCATGCCGACCCAGCGCGCCGCCGTGCTATGGAACGAACTGGCCGAGGCGCTGGACCGGATGCGCGGCGCGCTCGACCCCGACGCCTTCGATCCGGCGCGCGCCAAGGTCGAGTTCAGCCTGTCGATGTCGGATTACACCGCCGGCATCGTCATGCCCCCGCTATGCGGGCTGATGGCCCGGGCTGCGCCGCAGGCCCGCGTGCGAACCCTGCCCAACAATGTGGTGGACATACCGGACCAGCTGGAAGACAACCGCGCCGACTGCGTGCTCAGCGCCTACATCAACGAAGCCCAATACCCGGGCCATATCCGCTCGCGGTCACTGTGGCTGGTCGAGTACGCCTGCTTCATGCGCCGCGGGCATCCGCTGGCCGCCATGAAACGCCTGAGCACGCGGGCCTTTCTCTCGGCCCGCCATGTCGATGTCAGCCTCGGTGGGCAGACCCCGCCGTCCTACGACGTCTACCTGTCGGCGCGTGGCCTGTCGCGCGACGTGGCCGCCCTGGTCAACCACTACAACGTCGCCTACGAGATGCTGCGCCACACCGACATGATTGCGGTCCTGCCGCGTCATCTGGGCGCGTTGACTCCGCATGCGCCCTATCTGCACGCCATGCCGCTGCCCATGCTCGCGCCGCCGCGCACCGTCACACTGTTCTGGCACCAGCGCAATGACACGGTGCCAGCGCAGCGCTGGCTGCGCCGGACGCTGGTGGACCTGTTCGCCAGCGGCGAAAACATGATGGCCAGCCCCGCCTGAGGCGGCCCTGCTTTGCGGCGGCTCAGCGCGGCACCACTGCCTCCAGCACGATATCCGCCACCAGCTTGCCAGCCTCCCATTGCGGCATGTGGCCGGCGTCCGGCAACAGGTGCAGCGCGGTCCTGGCCGGCGCGTTCAGCGCGTGGCGCCAAGGAATGACGGCGTCGCGCCGCCCGTGGATCAGCGTGCAGCGGCATTGCAGACTGGCCAGGTCCGCCGCGATGCTCAGTTGCTGCACGCCGTTCCAACCCACTTCCCGGCAGAGTTCGATCAGGGGCTCGCGCCGCGCCTGCGTGCCCTGGCGCAGGGCATCGATGAAGTTTCCCGACGGCGTCATGCCGGAGACGGTGAGCTTCTGCAGCTCGCGCTGTGCCGCCTCGTTGGTGCCGGCATGCGTCATGCCCGTCAGGAAGCTCTGGTCGATTTCAGTACCCAGCCCGACCGGCGCGATCAGGACCAGGCTGTCCACGGCCATGCCGGGGCGGGATGCCGCCCGTGCCGCCACCGCCGCGCCAAAAGAATGGCCGATCAGGTTCACGGGGCCGATGCACTGGGATGCGACCGTGTCGGCCACCGCATCGACGATATGCTCGAAGCGCGTGGCCAGCGAACGCGTGGCGCCATGGCAGGGAAGATCCATCGCCAGCACGCGCAGTCCGGCGCGGCTGAGCGCGTGCGCCAGGCTGGCCCAGGCATCGCGGTCGCCGAACATGCCATGGATCAGCACCGCCGTCAGGCTGTCCGGACGGCTCCCCTCCCACACCGTGAACCGGACCTCGCCGTGGCGGGTGCTGGCCCAGGCCTCGCGCTTTTCTCCCGGCGCGCCGCGGGCCAGCATGCTGTCCCTACCGCTGGCGCTTGCCTGGCCGACATCCGCCACCGTCACGCGGCCGTTGGGCCCGGTCCCCGCGACCCCGTCCAGCGCGATGCCGCGCTCGGCCGCGACGCGGCGGGCGGCGGGGGTGGCGAACTTGCGCTCTGCTGAAGGCTGCACGGCAGGATGCGCCAACGGCGGCGACGCAGCCGGCGCGGCGGCTGGCGCGGCAACGGCCGCCGCGGCAACGGCCGGCGCGGCGGCCGCAGGCGTTGCCGCCGCGGATTGCGCCGTCACGCCGCCCACGCTTGCCGCCGCGGCCTCGCCTTCCATCTGCACGCGTGCGATCACCGTATCCGCGTTCACGATGCCATCCACCGCGACCAGATGCTCCACCATGATCCCGTCGTCGTGCGCGGGCACCTCGATGATGGATTTGTCGGTCTCGATTTCGACCAGCACGTCGCCCGTCTTGAAGGCCTGCCCAGGCGCCACGATCCAGGCGACCAGGCGGGCGGCGTCCAGGGCCTCGCCTGTCGGCGGGACGACCATATCCAGCGTTCTCGTCATGCTTGTTCCTTCGAAGATCGATGCGCGCGCCCCGGCCAGCGGAGTTGCGCCAGCGCGGCGTCAGGCCGCCGGATTCATGAACTGGATGAACTCCGTGATGGCGCCTTCAGGCTCCATCAGATAGAACACCTTGGTACGTCCTTGCCGCATGACGCGCGGCGAGGACACGCTTTCATAGCCGGCGCGCGTGGCCTGCTCGTACACGGCATCCACGTCCTCCACCTCGAAGGCCATATGGCTGTAGCCGAAATCGCATTGGCGGCGCGGCTGCCTGTCGCCGTCCGGCGTGTAGTACTTGAACAACTCCACCCGGTGCCCGCCATGGCGCAGCATGGCCCAGCGTATGGTCGCGCCCGGCAGGCCGACCACTTCACCCAACGCGGGCTCGCTGCGGTGATCCATCTCGCCCTCCAGCTCGAAGCCGAGAAAGCCGGTGTAGAAGTTGCGCGCGCGTTCGAAATCATTGACGCAAACGGCGGTGTGATGCGTGGCAAGCAGTTTGTCTTTGAGCATTTTTCTCTCCCGGGCAATGGCGCCCGGTTCAGCGGGCGCCGCCGCGGCGGCTGTCCATGGATTTCAGGGCCGTCTCCACGGCCTGCGCGTCCGCCAGCGCGGCGCGCTCCAGCACCTTGGAGACCACGGGCGAGGAATTGGCGCCCGTGACGTGCACGATCTCGTGGTCCAGCCAGTCGAACAGCCGCGATTGCGCCTCGCTCGCCACCCGCGAGCCGATCGAGGTGCCACGGGTAGTCTGCTCCACGATCATCAGCGCCTGCGTGCGCTTGACGCCAGCCGCGATGGTGTCCCAATCGATGCCCAGCGGATCCAGCGTGCGCAGGTCTATCACCTGGGCGTTGATGCCCGTGCGTTCCGCCGCCTGGCAGCAGACCTCGACCATGACGCCATAGGTCAGGATGGTGCAGCGCGCGCCCTCGCGCGCGACCCGGGCCCGGCCGATGGGCACGATGTAGTCCCAGTCCTCGACGGGCACCTTGCCCACCGTCTTGAACAGGTCGTTGTATTCCACCATCAGGACCGGATCGTCGCAGCGCAGCGCGGCGTTGAGCAGGCCGATATAGTCATAGGGACGAGACGGCGCCAGGATGCGCCACCCGGGATACTGGGCAAACAGGCCGCTGGCGTCCATGGAATGCTGCGAGCCGTAGCCGGTTCCCGCCGTGACCCGGCTGCGCACCAGCACCGGCACCGCGAACTTGCCGCCGAACATGTGACGCACCTTGGCGATCTGGTTGAACAGCTGATCCGCCGCCACCAGCGCGAAGTCGGGGTACATGATCTCCACCACCGGCCGCATGCCGTTCAAGGCCGCGCCCAGCGCCAGGCCGGTGAAGCCGTTCTCGCAGATGGGCGTGCCGATGAGGCGTTCCGGAAAATGGTCGCCGATGTCCTTGGTGGCGCCGGCCGTGCCGCCCTTCAGGCGATGCACATCCTCGCCCAGGATGAAGATGCCGTCGTCGCGCCGCATGTTCAGCAGCATGGCGCGCGAGATCACGTCCTGGAACTTGGCGTCCGCCAGGCTCGCTGGCGTCTGCTCCTCCAGCTCGATGACGCGCTGGCCGGCCAGCTCGCCCAGGTTGCCACGGATGCCGCTGTCCACGCTGGCCGGGTCCGGCCACAGTTCGGGCCGGATGCGTTGCGCCGCCTCGTCGCCGTAGTGCTCCAGCAGCCGGCCCAGCGCGCCGTCTATCAATTCGTCCGCACGGCGCTCCAGGCGGACGATGCCGGCATCATCGATCAGGCCCAGCGATTTCAACTGCGCTGGAAACGTCGACATGGGATCGCGCGCCCCCCAGGCCTCTTCCTCGTCCTTGTCGCGGTAGCGGAAGGCGCTGCCCTTGAGCGCGCCCGACTGGTGCAGGTAGCGGTAGGTCTGCGCCTCCAGCAGCACCGGCCCGCCATCGCGGCGGATGATGGCCCGGGCTTCCTGCATGGCCAGGCGCGCAGCTACCACGTCCATGCCGTCGAACTCTATCGCCGGCACGCCCAGGGACAGGCCGCGCGCCGACAAGCGGGTTTCTCGGGTCTGTTCCGACACGTGGGTGGACACGGCGTATAGGTTGTTTTCCACGAAGAAAATGGTGGGCGTGTTGTAGAGCGCCGCAAGGTTCATGGCCTCGTAGGCCGCCCCGCTCTGCATGGCGCCGTCGCCGAAGAAGGCCACCGACACATGGTCGCGCCCGCGCAGCTTGTCGGCAAAGGCGTAACCCACCGCATGCGACGGATTGCCGCCCACGATGGCGTTGGATCCATAGATGCCGGCCTCGGGATAGCGCAGATGCATGGAACCGCCACGACCGCCGCAATAGCCAGGCGTCAGGCCCAGGATCTCGGCATAGGTCCGGTAGACCACCTCACGGTGCGCATCCAGCGTTTCCGAGTCCAACGGCGAATAGTCCGCCGGTGTGGCGTGGTTCAGCGCCTTGGCAAGAAACTGATGGTGCATGCGGTGGGTGCCGTTGATCTTGTCGGCCGACTCCAGCGCCGACATGACGCCCACGGCGGCCCCGTCCTGGCCGATGCTGGAATGCGCCGGGCCATGCAGGACGCCGGCCACGCTCAGCTTCAGCAGCTTCTCCTCGAAGCGCCGGATCAGTATCAACTGCTCCAGCATGCGGACCATCTCGCGCGGCGCGACGGCCCCCGCGTCCGCGGCGCTGGCGGTAAGCCGCCACCACGGCGTGTCGGTGTGCAGGGCGGCAAGCCGCGAGGGTTTCGCGGCAGGCGCCGCGCCTTCATTGATGTGCTTCATCTACGCTTCCCTTCAGTGAGCCGCGGCCAGGGCGGCGTCCAGCGGTTCGGTTTCCTGCGCGCGCAGCAGCTTCCAGATGTGCGTGCGCAGGTGCACGAACGCCTCCATGTCCATCACGTCCTCGATCCGCTCCATGCTGTCCCAGTCCTCGCGCTTGCGCACGTCGGCCACGTTGATGATTTCCTTGATCTGCCCCGGGCGGCCGGTCAGCACCACCACGCGGTCGGACAGGTACACCGCTTCTTCCACGCTGTGGGTGATGAACAGCACGGTGCGCGGATTGAGGCGGGACAGCTTGACCAGTTCTTCCTGCATGACCACGCGGGTCTGCGCGTCCAGCGCGCCGAAGGGTTCATCCATCAGCAGCACATCGGGATCCAGCGCGTAACTGCGGGCGATGGCCACGCGCTGTTGCATGCCGCCGGACAGCTGGTGCGGATAGGCTTGTTCGTAACCCGACAGGCCCATCAGCTCGATGTAGCGCGCCACCGTCCGCGCCCGCGCCTCGCGCGAGGCGCCCTTGCACTTCAGCCCGAAACCGATGTTCTCGGTCACGGTCTTCCAGGGAAACAGCGCAAACTGCTGGAACACGACGGCGCGGTCCGGTCCCGGTTCCTCGACTTCCTTGCCGCCCACCCGCACGCTGCCGGCCGAGGGAAACTCCAGGCCGGCCGCCATGCGCATCAGCGTGGTCTTGCCGCAGCCGGACGGTCCGACGATGGAAACGAACTCCCTCTCGCCCACCTCGAAACTCACGTCGTCCAGGGCCAGGAAGCTTTCCCCGCCCCGGCTGAACGTGCGCTGCACCCGCTCGAAAGTAATCTGACTCATGCTTGCGTTCCTTTGTTGAGAGCTGCGGCCGCCGGCTTACCTGGCGACATCGGCGACGAAGGCCCTGAGCTTGGGATCGTCCTGGATCATCTGCAGATACTTGCCCGTGACCATGGTCTTGGGATCGGGGATCTTCTTGACCACGCCCACGGACACCATGAATTCCCCCACGCTGTTCCACCAGCCCACGATCTCCGAGGCGCCGCCCGGGCCCGGCGCGAACAGCTTGGTCTGCTCCGCCAGGTCAAAGGCCGGACGGTCGCGCAGCTCCTGCGCCAGGTATTTGTCGGGGAACTTCACGCCCACGCTGCCGAAGAAGGCTTTCAGATATGCCTGGGCCTCTTCGGGATGCGCGCGCTGCCAGGCCACCGCGCGCAGGTAGACCGCCAGGAAGCGGGCGACCTTGTCGGGATGCTTCTTGGCGAAGGCCGGCGTCGTGAACAGGTAGCTGTGGATAGGCATCTTCAGCTCGGCGCCAGTGCAGATCACCTTTGCGCCTATGGCCTCTTCCAGGATGTAGGTGTTGGGCGCCCACACGGAGGAAATGTCGTACTTGCCGCTCATCACCGCGGCATTGATGTCGGGCGGGGACAGGTTCACGAAGCGATAGTCCTCGGGCTTGAGGCCGAACTTCCGAGACAGGCATTCCGTGGCGCCCCACTGGCCCGTGGAGTTGCTGGTGACAGGGATGGTCTTGCCCTTGAGCAGCGCCGGGTTCTTGAGATATTCGTCCGCCCGGTCCTTGGTGGCCATCAGCGTGATGATGGCGGCTTCGCCGTCGGCGATGCCTATGGTCTGCAAGCCATACTTCGACGCTCCCAGCAGCGAGGGGATGTTGCCCGCCCCGCCGACGTCCCATGACCCGGACGCGCCCGCCGCGATTTCGACCGCGCCGGAAGCGAAGGTCGAGACCTCCGGCTTCAGGCCCACCTCCTTCCACCAACCCTTCTCGCTGGCGATGTACCACTCCAGCGCCCACCGCTGCGGCTGCTGTCCGATGCGGATGGTGAACAGTTCCTCGCCCGCCGGCGCGGCCTGGGCCGCCGCCTGTCCGGGTCCCCCCAGCCAGCACCCGATCGCGAGCGCTGCCAAGGCCTTTAGGCCTTTGTAATGTTTCATCTGTCTCTCTCCAATATGGAATGACGCTGCCTGCACTGCCTGCCTGCGCTCCCTCCTTTTTTCCTGGATCAGCGCGACCAGTCGCGCTGCACCCTGCGCTGCAAGGCGCGCATGCCGTAGTCGATGCCCGCGCCTATCAGGCCGATGGTGATCATTCCGCTGATCACGATGGCGGGTTCCAGATTGCTGCCGCCCTGCACGATCATGTAGCCCAGGCCGGTCGAACCCACGATCAGTTCCGCGCCGATCAAGGATTGCCAGCCGAAGCCCGCGCCGACCCGGATGCCGGCGACGATATGCGCCAATGCGGCCGGCAGCAGGATTTCCGTCAGCGTCGCCCAGCGCCCCGCCCCCAGCATCTGGCCGGCCTCGATCAAGGCGCGGTCGATCTGCCTGGCGCCGCGATAGGCGTTCAGTACGCAGGGCGCGAAGGCGCCGGCGAAAATCACCAGCGTGGGCGACAGGAAGCCGGTGCCGAACCAGAAGATCGCGAACGGCACCCAGGCGATGGGGGGAATGAAGCGAAAGGCTTCGAATACCGGCGCCACCGCCCAATCCAGCGCCTTGAAGCGCCCCATGAACAAACCCAGCGGCACGCCCAACAGGACCGCGATGGAGAAGCTGATCAGGAATTTCTCCAGGCTGGCCAGCAGATGCATCTGCAGCACCGAGCCCGCATAGGGTTCGCGCGTGTGCTCGGCCATGCTGCGCAGCACCGTCAGCGGTCCTGGCAGAAAGGCCGGCGACACCAGGCCCAGCCCGGACAGCAGCGCCCAGCCGCCGAACAGGGTGGCAAGCCCCAGCGCCGGCATCAGCCAGCGTTCCAGCACGCGGCGCGGCACGAGGGCGCGCACGCGGGACGGGCCGGCGCGGTTCAGGCTTTCCATGGCATCACCTTGCGTTCGACTTGCGCCAGCAGAGCCGACATCAGCATGCCCATGCCGGCCACGGCGGCCATGGCCACCACGATCATTCCCGAGTTCAGGTCGCGAGTGGCGATGATCAGCACGTGGCCCAGGCCGACGAAGGAGCCGACCAGCTCGGCCGCCACCAGCACCATCCAGCAGGCCTGCAACGAGGTCCTCAGACCGGTGAAGATAGCGGGCAGCGCGCCTGGAACGATGACGTCCAGCAGCATCAGACGGCCCGCCGCGCCATTGACGCGCGCCGCCTGGAGCAGCGTATCGTCGATGTTGCGCACGCCGGTATGGGTATTGATCACGGTCGGCGCGAAGGCCGCCAGCCAGATGACGAAGACCTTGGCGCTGGTGCCCAGCCCGAACCACAGGATGGTCAGCGGAATCCAGGCGATGGGCGCAATGGGGCGGACGATCTGGAACACCGGATTGACGTAGGCCTCGACCAGCCGGTTCTGCCCCATCAGGATGCCCAGCGGCACGCCCGTCAGCGCCGCCGCCGCGAACCCGTACAGCACCAGTCCGGTGCTGGCCGCGACGTGCTGCAACAGCGTGCCGTCGGCATAGCCTTCGCCAGCGATCTCCAGCAGGGCATCCCAGGCATCGGCGGGCGACGGCAGCTGCACCGGACTCAACAGTTCCAATGGGCCGGTGGCCAGGTACCAGGCCAGGAGCAGCGCCGTGACCGACGCGCCGCTGACCAGCCAGCGCAGGGACAGGCGCCGGCGCACCGGCGCGGGCGGAGGGGCGGGCGGCCTGGCGACGGTCATGGCGGCGCTCCGGTCGAGCAAGGCCAGAACGGCCGGGGCACCGCCGACGGCGGGCGGGGAAAGAGGATGACGGGCCATGTCAATGCGTCCTCAGCACGATCTTTGCCGACGCCGCGCGTCCGCCATCGAGGTCGGAGAAGGCCCGCGCGCCGTCGCCCAGCACACGCTCCTCGATCCAGACCAGGTCGCCGAAAACGCCGCGATGCAGCGCCTCCACCGTGGCGCGCAGGTCGGCGCTGGTGTAGGTATAGGCGCCAATGAGGGTGATCTCGTCCAGCGTCAGCCGCCGCATGTCGATCTCGCTGGCCCAGTCCTGCAGGCCGATGTGCAGCATGACGCCGCCCGGCTGCACCGCGGCCAGCGCCGCGGCGCGCGTGAGCTTGCCGCCCACCGCGTCCACCACCAGTTCATATGCGCCCGGTTCGGGCGCCGCCTCGCGCGGATCGAAGGCCATGCAGCCCGCGTGCCGCTGTGCCGAGGCGCGCCGCAACGGATTGGTCTCCGCCAGGCTGACGCGGCAACCCTGGCTGCGCAGCAGCAGCGCCGTCAGGAGGCCGATGGCGCCGCCGCCCACGACCAGCGCGCGGGCTTCGGCCAGCGGCCGGAACAGCGCCCGCTGCGCCAGCGCCACGCCGTGCAAGGCCGTGGCCGCGGGTTCGGTCAGCGCGGCCGCGGCGGCCGGCATGTCCTGCGGCACGGGTATCAGGCAGCGCTCGGGTATGGCCATGAACTCGGCGAATGCGCCGGGACGCGTCATGCCCACCATGCCCCGGTTGCGGCAGAGGTTGTTGCGGCCCTGCACGCAGAAGTCGCACTGGCCGCAGTGGATCAGCGGATTGCCGGTGACCCGCTGGCCCGCGCGGCTGCCGCCCACCAGCGTGCCGACGAACTCGTGGCCCAGGATCAGCGGCGGATTGCGGCGCGGATCATGCCCATGGTAGGCGTGCATGTCCGAGCCGCAGATGCCCACGGCCTCGATGCGCAGCAGCGCATCGCCGTCCGCCGGCGCGGGGTCGGGTTCATCGCGGTACGTCAACTGGCCGGGCGCGGTGTAGACAAGGGCTTTCATGGCGGAACTCCACGGAGATGCCGGTCAGCGGGCCGAAAAGCCGCCGTCTATGAACAGGGTCTGCCCGGTGATGTAGGCCGACGCCTCGCTCGCCAGGAATACGGCCGCGCCATGCAGGTCCTCCAGCCGGCCGTTGCGGCCGATCATGGTGCTGGCCGCCAGCGCCTGCACGCGGGCCGGATCGCCCATCACGGGCGCGGTCAGCGGCGTCTCGAAGAAGCCTGGCGCGATCGCGTTGCAGGTAATTCCGTGGCGCGACCAGTACTCGGCGATGGCGCGGGTCAGCTGCATCAGGCCGCCCTTGGACGCGCCATAAGGCGCGCTGTCGGGGAAGGCGCGCACGCACTGCAGCGAGGTGATGTTGATGATGCGGCCCCAGCCGCGTTCGCGCATGGCCGGCGCCAGCGCGCGGGTCAGCAGGAACGGCGCGGTCAGGTTGATCGCCAGGGAGCGGTCCCAGTCTTCATCGGCCGTGTCCTCGAAGGGCTTGCGCACATTGATGCCCGAGGCGTTGACCAGGATGTCGGGCGCGCCGAACGGTTGCGCCGCGCGGGCGGCAAAGCCGCGCAACGCATCGCGGTCAGCCAGATCGCAGGGCAAGGCTCGCGCGCGCAGGCCTTGCGCTTCGAATTCGCCGGCGGCGCAAGCCAGCTCCTGCTCGCGCCGCGCCACCAGCACCACGCTGGCGCCGGCCCGCGCCAGCGCCAGGCCGATGGCCTTGCCTATGCCGGAACTGCCGCCGCTCACCAGCGCGACGCGGCCGTCCAGGTCGAACAGGCGGGACATGTCGTTCTGCATGATGGCTTCACTCCCGCACGGGTTCGCCCAGTTCGAAGGATTCTTTGGGAAAGTACTTGGCCAGGCGGTCGTCCGCCGTGCGCGCATGCGCCTCCATGCCTTCCAGGCGCGAGATTCGCGCCGTCACCTGGGCGGTATCGCGGCTGGCCTGGCGCGTCATGCGCTGCCAGGTGACGGTCTTGATGAACTTGTGCACCGACAGGCCGCCCGAATAGCGCGCCGCGCCCTTGGTGGGCAGGATGTGGTTGGTGCCGCTGGCCTTGTCGCCGAACGCCACCGTGGTTTCCTCGCCCAGGAACAGCGAGCCATAGCAGGTCAGGTGCCGGAACCACCAGTCCAGGTCCTCGCAATGGACCTCCAGGTGTTCGCTGGCGTAACGGTCCGAGACTTCGACCGCCTCCTCGCGCGTATCGCACAGCACCACCTCGCCATAGTCGCGCCAGGCGGCGCCGGCCGCATCCCTGGCGGTGGGCGGCAGGGACGCGATCAGCTCGGGCACCCGCTTGAGCACGGCTTCGGCCAACTTGCGGTCGGTGGTAATCAGCCAGGCCGGCGATTCGTGCCCATGTTCGGCCTGCCCGACCAGGTCCGAGGCGACGATGGCCGGGTCCGCCGACGCGTCGGCGATGATGCAAACCTCCGAAGGCCCCGCGAACACGTCGATGCCCACGCTGCCGAACAGCATGCGCTTGGCCTCGGCCACGAACTTGTTGCCCGGTCCGACGATGATGTCGGCGGGCTTGCCGGTGAACAGGCCGTAGGCCATGGCGGCGATCGCCTGCACGCCCCCCAGCGTCATCACGGCGTCCACGCCCGCCACCTGCATGGCGTACAGCACCTGCGGATGTATGCCCTCGCCGCGGTAAGGCGTGGAGCAGGCGATGACCATGGGCACGCCCGCCGCCTTGGCGGTGGCGATGCTCATGTAGGCCGATGCAATATGCGCGTAGCGCCCGGTGGGCACGTAGCAGCCCGCCACGTTGACGGGTATCAGCCGTTGGCCCGCGACCAGGCCGGGCGCGAGTTCCAGTTCGAACTCGCGCACCGAAGCCATCTGCGCCTGCGCGAACCTGCGCACCTGGCCTGCGGCGAACTCGATGTCGCGCTTGACGCCGTCGGGAATGGACGCGGTGCGCCGTTCCATTTCGCCGGCGCCGACCAGGATATCCCCCTCCCATTTGTCCAGCCGCCGCGCATAGTCGCGCACCGCCGCCTCGCCGCCGGACTTGATGTTCGCCAGCATCTCGGCGGCGACCTCGCGCGCGGCGGCCTCGTTGCCCTGGGGCTGCCTGGACGCGGACTTGAGCTTGCTTACTGCCATGGTGTGGCCTCGCGGAAGAAGGGATGAAGCTCAGTTGGCCTTGTTGGCGAAGGTCTTGAGCGCCGGGGTCTGGTCGACGCGCTTCATGTAGTCGTCCGTGATGTAGGCCTTGGGGTCCGGCACCTCGGTAAGCGTGCCCACGCTCTTGAGGTAGCCCGACAGGGCCTCGTAGGCGTTGTCCAGCGTGGACTTGCCGCCCGCGCGCGACATCAGCTTGAGCTGTTCGTCGAGCGTGAAGATCGGCCGTTCCAGCTCCTGTCCCAGGTAGCCGTCGTTGAGCTTGATGCCATTGGCCTGGAACAGCTTGCGCAGGTAGCCCATGGCTTCCGCCTTGTTGTTCTTCTCGAAGCTGACGGCCCGCAGGTACACCGCCAGGAACTTGGCGACCGCGTCCGGATTCTGCTGGGCGAATTCGCCACGCGCCACCAGCGCGCCGGGAATCATCACGCCCGCATCCTTGCCGCTGCACACGACTTCCGCGCCGATCTGTTCGTTGAGCGTGTAGAAATTGGGCGCCCAGGTGCCGGCCAGCATGCCGTTGCCGCCGGTGTAGGCGGACACCAGCTGCGCCGGGGCCAGCGTCACCACGCTGACGTCGCTGCGCTGCATGCCCCATTTCTTCAGGCAGGCCATGGTGGCGTATTCGCCCGTCGAGTTCGGACTGAGGAGGATCTGCTTGCCCTTCACTTCCTTGGCCGCGTTGCCGCGCACGGCGGCGGCGTTTTCCTTGCGCGCCATCACGCCGTTGGCGGTGGATTCGTCATTGGTGACGCCGAGCGTCACGATGCCGTAGCGCTGCGCCCCCAGCACCGCGGGCGGCGACCCCGTTCCGCCCACGTCCCAGGACTTGGACGCGGCGCCGGCAATCTGCTGCGCGCCCGCCGGATACACCACGAACTCCGGCTTCAGGCCGGCTTCCGCCCACCAGTTCTTTTCCGTGGCGATGTAGATCGGCAGCGCCCAATAGGCGATCTGGTAGCTGACCTTGATGGGCGTCGGCGCCTGGGCCGACGCGGACGGGCTCAACAGCAAGGCGCCCAGCGGCGCCAGGCACAGACCCAGGATGCGGGGGATTCTCGACATGCTTAGTCTCCGATAGTGGATTCCGGTCTGCATGCGCGAGCTGCCGCGACATTCCCCGGATAGCAGGCCCGGATCTGCGTTCGGGCTCGGTTTTTTGAAAGCGCATACAAAGAATAAGCGCGCAAGAATCCCATTCAACCCCGAGAAAACCCTAGAGATAGACCATGGCGTTTCAATAACTGTATATTCACATCATCAAATTTCTGAAAGCGCTTTCAAAATATGAAGCGAAAGTCCGCGCCCCTATCCGGGGACACCCTGAAGTCCATCGCCGCCGCTGGCGGCATCTCGTCGGCAACTTTGTCGCGGGTGTTGAACCACCCTGAAAAAGTGCGGCCCGACCTGCGCGCGCGCGCCATGGCTCTGCTGGCCGAGGCTGGCTACGTGCCGCACGGCGCAGCCCGTTCGCTCGCTTCCCGCAAGACCCGGACCATGGGCGCCATCATCCCCACGGTGGACAGCGCCCTGTTCGCCAAGCTGGTCGACGGCATGCAGCAAGCGATCCACGAACACGGCTATCAGCTGCTGCTGGCCAGCACCAACTACAGCCCCGGGCGCGAAGCGGGCGAAGTCCGCGCGCTGATCGAGCGCGGCGTCGACGCCATGATGCTGGTCGGCCGCAGCCGCGACCCGGAGCTCTACGAACTGCTGCACTCCAAGGGCATTCCCTTCGTCACCACCTGCCATTACGACGCCGCCGATCCCTGGCCCATGGTGGGCTGGGACAACGCCGCGGCGGCGCAGCGCATCGCCGACTACCTGCTGGACATCGGCCACCGCCGCCTTGGCGTGATCGCCGGCATCTCCAAGGACAACGACCGCGCCGCCGACCGCGTGGCCGGCTTCACGCGCGCCCTGACCCGCCGCGGCATCGAACTGCCGCCGCAGTACGTCATCGAAAAGCCCTACACCGTGCCCGAAGCCCGCCGCGCCATGGCCACCCTGCTGCGCCTGCCCGAGCCGCCCACCGCGGTCATGTGCGGCAACGACATCCTGGCCTATGGCGCGCTGCAGGAATGCCTGTGGCAGAACCTGCGCGTGCCCGAGCAGATCTCGATCACGGGCTTCGACAACATCGAAATGGCCGCCCATTGCCGGCCCGGCATCACCACCCTGAACGTGCCGGCCTTCGAGCTGGGCCAGCGCGCCGCCCAGATCCTGCTGGCCGCCGACGCCGGCACGCCGCCCGAGAACGTCTGCATCGAACTGGAATTGATCGTCCGCGACACCACCGCGCCGCCGCGCAGCAGCACCAGTGCGCGGCTAGGCAGCTGACCACAACGGAGCAAGCCCCATGGAACACATCGAATCACCCCGCATCGCATTCCTGGGCCTGGGCGTCATGGGGAGCGCGATGCTGCGCAACCTGGCCGCGCAGGGGTACGCAGTATCAGGCTACGACGTCGTTCCCGCCGCCATGGAGCGCCTGGCCGACACCGGCTTCCGGCAGGCCGCCACGCCATTGGACGCCGCGCGCGGCTGCGACGTGGCGATCACCATGCTGCCCACCTCGGCCCACGTCCGCGACGCCTTGTTCGGCGCCGACGGCGCGGCGGCGGGCTTGAATCCGGGCGCCCTGGTGATCGAAATGAGCACGGGCGACGCGGTCGAGACCGACCGCATCGCCGCCGATCTCGCGGTCCTGGGCCTGCGTTGCATGGACGCCCCCGTGGGGCGCACGCCGCGCGAGGCGGCGCAGGGCAAGGCCTTGATCATGGCCGGCGGCGCGCAGCCCGACTTCGACCAGGCCGCGCCCCTCTTCGCCGCCATGGCCAACGAGATCGTGCATGTGGGCCCTTTCGGTTCAGGCATCCGGCTCAAACTGGTCAACAACTACATGTCCATGGTCGGCATGGTGCTGACGGGCGAAGCGCTGATGTTCGCCGCCAAGCTCGGGCTGGACCGCGCCACCGTCGTCAAGGTGCTGTCCAACACGACAGCGGGGCGCGGACAGCTCCTGACCAATTTCCCCGGCAAGGTGCTGGCGGGCGACATCAGCCCCGACTTTCCCATGCGCATGGGCTACAAGGACATCAACCTTGCCATGAACCTGGCCGCCTCGGTGGGCGCGCCGCTGGGCCTGGGCGGCTACGCCCGCGAGATGTTCGCGCTGGCCAGGTCGTGGGGACGGCAGGAGCAGGACTGCACCGCCATGCTGCTGCTGCTCGAGGACGTGGCGCACCTGGAGCGCCAAGCGGCGGGGTCCGGCCATGAGTGAGCACATCGCAACCCTGCCCGCGCGGCGGCCGCGCGCCTCGCGCCGCCGCGTCACCGTGGGCGTGGCCGCCGTCGCCATCGCCGTCGCCGCCTGGTGGATCGTGTCGGCGCTGGGCCTGGTCAATGGCGCGCGCTTTCCCACCCCTCTCACCACCTGGCAGGCCGCGGTGCAGCTCTCGCGCGATTCGGGCTACGCCGGCGGCACGCTGTTCCAGCACATCGGCCACAGCCTGCGCCTGGTATTCCTGGGATTCCTGGTCGCGATCGGCACCGGCGTGCCGCTGGGCCTGCTGATGGGTTTCAGCAAACGCATCGACGCCCTGGTCGGGCCGGTATTCTCGCTGCTGCGCCCGATTCCGCCGCTGGCCTGGATTCCGCTGGCCATCCTGTGGCTGGGCCTGGGGGATCCGGCGAAGATTTTCCTGATCTGGGTGTCCTCGTTCACGCCCGCCCTCATCAACACCTACGCAGGCGTGCGCAACATCGACCCCACGCTGATCGAGGCCGCGCGCGTGCACGGCGCGGGCAATCCGGCCCGCATGCTGCGCGAGGTCCTGATACCCGGCTCCATGCCCATGATCTTCACCGGCCTGCGGCTGTCGCTGCAGACCGCGTGGATGACGCTGGTGGCGGCGGAACTCATCGGCGCCTTCATCGGCCTGGGCAAGGTGCTGGACACCGCGGCGCTGGACATCCGGCCCGGCATGATCCTGTACGCCATGGTCTGGGTGGGTCTGCTGGGCGCGGTGATGACGCGCGGACTGGAATGGATCGAAAAGAGGGCTTTGCCATGGCTACGCTGACACGCGCCTCGGGCGACCCGCCCGCCTTCACCTTCGGCTTGTCCTGCCTGGGGCTGGCCGGCTTCTTCCTGGCCTGGCATCTGTTGAGCGTGGCGGGCGTCTTCCCGGCCAACTACCTGCCCGGCCCGCTGACCGTGCTGCAGACCATCGCGCAGTACAGCAGCGAACCCTATTCCGGCGCCACGCTCTGGACGCACCTGGGCGCCAGCCTCTACCGCTTCGCCTGCGGCTTCCTGCTGGCCGCGGCGGTAGGCATACCGCTGGGCTTGCTGATGGGCTGGTACCGCTGGCTGGACGACGTGGTCAGTCCGTTCTTCGATGCGCTGCGCTTCGTGGCGCCCATCGCCTGGGTGCCGTTCGCCGGGCTGTGGTTCGGCACCGGCATCGGCGGCCCCACCCTGATCATATTCGCCGGCGCCTTTCCGCCCTGCCTGATCAGCGCCTACCGCGGCGCCAAGTTCGTCGACACGCGGCTGCTGGAAGCCTCGCGCACGCTGGGCGCCAGCGGCCCGCGCATCGTGGCCGAAGTGCTGCTGCCGGCCTCGCTTCCCTCCATCCTGGCCGGCCTGCGCGTCAGCGCCGGCATCGGCTGGCAATCGCTGGTGGGCGCGGAACTGATCGTGGTGGGCAACGGCATCGGCTACATGATGGTGCAGGGGCAGCTCAACGTCGCCACCAATATCGTCATGGCCGGCATGATCGCCATCGGCATCGTCGGCATCTGCATCGACGTTGCGCTACGCATGTTTGAACAGCGCCTGAAGGCGCGCTGGGGACGCTGATGGACCACGCAACATCGGACTCGACCCTGTCGGTCATCGTCACGGGCGGCGCCAGCGGCATCGGCGCGGCGGTATGCAGGCGGGTGATCGAAGCGGGCGGCCATGCCGCGATCCTGGACCTCAACCAGGAAGCCGCGCACACGCTGGCGCGCGAACTGGGACCTCGCGCCGTGGCCGCCCCGGGCGATGTGCTGGATGAAGCCGGACTGCGGGCCACTCAGGAACGGCTTGCCACCCTCCTGCCCGCGGCCACCGGGCTGGTGAACTGCGCCGGCATCGCCCAGGTTCCCACCGCCATCGAAGACTATCCCGTGGAGGCCTGGGCCCGGGTGGTGGATTCCCACCTGAAAGGCACCTACATCGCCTGCCGCGTGTTCGGCAGCGCGATGGCGGAACGCGGGCGCGGAGCGGTCGTCAATGTGGCGTCCGTGCTGTCGTTCCGCCCCGGCCCGGTGCTGGCCTACGGTCCCGCCAAGGCCGCCGTGGTGAATCTGACCGAAGCGCTTGCGGTGCACTGGGCGCGCCGCGGCTTGCGGGTCAATGCCATCGCGCCCGGCTGGACCGACACGCCCTTCCTCAAGCCCAAGGAACGGCAGGGGGAGCGCGACATGACGCCGATCCTGAACGCCACGCCGCTGGGACGCCTGATGCAGCCGCGCGAGATCGCGGAGGTCGTGTTCTTCCTGCTCTCGCCCGCGGCCGCGGTCATCACCGGCGCCACCATTCCTTGCGACGGCGGCGTCATCGCCGGATCAGGGTGGGCGCCCTACGGGGGCTTGCCGCCCGTCTAGCGCGTTTCCGCCTGCCGCAGCTTGTAGTCCAGGATGGGCTGGCCGCCCGACAGGATGTCGGTCTGCATGGCGATGCGGGCGGCCTGCGGATCCTTGTTGCGGATCGCCGCCATCAGCGGGTAGTGGCCGTCGATCATGTCGCGCCCGCCTTCCGCGTAGATCTGCGCGATCAGCGGCCCCATCTTCAGCCACAGGCGCTGCAGGATCTCCAGCATGGTCGGCATGCGGGCGATCTTGCAGTACTCGAAATGGAATCGCTGGTTCAGGCCCACCGCCGTGCGGATGTCCTGGGCCTTGAGCGCGTCCTCGTTGGCCTGCACCATCGCTTCCAGCCGCGCGATGTCCTCGGGCGTGGCGTGCTGCGCGGCCCTGGCCGCCGCCATACCTTCCAGCTCCAGCCGGATGTCACGGATCTCCAGGTACTCGGCCGTACTGACCTCGTAGACCCGGATATCGCGCGCGCTGCGCATGACCAGCGCGCCGTCCTGCACCAGGCGCAGGATCGCGTCGCGCACCGGCGTGACGCTGACACCCATGCTTTCCGCCAGTTCCCGGATACGCAACCGGTCGCCCGGCCGCAGCCTCCCTTCCATCAACGCCTGCGCCAGCCGCTCATAGACGAGCGCCCCCAGGTTTCCGTGTTCCAGCTGGGAGAAGGCGGCGGCGGTCTGCGTGTCGGGGGTCTGCGTCATTGTTGTTGGAGGAAGGGCGCGTGGCAGGGATGAAGACGATACGACAAAGGTCCGCAGGCCGCTTGAGGGCGCACCCGCAGTTTCGGACGAATTTCAATATGATGCATCATAATCAAGTAAAAACCCTTCCGGGAGCCTAGTTAAATTCTCAAGGCAGCTGGCATCAGTAGGATATTCTTGTTTTTCTGATATGGATCAGCGTCGGAAAATAGCATCAACCTATTGATTATTAATGATTATATAAAAACCAGAGGCGATATCTGGCGACTCGCCTGCTCGGGTAATCACTGATTCGGTGCTTTCTGCACTTGATGCATGATGCATCATCTTGAACTACTGATCCCGCCCAACAACGTGTCGGCCCACCCTCTGCGTACCGTTGAATCCGCCGCGCTCACCGAAGCCCTGCTGACCACCTCACCGCCCGCCGTGACCCTGGAAGACGCGGCCACCGTGGCCCGGGCCTGGTATGGCGCCGCCGATTGCCAGCCGCTGGCCGGCGAGCGCGACCGCAATTTCCGCGCGCGCCGCGGCAACGCCTCGTCGCTGACGCTGAAGTTCATCAATGCCGCCGAGAGCGTTGCGGAGACGGAGATGCAGATCGCCGTGCTGCGCCATCTGGAGGGCCGCTGCGCCGTGCCGGTGCCGGCTCACCTCGCGCCCCAGGGCCTGGACGGAGCCGACTGGCTCTCGCACCAGCCGCCTGGCGCAAACGTGGCGGCAGTCAGGGTGCGCGCCTACAGCTTCCTGGAAGGCGAGCCCGGTTCGGCGCTGCGCGCGGAACCCGCGGCCTGGACCGCCCTGGGCCGCGCGGCCGGCGAACTCGACGCGGCGCTGGCGGATTTCTCGCATCCGGCCGCGGGGCGCCAGTTTCTCTGGAACGTGTGCGAAGCGCCTTCGATGCGCCCGCTGCTCGAAGCGGTCGAGGACGCCGGACACCGCCGCCTGCTCGCCGGCTTCCTGGATCTGTACGCCAGCCATACGGCGCCGCAACTGCAAGGGCTGCCGCAGCAGATCATCCACAACGACCTGTCGGCCAGCAACCTGCTGACCGACGCCAGCGGCCTGGCGGTAGCCGGCGTGCTCGATTTCGGCGACATGGTGCAGGCGCCGCGCATCGCCGAAATCGCCATCGCGGCCTCCTACCAGATGACCCAGACCGACACGCCGATGCGCGTGCTGGACTGCATGCTCGACGGCTACGCTTCGGTGCTGGCGCTGAGCCCGCAAGAACGCGCGCTGACGCTGGACCTGGTGCTGGCGCGGCTGGCGCAGCGCATGGTCATCACCGCCTGGCGCGCGCGGCAGTTCCCCGGCAACCGCGACTACATCCTGCGCAGCCACGCCGCCGCCACGCGCCTGTTCGACGCCCTGATCGGCCCCTGGAAGGACGGACGCGATCCGCGCGCCGCCGCTTCCGCATCCCATTGACCTCACGGATACCGCCATGTCCCAGGATCTTCCCGCCTCCCCCCCTGCATCCGGCGACCTGCTTGCGCGCCGCCGCCGCGCGCTGGGCGCGGCTTACCGGCTGTTCTACGACGAGCCCGTGCACCCCGTGCGCGGCGAAGACGTCTGGCTGGAAGACGCGCAGGGCAAGCGCTACCTGGACGCCTACAACAACGTGCCCGTGGTCGGCCATGCCCATCCCGCAGTGGTGGAGGCGCTGGCCCGCCAGGCGGCGGTGCTGAACACGCACACCCGCTATCTGCACGAAGGCGTGGTGGAGTACGCGGAACGGCTGCTGGCGCTGTTCCCGGCCGGCCTGGACAACGCCATGTTCACCTGCACCGGCAGCGAAGCCAACGACCTGGCGCTGCGCGTGGCAATCGAGGCCACCGGCCGCACGGGCTTCATCGTCACCCGCAACGCCTATCACGGCGTGACGCGGTCGCTGGCCGACATGTCGCCTTCGCTGCGACCCGTGGCCAGCCACGTGCGCACGGTGCCGCCGCCCGACAGCTACCGGGGCGATCCGGCGCAGGCCGCCTCGCGCTTTGCCGAAGCGGTGCAAGCCGCCGCCGACGAACTGGCCCAGGCCGGCACGCCCGCGGCCGCGCTGATGGTCGACACCGTCTTCGCCAGCGACGGCATCCACACCGAGTCGAACCAGGCGCTGGCGCTGGCCGCGTCCGCCATCCGGCAACGCGGCGGGCTGTTCATCGCCGATGAAGTCCAGGGCGGCCTGGCCCGCGCCGGGCGGACCTGGTGGGCCTTCCAGCGCGACGGCGTGCTGCCCGACATGGTGTCGCTGGGCAAGCCCATGGGCAACGGCCATCCCATCGGCGCGCTGGTGCTGCGCTCGGACCTGGTCGAGGAATTCGGCCGCAAGTGCCGCTATTTCAATACCTTCGGCGGCAACACGGTATCCGCCGCGGTCGGGCTGGCGGTGCTGGACGCGCTGCAAGCCATGGACGCGCCCAACCGCGTGGCCGAGGTCGGCGCCTACCTGGAGGCCGGCCTGCGCCGCCTGGCCGCGGCCCATCCCATCATCGGCGACGTGCGCGGCCGCGGCCTGTACTGGGGCGTGGAACTGGTGGACGGGCGCCGCCCCGCCGAGCCCGCGCCAGCCATCGCGGCGGCCCTGGTCAACGGGCTGCGCCATGCCGGCGTGCTGATCGGCGCCAGCGGTCCGCAGGCCAACGTACTGAAGATCCGCCCTCCCCTCACTTTCCAGAAGGCCCACGCGGACCTGCTATTGCAGGCCCTGGAACAGCAATGCGCCGCCGCGCGGCCCTGACGCATCGGGCCGCCCACTCGCAGTCTCCACGCCACAGAAAGGAAAAAAGAAAATGAAGCAGCTTCCACCCAAGATGAAATCGATGCTCGGCCAGCTCGCCCTGGGCGCCGCGCTCCTGGCCTCGGCGGCATCCGGCGCCCATGCGCAGACCCGCGGCGGCACCTTGAACGTGATCCTGAATCCCGAACCGCCCACGCTGATCTACGGCCTGAACCAGCAGACGCCCACGCAGATCGCGGCAGGCAAGATCTACGAGGGCCTGCTGACTTATGACTTCGATCTGACGGCCAAGCCGTCGCTGGCGAAATCGTGGGAGATTTCCCCCGACGGCCTGGTCTACACCTTCCACCTGCAGCAAGGCGTGACCTGGCACGACGGCAAGCCCTTCACCGCCGAAGACGTGCGCTTCTCGCTGCAGGACTACCTGCCGCAGACCCACCCGCGCGCACGCGGCAATCTGTCGCACGTGGCCAGCATCGAGACGCCCGACGCGAATACGGTAAAGATCACGCTGAAACAGCCTTACGCGCCCTTCCTCAACGCCTTCGAAGTTTCCAGCGCGCCCATCATGCCCGCCCATCTGTACAAGGGCACGGACTTCCGCAACAACCCCGCCAACCAGACGCCGATCGGCACGGGCCCCTTCAAGTTCAAGGAATGGAAGCGCGGCCAGTATGTGCAACTGGTGCGCAACGAGAGCTACTGGCAGGCTGGCCTGCCCTATCTGGACAACGTCTACTTCCAGGTCATCCCGGACTCCGCGTCGCGCCTGCTGGCGCTGGAAAACGGTTCGGTGCAGGTCGCCAGCTTCGGCGACATCGACTTCGCCTTCCTGCCGCAGATCAAGGCCAACCCCGCGCTGGAAGTCACCACCAAGGGCTATGAGTTCGCCGGCCCGCTGTCGTGGATCGAACTGAACCACCGCGTCAAGCCGCTGGACGACAAGCGCTTCCGTCAGGCGATCCAGTACGCGATCGACCGCGACTTCATCGCCAAGCGCATCTTCTTTGGCGCCGCGCGGCCCGCCACCGGCCCGATCTCGTCGGTCACGAGTTTCTACGACGCCAACATCCCGCAATACAAGTACGACCCGAAAAAGGCCATAGCCCTGCTCGATGAAATGGGCCTCAAGCCCGACGCCAACGGCAAGCGCGTATCGCTGCGGCTGCTCGGCCTGCCCTACGGCGACACCTGGAACAAGGTGTCCGAGTACGTGAAGAATTCCTTGGCCAAGGTCGGCATCGACGTGGTGCTGGAAAGCACGGACGCCGGCAACTGGGCGCGCCGCTACGCCAACTGGGACTTCGACATGACGGTCACCTACCTGTACCAGTACTCGGACCCCGCGCTGGGCGTGGACCGCAGCTACCGTTCGGACAATATCCGCCAGGGCGTCTACGGCACCAACATCTCCGGCTACACCAATCCCGAACTGGACAAGGTGTTCACCAGCGCCTCGCTCGAAACCGACAAGCAGAAGCGCCAGCAGCTCTACACGCAGGCGGCCACCACGCTGGCGCAGGACGCGCCCTCGGCCTGGCTGGTGGAGCTGTCGTTCCCGACCATCACCAGCAAGTCGGTCAAGAACGTGACGACTTCGGCCATCGGCGTCGCCGAGACCTTCGCCACCACCTACATCCAGAAGTGAGGAGAGGCAGGCCATGAAGCCCCTGCTGGCGGTCGCGTCCGTCCTGATCAAGTCCATCACGGTGCTGCTGGCCGTGGCGGTCATCAACTTCATGCTGGTGCGGATGGCGCCGGGCGATCCCGTCAGCGTCCTCGCCGGCGAAGCGGGCGCCTCCGACCAGCAGTACATCGACCAGTTGCGCAAGGAGTTCAACCTGGACAAGCCGCTGCCCGTGCAGCTGGCCGGCTACCTGGGTTCGATGGCGACGCTGAACCTGGGCTTCAGCTACCGCCAGCAGCAGCCGGTATGGGACCTGATCGCGGACCGCCTGCCGGCCACGCTGGTGCTGGCCATTCCTGCCTTCCTGCTGTCGCTGCTGGGCGGGGTGCTGCTGGGCGTGCTGGCAAGCAAATACCGCGGCACCTGGAAGGATTCCGCCATCACGGCGGGATCGCTGGCCTTCTACGCCACGCCCATCTTCTGGGTCGGGCTGATGCTGGTGCTGCTGTTCTCGGTGCAGCTGGGCTGGTTTCCGCCCTTCGGGCTGGAGGCCATGGGCTCCGGCAAGAGCGGCCTGGCGCGCGCCCTGGACATCGCCCATCATGCGGTGCTGCCAGTGCTGACGCTGGCGGCGTTCAACCTGGCGCTGTATGCCCGCATGGCGCGCGCCTCCATGAACGAGGTGCAGACCGCTGACTTCGTCAAGACCGCCTGGGCCAAGGGCCTGTCGCCCGCCCGCGTGGTCTGGGTGCACCAGCTGCGCAACGCGGTGCTGCCGGTCATCACCCTGGCCGGCATCCAGGCGGGGCAGCTGATCGGCGGCTCGGTGCTGGTGGAGACGGTGTTCGCCTGGCCCGGCATCGGCCGCCTGGCGTTCGACGCGCTGATGCAGCGCGACTACCAGGTGCTGCTGGGCGTGTTCTTCTGCACCTCGCTGATGGTGGTGGCGTTCAACCTCATCACCGACCTGATGTACCTGCTGATCGATCCCCGTATGCGGAGCGCTGCATGAAAGGCCTGTCCAAACGCTATGCCAAGAACATCGGCGCCGTCGCGGGCCTGCTGGTGCTGTGCCTGATCGTGCTGATGGCGCTGGGCGCCAACGGCCTCTATCCGGAGAATCCCTGGGACCCGTCGGTCGCGCCCTTTCTCAAGCCGCTGCAGGAGTCCGGCGTGTGGCTGGGCTCGGACTCGCTGGGACGCGACATCGCCTCCGGCATCGTCCACGGCGCGCGCGCCTCGCTGCTGGTGGGCTGCGTCGCCACCGCCGTGGCGCTGGTGATCGGGCTGGCGGTGGGCATCCCGGCCGGCTTCCTGGGCGGGCGCAGCGACGAGATCCTGATGCGCCTGACCGAGATCTTCCAGACCATTCCCAGTTTCTTCTTCGCCATCGTGCTGGTGGCCATCTTCCAGCCCTCCTTCGCCTCGGTGATCGCCGCGGTGGGGCTGGTGAGCTGGCCGCCGGTGGCGCGGCTGGCGCGGGCCGAATTCATGCGCGTGAAGTCCAGTGAATTCGTCGAGGCCGCGCGGGTGCAGGGCCTGTCGAACCTGCGCATCGTCATCGCCGAGATCCTGCCCAACTGCCTGTCGCCGCTGATCGTGATGGCCTCTTTGATGGTGGCCAACGCCATCCTGCTGGAAAGCGCCATCAGCTTCCTGGGCCTGGGCGATCCCAACCTGATGAGCTGGGGCTACATGGTCGGCGCGTCGCGCTCGCTGCTGCGCCTGGCGTGGTGGATGTGCCTGTTCCCCGGGCTGGCCATCTTCCTGACCGTGCTGGCGATCAACCTGGTGGGCGAAGGCCTGAACGACGCGCTCAACCCCCGTCTGCACCGCAAGGGACAATAACCGTGAACGGCCTGCTCCAGATCGAAGACCTGTCCATCAAGCTGCCCGCAGGCGCCGACCGGCCCTATGCGGTCGAAGGCGTCAGCCTGGATATCGCGCCGGGCGAAATCGTCTGCGTGGTGGGCGAATCCGGCTCGGGCAAATCCACGCTGGCCCATGCCGTGCTGAGCCTGCTGCCGCGCGGCGTGAACGTCAGCGGCGGCGCGATACGGCTGGACGGCCAGGCGCTGACCGGCCTGAGCCTGAGCGCGCTGCGCAAGATCCGCGGCAAGCGCATCGCCATGGTGTTCCAGGAGCCGCTCAGCGCGCTCAACCCGCTGATGCGCTGCGGCGACCAGATCGTCGAGATGTTGCGCGAACACGGCGCAACCGACGCCGCGCAGAACGCCGAACGCCTGGCCGCGCTGCTGGTGTCGGTGGGCCTGGCCGACCACCGCCGCATCGCGGATTCCTATCCCTTCCAGCTGTCCGGCGGACAGCGCCAGCGCGTCATGATCGCGATGGCATTGGCGCTGGAGCCCGAAATCCTGATCGCCGACGAGCCGACCACGGCGCTGGACGTGACCACCCAGGCGCAGATCCTGGAAGTGCTGCTGGATATCCAGAAGCGCAAGAACCTGGGCGTGCTGTTCATCACCCACGATTTCGGCGTGGTCTCGGAAATCGCCGACCGCATCGTCGTCATGAAGGACGGCCGCGTGGTCGAGACCGGCGCCGCCGCGCAGGTGCTGAACCAGCCCCAGGCCGACTACACCCGCCGCCTGCTGGCCGCGGTGCCTTCTTCCGTGCCGCCGCCCGCGGCCCCGGTCGCGGCCCAGGCACTGCTGTCGGTGAGCGGGCTGCGCAAAACGTATGTGCGCAAGAGCGGCCTGTTCAAGCCGGCGCGCCAGTTCCCGGCGGTGCGCGACGTCAGCTTCGAGATCGCGCGCGGCGAAACCGTGGGCCTGGTCGGCGAATCGGGCTCGGGCAAGTCGACCATCGGCCGCATCATCGCCGGCCTCATCGCCGCCGATGGCGGCGCGGTACGCCTGAAAGACGCCGACCTGAGCGCGCGCGGCGCCTTCCGCGACACGGCGGTGCGCCGTTCGGTGCAGATGGTGTTCCAGGATCCCTACGGCTCGCTCAACCCCCGGCACCGCGTAGCGACCATCCTGACCAGCGGACTGGTCGCGCAGGGCGTGCCCCGGGAACAGGCCTTGCGCCGCGCCCGCGAACTGATGGAACTGGTGCGGCTGGACGCCTCGGCGCTGGAGCGCTATCCGCATGAATTCTCGGGCGGACAGCGCCAGCGCCTGGGCCTGGCCCGCGCCATCGCCGCGCAGCCCGAGCTCATCATCGCCGACGAACCCGTATCGGCGCTGGACGTGTCGGTGCAGGACCAGGTGCTGACGCTGCTGAAGGAGCTGAAGGACAAGCTGCATCTGTCGATGCTGTTCATCACCCACGACCTGCGCGTGGCCGCCCAGCTGTGCGACCGCATCGTCGTGCTGCAGCAAGGCGCCATCGTCGAGCAAGGCCCCGCCGCCCAGGTGCTGCAGGCGCCGACGCACCCCTACACCCGGCAGCTCATCGACGCGGTGCCGGGCCGCCAATGGAAATAGGCCCGATACCCATGGCTGCTCTCTACTCATTCGCGCTTTCAGCTATCCAGGAATCCCAACCATGAAGGCCCTGCTTTCCCCCCTGCACGACGCCGACTGGACCGGCAACGCCCTGGTCCGCGGCATTCTCAAGCCGCACCACGACGCGCGCGGCCGCGGCCGCGAAATCGAGGCGGCGCTGCGCGACGTCGGACTGGACTGCCAGACCGTCGGGCCGCTGGCCCAAGGCGTGCCCGAGCTGACCCAGATCCATACGCCTGGCTACCTGGCCTACCTGCAAAGCGCCTGGACCGAATGGCGCAAGGCGCCCGACGCCTCGTTCGAGGTGCGCCCCAACATCTGGCCCAACCGCCACTACCCCGACATGCGCGCGTCCACCCCCGTGGCCATGGCGGGCCGCTACCTGGCCGACGGCGCCACCCCTATCGTCGAGGACACCTGGCGCAACGTCTACGCCAGCGCGGAAACGGCGGTCGCCGCGGCGCAGGCGGTGCTGGACGGCTCGTCCAGCGTGTACGCGTTGGTGCGGCCCAGCGGCCACCACGCCATGACGGACATGGGCATGGGCGGCTGCCTGCTGGCCAACACCGCGCTGGCCGCGCAGCGGCTGGCCGGGCAATGGGGCCGGGTCGCGATCCTGGACATCGACGTCCATCACGGCAACGGCACGCAGCAGATCTTCTATGGCCGCGACGACGTGCTGACCGTCTCGATCCACGGCGACCCCGCCAGCATCTATCCCTTCTCCAGCGGCTATGGCGAGGAAACCGGCACGGGCGCGGGCGAAGGCTACAACCTGAACCTGCCGCTGGCGGCGGGCACCGAAATCTCCGGCTACCTCAAGGCCTTCGAGCCGGCGCTGGAACGCATCGAACGATTCAAGCCCCGCGCGCTGGTGGTCGCCACCGGCTACGACACCTTCCGCGGCGATGCCTTCGGCAATCTCAGCCTGGATACGCCCGACTATGCCCAACTGGGCAGGCGCATCGCGCAGTTGGGCCTGCCCACGCTGTTCGTGCAGGAAGGCGGCTACGCCATCGACGCCCTGCGCGCCAACACCCGCTCGATGCTGGAAGGCTATCTCGGCCATGCCCGCCGCTAAGTCCAACGATTCCCACCGACCAGGAACGCGATGCAACCGTCTACCACTCCCCGCGTCGCGCTGATCAGCGGCGCCAGCCGCGGCATAGGCCTGGCCATCGCCCGCGAACTGCTGGCCAACGGCTGGAGCATCAGCGCCGGCACGCGCAGCCCCACCGACGCCTTCGACGGCTTTCCGTCCGCGCAGGTGCACCGCGCCCGCTTCGATGCCGAGGACCCCGCCAGCGAGGACGCCTGGATCGAATCCACCATGGCGCGTTATGGCCGCATCGACGCGCTGATCCACAACGCCGGTATCCTCAGCAAGACCCCGGTCGTCGAGGCCACGGACGACGAGTTCGACCGGCTGTTCGCCGTCAACGTCAAATCGCCCATGCGCCTGACGCGCAAGGCCTGGCCGCACCTGATCGCATCCGGCGCCGGCAAGGTGCTGGTCATGGCCTCGCTGGCCGGCAAGCGCGTGCGGGCGCCGGAGGGCACGCTTTACGCCATGAGCAAGTTCGCCGTGCTGGCGCTGGCCCACGGCATCCGCCACTGCGGCGATGCCCACCAGATACGCTGCACGGCCATCTGCCCGGGCTTCGTGGCCACCGACATGGCCGACGGCGTGCCGGCGGAAATCAAGACGCGCCTGACCCAGCCCGAGGACATTGCGCGCATGGCCCGGCTGGTGCTGGAATTGCCGCCCAGCGCCAGCGTGGCCGAGATTCCCATCAGCTGGCAGGTGGAATCGGAGTACTAGCCCACGGCCTCCAGCACCGCCGCGCGGAACTCCTGCATCAGCGGCGACCAGGTGGCGCCATGGCGCGTGACCAGCGCCATGCTGCGCCGCAGGGGCCGGCCCAGCGCCACCGGCAGCTCCGCGATGTTCCCGTCCAGCGCGCTCTGCGGCATCAGCGCCAGCAGGTCCGAACCGGCCAGCAATGCCAGTGCGCCCCCCGAGAAATGCTGCACCTCCAGCGCCGCCGACGGCGGCGCCAGGCCCGCCTCGGCATAGCGGGCCTCCAGCGCCTGGCGCGCCACCGACCCCTGCATGGGCAGGATCCAACGCTGGCCGGCCAGGTCGCGCAGCGCCAGCTTGCGCCGCGCGGCCAGCGGATGCTTGCGGCCGGCGGCCACGCACAGGCCGTCCTCGCGGATCGATTCCTGGTGCAGCGAACCCGGCACGTCGGCATAGATGGGCGTCACCGCCAGGTCCAGCTTGCCGCCCGCGACCTGCTCGTTGAGATCGTCCGACTGGCCTTGCGTCAGTTGCACCCGCAGCGCGGGCCGCCGCGGCAGCAGGCGGCGCAGCGCCGGCATCACCACACTGTCGACCGTGGCGCCGGTGGCGCCGATGCGCAACAGCCCGGCCTCGCCCAGGCGCAGCTCCATCGCGTTGCGCACGGCGTCGCGATATTCCGCCCAAAGCCGCTGCGCATGCTCGCGGAACGCCAGGCCCGCCGACGTCAGGCGCAACCCGCGCCCGCCACGGTCGAGCAAGGCCAGGCCGGTGTCGGCTTCCAGCCGTTGCAATGACTTCGACAGCGCCGGCTGGCTGACGCCGCAGGCGGCGGCCGCGCGGTCCAGGTTGCCGTGCTCCACCACGGCCAGGAAATACTCGATGTCACGCAGCGACAGATTCATAATCGTTGGTTATGCATAGACTCAGCTTCGGGAATATTAAGCCGAGCCCGCGCTCCTAGAATCCCTGGATAAACCCGAGGATCGACAGGAGACGCAGCGCGTGGACAAGAAGCCCAATATCGTATTGATCGTGGCCGACAACCTGGGATGGGGCGAGCTGGGATGCTACGGCGGCGGCGCCCTGCGCGGGGCGCCCACCCCCAACATCGACAGGCTGGCCTCGGAAGGGTTGCTGCTGCAGAACTTCAACGTGGAAAGCGACTGCGTGCCCACGCGCTCGGCGCTCATGAGCGGCCGCCATCCCATCCGCACCGGCTGCCTGCAATCCGTCCCTCCCGGCCTGCCGCAAGGGCTGGCGCGCGACGAAATCACGCTGGCCCAGCAATTGTCCGGCCAGGGCTACGCCACGGCGCATTACGGCAAATGGCACCTGGGCGACATCCCCGGCCGCTATCCGTCCGACCGAGGCTTCGACGAGTGGTACGGCATCCCCCGCACCACCGACGAAAGCCAGTTCACCTCGTCCATCGGCTTCGACCCCTCGGTCGCCGATATTCCGCACATCATGCAGGGCCAGGCCGGTTCGCCTTCGGAAAACGTCAAGGTCTACGACCTGGAGACCCGCCGCGGCATCGACGCCGAACTGGTCGACCGGTCCATCGGCTTCATGCGCAAGCACGCCGCGGCCAGCCGTCCGTTCTTCCTGTACCTGCCGCTGGTGCACCTGCACTTTCCCACCTTGCCGCACCCGGACTTCTCGGGGCGCACCGGCGCCGGCGACTTCGCCGACTCCATGGTGGAAATGGACCACCGCGTCGGCCAGATCGCGCAGGCGGTGGACGAGCTGAATCTGCGCGACGACACCGTGTTCATCTTCTGCAGCGACAACGGCCCGGAATTCCGCAAGCCCTACCGCGGCACCGCCGGCCCATGGACTGGTACGTACCACACCGCCATGGAAGGCAGCCTGCGCGTGCCCTTCATGATCCGCTGGCCCGGCCAGGTCCAGCCCGGCCAGGTCTCCAACGAGATCGTGCACGTCACCGACCTGTACACCACGCTGTCGCGCATAGGCGGCGCGTCCATTCCGCAGGACCGGCCCATCGACGGCATAGACCAGACCGATTTCTTCACCGGCGCCAGCCCGGCCTCGCTGCGCGAGGGCTTCCTGTTCTACATCAAGAACGACCTGCGCGCCGTCAAATGGCGCGACTGGAAGCTGCATTTCTACTGGGAGCCCGAGGTCAACGAAGGCAAGGGCAAACTGGAGTCGCCGTACCTGTTCAACCTGAAGCAGGACCCCAAGGAAGAAAGCGACATCCTCATCTTCAACACCTGGGTGCTGGGGCCCATCCTGAAAATGGTGCAGTCCTTCAACCAGTCCTGCGCCGCGCATCCGAATACGCCGCCCGGCAAACCGGACCCGAGCTGAGACGCACGGCGGCCTGACCAAAAAAACACAAAGGGGAAATCATGAAATTCGCTATCCGTTGCTACGCGCTGCTGCTCGGCGCCGCGCTGACCGCCACCGCCAGCGCGGCGGACGCCAAGCTGGAATGGCCCGGCAAGCAGATCACCTGGGTGATCGGCTTCGTGCCGGGCGGCACCGCCGACGTGCTGACCCGCATCGCCGCGCAGGAACTGGCGCGGCGCAGCGGCCTGAACGTCATCGTGGAAAACCGCCCCGGCGCGGCGGGCGCCATCGCCCTGCAGCTGGTGGCGCGCAGCAAGGCCAGCGACGGCTATCTGCTGACCGTGCCCGGCCCGCTGATCTACCCCACGCCCCAGCCCGAGATCGGCCGCGAATTGGCGCCCGTCATCCTGATGGCCCAGGGCCCCATGGTCATCGTCGGCCCGGCCAAGGACGCCAAGGCATCCTTGCAGGACGTGCTGGCCGATGCCCGCCAGCGGCCCGAGGCCTGGAGCTACGGCAGCTCGGGCAACGGCACCTCGCAAAACCTGGCGGGCGAACTGCTCAACCAGTACGCCGGCACCCGCATCGTGCACGTGCCCTACAAGGGCGGCGGCCAGGCGGTGGCCGACGTGGCCGGCGGCCAGATCCCCCTGGCGATCTTGGGTTCGGCCCCGGTCATGCCGCAGATCAAGGCCGGCACGCTGAAAGCCTACGCCGTCACCACGCCCTACCGCCTGGACAGCCTGCCCGACGTGCCCACGGTGGAAGAGTCCGGTTTCAAGGGCTACGCCGCCACCCAGTGGTTCTCGGTCGCGGCCAGCAAGGACATCCCCGCCGCGCAGCTGGACCAGGTCAACGCCGCGCTGCGCGCCGCCGTCGCCACGCCGGAATTCAAGGCCGCCCTGGACAACGCCGGCATGATCGCCGGCGGCGGCTCGCGGGATGAATTGCAGTCATTCATCCAGGCGGACAGCGCCAAGTGGCAGAAGCTGATCGATAGCGGGGCGGTGAAGCTGGCGAATTGAGGACCTTCCCTCAACTCATATACACGCCGCCATTGATGGCGTAGTTGGCTCCCGTCACGAAAGCCGCCTCATCCGACGCCAGCCAGGCGCACAACCCCGCCAGATCCTTGGCAGTACCCAGCCGGCCCACCGGCACGCTTTCGACGATACGGTCCAGCAACGCCGGCGGGAACGCCTTCACGGTGTCGTCGGCGATGAAGCCCGGCGACGCCAGGTTGACGGTCACGCCGCGCGCCGCCACTTCCTGGGCCAGCGAACGAGTGAAGCCGATCACGGCACCCTTGGCGGTTGCGTAGTTGATCTGGCCGATCTGGCCTTTTTCCGCGGCCACCGAGCCGATGTTGATGATGCGGCCCCAGCCGCGGTCGGCCATGCTGTCGACGACCTGCTTGGTGGTGTTGAACAGCGTATCCAGATTGCTGCGCAGCACCGCCGACCAGTCCGCCTGGCTCATCTGGCGAAAGCGCATGTCCAGCATGGCGCCGGCATTGTTCACCAGTACATCGATCTCGCCGACCTCGCGCCGCACCTTGGCGAAGGCCGCCTCGGTCGAGGCCCAATCCGTGGCGTCGCCCTCGGAAGCGATGAAGTCGTAGCCCAGGGACTTCTGTTCCTTCAACCAGTGGTCCTTGCGGGAAGAACGCGGCCCGCAGCCTGCCACCACGCGGTGTCCCGCGTTGTGCAGCGCCTGGCAGATCGCGGTGCCCGTGTGGCCCATACCGCTGGTGACGTAAGCAATGCGCAAAGCCATGTACTTCCCCTTTTGAAAAGACGGTATCGCGCCGCCGCTCAGCCCATCTGGCCGACCAGCGGGAACAGGCCGAACGCCAACGCCGCGCCCAGCATCACCAGGCAGACCATGGTGGCCCACTTCAGCGAATAGCGCTGGTGGTCGCCGAAGTCCACGCCAGCCAGGCCGACCAGCAGGTAGGTCGACGGCACCAGCGGGCTCAGCAGATGCACGGGCTGGCCGATCAGGGACGCGCGCGCCATCTCGACCGGCGAAATGCCGTAGCCCTGGGCCGCTTCGCTCAGGATGGGCAGCACGCCGAAGTAGAAGGCGTCGTTGGACATGAAGAAGGTGAAGGGCAGGCTCACCAGCGCGGTAATGCCGGCCAGGTACGGGCCCATGGCGTCGGGAATCACCGCCAGCAGGCTGCGCGACATGGCCTCGACCATGCCGGTGCCCGACAGGATGCCGGTGAAGATCCCGGCCGCGAAAATCAGCGACACCACCGACAGCACATTGCCCGCGTGCTGCGCGACGCGGCGGCGCTGCTCGGCCAGGTCCGGATAGTTGATGACCAAGGCAATCGCGAAGGCGATCATGAACAGCACCGGCAACGGCAACACGCCCATCACCAGGCTCACCATCAGCGCCAGCGTCAGCCCGGCGTTCACCCACAGCAGCTTGGGGCGGCGCAGGTCCTGGTCGACTTCGACATCGGGCAGGTTCGTGGGGCCGTCCTCGTCGTAGCCCGCGTGCAGCGAGGCGCCGTCCGGCAGCGACAGCACGCCCAGGCGACGGCGTTCGCGCAGGCCCAGGCAGAACGCCAGGACCAGGATGGCGACAATGGCCACGCCCATCACCGGCACCAGCGGCACGAAGATATCGCCCGCGTCCACGTGCAAGGCGCTGGCGGCGCGCGCCGTCGGGCCGCCCCAGGGCGTCAGGTTCATGACGCCGCTGGCCAGCATCGCCAGACAGGTCATCGACAGCGCGTTCATTTTCAGGCGGCGGTACAGCGGCAGCATCGACGCCACCACGATCATGTAGGTGGTCGAACCGTCGCCGTCCAGCGAGATCACCAGCGCCAGCACGGTCGTGCCCATCACGATCTTCAGCGGATCGCCCTTCACCGCGCGCAGGATGCGGCCCACGATGGGATCGAACAGGCCGGCGTCGATCATGACCCCGAAATACAGGATGGCGAACATCAGCATCACGCCGGTGGGCGCGATCTTGCGGATGCCGTCCAGCATCATCTTGTCGATGCCCGAGCCGAATCCGCCCAGCAGGGCGAAAATAATGGGGACAAGGATCAGCGCCACCAACGGCGACAGGCGCTTGGTCATGATCAGCGTCATGAACGTGATCACCATGCCGAAGCCAAGCAGGGTCAGAAGCATGAGGGTTATCTCCGACTAGTCGTTGTTATGCGTAAGACGCGCCTCCGGCTGGGGAAGCGCGACCGCAAGACTAGAAATAAAAGCTGTCGGCAACCTGTCGTTTTTGAACGCGAGTGCGGTGTGGGGAGGCTGGTCCAGCCATGCGACAATCGCCCCATGCGCATACTGGTGATCGAAGACGACGCGGACCTGGCCGACGCACTCGTGCGCCGGCTGCGCCGTCTCGGCCATGCGGTCGACTGCCAGAACGACGGCCTGAGCGCCGACGGCGTCCTGCAGTACGAAACCTTCGACCTCGTCATCCTGGACATCGGCCTGCCCCGCATGTCGGGCTTCGATATCCTCCACCGCCTGCGCGACCGCGGCAGCAAGACGCCCGTGCTGGCGCTGACCGCCCGCATCGACATCGAAGACCGCGTCCATGCCCTGGATACCGGCGCCGACGATTACCTGGCCAAGCCCTTCGATTTCCGCGAACTGGAAGCCCGCTGCCGCGCCCTGCTGCGCCGTCCCAGCGCCCAGGCCGCCGGCGTGCTGCGCTTTGGCGAACTGGTCATCGACAGCGCCGCGCGCCAGGTCACGCTGGCCGGCCAACGCATCGAACTGCCCAAGCGCGAATACAGCCTGCTGGAAATCCTGCTGGCCGGCATGAACCGCGCCGTCAGCAAGACCGAAATCGCCCACAAGCTGTTCGCCTTCGACGACGACGCCGCGCCCAACGCCATCGAGGTCTATATCGCCCGGCTGCGCCGCAAGCTCGAAGGCTCGCCGCTGCGCATCGAAACGCAGCGCGGCACCGGCTACCTTCTGACCGCCACCGATGACCACGACAGCCCCGCCGCGTCCGGCTCCGGCCGTGAGTGAACACGGCAGGCCCGCCGCCGCGCAGGGCCGCATCTCGATCAAGCGCCGCCTGCTGGCCATGCTGCTGGCGCTGTTCGTCGCCGCCCTGGCCACGCTCTACCTGCTGGTGCGCGGCTACGCCAACCAGACCGCCGACACCACCTACGACCAGTTGCTGCGTTCCTCGGTGCTGTCCATCGCCGACAGCCTGCAGCTGGTGCAGGGCGAGTGGCGCATGGACATGCCCTATGCCTCGCTGGCGCTGCTGGAGCAGGCGCCGCGCGACCGCGTGTTCTACCGCGTCGGCGACACGGGCGGCGCGCTGATCTCCGGCTACGCC
>MCND01000065.1_pt1 | contig 48714 bp, 45 predicted proteins | sample 778211 | NCBI WGS metagenome assembly MCND01 (sample SAMN04296812, study PRJNA304217) | bioreactor metagenome | isolation source: activated sludge enriched with benzalkonium chloride | place: Turkey: Istanbul urban wastewater treatment plant
TAGAGCAGCGGACTCATAATCCGTTGGTGCCGAGTTCGACTCTCGGGGGGCCTACCAAGAAACTCCTGATTTATCAGGAGCAAACAGCCGCCAGCAATGGCGGCTGTTTCTTTTCCAGCGTTTGTTGTGTCCGGAAAGGTGCCTCTTCCGCTCCTGGGGCACCGAGGCTTCAGGGCTGCGGCAGGAAGCCTGGACAGGCTATCGCGCCATGATTGATGCGCGACCTGCCTATTGGACTCGCACCGGCAAGCTGCAATCGGAGAAGAAGACCTCGCACTTCTTGCCAGTCGTTTTCTCGCACGAGTCAATGGCGTACTTGGATGCGATTTCCAGCGTCCGCCCGCGGGCCGAGACGGCATGGTTGCTGCCCCAGGCGAGAGCGCCGCATTGATTGGAATAGGTGATGTCGACGCGGCAACTCTTGCCGCCCTTGCGTTGGCACATGGCCGTGGCGGTCTGGATGGCGGCTTCCTCGGTGGGCTGGCTGCCGCCGATGCCGGTCATCCCGGAAGCGGCATCCATGACGATCGCGCCCCAGCGCTCCTCCCAGCGGACCTGGGGGGCGGCTCCTCCGCCCGATCCTCTGTACAGCCCGGGAACCGGCCGGCATTCAATTCCATTCTGCGTGGGAGTGGGCTTATAGCCGTCCGAGCATCCCTGTTCGGCCGCGGCCGGATTGGCCACAGCAAGCGCAATGGCAGCTATAGCAAGCGCAAATGTGAGAGATCGAATGTCTTTCATGGGAATTCCGTGTGATGGTCGGCGGCATCGGGATGCGACTATTCTAATCACGGAACCAGACAAGAAACGCAAGGAAATCGTCACGCCGACGCGGCTGAAACTTCCACGGCATCCCAGCCCCCGAGCGACTCAAATGAAAAGCCACCCGCAGGTGGCTCGGACTGTATTTTCGTTCAGCGCAGCGCTACGCCTGATACGCCAGATGAATCAACGGATAAGGCCTGCCCTGATCATCAAGCGCCGACCGGCCGATGCGCTTGAACCCCATCCTTTCATAGAAACCCACGGCCTGGCCGTTCTGCTCATTGACGTCGGTCGTCATCCGGGGATGCAGCGCAAGGCCGTGACGCACGAGCGCGGCGCCGATGCCGGTGCCGCGGCAGGCCGGGTCGACGAACAGCGCCTGCATGTGGCCGTTGTCGATGAGCATGAATGCCTGCGGATAGTCATGCGCGTCCACGGCAAGCAGCAGTGGCGCCTGGGGCAGGAAGCCGCACACCATTTCGTCGATGGCCTGGCGGTCTTCAGGGGAAAGAAAATCATGGGTGGCGTCAACCGCGCGGCGCCAGATTTCGACGACGCGGGCGCCCTCGCCGGGGCGGGAAGATCTAATCGTTATCATCGCAATAGAGTAGTCCATTGCCCGTTGACGATCAAGCCGGCGCTTGCCGGCAAGCCGCGAGGGCGGCGCCCGCAACTCCTGGTCGGTGATGCGGGCCATGCATCAGAATTGATGCGTGTATGTCAGTTGCACCGTATCGAGTCCCGGATTCGGTCGCTTGATGCCCGCGTTGGAGAAATGCGAATAGCGCACGCCAACACGGCTGTTGGGCGTCAGCAGAAAGCCCACGCCGATGTGGTCGCCAAACTGAAACGCCGAGCCGATGTTCCGATTCGAGAATCGTGTGCGCGTGAGCACCGTGGCGCCCACGCCGGCCTCTATGTAGAAGCGTTCGCTGGTCCACCATCGGAACATCGGGATCGCGCTGAACTGCCAGGCCTGGCCGGGCGAGCGCGGGCGGTCTGCGGTCCAGTACGAAACGCCGATCTCCGGCGTCAGGTCCAGGCGGCCCCAGCGGCCGCCGAATCGCGTGGTCCAGACCGAGGGCGTTTCATAGTTCAACGTGTAGCGCTGGTATCGATCCCCGACGCCGTAGTGCACGCTGATGCCGCCTTGCGTACCACCGGAGCTTGCGGTGGCCGGGCCCGCGGCATTGAATAGCATCAGGCAAGTGATGCCTGACAAGATCCCGTTCCTGCTGGATTGCTTCCTGCTTGTTTTCTGATTGTTGGTTTTCATGTTGTCGACTGAAAGATGAGTGCAACGCAACGGCAATCCGCCCTTGGATGAATCGAGAATCCGTGGCGGGCTTCCGGGATGCGGGCGCAGATATGGCAGCCTCTCTCCGCTATGGAGGCCTTGTCCATGCAAGCGTCGCTGCCGAACCAATTTGTTCAACAGTCCGGTCACTCTATCAATCGCGTCGACGAGAAATTTGAAGTTTCGTGAACAATTGATCGTCGGTCTTGCGAGTTGTTCAAGAAAACTGACTTCTTTTTGTCATGCCGTGGGGAACGGCCACATGCGGATGCCGGGCATTCGCGCTCAGCAGGCCCCTGGGGCCACCATGCCCGCATGGTAGGCATGAAAGTGCTCGCGCCGGGCCGGCGCGGGGATGCCCAGGCTTCGGGCCGCGGGCAACAGGGTTTCATCAACGAAGTGATCGAAGTCCTCCTGCGACCGCCAGGCGTCGACGATGCGCCAGCCATTCGGAACCGCGCCGCAGGAATGGAAGAGGATGCCTGCGGGCGCGCCTTGCGCCTGCAGGCTTGCGCCCAGTCTGTCGTAGGCCTGCCGATCCATGCCGGCGAATTCGAGCAACGTCATGATGGTCATCGCGTCGGGTCCTGGAGATGGGCGTCTGTGCTGTGGCATACAGGCTGGCGCCTGTCGTGGGAGGCCATGATACTGCCGATGCATGCGACGTTGCGGACAAGGACGGCGCGAGCGGTGGCTCGTTTTTTGGGTGCGATGCGTTCGGACGATTGCGACGGGAAAAAGAAATCCCCGGCTGTACCGGCCGGGGATCAAGTCCACAGCATGCGCTCTTTTAGACTCGTCCGTCCATGTGATGTGGCGCTGTGCCAAGAAATAGCATGGAAGTTCTTGTGTAAAAGACAAATCTGCCATCGTCGTTGCGGATGTGCGCAACAGGCGCGCAATGAAAAAAAGCGCATGCCTGCTTGCGCGGGCATGCGCTGCGACGATTCCCGTCCCTTCGCGGAGGAGGGATGTCCGTCAAATGGGCCGATTGCCGCTGGCACGCCGTGGGTCTGTCTCGACCTGTCTCATTGCAGGCGGCGTGCGGTTGGAGGCCGGCTATCGGCAGGAGCGGCGCGTCACGCCTTCAGGCTCGCATCCTGGCGTGCGGCGCCGACGCTCGTCAGAACGCGTGCCGCAAGCCCACGCTGACGTCCGTGTACTTCGCGTCCCTCAGGAACGCATAGTTGTTGGTATAGGACGCCAGTCCGTAGATGGCGGTTCGCTTGGACAGGCTGTAGGTATAGCCGAGCGAGAACGTGTTGGTGGTGGCGTCATCGGAGGTCAGGCGCGAATCGTTCGCGTCGGCGCGCTGCCAGGACGCGAACATGCTGCCGGCCGCGCCGACCGGCGCTGAAATGCCTGCCAGGTACGAGTTGGACTTGAAGCCGTCGACGAAGGCGTTGGTTGGTATGCCGCTGAATTTGCCGATCGCGGCGCCGGCGGGCAATGAACTGCCGCCAAACCAGCCATCCGTGGTACGGCCATACGCGAGCAGGAGTTTCACGACCTCAAAGTCGTATGAGACGCCGATCAGGTACGAGCGAGGGGTGGCGTTGCGCTCGCTCGGCTGTGACAGCTTGTTGGAGCCGTTCAGCTGGTCATAGGAAAGGAACGCGGCGAGCGGTCCATTCAGGTAGCGCAGCCCGGCCGTGACGGCGCGGGTATTGTCCGCGGTCGCGAATCCGGTTTCGCCGTCCCGCTTGTCGTCGATGTTGCTCGAGTAGCTGATCGCTGCGGTCAGCCCGCCCATGGACGGTGTTTCATAGAGCACCATGTTGTCGTAGCGGCCAAAAGCCGCTCCGCTCAGGCCCAGGCCCGCGCCGGTGTTCCACTGCGTGAAACCGTTGCCGAAGTTCGCGCCGAATATGCTCAGCATGTACTGAGTGCCGATGTTGAATTGGCGGCCGAATTCGAGTTTTCCCAAGTCAGCGCTGGTCAGGCCGACCACGGCGTCGCGGCCAAACAGCCGGTTGTTCTGTCCCGGCGTGCCATTGGCCGAGTTGAAGCCCGATTCCAACTTGAATGTTGCATACAGCCCGCCTCCCAGGTCTTCCTTGCCGCGCAGGCCCCAGCGGGATCCTGCGGTGGTTCCGTTGGTCATGCCGACATGGCTGTTGTCCAGGCGATTGACCGCGCCAGTCTTCGGATCGCGGTAGTCGCCGCTTACCTTGGCGTAGCCGAGGCCCGTGTCGATGACGCCATACAGCGTCACGGATGATTCGGCGGCAACGCTTGCAGAGGTGACTGCAAGCGCAGTGGTCACACTGGCCGCGAACAGGTGTTTCTTCATGGAGTGGCTCCCCTTGTTTGGTTTTGATCGCTATCGGGTAGATCGCCATTCGCGCGCGGCAGGGGACGAAACCGCCGGCGGCATGACGCCACCGGCAGCTGCCCAGTGCATGCCGTCCCCTCTTCGCGGCAGCCTGGTCAACGCACTCTAGTCCCGTGCTTCTGTCATTCACCGAACAGGGGAATTACATGTTGATCCGCTTCTGTAACGATGGCGTCGCGCCGTGCTGGGGGGCGACTGATGGATGAGGGAAAACGATAGGCGCGTTCGCGTATCGATTCGGCGTGGCGGACACGCATTCGCCGCGCTGCAGGCTTGTTCTTGGTGATGTGAGCGAGCGCGTCGGGGCAGGAATGATGATGGCGGCGTGCATGTCGCGCGGGTCGACGCCGGCATGTGCCGCATGTCAATTCTCAGACTGATCCTGGTGCCACCCAATGGCGCTGCCGATCCATCGGTGGCACGAGCGGAGCCGTCAGTCGATGATGTCGGCGCAGGCGTCCGTCGGCGTTGCGACGGTGTGGCCGACGACGGGAACAATCTTGATGGCGGCCGATGCAACGCGGCAGGGCGCGGCGGCCAGGCCACAGCCCGATGCGAGCGCGCAAAGCGCCGCGACCAATAGCCATTTCATTTGATCAGTGTGAATCCTGGTTGATCGAAACGAAATTGTGCGGCGTCGCGGCGCGCGGAATAGTGGAGATTTGCGGGTCGACTGTAAGGATTCTTGCTTGCCGTGGCACGGGATGTAACCGCACGCGGCCGATGCCGCGTGCTACGCGCCTTTATAGGCGTCGAGCAGCGCCCGGCCTTTGTCTGTTAGCACGATGATGGATCCGGCGCTGGCGGGACCGTGGGCGGTGTCGACCAGGCCGTTGGACGTCGCGTCTTCCCAGGCGGACAGCCGGGGGCAACTGGTTTTCCAGGCTTCCATGGTGTCGGCGTAGCTGCGGGGGCGCTCGGACAGCCAGGCCAGGAACTGCAGCAGATTGCCCGTCTGGGATGTGCCGGCTTCGATAAGAGGGCTGCGGGACATGATGGTCTCCGGCATGTCGTGAATGCCACGCCAGATTACTCCCGAGGCTCGCCCGGCGCCAATGCCCGGCGATGGACATCGTCGCCGCGGGCGAAGCCGCCGTCCGGCGCGGGATGATGGCGTTGCGCCGCCCGAGCCGGGTTGGCTGTCTGGCGGCGTCAGTCCGGCCGCTTGCAGGCCTGCAGCTGTTCGAGCGGCGTGGTCGTGTCCAGCAGCGCGGCTTCCGTGCTGGGGACCTTGTTCATGCGGGCGATGCCGGTCCGGTCCACGATGTACAGGCGCGTGCCGCCATCCTCCATGTCGCGGCACACCCAGCCTTTGACGGCGCTGGCGCCGGGCGCGGGGTTCTGCAGTTTCTTGAGCTGTTCGATCGTGTCCTGCATTTCCTTCTGGGACACGGTAGGCGCGGATTGGGCGAGGGCGGCGCCGCTGGCGGCGGCGAGGGTCAGGCAAAGCAATAGCGCTTTCATCGGATGCAGGCTATCTATACAGGTGTGGGGATGGAGGAACGTCGCGTCGTGCATGGAAGGGCGCGATGCGAACGTGGCGGAGCCGCTCGATTGTATGGGATGAATCTTGCAGCCTGCGGGCGCTGGCGCAAGGGCGCGCGGGCGGTTCGCGCGCAATGTTCACGCAATCGACCCCTTCGATACTGGCGGCCGTGGCGGGGATGCGCCCCGCGTTTCGGGAAAAGCCATGCTCCAGGAATTCGCCCATACCGTTGCTTCCAGGCCGTCGCGCCTGGCCTTGCTGCTTGTCGCCTGCGCCTGCCTGGCGCCGGCCGCCGCGCCGGCCCAGGATTGGGTCTACGGCGGCCCGCCGGTGATCGTGATGCCGCCGCCGGCCGTGGTGGTGCCCGCGCCGCACTACGACCCCTGCCGCGATGGCAGCATCAACTGGGGACGTCCCGTGAACTGCGAGGAGCTGATGCGGCGCGGTCAGGGGCCGGTCATACTCTACGGCGCCGAGCCGGCATATGATCCGTGCCGGGACGGCCGCATCCATTGGGGACGGCCGGTGGATTGCGAGGCGCTGTTTCGCGGCCGCCGCGCGTTGCCGCCCGTGATCCGGTACTAGGGATAGGGAGACTGCACGTGCGGATTCTTCTGGTCGAGGACGAGGCGGGCATGGTCGACGCGCTGACGGCCGCATTGCGCCGCCATGGCATCGCGCTGGATCACGCCGGCACGCTGGCCGCGGCGCGCAGCCTCGCCGACAGCGGCCAGCACGACGCGGTGCTGCTGGACCGGCGGCTGCCGGATGGCGACGGGCTGGAGCTGCTGGTCCGGCTGCGCGCCCGGCAAGAGGGCGTGCCGGTCATCGTCATGACGGCGGTGGGCGAGCTGGCCGACAAGGTCGGCGGCCTGAACGCGGGCGCGGACGATTATCTGGTCAAGCCCTTCGCGTTCGATGAACTGCTGGCACGCCTGCGCGCCGTGCTGCGTCGTCCCGTGCTGATGCAGCCCGACGTGGTCCGGCTGGGGGGACTGGCGTTCGACCTGACACACAGCGAGGCCAGCGTCGCGGGCCAGCGGCTGGAACTGCCGCGCCGCGAATTGCTGGTGCTGGAAACCCTGGTCCGGCGGGCCGGCCGCACCGTGGTGCGCGCCGCGCTCGAGAGCGCGGTGTTCAGCCTGGATGATGATATCCAGTCCAACGCGCTGGACACGCATGTGTCGCGCCTGCGGCGCAAGCTGGAACAGGCGTCGGCGGGCGTGGAGATCTGCGGCATCCGCGGCGTGGGTTATCTGCTGCGGGCCCTGCCGTCCCAGGCTGTCGCATCATGACGGCGGACGGCCTTTCCGATCCGCCGGCCGGACGCCGCGCCTCGCTGGGACGGCGGCTGGTCTGGCGATTGGTGCTGGCGCAGGTGGGCATACAGATCCTGGTCGTGGGGCTGTTGTTCGTCACCGGCAACCTGGTCGAATTCTCGTCGCAGGAGAACACGGTGGAGATCCTGCAGGAGGCCGTGGCGCGCGATGCGTCCGGCGCGCTGGTGCTGCGCGACACGCCACGCCTGCGCGGCCTGCGCGCCGAGCAGCCCGATCTATGGGCCGTGTTGCGGGACGGCCAGGGCAGGGAGCTGCGAGATGGGCCCGTGCCGCCGGAATTCGCCGCCATTGGCGGCGCGCTGGACGGCGTGGGCCAGGCGCGGCTGGGCTGGAACCTGGGCGATCCGCCGCGCGGCACGGCGCGGATGCGCAAGGTCGAGACCGAGGCGGGTCGCGTGGCCGTGCTGACGGGGCCAGCCAGTTCGATCACGGCGCGCAATGCGCTGATCGGGGCGGGCCTGGTCCTGTGGAAGATGGTGTTGCCGATCGCGTTGATGACGCTCGCGGCGACGCTGTTGGCCACCCATCTGGTGGTGCGGCGCACGCTGGGCGGATTGCGCGCGGCGGCCGAGCAGGCCGGTCGCATCGACATCGATCGTCGCGAGACGAGACTGCCCCTGGGCGACGTGCCGGAAGAAGCCGCCGCGCTGGTGCGGGCGGTCAACGGCGCGCTGGCCAGGCTGGACGAAGGCTATGCGCGCCACCAGCGCTTCCTGGCCGATGCCGCGCATGAGCTGCGCACGCCGATCGCCATCCTGAACATGCGCCTGGAGACCTTGCCGGCCGGGCCGGAGCGCGCCCGCCTGCTGGAGGACGCGGCGCGCCTGTCCTTGCTGGCGGGACAATTGCTCGACGCGCAGCGGCTGGAGCGCGACAGCGCGCCGCTGCTGCCGCTGGACCTGGTCGAGCTGGTGCGCGGTGTCACGGCGGAGCTGGCGCCGCTGGCCGTTGGCGCCGGGTACCAGATCGCATTCGAGTCGGGGGCAGGGCCGGTGACGGTGGCCGGGGATCGGCCCGCGCTGGAGCGGGCCGTGTCGAACCTGGTGCAGAACGCCATTCAGCACGGCGGCCGTCGCGGCGTCATCACCTTGCGCGTTCATGGCGTTCGCGCGGTCGAGGTCTGCGACCAGGGCGACGGCGTGCCGCCAGGCTGGCGGGAAGACATCTTCAAACCCTTCGTCAAGGAGTCGCCGCACAGCACGGGCGCCGGCCTGGGCCTGAACCTGGTGGCCCGCATCATCCGCCGCCACGGAGGCGAAGTTTCCGTGGCGTCCGGGCCGGACGGCGGCGCCTGCTTTCGCCTTGATTTTCCCGAGCCTGGCGACGCCGATGTCGCGGCCGAACTCTCCCGGAGTCCGATATGAAGTTTCGCGTCGTGGCCTTGCGCCTCGCGCGTTGCCGTTCACTCGCGCGCGAGGCGCTGCGGGTGCTCGTGTGGCCCGCCATCCTCTGCGCCGGACTGGCCGGCACCAGCGCCGCGCTGGCGACGGCGTCGCCGATGTTCTGGTTCAATCTGGTCTATCTGGGCGTGGTCCTGTTGATCCTGGCCTGCGAGCGCATCCTGCCCTATGAGCGGGCCTGGCAAGCCAACGACGGAGAGATGCGCGAAGATCTGGCTCATACCTTGTTCACCAAGGGCGTGGCGCAGCTAGGGGCCTATCTCGCCACGCTGGCCGGCGCCGCCTCCGCGATCGCATTGCAACCCGCCGCGTCGCAGGCCGGACCGTGGCCTGCGCAATGGCCCATGGCCCTGCAGGTGGTCCTGGGGCTGGTGGTGGCGGAGCTGGGCCTGTATGTGGCGCATCGCGCCGCGCATGAATGGCGGCCGCTATGGCGCTTCCATGCGCTGCATCACAGCGTGCGCCGCCTATGGGTGATCAACACCGGGCGCTTTCATATCGTGGACACGCTGATGAAGATCGCATGCAGTCAGACGCCCTTGTTGCTGCTGGGCGCGCCCTTGCGCGTGTTCCTGTGGGTCAGCGCGGCCACCGCCTTCATCGGCCTGCTCACTCATTGCAACATCGACGTGCGCACGGGCTTCCTGGATCGGATCTTCAGCACGCCGCCGCTGCATCGCTGGCATCACTCCAAGCGCCTGCCCGAGGGCAATCGCAACTACGGTGAAAACGTGGTGCTGTGGGATAGGCTGTTCGGCACCTACTATCATCCGCGCGACCGTCGTCCACCGGTGGATATCGGCATCAGCGGGCGGATCCATGACGGATTCCTGCGCCAGTTGTGGCAGCCGTTCTCGGCGCGCGGCGCGCGCGACATCATGGAGCCCGCCGCCAAGGCGGAACGGCCGGCCTCGTGAGTCGGCCAGGATCCGTTGGCTGCGGTGAGCGGCCAGGTCTTCGGATGGGACAGCGCATGTCAGGCGGCGCGCTGCGATTCGGCGCGCCGCGCCTCGGGCGCAGGCCAGCGCAGGATGAAGCGCGCGCCGCCCAGCGGGCTGCCATGCACGCTGATGTCGCCATGATGCGCGGCCGCCACGCGCTGGACAATGGCCAGCCCGAGGCCGGCGCCGCCGGTGCCGCGGTCGCGGCTCTCGTCCAGACGGATGAAGGGTTCGAAGATCTTGTCGCGGTCCCTGGCCGGTATGCCCGGGCCGTCATCGTCGACGATCAGTTCGTAGGCGCCGTCCGCGCGAGCGGCCAGGGATACATGCACCAGGCGGCTGGCATAGCGTACCGCGTTCTGCACCAGGTTGAGCAGCGCCCGGCTCATGTAGCGGCGGTGCAGGCGGACCTGCGGCGGGCAATCGCCGTGCACTACGCAACGCACGGCGCGCGCTTGCGCCAGGTGGTCGACTTGCGCCAGCGTGTCGCCGAGCCAGTCGCGCGCGTCGATGGTTTCCTGCGGCATCATGTCGTCCGTCGGCCGTTCCAGACGCGCGTAGACCAGCAGTTCCGCCACCATGCTTTCCAGCTCGTCGATGTCCGCCTGCATGTCCTGCAGGATATGCTCGCGGCGCGCGCCGCTGCGGTCCTGCCGCAGCAGGTCGACTTCGAAGGCCAGCCGGGCCAGCGGCGTGCGCAGTTCATGCGAGACGGCGTTGGTCAGGCTGCGCTGGTTCTCGATCAGCGCGGCGATGCGCTCGGCCATCTGATTGAAGCTCTCGCCCACGTGCCGGATGCCGGCCACACGCGACAGGCGCACGCGGGTGCCCAGGTCTCCCTGGCCCATCAGCTGCGTGGCGTTGCGCAGCACGTTCAGGTCGCGCCAGATCGGCAAGGCCCACAGCAGGAACAGGGCGGTGGCCACGATCAGGCTCAGGAGCAGCCAGGCGCTCCACGCCAGCAGCCTGTCGGCCGGACTGTCGCCGGGCTGGCGTACCTGCAGCCATTGCGCCGGCTCGCCGGGCAGGGGGAAGAGGTAGATGCCGTTGTCTTCGCGAAAGACCACGCCCAGGCGGGCGAGCTGGTTCCGCTCCTTGTCGCCCAGCCTGACCTGTTCCTGGGGCAGCAAGTGGATGTCGGCGCCATACAGCGGCGCGATCTCCGCGTGGAGGATGCGCGCCCGGTCCGCCGGCGCGATGGCATCCAGTTCCTTGTGCAGGGCATGCAGTTCGCCGCGCACCGCGCGCAGGGCGACGCTCTCGATCTGCGGCCTGAAGAAATAGTTCAGGCTCCGGTCCACCATGAAGTACGCCACGAAGAAGCTGACGATGGCGACGACGAGTATGCGGAGGATGAATTTGATCATGGTGGACGAATGCGCGCGTGGCGCTGGCGAAGTGGCGCGATCGTACTGCCAGGCGCGCTCGGGTTCCGGCTGGCTCTGTGCCGAATTTGTGAATAAATTTGCAATCCGGACCCGCTTTGTCCGTTGGCGGCGCAGGCTGTCTGGCGGCGGGACGCTCGCAACCCAGGCCGGGCCTGCCGTCGTGTGGAACGCTGGCTGCCGCGTTGACAAATCTTGCTCAAATCTTGACTGTTGGCTTGCATCTCGATGCGCCGGATCTGTCTATGATGACGATCCCTTTTTCGGGCAGGTGCCGTGGCTGCCATGACATTCCGTATGCGTCGTCGTGTCGGGCAGATCCGTCCGTGGCGGCGCGGCGCGGCCAGCGCCGCGCTGGCGTTGCTGGCGTCGCTCCTGCCGCTGGCCGCCCCGGTGGCGCAGGCGCAGGGCTCCTGCCTGGAAATCGTCCTGCTGGAAAAAGGCGGACGCCTCGCGTTGCGCGCCAGCGATGGCAAGACCGCCCTGACCGTGACCAGCGAGCGTTCCGTCAATGCCATCGCCAAGGAGTTCCTGAAGGTCTATGAGGCGTTGGATGGCAACCAGGGACTGGATGCCAGGTTCGATGCCAGGCTGGAGCTGCTGTCGGTGGAATTGCTGGGGCCCTTGCGCCCGGCCCTGAGAGAGGCGGCTTGCGTGGTGTTCGAGATCAACCCCCGCTTCCTGCATTTCGCGCTGGATCTGCTGCCGGTGGACGGCGAGCCCTTGTTCCTGGTCAAGCCGACCGCCTTCGCCCTGTCCCGGCCATCGCCCACGGCAATCGAAGGGCCTGCCGTCGGCGGACCGCTGCGCGGCCTGATTGTGCGCGATCCAGAAACGGATCCGGAGAATGGCGCGGGCGAAGCGCAGCGCTTGTTCCCGGCGTCAGACCTGTTGCACATCGAGCAGGCCGATCCGCGCATGTTCGCGCACGCGGACTACGACTTCCTGCTGATCAGCGCATACGGATCGGTAACGCCATCCTGGGGATCGGCGCCGGCGGACGAGGATGACGTCATCGAGCTGGGCGAGCGGGACATGGAGGCGGACGCGCTGGACGGGTCCCGGTTCAAGCTGGTCTATCTGGATTCGAGCCAGCTGGGCATCAGCGAATCATTCATCGCGTCGGCGCGCCGCAATGGCGTCCGTCATTTCCTGGCGCCCCTCATCAACAACGAGGCCGGCAATTCGTCCACGCTCATGATCCGCTATTTCTTTGGAGGCTTGAGCCAGGGCCGCTCGCCGATGGACGCGCTGTTCCAGGCGCGCCGCGGCATCCATCAGGAGTTCCAGGGCAAGGCAGGCCGGACCGAGCGGCTGTATTACGCCTATCCGTTCCGGCTGTATTTGCTGTGACCGCCGCGTTAAACCGGCGCGTCCCGCTCCAGGGGAAAGCCTTCATCCATCCAGCCGGTGATGCCGCCGGCCATGATCTTCACCGGATAGCCCAGGCGCGCGAGCGCGGCCGCGGCACGGGCCGCGCCGTTGCAGTGCGGCCCCGCGCAGTACGTCACGAACAGCGTGCCGGCTTCGTATTGCTGCCGCATGCGCGAGGCGATGATCTTGCGCCGCGGCAGGCTGAGCGCGCCGGGCACATGGCCTTGCGCATAGTTCTCCGGGCTGCGCACGTCCAGCAGCACGAAGCCGGGATCAGCCTGCTGGCTCAGCGCCTCGTGCGTGTCCCAGCAATCCGTCTCGAACCGGAACGCAGCCTCGAAATGCCGGATGGCCTCATCGGCGGGGGCGGCGGGGATCTGGGTCACGGCATTGACTGGCATGTTGGGGCTCCTGGTTCGGGATGAATGCGCAAGCGCGCGCAGGCCCTATTGTTGTCGGCCGCGCATGAGCGGACAATTGGCGGATTCGCCATTTATCGATCAAATCATGCCAAAACCGAAATTGCCCCGGAAACCGCTGAATCCCCTGGTCGCGGCATTGGTGTACGACGGCTTGTGCGTTTTCGAATTCTCATGCGCGGCCGAGGTGTTCGGCCTGCCCCGGCCTGAGTTCGGCGCCGACTGGTACCGCTTCGAAACCTGCGCCGTCGGCAGGCGCAGGGTCAGGAGCCAATACGGCCTGATCATGGAAAGCGATGGCGGGGTGGACAGGCTGGCGCAGGCCGGCACCATCATCGTTCCGGGTTGGCGCGGCGCTGACGAGCCGGTGCCGGCCGCCGTGATCGACGCCTTGCGCCTGGCCCACGCGCGCGGCGCGCGCCTGCTGTCGATCTGTTCCGGGGCCTTCGTGCTGGCGGCGACCGGCTTGCTCGACGGCAAGCGCGCGACCACGCACTGGCGCTATGCCGATGCCCTGCGCAGCCGGTATCCGCGCATCCAGGTCGATGCGGACGTGCTGTATGTGGACGAGGGGCAGCTGCTGACGTCGGCGGGCAGCGCGGCGGGCCTGGATCTGTGCCTGCACCTGCTGCGTCGCGATTACGGGCCGGCCAGGGCCAACCAGGTGGCGCGTAGGCTGGTGATCCCGCCGCATCGCGAGGGCGGTCAGGCGCAGTTCGTGGAGTCGCCGGTCGACCAGGAAGAGGGCGGTTCGCTGGCCCCGGTGCTCGATGCGCTGCGCGCGCGTATCGACCAGCCCTTGCGGATCGCCGATCTGGCCGCGAGCGCCGCCATGAGCGAGCGCACGTTCCTGCGCCGCTTCCAGGCGGCCACGGGCATGACGCCGGCCGATTGGATCGTGCGGGCCAGGCTGGATATCGCGCGCGAGCTGCTGGAACGCACGGGGCTGTCCATCGAGCAGATCGCCACGCGGACGGGGCTGGGCACGGCCATGACCATGCGGCATCATTTCCGCCGCAAGATGGGAGTGAGCCCCACCGAATACCGCCGCCAGTTCGGGCAGAGGGAGGGCGTGGCGGTCGCGTAGCGCGGTGGCAAGGGTTCAGGCGCGCATCCGCGCCTGACGCCGTCGGGGCAGGCCGCCGGTCAGCTGCGTGAGCCGGCGTCGCATGGGCGTGGAATAGTAGCGCGCGACCAGGCTGCCCAGCAGCGCCGACAGCAGCACGGCCAGCGCCGCACTGGCGCTGAGCGCGGCCGAGCACCAGCCGTCGGCCGCGATGGCGTTGCGGCACGACACCGAGGCCAGCAGCATCACCGGGAACATGTGCGTCAGATAGATCTCGTAGCTGTTCACACCCATCCAGCGCAGGAACGCCAGGCATAGCCCGGGCGGCTCCAGGCTCGGCCTGCGGCGGCTCCAGGCGATCAGCAGCAAAGCCGCGCCGATTTCCAGCGCCGTCACGTTCAGGCCGGCGCCGGTCAGTCCCAGCGCGTAGGTCGCCTTGCGCAGGAAGAACACCAGCGCGAACAGGACGCCGCCGCACAGCATGAACAGGCGGGTCGGCACATGGCGCGCGCGGGCGCTGTACAGCGCGGCCAGGCAGCCGATGGCGATGCCGTCCAGGCAGGAAAGATAGGAGTGGTCCGCCCAGATCTCGTTGTCGGTGAAGGCGACGCGGGCGAACGGCCCCAGCGCCACGAACAGCAGCAGCGTCAGCTTCAGCAGCCGTTCTCCCGTCGCCAGCGCCAGCATGCAAAGCAGCGGAAACGCCAGGTAGAACGCCTCTTCCACCGACAGCGACCACAGCACGTTCCAGGCGGCGGGCAGATAGCCTGAGCGGGCCTCCAGCCAGTTCAGGTGCATGCCCAGCGCGGCCAGCGCAGCGCGCGCGAGGCTGGTGGTCTCGATGACGAAACCGGGCGCGTCCAGCCCGTGCAGCGCCGCCAGCACGATCAGCAGCAGCAGCAGGCAGGGATAGATGCGCGCCGCGCGCCGCAGCAGGAAGGCGCGCCAGGGCACGGCATCCAGGGATCCCCAGCGTTCCAGCGCCGAGCGCGTGACGAGGAATCCGGAGATCACGAAGAAGATGATCACGCCGTAGTAACCGCTGCGGAACACGATGTTGAACAGCGTCTGGGGCAGCATGCTGGCGAGCAGGCTCTGCTCCTGCGGCATGTGGATCTGGATGTGCAGCAGCACGACGCACAGCACGGCGCAGCCCCGCAAGGCGTCGATCGCCGGCGTGCGCTGCGCGTCCATGCTGATGTGCGCCAAGGCTGCCGACGGACGGTTGGCTGGCATGGGTAGTCGGGTGGGGGGTGTGCAGCCCCCATGCTAGCCAGGCATTCGTGATGGGATTGGCGGACTCTGTATGGATTTTGTAATCGCGATGGCCTTGCGTCTTGAAATTAGGATTTTTCCAAATTAATATTTTTCCGAAATGAACGACACTTTCAAGGCACTCTCCAACCCCATCCGCCGGGAAATCATCGCCGCTTTGCGCGCCGGGCCGATGGCGTCCGGCGATATCGCCCGGCTGTTCGACATGAGCTGGCCCACCATCACCGGGCATCTGGCCGTCTTGAAGGATGCCGGGCTGATCGAGGCCGAGCGCGCCGGCACCTCGGTCCGTTATCGGCTGGTCTCCGGCGCGTTCGAGGATGCGCTGGCGTTCCTGCTGGATCTGGCGGGAGCGGGGCGCCCGGGTGCGCGGGCGTCCAAGACCAGGAAACCGGGAACATCATGAAAAGCGTGGAATCATCGGACGGCCTGCTGGGCAAGGGCGTTTATGCGCTGGTCGCGGCGCAGGTCGGCCTGGCCGGGTACATCGCCCTGTTCGGACCGCAGGGGCCGTTGCCCATGCACTTCGACATGCACGGCAATGTCGACCGCTGGGGCGGCAGGCTGGAGGCCGCGGGCGTCCTGCTGGGCTTCGCCGTCCTGACGCTGGGCCTGGAGCGCATGATGAAGCGCCTGCTGGCGCGCGCTGACGTGGCGGCCGGCACCCGCAAGTCACTGGTGGCGGCCCGCGTCTGCACGGCGCTGGGCTTTGCGTTCGTGACCGCGCTACTGGCGGCGCTGGGGCTGGGCCGGGTGCAGCCGGGCGCGGACCCGCTCTGGATCGCCCGTTGGGGGCTGGTGCTGGCATGGGTGGGAGTCCTGGTCGTGGGCGCATTGCTCGGCAAGGCCGGGCCCAATCCGTGGGTGGGCCTGCGCGTCTACTGGACTCGGCGCAGCCGCCTGGCCTGGGAGCGGGCCAACCGCATGCTCGGCCACATCTATTTCCTGGGCAGCCTGACCGGACTGGCGCTCTTGCCCATCGTGGATGAAGCGCACGGCTACGCACTGTTGCTGGCCGTGGTCCTCGGCGGCGCGCTGGTGGCCACGATAGAAAGCTGGCGGGTCTGGCGCGCGGATCCCGAGCGACAGGCTTGAGGCCGGCCGGGGCAGAGGCACCGGCATGCGGCGCAATGGCGTCCCCGAAATGGAAGAGCGCCCCAGCTCTGGATGAGTCTGAGGCGCTCCTGCCCGGCTTCGCACGCGATGGGTGTCAGACAGCCCGGCGAGTCCAATCTACTGCCGGGGGTGGTGGCCAGCAATAGGGAAAACCCCAGAAAATCAGGGTGTTACACGTCCCCATATGGCGGGGCGCGGGCCGTGGCCGGCTGGCGGCGGCAGCCCGGATTGCTGCTGTCAAGGCGAGCGGGCCGGTTTTGTCCGTCTCGGCATGCGCGAATGGTCGGGCGTTCGCGCGCCGCCGACACTGTGGATCCCTACACAGTGTCGGAGAACGGAAATGCGGCGCAATTTGAAGCGGCAGGCGGGCCAGGGCATGACCGAATACATCATCGTCGTGGCCCTGGTGGCGGTGGCGGCCATCGCGGTCTATCAGTACTTCGGCCAGGTGGTGCGCGCGCAGGTCGCGGCCATGGCCCATGAGCTGTCCGGCGAAGACGGCAGCGCGTCGCTGCGCGCGGGGCGGCAGGCCGCGCAGAAGGCAGCGGGCGAAACCCGGGCCGTGTCACTCAAGGCCTATGGCGGCAACGTGGCGGGCGGCAAGTGATGGCGCGCCACGGCCATGCGTCGGCGCAGCGCGGGCAGGCCTTGGTCGCGGGCCTCGTCCTGCTGGCCGGCGCCGTCGCGGCGCTGGTCGCCATGCACAGGCTGGGCAGGATCATCGAGCAGCGCGTCCGGCTGACCCACGCCGTGGACGCGGCCGCGTACAGCGGCGCGCTGCTGCAGGCGCGCCACCTCAATGCCATCGCCTATGCCAATCGCAGTCAGATCGCGCATCAGGTTGCGATGGCGCACCTGGTCACGCTGGCCGCGTCGGCGCGCTACCTCGATAGCGCGCAGGCGCAGGCCCGACGCCGCAACCCGCCTCCCAGTCTGCTGGGTAATCTGTTCGGCGCCCGCGCCGGGCAGGCTTATCGCGACATGCAAGGCCTGCCCGGCGCCGAGGCAGGCCTGGCGGATGCGCTGGCGCGGCACGACGCCGTCGTGCATGGCGTGCTGGCGGATGTGGCGGCGGCCGAGGCCCGCGACCTGATCGCCGAGCGCGACCGCATCATGTCGCGGGTGTTGCATGCCAGTTTTTCTGGCGAGCAAGCGGATGGGACGCACACGGTCGAAGCCGTCGACACGCCGCTGGCCGGTCTGAGCCTGCGCGTGCTTGATGACAGCGCGGCGGGATTCATCGAACGCATCGCGCCCGGCTCCGGCTCCGGCCTGGCCGACGCCGCGCGGGCGGCGGCGCGGCGCTACGGTTTCCTTGCGTCTCGCGATGCCACCCGCAGTGGCGCGACGGCGGTGCTGTCGTCGTGCCCATCGCTGCGCAACGAGCTGCGGCGCGGCGGCGCAACGTGGCTGGGGCCGGACGGCCGTTGGGCGGCAGTCGACACGCAGTCCTTCCACGCCCTGCGCAGCAATCGATGGATCGGCTGCTATTTTCGCGAGTACGCAATGGGTTGGGGCATCGCGCTCGATGGCGCCAGCCCGCCGCCCGCGAGTCTGCGCTACGCGGACGCGCCACCGGCGGACTTCTCGCAACAGGACTTCTGGCGCTGGGTGCAGGCCTTTGCGGGCTGGGACCTTGTGGCCGGGACGGGCAATCCGTTGGCGAATTCCTACGGCATGGCCCAGGGGCGGCAAGCGGCCGGCTCGGGGCTGCCCGCGTACCACGATATCGCGCGGTCCAGGCGGGGGCTTCCCTTGAGTTTCACTGTGCAGGCGCGCCTGGCGCCGAATGGCGTGCCGGAAACGGCGCGGCCGGGCAATCCGCATGCCCGGACCATCATGGCGTCCAGCACGGCGCAGACCTATTTCGTCCGGCCGTCGCCGAGCCCGGATGGGCGAGACGAGCTTGCCACCTTGTTCCGCCCGTATTGGCAGGCCCGGCTGGCTGCTGCCGGGCCTGCGGAGGAAGGCCAGGAGGGCAGGCCATGAGGGACGTGTGCCTTCCGCTTGCCGCGCAACGCGGGCAGGCCTTGATCGAGTCCGTGCTGTTGCTGTCCTTGCTGACGTTGTTGCTGCACGCCGCGCTGGGCCTGGGGCGGGCGCAGCTTGCGGCCATGCAGCTGGGCAATTCCAGCCGCAAGGCCGCCATGACCGCCGCGCGCGGGCAGGCCATGTCCTTGCACGACGTGCGCAATGGCGTGGCCCTGCGCGGCGTCGCGCAGGTGGCTCGCGGCGGATCCGCGTCCGCCGCGAGCCAGTCCATGCGCAACGATTGGTTGGGCGAGGCCCGGCTGGTGCAGGTGCGCGCCGATACGACGGTCGCTATGCCACCGCCGTTTTCCGGTTTGCGCATCAGCCGCCAGGTCCAGGTGCTGAGCGGGGCGGGACATGCACGGGATGATGCGGACGCGCAGCGTCGTGTCGGCGCCGCGAGCCTGTCGTGGCGGCGGGTATCGCAGGTTTCGCAGGAACGCGCGCGCGCCATGGGTCAACTGCTGGAGACGGCCGAGTCCCCTTGGGGCCGGCCCGCGCTGTCCATGGACTGGCTCGCGGCATGGCATGACGTGGCAACGGCCGACAGCCTGTTCGCGGATGGGGGGCGGCCGTGAGGTTACTCCTGTCCCCGTTCTTTGCCACATCCTGCGCACGGGGCGGCGCACGCGCGGCGTCACGCTTCGGCTCCGTGGCTGAAATATGCCGCCGCGCGCTGGCCGCGACGTTGGCCTTGACGGCTGGCGCGTTGCCCCGCGCGGGCGCCCAGACCGTGCAAGCCTTGTGGCCGGATGCGGCGACTCGCGGGCTCGTCACCGATGGCATGGCATTGGCGGTTACGCGGCCCGCAACGCCTGCCGACCTGCAGCTGGCCGCCGGTGCCCGGCGGCAGTGGTTGGCCGACCGTCTCTGGCTGTATGGCCAGCCGGCGGGCGTGCTCGTGTTCGACACGCCGCAGGACGTGCCGGAACTCATACGTTCGCTGTCCGGGCAGCAGCCCGCCCTTGTTGATCTACATGTGTTGCCTGGACAGGTTTTGCTGTCGGGAAAGGTGGGCGACGCGCAATGGGTGGCGCAGATGGAAGCCGTGGGAGCGCGGCGTACCGTCGGCAGCATTTCTCAGGTCCGGCTTGGCGCGCCGGCCGCTTTTGTGCCGCCCGCCTTTGTGCCGCCCGCGTGGCTGCCTGCGGACGCGAGCCTGAAGCTGGATTTTGAAATCCATGAAGACGGCCGCCGCGTGCGGGAACAGATCTGGCGCAGCGCCTTGTCCCCGCGTCGGGCGCAGGCCTTGGCGCAGCGTCGCCTGCGCGACGCGGGTTGGCGCGCCGCGCGAGTTCCGGCAGGCGCGGCGCAGCGCTGGGAACGGGACGACGCGGCATTGCAATGGACCGCGACCCCGGTGGAACAGGGCAGCGGCATATGGATCAGGAGCTGGACACGATGAAAACCCTGTTGATGCGGGCGTGGCGCCGTTTTGGCGCCTACGGGCTGGCGCTGGCAGCGGCCCTGGCCACGGCCTGGGCGGTGCGCGAACATGTCGGACAAGGCGAGCCCGAGCCGGTGGCGGCCAACGCGCCCGTTGTCGAACGACTGGTCGCGGCCGAGGACCTGGCGGCGGGCACGCGGCTGGACGAATCGCACCTGCAGCGACGGCAGGTTCCCGCGGCCTGGGCGCCCCGTGCCAGCCTGGATCCGCTGGCGGCGCAAGCATTGCTGGGCGCGGTGCTGTCAGCGGATATCGATGCGGGCGAGATCATCCTGCCGGCACATCTGCTGGGCCAACCCGCCGGGCAGGCGTCGACGGCGCCTGCGGCGCAGCTTGCATTGCCAGCAGGAATGCGCGCCTTGAATGTGACCGTCGCCGATCTCGGGCCGTTGGCTGGCCGGCTGCGCGTGGGCGACAGCGTCGACGTCTACGCATCCTTTGTCCACGACGGCAAGCGCAACGCCGCTCCGGTGCTGTTGGCGGCCCGGGTCCTGTCCGTCGGCGCGCCGGCCGACGATGGCGCGCCGGACACGGCGAACGCCATGCTGGCGGTCCGCCCCGAGGATGCCCTGCGCTTCGTCGCTGCCCGACAGGGAGGCATCCTGACGGCCATGCTGCGTCACCGGGACGACGCGGTGGCCGTGGGCGACGAGGATCAGGCCGATCCGGCCGCCTTGCAGGGCATGCCCGCCGAATCCCCTCCGGCGGGCGGCGTTGTCATCCTCTACGGAGACCGGCTGGACGGCCGGGCGCCGCGCGGTGCGGGCGACGGATACGGCGTCGGGGCAGACGGGGGTGCGACATGGCGCTGAACCGTTATCGGCTGGCCGCCATGCTGGGTCTGTGTGGCTGCCTGGCGGGCGTTCAGGCGCAGACCATCCTGGTGGAACTGGAGGTGGGGGAAAGCCGGGTGCTGTCCCATCCGGGCGTGCGGCGCGTGGCGGTCGGCAACGGACAGGTATTGCGCGCGGCCGACGCCGACGGGCAGGAAATCGTCATTTTCGGCCGCGCCGAGGGCGAGTCCTCGGTGCTTGTCTGGACGGACGCTGGACGGCCCAGCGCCTATGCGTTCAGAGTCGTGCCGGCAGGCGTGGCGCGCCAACGTGCCGAGGTCGAGGCGCTGCTCGCGCGCATTCCGTCGGCCCGGAGCATGCACGTCGGCGGCAGCATCGTCATCGAAGGCGACGATCTGTCCGACCAGGACCGCGCCCGCATCGCCGCGCTGGCCGAGCGCTATCCGTCAGTGCTGGACCTCACGGGACAGGTCGGCTGGGACCGCATGGTGCTGCTGGACGTGCAGGTCGTGGAGATCCCGACCTCGCGCCTGCGTGAGTTCGGCCTGAAGTGGGATGGCCTGACGCAAGGCGGGGTGAATGTCGGGCTGGCCTGGGACGGTGGCTCCACGAGTCGTCTGGAGCGGCCCGGCGAATCGCCGGTCGCCACGAACGGCCCTGTTTCCAACGCGGCCGGCTATTTTGGCGTCAATGCGCTGCTGTCGGCGCGCCTGGCCTTGCTGGCGCAGCGCGGCGAGGCGGTCATGCTGGCCCAGCCCCAACTGCTGGCGCGCAGCGGCGCCAGCGCGACCTTTCTGGCTGGCGGCGAATTGCCCTATGTGTCCACGGATGCCAATGGCAGAAACGCCACGGTGTTCAAACCCTATGGCGTATCGCTCAAGATCACGCCGCGCATTGACCGCAACGACGTGATCCGTTCACTGATCGAAGTCGAGGCGAGTTCGGTGGACACCAGCCTGAACCTGCCGGGCGGACCCGCGCTGCGCATGCGCCGCGCGTCCACCGAGTTCAATGTCCGATCCGGCAGCACATTGGTCATCGGTGGCTTTCTGTCGCGCGAGCAGGGCCGGGACGTGAGCGGTTTGCCAGGGTTGCTGGACGTGCCTGTGCTGGGGGCTTTGTTTGCGTCGCGTCGCTATCAGTTGCGCGAAACCGAGCTGGCGATCTTCGTGACGCCGCGCATCGTGTCCGCGCAGGATCCCGGCCTGGCCGAGCGGGCGCGACGCGGCCGGGACCTGCTCGACGCGGCGTTTCCCGACCCCCCGCGTCTGGGCACCTCGTCCCTGGCCGCCGACCCTGACCCGGCGGCGGGGTGGGACCCCTACCGCGGCCCCGGGTCCCAATGGTCGGACGCCGCTGCCGTGCGTGCGCCGCACAACCAGGAGTGATGCCGTGCTGGATATTGAACTGAACTTTCCCCATGCCGCGCCGCGCCGGATGAGCCTGCCGTCGCCGGTGCTGGTGGGACGCGCGGCGCCTTGCGGGCTGCGCATTGCCCATTGGCGCGTGGCGCGCAGGCACGCGTGGCTGCGCGCCGTCGAGACGGGCGTGCTGCTGGAAGACCTGGATTCGCTGTCGGGAACCCTGCTCAACGGCGCCAGAGTGGAGCGTCTGGCGGCCGTGCTGCCGGAGGACGATATCTTCATCGGGCCATGCCGCCTGCGGGTGTCGCGTGGCGCGGTCCCTGACGTGCAAGTGCCTGTGGCCACGCCGGCAGGGCCGCATTCCGGCGCGGCGCCGCTGCCGCGCGAAACCGACATCCTGCTCGAGTCGGCGTTCGCATCCAGGCTGGCGCATCGCCGGCGCCTGCATGCCGCGCTGCTGGAAGCGCTGGACCTGCGGCGGCGCGACCTGGCCGGCGTCAGCGATAGCGCCTTGCGCGCCGAGGCGGGGCGGTTGCTGACGCAGATCGTCGCCGACGATCAGGACATGCCGGCGGGCGTCGACCCTGCCGCGCTATGCCAGGAAGTGCTGGACGAGGCCGTGGGCCTGGGGCCGCTGGAACCCTTGCTGGCCGCCGCCGATGTGACCGAGATCATGGTGAACCGCCACGACGAGATCTATGTCGAGCGGCAAGGTCGCCTGTACCGCCATCCGGCCGCGTTTTCCAGCGAGCAGTCCGTGCGCTGGGCGATCGATCGCGTCGTCACGCCGCTGGGCCGCCGCATCGACGAAGCGGCGCCGATGGTCGACGCCCGGTTGCCGGACGGGTCGCGCATGCACGCCATCATCCCGCCCGCCGCGATCCGGGGCGCGAGCCTGACGATCCGCAAGTTTCCCGGGCGCAGCCTGACGCTCGATGCGCTGACGCGTGGCGGTTCGTTGAGCACGGCCATGGCGGCCTTCCTGGCGTTCGGCGTGCGAGCCCGGCGCAACCTGATCGTTTCGGGCGGCACGGGGTCCGGCAAGACCACGCTGTTGAACGTGCTGTCCAACGAGATTCCCGACGCCGAGCGCGTGATCACCATCGAGGATGCCGCAGAGCTGCGCCTGGAACACGCGCACCGGGTGGCGCTGGAGGCGCGTCCGCCCAACGCGGAAGGCAAGGGCAGGATCGACATTCGCGAACTGGTGCGCAATGCGCTGCGCATGCGGCCGGACCGGATCGTCGTCGGCGAATGCCGCGGCGGCGAGGCGTTCGACATGCTCACGGCGATGAATACCGGTCACGAAGGTTCGCTGACCACGTTGCACGCGAACTCGCCGCGCGATGCGCTGGCCCGCCTGGAAGCCATGGTGCTGATGGCCGGGCTGGATCTGCCTCTGGCCGCCGTGCGCGAGCATATCGCCGCCAGCGTCGACCTGATCCTGCAATCGGCGCGCCTGGCCGATGGCCGGCGCCTGGTGACGTCCATCGTCGAACTGACCGGCATCGAAAGCGGCCGCATCCAGCTGCAGGAGCTGTTCCGTTTCGATCGCCGGCAGGGATTCGTGGCTTGCGGCGTGTTCCCCGCTTTCGCACGGGTTGGAAACGAGATCGGAGGCCTGTGCGACCCTGCCTGGTTTCAGGCGCCGCCATCCGAGGCGGTCGACGGCGCGAGTCGTCCGGGCCGAGGCATGGCGGAGCGGCCATGACCGGAATCGCGGCTGGACTGGCCATGTTCTGCGTCGCGTTGCTGGCAGGGCGGATGCTGGCAGCGCGCCGGCGTCGAGCGGCACGGGCTGTCCCATGGCCCTTGAGCGCCTTGCACCGGGCTCGGATCTGCCGGCGCGCCAGCATGTTCGAACGGCAGCTGTCCGTGGCCTTGCCGATGCTGAGTTCCTCGCTGCGCGCCGGCGCCGCACTCAACACGGCGCTGCGCCATCTGGCCGAGAACGGCGAGGCGCCGTTGTCGCAGGAGCTTGGCCTGCTGCTGCGCGAGCAGCGGCTGGGCATCCCCTGGGATGAGGCGCTGGCCCGGCTGGAACAGCGGGTGCCGTCCGAGGCAACCGCCCTGACCGCCGCGGCCTTGCGTATCGCCACGCGATCCGGCGGCAATCTGGCCGAGGCGCTGGACCGCATCGCGGACACCTTGCGCGCCCGTTCGCAGTTGCAGGCCCGGCTGCGGGCGCTGACGTCCCAGGGGCGCATGCAGGCCTGGATCGTCGGCGCCTTGCCGGTGCTGCTGCTGGCGGTGCTTTACCTGCTGGAACCGGCGATCATGAGCCTGCTGTGGCGCACACCGGCCGGCTGGGGCGTGCTGGCGCTGCTGGCCGCGCTGGAGACCGCTGGCGTGGTGCTGATCCGGCGCATCGCAAGGATCGATGCATGAGGCGCCGCTCCGTGCTCCGAGGCAGACATGCCGCCTGATGTCGCAACGGCCGTCGCAGCGGGTTGCGCGGGCTGGCTGACATGGCTGGCATTGCGATGGCTGGGGGTGGGGCGGACGCGCAGGCGGGCAGCCCGCCTTGCGCGCGACATCGAGCGCGGCCTGCCCTTCGTGTTCGACATGATGGTCCTGTGCGTGGAAGCCGGAATGAGCGTGCAGGGGGCGCTGCAACTGGCCGCGCGCAGCGGTCCGCCGGGCCTGCTGCGTGACGCGCTGGACCGCGCGCTGGTCGAGATGCGCGCCGGCGTGCCGCAAGCGGTCGCGATCCGGCTGCTGGCCCGGCGCAGCGGCAGCACCCTGGCGGCCCACTGGGCCGTGGCGATGGCGCAGGCAGAGGCCCTGGGCGCAAGTCTGGGGCCGGTGCTGCGCACGCTGGCCGCTCATGGCCGCGACGACAGGCGGATCCGGGCGGAGCAGATGGCCTTGCAGGCGCCGGTGAAAATGCTGTTGCCGCTGATCGGCTGCATTTTTCCCTGCACCTTCATCGTGCTGGCCTTTCCTGTCGTGGTGCAGCTGTCGTGGAGCCTGCCTTGACACGCCGGGCGCCGCCGATGGCGCGGCTCCGGCTGCTGCGGGTGGATGGTTGGTGGGGGCGGATGCGGGGGCTGGCGTGGCGCAAGCCGCCGGGCCCGAGAGTGGGCATCCTGCTCACGCCGTGTTTCGCGGTGCATACCTTCGGCATGCGCCATCCCATAGACGTGGCCTTCGTATCGCGCTCGGGACGCGTGCTTGAACTGCGCCGGGCGCTGGCGCCGCGGCGCGTGGCGCTATGCCTGGGCGCCGTTGCCGTTGTCGAGCTGCGCGGCGGCGTCGTTGATGCCGAACACGGAGGTATAGGCCGGATAGAAGCTGCAGTACAGCACGCCGCCCGCCGCGATATTGAACGGCACCTGCAGCGTGCCCGCGAACTGCGGCGACAGGCCGATGGTCACGAGCATGCCGGCGCACAGGTCGATGAACAGGAACACCATGACCCAGGCGGCGCCGTACACCAGGAAGGCCCATTTGTTGCGCCAGCAGGCGACGCCGGAGAAGAACAGCGCCTGCGTCAGGCGCAGACCGTGCCAGGCCACCAGCACTGGCGCATGCCAGAACAGCGCGGCGACGATCACGTACAGCACGCCAAAGACGGTCAGGGGGACCATCAGGGCGGACAACAGCGGCGTGATGTCCTTTTCCATCGAGGCCACGCGCACGGCCTCGGACAGCGAGCCGGAGAACGGCAGGAAGGCCAGCAGGCCGATCACCATGCAGAGCGCCGCATAGAGCAGGCCCATGAGGAACAGCTTGCGAAAGACGCCGGGTTTCTGCAGCGGCTTGGGCCACATGGACGGCAGCATGACGCGGTCGGCCTCGACGTGCTTGCACGCGGACAGCGTCATCAGCGTGACGATGGGCATGAGCGCCACGAACAGGATCGGCCCTACCGGCGGGATCGCCGTCGCGAAAATGACCAGGAGGCTGATAGCCATGGCCCAGAGGAACATGGCCAGGGGCTGCTTGCGGAACAGGCGGAAACCGTCCCGGACCCATTGCCAGCCGGAAGACGCGGGGAGGTATGCTGCTTGCATGGTGTGGTCTGTTGGATGATCTCTCGAAAGTGAACGCGCTGTGCCCCCCATTATGGGGGGCACGATTGTTACGGCAACTCCGGCAGGCCCGGGAGGTGGCGCGCTTGCAACACTCTTTCGAAATGGCGGGGGTCGTGCGGCTTCAGCGTCTGGGCCGGCCTGGGCAGGAAATAGTCGTACAGGCGCGACAGCCAGAAGCGCAGCGCGGCGCCGCGCAGCATCAGCGGCCAGGCCTGCCGTTCGGCGTCGGTGAAGGGCCGCACCTCGGCATAGGCTCGCAGCCAGGATTGCACCAGCTCGGGAATGAACGCGCCGGTGTCCCGCTCGATGCACCAGTCGTTGACGCTGACCGCCACGTCGAACAGCCAGGTATCGCAGCCCGCGAAATAGAAGTCGATGAAACCGCCCATCAAGGGGTCGTCGAAGGTGCCGGCGAACAGCACGTTATCGCGGAACAGGTCGCAGTGCGCAGGACCCGAGGGCAGGCTTTGCCAGGACGCGGTGGCGCTGGCGGCCTGCTGTTCGGCCAATTCCGTCGACAGCAGGCGGGCCTGGCCTTCGTCCAGGAAGGGCATGACCTTGGGGGCGGTTTCCAGCCACCAGGACAGCCCGCGCAGATTGGGCTGGCGTATCGGGAAGTCCTGGGCGGCCAGATGGGTGCGGGCCAGCGTGGCGCCGGCCAGTGCGCAATGCGCTGCGCCGGGCGCGGGTTCGTAGCCGCCCGGTAGGCGCGTGACGATGGCGCAGGGCTTGCCGTGCAGGGTCGTCAGGCGCGTGCCGTCGCGCAGGGTCTGCGGCTGCGGCACCGGGATGCCGCGTTCGGCCAGCTGGTGCATCAGCTCGATATAGAACGGCAGCTGCGCGTGCGTCAGCACCTCGAACAGCGTCAATACATATTCGCCGCGCGAGGTGTAGAGGAAGTAGTTGGTGTTTTCTATACCTGCCGTGATCCCCCGCAGCGAAATGAATTCGCCCAGGTCGAAATGCGCCAGCAGGGCGCGCGCGTCGTCGTCGGATACGGGGGTGAATACGGCCATTGAGCTTGAGGAAACCAGGGGTTGACGGGCGGGCGGCTTGGGCGCGGGCGCGCCTGTCCGGGCGACCGCGGCGCAATTTTAGACCACATGGCGGGCGCGCTGCGCAAGACCGCTGGCAGCGCGGCGGGCAGAATCTCCGCGGGGGCCGTAAAATACCGCATCCCCTTGTTTTGACGAGCTATTCTTGGACTCCCCCGACTGGCGCCTGTGCGTCGCCCCCATGATCGACGTGACCGATCGCCATTGCCGCTATTTCCACCGGCTGCTGGCGCCGCGGGCGCGGCTGTACACGGAAATGATCACCACCGGCGCGCTGCTGCATGGCAACGTCGCGCGGCACCTGGATTTCGACGAGGCCGAGCATCCCGTGGCCTTGCAGCTGGGCGGCAGCGAGCCGGACGCGCTGGCGCAATGCGCCAGGCTGGGCCGTCAATGGGGCTACGACGAAATCAACCTGAACTGCGGCTGCCCCTCGGAGCGCGTGCAGCGCGGCGCGTTCGGCGCCTGCCTGATGGCCGAACCCGACCTGGTCGCCGACTGCATCAAGGCCATGCAGGACGCCGTGGACATCCCCGTGACCGTCAAGCATCGCCTGGGGCTGGACTACGACGACTCGTATGCATTCGTTCGCGACTTCGTCGGCAAGATCCACGACACCGGCTGCCGCGTCTTCATCGCCCATGCGCGCAACGCGGTGCTCAAGGGCCTGTCGCCCAAGGACAACCGGGAAATCCCGCCGCTGCGCTACGACGTGGTCGCGCGGCTGAAGCGCGATTTTCCGGATTCCGTATTCGTGCTCAACGGCGGCCTGGCCGATGCGGCCCAGTCGGTGGGCGCGGCGGCCGAGTTCGACGGCGTGATGCTGGGCCGCGCGGCCTGGCATACGCCGCGCGTGCTGTCCGAGGTGTCCTTGCAGCTCTGGCCCTCGGTCCGCCTGCCCAGCGACGCCCAGGTGGTGGACGCCATGACGGCCTACGCCGCCAGGCAGGTGGCCCAGGGCGTGCCGCTGCGCGTGATGACGCGCCCCATGCTCGGCCTGGTCAACGGCCAGACCGGCGCGCGCCGCTGGCGCCGCATGCTGTCCGACCCGACGCTGTTGGCTGCCAATAATCCCGGCCTGATCTACGACGCCTGGCGCACCCAGACCCAGGCCCCGAGCCGCCACGACGCCACGCTAGAAGCCGCCCAGGCCGGCATCTGAACGACGCACCAGCGACAAACAAACAAAAACGCCCCGGGTACAAGCCCCCCGGGGCGTTTGAATTCACGGCACACGCCAACCTCTCAAGAAGAAAGCCGCCCCGCAACCTACCAAGCCTCCCCCAAGCCGGGCCGCACGGAGCCGGCTTCGCCGGTCCGTAGCGGCGCCCCTTGAGGGGGAAGCGCGAAGCGCTTAGGGGGTGGACTTATCCTTCCGGTCCGTAGCGGCGCCCCCTTGAGGGGGAAGCGCGCAGCGCTTCGGGGGTGGGTCTTATCTTTCAGCGCCTTCCAGCGGCCAGTCGCGGATATACGCCTTGAGCATGTTGTTCTCGAACTTCTGCGCCGCGACGATGGCCTGCGCCATGTCATAGAAAGAGATCACGCCCATCAGCGTCGGGCCGTCCATGACGGGGATGTAGCGCGCGTGTTTTTCCAGCATCAGGCGCTGGACCTCGTCGGCGCTGGTGTTGGGCGACACGCTCACCGGGGCGTCGTCCATGATGGCGCGGATGGTGGTGTCGCCCAGCATGCCGCCATGCTCGTGCATGTGGCGGATGATCTCGCGGAACGTGAGCATGCCCGTCAGGGTGCCCAGTTCCATGATGACGAGCGAGCCGATATCCTGCTCGCTCATGGTTTGCACGGCTTGCGACACCGGCATGTCCGGCGACGCCGTATAGAGCGTGTCGCCCTTGACGCGCAGAATCTCGCTGACCTTCAACATCGGTTCCTCCCGGGCGGGTTGCGCCCTGATTTCATTTAAGTGTTCTTGCGCGCTTCCGTCTCGAGGACTGGAACCACTTCATTTCCGGTATTTTGCGCTTCTTGGCACAGATCTTCCAGCGTGGGCGCCGGCTGGCCGCCCAGGACGGACGCCGCCACCCGCAGGATTTCGGCGTCGTTGCGCACGCGCGGGCGGGTCTGGTCCAGCAGGAAGCGCTCCACCACGGGCGCCATCGAGGTCTGGCGGGCGTCGCAGGCCAGCATCCAGTTGCCTTCCGTGCTGCGCGCGATCAGGCCCATGTCGTTCAGGGTTTCGAGCACGGCGTTCAGCTCGTCCTGGTGCAGCCGCAACTGCCTGGCCAGGGCGCTGGCCGCCAGGCCAGGCGGGTTGGCGGCCTGGGCGCGGCGCAGCGCGCGCAACGCGTCCAGCGCATCGACGTATGCCGCGCCCGGGTAGCGGTTGATCTCCCAGCGTCCCAACCGGATCAGCGGCGCGCTGGCGGCCAGGGTGGCGCCCAGCAGCACGGCGAGCCAGGACAGATAGATCCACAGCAGGAAGATCGGCAGGGTGGCGAAGGCGCCGTAGATGATGGTGTAGGTGGGGAAGCGGGTCAGGTAGTAGGCGAAGGCCGACTTCATGATTTCCAGCACGATGGCGGTCACGAAGCCGCCAACCAGCGCGTCGCGCCACAGCACGTCGCGATTGGGCACCACCACGAACAGGCCGGCAAAGCCCAGCCCCGTCAGCATCAGCGGGATCAGGGAAACCGCCATGCTGAGGATCTCGGGCACGTCGCGCACCAGCCCCATCGATTCGCGCGCCACGAAGGACGTGGCCCAGAGGCTGGCCCCGGCCACCACCGGTCCCAGCGTGATGACCGCCCAGTACACCAGCGCCCGCTGTGGCAGCGGCCGCTGGCGGGTGACGTGCCAGATGTCGTTGAACGCCTTGTCGATCGTCATGATCAGCAACAGCGAGGTGACCAGCAGGAAGGCGCCGCCGATGGCCGTCAGCCGGGAGGCCTGGCGCGCGAACTGGTTCAGGTACTCCATGATGTTGTCCGAGACGGACGGCGGCATCAGGCTGTTGGCCAGGAAGTCCTCCAGCGCCACGCGGAATTCCTGGAACACGGGAAAGGCGGTGAACAGCGACAGCACCACGGCCAGCATGGGCACGATGGCCAGCACCGTGGTGAAGGTGAGGCTGGACGCGACCTGCAGCAGCTTCTCTTCGTCGGCGCGCTGGGACGTGAAGCGCCAGGCGCGGCGGACCCTCGTCACCCAGGACGCGCGCGGGGACGAAGGCGCAGTGGCCGCCGACGCGGCGGCGGCTGGCTCGGCGGGGCGATTCATCGGGTGATAATAGCAGCATGAACCCTGAACTCAATCCTCGCCTGCGCCTGCTGGCGTCGGCATCGCTGTTCGCCCTGATCGTGCTGTGCGTGGCCTGGGAAAGCGTGGTCGCGCCGCTGCGTCCCGGCGGGTCCTGGATGCTGCTCAAGGCGCTGCCGCTGGCCTTTCCGCTGCGCGGCATCCTGCGCGGCAACCTGTATACCTATCAGTGGGCGTCCATGCTGTCGCTGCTGTATCTGATGGAAGGCGTGGTTCGCGCCATGTCCGATCCCGCGCCCTTGTCCGTGGCCATGGCCTGGGGCGAGATCCTGCTGTCGACCGTCTTCTTCGTCAGCGCCATTTTCTATGTGCGGCCCGCCAAGCGCGCCGCGCGGAGGCAACGCGCATGACTGCCCGCACCTTGAACGCGCTGACCACGGTCAATTCCTTCGCGGCCCTGCCCGACGCCTTCTATACCCGGTTGGCGCCGCAGCCGCTGAACCATCCGCGCCTGTTGCATGCCAATCCCGATGCTGCCGCGCTGATCGGGCTGGACCCGTCGGCTTTCGCGACGCCGGAATTCCTGGCCGTGTTTTCCGGCCAGCAGCCGCTGCCCGGCGGCGACACGCTGGCCGCCGTCTACAGCGGCCACCAGTTCGGCATCTGGGCCGGCCAATTGGGCGACGGGCGCGCGCATCTGCTGGGCGAAGTGCAGGGGCCGGCCGGCAGCTGGGAGCTGCAGCTCAAGGGCGCCGGCATGACGCCGTATTCGCGCATGGGCGACGGCCGCGCGGTGCTGCGCTCGTCGGTGCGCGAATACCTGGCCGGCGAGGCCATGCATGGCCTGGGCATCCCGACGACGCGCGCGCTGTGCCTGGTGGCGTCGGACGATCCGGTGTACCGCGAGACCGTGGAAACCGCCGCCATCGTCACGCGCATGGCGCCCAGCTTCGTGCGCTTTGGCTCGTTCGAGCACTGGTCGGCGCGACGCGATCTGGACCGCCTGGCGACGCTGGCCGATTACGTGATCGACCGCTACTATCCCGAATGCCGCGAGACGCGGGCGGGCGAGCCGGCGGACCCGAACGCGTCCGTCACCAACCTGCTGCGCGAAGTGACGCGGCGCACGGCGCTGCTGATGGCCGACTGGCAGTCCGTGGGCTTTTGCCACGGCGTGATGAACACCGACAACATGTCCATCCTGGGACTGACGCTGGACTACGGTCCGTATGGTTTCATGGACGGGTTCAAGCTGGCGCACATCTGCAATCACTCCGACACGCAGGGCCGCTATTCCTGGAACCGGCAGCCGTCGGTGGGGCTGTGGAACCTGTATCGTCTGGGCGGCAGCCTGCACAGCCTGACGCAGGACGCGGATGCGCTGCGCGCGGTGCTGGACGAATTCGAGGCGGTGTTCACGCGCGCGTTTCATGCCCGCATGGGCGCCAAGCTGGGCCTGGCGTCGTGGCGTCCCGAGGACGAGGCGCTGCTGGACGACCTGCTCAAGCTCATGGATGCGAACCAGGCCGATTTCACGCTGTGCTGGCGCCGCCTGGCCGATGCCGTGCTGGGGCGTCGCAGCGCGTTCGAGGACCTGTTCATCGATCGCCCCGCTGCGTCGGCATGGCTGGATCGCCTGCTGGCGCGTCAGGCCGCCGATGGCAGGCCGGCGCAGGACACGGCCCAGGCCATGAACCGGGTCAATCCGCTGTACGTGCTGCGCAATCATCTGGCGGAGCAGGCGATCCGGGCGGCGCAGCAAGGAGACGCGGGCGAGATCGGGACGCTGCTGCAGCTGTTGCGCGACCCATACACCGAACGCAGTGGTTACGAGGCGTATGCGGCGCTGCCTCCGGATTGGGCGGGCGACATCGAAGTCAGCTGCTCGTCCTGAGCAGTGGTTTAAGGTTGCGAAAGCGGGGGCAGGCGCTGATCTGACGGCTATTTACGCGAAAAACCAGTGTTAGGAAGTGAAATATGGCGGTTTTTTTCACTGCAATCATTCGTTTCCATTGTAAAAGTCGTAAGATTGTCGCCTGCGGGACACTCGGGATGGCTTGCCGCATCCCTGGGGCATTTGTCGACAATATTTGAATAAAGCACTCTGAATATGCCTGGCGCGGATGGTTTGCTGTGTATCGGCTTGCTTGAGGATGATGCGGACTTCCGGGAGGAGTTGGCGTTGGGCCTGGGCGGCTATGGTTTCCGGGTGGCGTTCGCCTGTGACAATGCGGCGGCGTTCTATCGCCGGCTGCAGGAGCAGCCGTGCGACATCGTCATACTCGACGCGCACCTGCCCGGCGAGGACGGTTTCTCGGTCGCGACCCGCTTGCGGGCGCTCAGTCCGGTTGGCATCGTCATGCTGACCGGCCGCAGCGCGCTGGAGGATCGCGTGCGCGGCCTGGAGGGTGGCGCCGACGTGTACATGACCAAGCCGGTCGACCTGCTCGAACTGAGCTCGGTGATCCGCAGCCTGGCGCGCCGCATGCGGCTGGCCAAGGCGCCGCGGCCCGCCGATGCCGAAACGCGCACGCCGGCCGAGTCTTCCTGGTCGTTGCAGGATGGCGGCTGGATCCTGGTCGCGCCCGATGGCGCTTCGCTGCACCTGAGCGCGCAGGAGCGGACGTTCCTGATGGCCTTGATGGACGCCGCTGGCAGCGCCGTCAGCCGGCAGGCGCTGGCTGAATTGTTCCTGCCCGAGAGCCCGGGCGGGTTCGAGTTGCGTCGCATCGACGTGCTGGTCAGTCGCCTGCGCGCCAAGGCGCAGAGCGCCGGCCTGAAGCTGCCCGTGTTGTCTGTGCGCGGACAGGGCTACGTGTTCGCGGCCTGAGCGCTGCGTCCGCCGGCCGCGTCAGGCGGCGGGCGGTGATACCGGCAGGGTGATGACGAAGCGGCTGCCCGCGCCGACCCGGCTGGTCATGGTCAGCGAGCCGCCCTGGCTTTCGCAGATGCGTCGCGCCAGATAGAGCCCGACGCCCAGTCCGGATGTCTCGCGATGCGCCGCGCGCCGGAAGCGCGGCTCGAAAATTCGCTGCTGGTCTTCTTCCCCGATGCCCGGGCCACGGTCGACGACGGCGATCCATGCCTGGCGCACGCCGTCCTTCATGCTCGCGCCGGCCTCGATCCGGATGGGCTCGCTGGCGGGCGAATACTTGACGGCGTTATGGATCAGGTTGCGCAAGACCACGCTGGTCAGCGAACGGTCGCAATAGGCGGGCAGGGCGCCGTCCGCGTCCAGCACCAGGGCATGCGCGGTATCGGGGCGCATGGCGGCCACGACGTCGCGCGCCATCGTCGCCAGGTCGATGGCTTCGCCGCGCGGGGTCAGCGCCTGTTCCTCGCGGCGGTCCTGTGTCAGCAGCTGTTCCAGCAGTTCGGTCATGCGCGTCACCGAGCGGTGGATACGCGCCAGACGGTTGTCCACGGCCTCGCCATTGCCCGCCAGGATCATGTCCAGCGACTGCGCCGCCGCGCTGATGGTGGCCAGCGGCGCGCGCAGTTCGTGCGACAGCAGGGCGTTCATCTGGCGCTGCGTGTCCAGGGCGCCGGCCAGTTCTGCCAGGCGCAACTCGTCCTGGGCCTGATGACCCGCCGCCGCGGGCGGCTGGACGGGCGTCGGCGCGGCGCTGGCGCGCGCATGCCGATCCTCCAGGGCGCAATACCAGAGCGCAAGCGCCACCAGCAGCAGGCGCGCCAGTTCCAGTAAGCTGTCCGGCGCGCCTGCGCCGGCGCCCGGCCAGGCATCGCGCCCGATCAGCCAGACGGACAGCGCATGGCCGGCGGCCAGGACCAGGCAGGCCACGCGGCGCGGACCCGGGCGCGCGCCGGCGGCCAGCAGGGCCGCCGTCAAGGGCAGGCTGGCCGCCGCGCAAGCGCCCGCGATGGCGGCAGATGCCGCGCCGTCATGCGTTTCGTAGATGAAGATCAGGGCCAGCGAGGCCAGCGCGGCCAGTCCGATGCTGCCCCAGCGGCAGGCCGCCGCCAGCCCGCGCAGGCCGCCGGATCCCGCGAGGAATGGCGCTGTCAGCGCGAGCAGCGCGGCATAGGAGCCTGCCTGCAGGGCGCCGGCCGGCAGCAGGTTTGGCAAGGTGCGGAACAGCCCTTCGAGCAGCAGGAACACGACGCCCGCGGCCTGCACGCTGTCGCGGGTCCGCGTCCACGCCGCGGCGCAAACCAGCGCGCACGCCAGTGCGGCGCCGGCGATCAGGCCCGCGTGCACGCCCGCCTGGGCGGCAAGGTCCGCCTGGGCCCAGGCGGCGCCGGGCCACGCCAGCAGAGCGCACAACGCGCCCGTCCAGCGTCGGGTGGATGCCGCCGCGGCGCGGGCGGGCGGCAGGCGAGTGCGGGAGCGGGGCAACAGTCCTTCCGTCAACTAGGAACCCATTGGTGGTCGGGAGCAAGATCATGCGGGCGGGCGAAGTTTACGCCAGCGCCGCGCAGGGCGTGGATGCCGATTTTCTCCAGAATGGATTGCGTGGCTGTGTCCGGCACGTCCTCGGCGTATACGGCCATGCCCAGCGTTTGAGCCGCCGCCGCGACCGTGGCGGCCAGATGCTGGCTGCCCGGGCTGTGCAGCAGCCCGGCGACGAACCCGCCGCCAAGCTTCAGGTAGGAAAACGGGAATTCGTGCAAGTGCTCCAGGGCGCCGAATTGCTGTGACAGGCGGGTCAGTCCTACGCGCGCGCCGGCCTGCGTGGCCAGACGGCACAGCTCGCGCATCTCGGTGTTCTGTTCGAGCAGGCCGGCGGCATCCACTTCGATGATCAGCCGCCGGGTGAGGGCGGGCCGGTCGCCGAGCATCTTTTCCAGCCGGGCCAGGAACCCGGGTTGAGACAGCGAGCCCAGCGCCACGGGCGCCGCGAGCGCCCCATGTTGCGCGTACAGCCAGTCCAGTCCCAGCCGCAGCGCCTGGATATCGCATTCGGCCGACAGGCCGAGCCGCACCGCCGGCGGCATGAAAATGGAGGCTGGCACGGGGTCGGCGCCCGACGCGTCATGCAGCGTCAGGCTGGCCTCGTGATGCAGCAGCCCGCCCGACACGTCCTGCAGGGCCTGCACCGCCAGCGCGAACTTGTGCTGTTCCAGCGCGGTGGTCAGCGCGTCGTGCCAGCTGTATTCGCCGATGCGGGTGCTGTCGGCGGCCTGGCTGGCGGGCGCGACCTGGTCATCGTCGGCGCTTTCGGAGCACATCAGCGCATGGTCCAGCCGGGCCAGCGTGTCGCTCATGCCGTCGCCGGGCGCGAATTCAGCCATGGCCAGCGCCCAGCGGCACCAGCCGTGCTTGCCCATCGGTACGCGTAGCGAGCGCAGCTCGCGGCGCACGCGCTCGGCCAGCACGCCGGCTTGCGGTGCGCTGCTGCGCGGCATCAACAGGGCGAAATCGGAGCCGCCGATCCGGGCCAGCAGCGCCTGGGAGCCGCCTTGCGCGTCGACCAGCCTGCGCAGGCGGTCGGCGGAAGAGCGCAGCCACTGGTCGGTGAACGCACGCGACAGGTGGCGGTTGATCTGCGCCAGGTCGCGCTGGCGGAACATGAGCAGGTGGCCGCCCGCCTCGGCGGTCCGGTCGCTCAGCGCCGCGCGGAAACGGTCCATGAAATACTTGCGGTTCGGCAGCCAGGTGACGGCGTCGCGGTGGATCTCGCTTTGCAGCGACTCGATCCGCGCGTTCTGCTCCTCGACCGTGGCGTCGACCCGGCGGCGGGCGTCGACCAGGGCCTGGTCGACGCTTTCCAGGCCACAGGAGCCGGATGGCGAGGCATCGGCGCCCGGCGCCAGGGCGCGCACGCGCTGGCTGATGTCGCGCGACGCGCTGGTTTCGATGCGGCGCGCCAAGCTGATGGCGAACAGCGCCCAGAACAGGCCGGCGCTCAGCGCCAGTCCCACGGCGCGGACGCCGCCCTGCCAAAGCGTATCGTTCGCCAGCGTGGCGTCGCCCTGGACGGTGACCGTGCCGCGCGCGGCGCCGTCGGGGCTGGCATAGGGGAGCGAGACCGCCGGCGCGCGCAGGGAGAACCAGCGTTCGAGCCAGGCGCCTGAGCTGGCGTCCGTGGTGGCGTCCGGGCCGCGATCCACGCTGTCGCCGGATGCCTCGTCGGCAATCCTGATACGTGCGTACAGCCCCTGGCTGTACAGTTCGTCAGCCAGAACCTCACGCTCGTGAGGAGTGGAGGGCGCGCGGCCCAGGACCCAGGCAAGCGTGCGCGCGCCGCTTTCGCTTTGCTGCGCCAGTTGCCGGCTCAGGTGGCGATGGGCTGTCAGCATGCCCAGCGCCTGGGCGCCGAGCAGGACGATGCCTGCGAGCAGGGCGGAACACAGGAGTAACCGGCGTAGTTTCGACATGTGTGCGGAATTCCCTTCGTGGCCAGCGCCGTTGCCGGTGTCGCGGATTGCCGGCTAGCCCGTCAAAAAGGGGGACGACGGGCCGCCGATGTGCCCGATCGGGAAGAAACCTGGATAAGAAACGTGACACACGTTACTAATACCTCAGCGGCGCTTCCTGCGCTGTAATTCGGCATGTCACAGAACATACAGAATATTACGAAATCTGCTGCGACATCAGACAACCTGTGCAATTATTTCGCTCGTGATAATTGCTCCCGATGACAACTATTGAGATAAGGCGTATTAATTTTTCGGGCTCATGTGTCGTAGTAGGAGCAAGGCATGGCGCGATGCGGCGGCCGGTAACCGCTATCGCAGGACTGTCATGCATAAACGCGAGCAATCACCAGACAGCAGCAATCGAGGGAAACGGGGCGCGTTGCCCCCAGAAGTGTGGCGTTTTTTTGCGAAAATAATGCATAATTTAAAAAATGTTACAGACCTTGGGTTCAACTCCGGACCGCGACGCCAAGGGTTTCTAGATAGGGGGGCTCCGTGCGTGAGAGTTACCTGCTCGCACTGTGCCTGACGCTCGCGGGCGCACTTGCGGCGATATGTTTGCTTTTCGTGCGGAGGGAGCGCGTGCTGCGCCATCGCCTGACGCGCGACGAGGCGACCGGGGTCCTTAGCCAGCGGGAACTGCAGCGCCGCGCGCGCGCCTGGCTGGTCCAGGCCGAGGGCCATGCCCGCCGCGGCGCTTTTTTCCTGGTGCGTTTCGAGCAGTACGCCGAGATCAGCGCCATGCTGCGCGCGGGCGAGGACCAGGCCTTGCTGGCGCTGGTCGCGCAGCGCCTGAGCCTGGTCGCCCGGGCGTTGGGCGGCATCGTGGGCCGCTGCGGGCTGGACACGTTCACGGTCTGCGTCCCCGATGTGGACGAGCAGGGCGCCGCCCAGGTCTCCACCAAGCTGCTCGAGGACCTGGGCGCGTCCTACGAACTGGGCGGCCGTCCGCTGATCGCGGTGTTCCGCGTGGGCGCGGCGCTGTATCCCGAACATGGCCGCACGGTCGAGGAACTGCAGCGTTGCGTGCAGGTGTCCATGGTGCCGCTGAAGGAGCGCGAGGGCCCGGGCTGGAACATGTTCGATTTCCGCCTGCTGGCGCGGCAGCGGGACCGGCAGGGCCTGGAGAACGATCTGCGGCTGGCGCTCACCACGCGGAACATGGAGCAGTTCGAGCTGTACTACCAGCCCGTCTGCGACAGCGCCTCCGGCCTGGTCGAGGGATGCGAGGCGCTGCTGCGCTGGCATCATCCCGTGCTGGGCAGCGTCTCGCCGGCCGTGACCATCGAGCTGGCCGAGCGCAGCGGCCTGATCGTGCCGTTGGGCGCATGGATCCTGGAGCGGGCGTGTTCCCAGGCCACCCAGTGGCCGGCCGCCTGGCGCGTGCACGTGAATCTGTCGGTCAAGCAGATGAACGAGGACGGCCTGGTGCAGCTGGTGGCCGACGTGCTGGCCGAGACCAAGCTGGCGGCGCGCAAGCTGGTGCTGGAAGTCACCGAATCCATCTTCATCCTGCACTACGAACGGCACGTCAAGATCCTGAACACCCTGCGCGCCAAGGGCATCGGCGTGGCCTTGGACGACTTCGGCTGCGGCTATTCCAGCCTGAACCATCTGCGGCACCTGCCGATCGACTGGGTCAAGATCGACCGTAGCTTCATTTCCGCGCTGGAGTCCGACGCCGGCAGCAGGGAGGTCGTGTCGGCGCTGTTCGGCCTGTGCCAGGCCATGCACCTGCCGGTGGTGGCCGAGGGCGTGGAGACCGAAGGCCAGCGCGAGATCCTGAAGGCGCTGGGCTGCCGCGTCATGCAGGGATTCCTGCTTGGCCGGCCCGCGCCGGCGGCGGAAATCCAGGCTTTGGCCTCGGCGGTGTCATAATCTGGGTTGCGTGCAAACCCCGACCTCATTGGCTTCCTTATGTCCGGCAATACCCTCGGTACCCTTTTCACCGTCACGAATTTCGGCGAGTCCCACGGGCCGGCCATTGGTTGCGTTGTCGACGGCTGCCCCCCGGGCCTGGAACTGGACGCGGCCGACATCCAGCGCGAACTGGATCGCCGTCGTCCCGGCACCTCGCGCCATGTGACCCAGCGCCAGGAAGCGGATCAGGTCGAGATCCTGTCGGGCGTCTATGAAGGCGTTACCACCGGCACCCCCATCGGCCTGCTCATCCGCAACACCGACGCGCGCAGCAAGGATTACTCCAATATCGCCGACACCTTCCGTCCCGGCCACGCCGACTACGCCTATTGGCGCAAGTTCGGCGTGCGCGATCCGCGCGGCGGCGGGCGCTCGTCGGCGCGGCTGACGGCGCCCACGGTGGCGGCCGGCGCCATCGCCAAGAAATGGCTGGCCGAATGCCACGGCGTGCGCGTGCGCGGCTACATGAGCCAGCTCGGCCCGATTCCCATTCCTTTCGTCTCCTGGGACGAAGTGCCCAACAATCCGTTCTACGCGCCCAACGCCGACATCGTCCCCGAACTGGAAGCCTATATGGACCAGCTGCGCCGCGACGGCGATTCGGTCGGCGCGCGCATCGAGGTCGTGGCCGAGAACCTGCCCGCCGGCTGGGGCGAGCCGATCTATGACCGGCTCGATGCCGACATCGCCCACGTCATGATGGGCCTGAACGCGGTCAAGGGCGTGTCCATCGGCGCCGGCTTCGATTGCATCGCCCAGCGCGGCTCCGAGCATGGCGACGAGATCACGCCCGACGGCTTCCTGAGCAACAACGCCGGCGGCGTGCTGGGCGGCATTTCCACCGGCCAGCCGGTCACGGTGTCGCTGGCGATCAAGCCCACGTCCAGCATCCGCGTCGAGCGCCAGTCGGTCAATCGCGCCAACGAGCCCGTCATGGTGCAGACGCTGGGCCGCCACGATCCCTGCGTCGGCATCCGCGCCACGCCCATCGCCGAAGCCATGCTGGCCCTGGTGCTGATCGATCATGCGCTGCGTCACCGCGCGCAGTGCGCGGACGTTTCCGTCTGATAAGCTTGCCGTCCTGTCGCCATGATGGCGGATCTGAGGTCTTCATGAGTCGGATTTTCCCTGCCATGCGCGCCCTGGGGGCCGCCTTCGTCTTTGCCGTGCTTGCGGGTTGCACGGGCATGAACACCACGCAGTCGGGCGCCATTGGCGTCAACCGCACGCAATACATGTCCAGCATGGTGCCGGCCCAGGCGCTCGAACAAGAGGCCGGCCAGCAGTACGGCGACATCCTGAAGCAGGCCAAGGCCAAGAACCTGCTGGACCGCGATCCCGCGCAAGTGGCGCGCGCCCGCACGATCTCGCAGCGGCTGATCGCGCAGGCCGGCGTGTTCCGGCCCGATGCGGCGAGCTGGAAATGGGAAGTGCACGTGCTGTCCAGCGACGAGGTGAACGCCTGGTGCATGCCGGGCGGCAAGATCGCCGTCTACACGGGACTGCTGAACAAGATCAAGCCCACCGATGACGAGCTGGCCGCCGTGCTGGGCCATGAGATTTCCCACGCCCTGCGCGAACATGCGCGCGAGCGCGTGTCGCAGCAGATGGTGACCAATCTGGGGCTGTCGGTGCTGTCCATTGCCACGGGGTCCAAGGAGGCCGGCGACCTGGGCGGCAAGCTGACCAGCGTGATGTTCACGCTGCCCAACAGCCGCACCCATGAAACCGAGGCCGACCGCATGGGCGTGGAGCTGGCCGCGCGCGCCGGCTACGATCCGCGCGCCGCCGTCACGCTGTGGCAGAAGATGGGCGCGGCGGACGGTGGCCAGGCGCCGCCCGAGTTCCTGTCCACCCACCCGTCGGCCGCCTCGCGCATCAGCGATCTGCAGGTGGCGTCGGAGCAGGTCCTGCCGCTGTACGAGCAGGCCAAAGGCAAGGGCCGCGCGGCCCGCTGAGGCGCGCCGCCGTCCGGCGCCGATGGCGCCGGCGTCGGATCGTGCAGGGCAATCCCGGGCGGCTACCGCGCCATCATGCCCAGCGCCTCGAGCAAGGGCAGTAGCGCCGCCCGCTCGGCCCGGTATTCCTCCTCGAAGGCTTGCGGCGTGTTGCCGATGGCCTCGAAGCCGATCGATACCAGGAATTCCCTCATGTCCGCGTCCTGCACGCTCACGCCGATGGCCTGCGCCATGCGCGCCAGCGCCGTGGGAGGCATGCGGGCGGGAGCGGCGATGCCGGCCCAGGTCGGGTTGCCGAAGACGAAATCGTCGTAGCCCGCTTGCGCGAAGGTGGGCACGCCGGGCAACAGCGCGGCCCGGCCGCCGCCGACCACGGCCAGCGGCTTGATCCTGCCCTGTTCGATCAGCGGCAGGGCCACCTGCGGCGACAGGAAGGTCATGTCCACTTCGTTCGCCAGTACGTCCTGCAATGCCGGCGGCGATCCGCGATAGGGCACCTCGGTCAAGGCCACGCCGGCCTTGCGCGCAAGGCTCTCCATCACCTGCGCGGGCATCGTGCCGGGTCCCCAGGATCCGTAGGTGACGTTGGCCTTGCCCGGCTTGAGCAGGGCGACCAGCTCGGCGAGCGAGCCCGGCCCGAACTTCGGATTCGCCACCAGCACGGTCGGACTGGCGCCGATCTTGCTGATCAACGCGAAATCCGCCTGGGGATCGTAGGGCAGCGACTTCATCACCGCCAGCGCGGTGATGAAGGGCGAGTTGGTGGTGACCAGGAAGGTGTGCCCGTCCGTGGCGCGGGCGACTTCGGCGGCGGCCAGCACGCCGGCCGCGCCGGGCTTGTTCTCGACCACGACGGCCACGCCGAGCTGCCGGGACAGCGATTCCGCCAGCCGGCGCGAAATCACGTCCAGCGGCGCGCCAGGCGGCGAGGAGCAGATCAGCCGCAACGTGCGCGACGGAAAGGTCTCGCGCGCCGGCGCGGCGGGCGCGGACACCGGCAGGGCCAGGACGCCGGCCAGCGTACCAGCCAGGGCGCGGGCGAGGAATCTGCGGCGGGTATGCATGGGGCTTCTCCTTGGGTGACGAGAGGTCAGGCCTGGGCCACGGCGCCGCTCGGCGCGTGGCGCGCCAGGAAGGCGTCCAGCGTCCGATTGAAGGCGGGCGCGTCCTCGAAGTAGGTGGAGTGTCCGGTGTCGGGGAAGGTATGGGCGGTGGCGCCGGGGATCAGCGTGGCGACGTGCAGATGGCTTTCCCCGTTCAGGAAGTCGTCGTGCGAACCGCCGGCGACGAGTGTCGGCACGGCGTAGCCGGCGAAGTCCCGGGGATGCAGCCGGACGCGCTCGTCCATCATCGGCCTGGAGTCGAAGCCTGGGTTCAGCTGCTTGATCTGGCCGTACAGGAACATCAGCTCCGGGCGTTCCCGGGCGGTCTTGCGGTTCCAGCCCACGGCCGCGTCGCGTTCGGCGCCGGCCTCGTTGAAGATGCTGGTGGCGCGGCGCAGCGTGCGCCAGTTTTCCTCCGAATAGGCCGGCGTGGGCGAGCCATTGATGAACAGGCAGCTCACGCGTTCCGGGTGGCGCACGGCCAGCGGCAGGCCTGCCCAGGCGCCCAGCGACTGGCACACCAGCGCCGCGGAAGCGATGCCCTCGGCATCCAGCACGGCCAGCAGGTCGTCGGGGAAGTCCGCCGGATGCGAGACCACGCCGGGCGCCAGCACCGAGCGGTGAAAGCCCCGCAGATCCATCGTGATGACGCGGTAGCGGTCGCGAAAGTGCATGACCTGCTGGTAGAAGGCCAGCGTGTTGCCGCCGCCGCCGTGGATGAAGACCAGGGGATGGCCCGAGCCATGCGTTTCATAGTAGAGCGTGGCGTCCTGGCGAGCGATCGTGGGCATGGCGATGTCTCCTTGAGGGTTGTTCTTGTGTATTGAGTGTTGGCGCATTGTTCGGCACGGCGCCGCGCCGCGCAAAACACAAATTGTTTGAGGCATGCGTTTTGCTTATCGCCTCCGGGACGCGCGCCAGGCGCGGGGCCTGTCCGCGGATTGCCGCGCCTGTGGCTTATTGCTATCGTTCGCGCGAACGCGGGCATTCCGGACGGAAGCCCCCGGACGCGGATATTCCATTACACGCGGGCATTCCTCTTGGGGCCGCCATGAAACTCAAGCAATTGCAGGCCCTGCGGGCGGTCGCCGAAACCGGCAGCCTGCAAGGCGCGGCCGGGCGTCTCTGCGTGACCCAGCCCGCCGTCAGCCGCGCGATCATCGATCTGGAGTCGGAACTTGGCGTTCCGCTGCTGACGCGGACGGCGCGCGGGGCATTGTTGACCGGGTTCGGCGCGTCCATCCTGAAACGGGCGCTGCTCATCGACCGCGAGATAGGGCGAATCTACGACGCCGCCGATGCCGAGCGCGGCGCCGCCGGAGGCAGCCTGTGCATCGCGATCACGCCCGTGTCCGCCACCGAGGCCTTCCTCGACGCCGTGACCGCGTTCGCCGCCGAGCGGCCCGACGTGCGGCTCAGCATCCTGGAGCTGCGCCGCGCGCAGATCGTGGCCGGCCTCGAGGACGGCAGCCTGGATATCGCCCTGTATACGGAATACGGCCTGCTGGAGGACGCCGCGCCGCACTACCGGCTGGAATCGCTGTATGAAATCGGCTCGGCGCTGGCTGTCAGCGGCGGATATGCGGGTCCGTTGGAAGTCAGCGCCGAAGACCTGCAGGCGCAGCGCTGGATGGTGCTGGACGCGGCCAGCGATGAATCAAGCCTGATGCGCGTGCTGTTTTCCAAGCACGGCCTGGCGCCGCCTGCGCGCGTGCTGCGCTGCTCGTCCGCCTATGTCTACGCCAATCTGGTAACGCGGATGGATGTGGTGTCGATCTGGAGCGATGCCGGCGCGAAAGTGTTGGCCGAGCGTCTGCGCAGCGGGGCGCTGCGCAGGCTGAACGTGGCCGGCGGCATGCCGCAAGGCGCGGTGTGCCTGGCTTACCCGGACGAGAACCTGATGACGCCGGCCGCGCGCGATTTCATCTCCTGGCTGCGCATGGCCTTGCGCAAGCCGGGTTCGAGCGCGGGCGTGACCGTGGGCATCGACTAGCGCGGAGCGCGGGCCGGCCCGGCGTGGACCGCCGTCAGGCGGCCATGACCCTCAGCCCTGCCGGCCCTGCGGCCTGACGCCGGGACCGCGCATCACGTTGATGCCCAGGCCGGCCAGGATGCGCTGGGTTTCCGCGTCGGGCACGTCTTCCGCATACACCGCGATGTTCAGGGCGCGCGCCGTCTGCAGTACCGAGGCCGTCAGCTGCTGGCTGCCCGGGCTTTGCGACATGCCGCCCACGAAGCCGCCGCCCAGCTTCACGTAGGACAGCGGCAGCGTATGCAGCTGCGCCACCGCGCCGAATTGCTGCGCCAGCCGGCGCACGCCGATATGCGCGCCAAATTCCGACACCACCCGCGCCAGCGTGGCGATCTGCTCGTGGCATTCGACCAGGCCGTGAGCATCGATTTCCAGGAACAGCCTGGGCGCCAGCGGGCGCTTCTCGGTCAGCAGCAGGGCCAGCTGGCGGAAGAATTTCTGGCCGCGCAACGAGGGCAGGGCGACGCGCACGGCCAGCTCGCCTTCGTTCGCGGCCAGCCATTGCAGGCCCAGCGCCACCGCCTGCAGGTCGCAGTCGGCCACCAGGTCCAGCCGCACCGCCGGCGGAATGAAGAGCGTGGCGGGGATGGGCATCTGGTCCGCGGCGGTGCGCAGCATCAGCATGGCCTCGGTCCGCACCAGGCTGCCGTTGGCGCTGGTCAGTGTCTCGGTGGCCAACTCGTAGCGGTTTTCCTCCAGCGCCGACTGGATGGCCTGCTTCCAGGCCTGTTCGCCGGCTTCCGACGGCGATTGGGTATCCGTGGCGCCCAGGATCACCACCTGGTCGTTGCCGGCGCTCTCGGCCCGCATCAGGCCGAAATCCAGGCGCGACAGCACCGGACCCGCCTGGCTGCCGGCGCTGTAGTCGGTCATGGCCTGGGCCCAGCGGCACAGATGGCCCTCGCCCACGGGGATGCGCGAGGCGTGCAGGTCGGTGCGCACGCGCTCGGCGATCATCATGGCTTGCGGCGCCGCGCAGCGGGGCAGCAGCAGGGCGAAGTCCGAACCGTTCAGGCGGGCCAGCAGCGCCGATCCCGCGTTCAGGCTGGCCAGCGAGGCCTGCACGCGCTCGCAGACCGCGCGCAGCCATTGGTCGATGAACTCGCGCGGCATGTGGCGGTTCAGGTCTGCCAGGTCGCGCTGGCGCAGCACCAGGACATGGCCGCCGGTTTCGCCGCCGCGTCCGGAATCGGTCGGAGCGGATGCCTCCAGCGCGCGGCGGAATTCGTTGACGAAGTACTTGCGGTTGGGCAGGCCGGTGACCGGATCCTGGTTCAGTTCCAGCTTCAGCGACTCGATCTGGGCATTCTGTTCCTCGACGCTGGCGTAGACGCGCTCGCGCGTCTGGTTCAGCGCCTGCACCACGCCGGACAGTTCCGGCACGCGCGCCTCGACCTGCTGCGGCGGCGTGCTTTGGCCGATGCTGCGCACGTGCTCGCTGATCTCGCGCAGCAGGCGGTTCTTGATCCAGCGCACCAGCGCGAAGGCGAACAGGGCCCACAGCACGCCGGCGCCCACCACCAGCGCCACCATCTTCAGGCTGCTGCGCCACAAGGCTTCCCAGGCGTAGGCGTCGTTGGCGACCAGCGTCACCTCGCCGATCTGCCGCCAGCCGTCGCTGACCGCGTGGCTGGCCGTGCCCGAGGCCAGCGGCGCCAGCGTGCGGAACCAGCCCGGCACCGAGGCGGCCGTGGCGGTGGAGCGGCGCTCGATCAGCACCTTGCCTTCCGGATCGCTCAGGCGCACCAGCGAGAAATGGCCGCCGTCGAACAGCGCCGACACCAGCAATTCCTGCAACACCGGGTCATTGTTGGCCGGCTGCGACAGGGACAGCGCCAGCGACACCGAGGCGTCCGTGCTCTGCACCTGCAGCTGGCCGGACAGGTATTCGCGCGCGGCGTTGACGCTCAGCGCCAGGGTGCCGAGCAGGATCACGCCGATGGCGATGGTTACGCTGAGCAGAAGCTGTCGAAGTATGGACATGGTCTTATTTCCAGGCGTCAGGGGCGGATGCCTTCCCGTTCCATTCGTTGAAGAAGGTCGCGCCAGCGGCTGAGGCGGTCAACCGGCGCGGCGGGCTTGCCATCCACATAGACCCCGTCGGCGTTGAAGCTGAACACCGGCGTCAGGTCGCGGCGCTGCGTGGCGGGCAGGATCGTCGAGATCAGGCTGTCCAGCACCAGCGGTACTGCGTTGGGCGTTTCGTAGTAACCCAGCACCATGTGGGCGACCTGCGAGCTGCTGGCCGGGCCGCCGATGCGGGCGCGGACGTAGATGAAGCGCAGCTTGTTGGCCGGCACGCCCATGGCCAGCAAGGAGAAGTATTTGCCGATGACATAGTCCTCGCAGTCCCCGGCGCCCTTGCCCAGCGATTCCAGCGGCGTGGCCCAGTAGTCGGGCTGGCCCCAGATCACGGAGTCCTCTCCGGACATCACCGAACGGTTCCAGAAGTCGTTGACCAGCGTCAGCTTGTCGCGCTCGGCCGGCGGCAGCGGGCCGCGCAGCAATTGCAGCCAGCTGGCCACCGCCTTCGCGCCCTTGGAGCCATAGCGGCTGGCCGAGAGGCTTTGCAGCTTGTCGGCGTTGATCTCCAGGGCGAACGAGCCGCCCCAGATGCAGACCAGACAGAGCAAAGCCAATCGGCACAGGTTCAGCGCGACGCGGAAACGGCGGGTCGATGGCATGAAACGGATTTTCACATTTTTCGCGTTACTACTGGCGACATCCGTCGAAAAAATGCAGGGGGAGGGGAGGCCGATTCCGGCCAACCCCTCCCCCGGGTACTGCGTACTACGGTTTAGCTGTGGTCGACGTTCAGCTTGCCCTTCTGCAGCAGGTCATTGATGATGGCCTGGTTGTTGAGCTGGCCGCCTTGCGTCAGGTCGACGTTCTCCAGCACGATCTTCTGGTCGGCGCCCTGGGCAGCGAGCTGGCCCTTGGTGTTGACGTCGATGACCGTGTTGTTGCCTTCCTTGTGGAAGTTCAGGTACTGGGTCAGCGTGCTGTCCTTCTCGCCGACCAGCAGTTCCTTCAGATCCAGGATGTCGCCGCCATCGGTCGGCTTGGCGATCGAGAAGTCCTTGATCGTGTCCACCGCCGGCTTGGCCGTCGTGCCCTGGTCGTTCAGCTCCCACTTGAAGGTGTCGCTGCCGGCGCCGCCGACCAGCGTGTCGTCGCCCTTGCCGCCGACCAGCAGGTCGTTGCCGTTGCCGCCTTCCAGGTAGTCGTTGCCGGTGCCACCATACAGCTTGTCGTCGCCGTCGCCGCCGTACAGCTTGTCGTCGCCCGCGCCGCCGTAGATGATGTCATTGCCATCATCGCCGTACAGGGTGTCGTTGCCGCCCTGGCCGTAGATGATGTCGTTGCCGGTGCCGCCGTGGATGATGTCATCCCCGCCGCGCGTATCGTCGGTCACGTTGAAGTCGGCGTGGTGATCCTTGATGTACTGGTACAGGTCGCCCGCGGTGGGCTTGTGTCCCAGGGTCAGTTCAAGGAACTTGTCCAGCGCGGCCAGGCCGGCGCCTTGCGGCAGGTCGGCGGGACGGCCGCCAGCCACCTTGCTCCAATCCAGGACGTTGCCATCGGTGTTGATGGTGTCGCCGAAGATGATGTCGTTGCCGGCGCCGCCGTTGATGATGTCGTTGCCGACAGCGGCGGGATCCGTGCTGGACGAACCGCCTTGCAGCGCGGCGGCCAGTTCGCTGGCGGTGTTGACGATCTGGGGCTGGCCGACGGGGCCGGTGATGGGCTGCCAATATCCCCAATCGGTAAGCGTGCCCGTTCCGGTGACCTTCGTGTTGTCGAAGTACTTCAGGTAGCCCTCATTGACGCCCGAGCCTATGCCGATGGCGTGCACGGTGCTCTTGCCGCTCAGGCCCTTGAAGGCATCGACGGCATCCTTCATGTCCTTGTAGTCCGTCGTGCTGCCGCCGTTCCAGCCACCGTTGCTGCCGCTGTTGCTGAAGGTCGGATCACCATCCGTCAGGAAGTAGGTGACGTTCTCGAACGTCTTGCCGTTGGACGTCGTGGGCTGGCTGTTGAACCACTTGAGCGCTTCCTTGAAGGCGCCTTCGTAGTTGGTGCCGCCGTTGGCGTACAGGGCTTCGATGGCCGAGATCAGGATGCCGACATTGCTCGCATTCAGGCCGTTGATGGTCTTCAGGCTGCTGGCCGTCGACTCGAAGCCGATCAATGTCACGTTCACCACGCCGTCGTGCTTCGCCAGGCCGTTGGCCAGGTTCTTCAGCGCGGCGATGGTGAGATCCATGCGCGACATGCCCTTCGTGCCGGACGCGTTGTCCATGCTGCCCGACGTATCGACGACGAGCGCGATGTTGTAGTTCTTGCCCGGTTCGACCGTGGTCACCGTGCCGCCCTTGTCGCCAAGGATGACGTCGTCGCCGCTGCCGCCGTTGATCGGCGGATTGGTGCCGGTGCCGCTGCCTTCGTTGCCGCCCGAGATGAAGTTGTTGGTCTTGATGGCGAAGTTGTAGTCGCCCGACGTGTCCTTGCCGCCGTTGGCCGTGCCGCCGTCGTCGCGGACCTGGAAGCCGAACGAGGTGTCCTGACCCGAGGCGGACGGCGTGTAGACCAGCTTGCCCGCGGCGATATCAGCGGCCGAGATCGCGGTGTTCGCCGTGACCGGCTGGCCGTTCAGCGTCAGCGTGCCGTCGGTCGGCAGACGCGTGATGATCACGCTCTGCAGGTTGTTGCCTTCGGCGCCATCGCTGAAGTTGAATTCGGCGATGTTGAACGTGTGGCTGGAGCCCACGTCCACGCTGGTGGCATTGTCAGCGGCCACCGGCGCGTCGTTGGTGCCGACCACGTCGATCGTGATGGTCTGCTTGGCCGAACCGTCGGCAGAAACGACTTCGAAGGTTTCCTTGACCACCTGACCGGGTTTCAGATCCTGCACCACCTGCGAGCTGTTGTTCAGCGAATAGGTCCAGTTGCCATTGGCATCGATCGAGAACGTGCCGTACTTGCCAGCGGCATTGGTCTGGGCGACCACGCTGCTCTGGCCAGCGTCGGCGTCGGAGACCGTCAGCTTGCCGGATGAGAGCAACGTGTTGTCCTCGATCACCGCGCCGGTGGACTGGCCGGTGATCTTGGCGACGTCGTTGGTGCCGGTGATGGTGACGGTGATTTCCTGGGTCGCCGTGCCGCCCTTGCCGTCA
>MCND01000067.1_pt1 | contig 48318 bp, 43 predicted proteins | sample 778211 | NCBI WGS metagenome assembly MCND01 (sample SAMN04296812, study PRJNA304217) | bioreactor metagenome | isolation source: activated sludge enriched with benzalkonium chloride | place: Turkey: Istanbul urban wastewater treatment plant
TGCCGATCGCCTGGCCGAACGTCATCAAGCTGCGAGCTGAGGCCATGGTGGCCCAGAAAAAAGCCCGGTCCCTGGATCGGGCTTTTGACTTTTCAAGAGGCTGACTCAGCCCTTGCCTGCCCTGGCTCGACGCCAGTTCGACTCCGGCAAAGTTGATTTGCTAGAGTGCCCCGCTCTCCCCCGAGCAAAGAATTTCCTCGCCGATGCTGCCCCGTGCCGAACAGAAGCAACAGACCCGCAATGCCCTGATGGATGCCGCCAGGCATTTGATGGAAGGTGGCCGAGGCTTCGGCAGCCTGAGCCTGCGGGAAGTGGCGAAAGCCGCCGGCATCGTCCCCACCGGGTTCTACCGACACTTCAGCGATATGGACCAGCTGGGCCTGGAACTGGTCAGCGAAGTGGGCCAGACCTTCCGTGAAACCATCCGCCTGGTCCGCCATAACGAATTCGTCATGGGCGGCATCATCGACGCCTCGGTACGGATCTTTCTCGATGTAGTGGAAGCCAAGCGCGTGCAATTCCTGTTTCTCGCCCGCGAGCAATACGGCGGCTCGCTGCCGGTACGCCAAGCCATCGCCAGCCTGCGGGAAAACATCAGCTCGGACCTGTCCGCCGACCTGGGCCTGATGCCCAAGCTGCAACACCTCGATGCCGCCGACCTCAGCGTCATGGCCGACCTGGTGGTCAAGAGCGTGTTCGCCACGCTGCCGGACATCATCGATCCGCCGCCCCAGGCCTTGCCTGAACACCTCACGCCCCAAGCGAAGATGACCCAGCAACTGCGCTTCATCTTCATCGGGCTCAAGCACTGGAACGGCTTGGGCAGCACCGAGTAACGCCCCACCCCGGCAACGTCGCCAAACGAATGCTCCCCGCTCTGGAACGGGCCTTTTCGCCTGCCCGCAAGATCGGCACCGGATTGCCGCAAAAACATTTGCAGCGCACCAAGTCAGTGCTATAAATCAGCTCGACGCATTAATTTGTAACAAGACAAAACAAGGTTTTGCCCCTTTTTCAGGCGCAGTTCCAGGGGTTTTCCTTTTCTCCGAGCGATTGGCAAGGCCCTTGCTCTGGCTTGTGCATCGCTCATAGCTGGAAGCCTTCCGATGCTGGTGATCCACCGCCGAACCGCCCCCCAGGCCACCTGGTCCGCCGAACTGCACCTGACCTACGAGGCGCGTAGCAAAAGTCGCCTGCGCTGCTTCAGTGCCACGGGTGAAGATGTCGGCCTGTTCCTGGAGCGTGGCCAACCACCCTTGCATGATGGCGAGTTCCTGGTCGCCGAGGACGGACGCATCGTCAAGGTCTGCGCCCTTGCCGAAACCCTGCTCCACGTCACCTGCCACAATGCCTTCGAGCTGACGCGCGCGGCCTACCACCTGGGGAATCGCCATGTCGCCCTGCAAGTGGGCGATGGCTGGTTGCGGCTGCTGGATGACTACGTGCTCAAGGCCATGCTCGAACAGCTGGGCGCCAACGCCACTCCCCTCGAGGCGCCCTTCCAGCCAGAGCATGGCGCCTATGGCGGCGGGCACCACCACTCGCATCACGGCGATGCAGACTTCAACTACCCGCCGCGCCTGCATCAGTTCGGCATCCGCCCGTGAATCCGGCATGGGCCCTGCTGCGCCTGGCCAGCCCTCAACTGCCCATCGGTGGCTACAGCTATTCCCAGGGGCTGGAGATGGCCGTGGAACAGCGACAGGTCCGCGATCCGGACAGCGCCCGACGCTGGATCGGCGATCAGCTACTGCTCAACCTGGCGCGCTTCGAAGCGCCTTTGCTGCTGGCCCACTGTCGGGCCGCCGATGCGCAGGATTGGGAGCGCCTGCAGCAACTCTGCGAGGAGCATCGCGCCAGCCGCGAAACCCGCGAGCTGTATCTGGAAAGTCGGCAGATGGGCTACTCCCTCAAGCAACTGCTCGAAGGCCTGCCGGAGCTGGATGCCGACGCCCGGCGCCTGCTGGCGCAGCTGGACGAGCCACACCTGGCCCTGGGCTGGGCCCTGGCCGCCCGTGCCTGGCACATCGCGCCTGACGATGCCCTGGCTGCCTGGCTGTGGAGCTGGCTGGAAAACCAGTTGGCGGTGCTGATGAAGACCCTGCCCCTGGGCCAGCAAGCCGCCCAGCGCCTGACCAGTGAATTGCTACCACTGCTGCAGCAGGCCCAGCGGCAGGCCGCCAGCCTCGACCCCGATCACTACGGCAGCGCCGCCTTCGGCCTGTCCCTGGCGAGCATGGCCCATGAGCGCCAGTACAGCCGCCTGTTTCGTTCCTAGGGCCTGTCATCTTGGAGAATCACATGAACACACAACCTTTGCGCGTTGGAATCGGCGGCCCGGTGGGCTCCGGCAAGACGGCCCTGACCCTGGCCCTGTGCCTGGCCCTGCGTGAGCGCTACAACCTGGCGGTGGTGACTAACGATATCTATACCCGCGAAGACGCCGATTTCCTGGTGCGCAACCAGGCCCTGGCCCCGGAGCGCATCATCGGCGTGGAAACCGGCGGCTGCCCACACACCGCCATTCGCGAGGACGCATCGATCAACCTGGAGGCCGTGGATCAGTTGAACCGCCGCTTCCCGGGGCTGGACCTGATCCTGGTGGAGTCCGGCGGCGATAACCTCTCGGCCACCTTCAGCCCGGAACTCTCGGACCTGACCATCTACGTCATCGATGTTTCGGCCGGCGACAAGCTGCCGCGCAAGGGCGGCCCGGGAATCTGCAAGTCCGACCTGCTGGTGATCAACAAGATCGACCTGGCGCCGCTGGTCGGCGCATCCCTGGACATGATGAACAGCGATACCCAGCGCATGCGTGGCGGCAAGCCATTCGTCTTCAGCAACCAGAAAACCGGCCAGGGCCTGGCGGACATCATCGCCTTCATCGAACGCCAGGGCCTGCTGACCGCCGCCTGACTCCACCCACTCGATACTCGAAAAGGAAAGCGCCCCATGACCCTCCAACGCATTCTCGCGGCCCTGGCCCTGTTGCTGGCTCCCACCCTGGCCCTGGCCCACCCCGGGCACGGCGACAACGGCCTGATGGCCGGCATTGGCCATCCCATCGGCGGCCTCGACCACCTGCTGGCGATGCTCGCCGTCGGCCTGTGGGCCGCCCAACAGCAGGGAGCGGCACGCTGGGCACTGCCCTGCACCTTCGTCGCCACCATGCTGATCGGAGGCCTGCTGGGCTTCGCCGGCCTGGACCTGCCCGCCCTGGAGAGTGGAATCGCGGCTTCGGTGCTGGCCCTGGGCCTGGCGGTCGCCCTCGCCGTACGCCCGCCGCTGGCGCTGGCGGTGGCCGCCACCGCGCTGTTCGCCTTGTTCCACGGCGTAGCCCATGGCCTTGAGCTGCCGGAGATGTCCAGCCCCTGGGCCTATGCTGCCGGGTTCGTTGCCGCCACCGCAGCCCTGCACGCAGTGGGCTATGCCGTGGTTCGGGCATTGCCCCAGGCTGCCGCGCCATTGGTACGCATCGCCGGCGCGCTCTCTGCCGCAGCCGGTGTATGGCTGCTGGCAGGCTGACCGGCCCTCCTCCTGCGCCAGCCGGAGCGAGCGGCTGCGACGCAGGAGGCAATCGGGGTGGCCTTCTCTGCTAACATGTCGCGCATTCAAACCTGCCGTGACGACGCCAGCCAATGCCCGATGTATCCCACCCCGCCTCCTCGCCCGACGCCAATGCGCTGTTCCAATCCGTGCAGCAGCACTTCCAGCAGGTGATCGTGCCCCTGTGGCAGGGCCCGGGCTGGAATCCGCAGCTGGCGTTGCCTTTCGAAGCGCTGGATGCCGAACATCGTCCCTTGCCGCCCCAACGCTATCGGGCCATGGCCTGCGCCCGGCAGTTGTACGTATTTTCCCAACTGATCGGCGATGCCGCCGCCCCCTTCGCCCAGGAGCGCGCCGCGGCGCTGTTCCGTTCCTTGCAGCGGCATTTCCATGATGCCGAGCACGGCGGCTGGTTCTACAGCATCGACCCGCAAGGGGCACCACTGGATCGTCGCAAGGATCTCTATACCCACGCGTTCATCGTGTTCGCCTGTGCCCACTATTGGGCCAAGGTCCGCGAGCCCCTGGTGGAATCGGCGCTCGACGCCGCCCTGGCAGTGGTGGCCCGGCGTTTTGCCCGGGACGATGGCCTCTACGAGGCCAGTCTCGACGAGGACTGGTCTTCCCTGGGCTCGGGCCCACTGCAGAATCCATTGATGCACCTGGCCGAGGCCTTCCTCGCCACCCTCGCCGCCCGGGATGACCAGGCAGTGCAGGAAGCCTTGCTCGAGCTGTGCCAGGGCATGCAACGGTGCTTCATCGATCCGCAGCATGGTGTGATGATGGAAAAGCCGCTGGGCACTGTGGATAACTGGTTCGAGCCGGGGCATCAGTTCGAGTGGTACTTCCTGCTCGCCTCGTCACCGCTGCTGCGTGAAACGGCGCTGCAAACCTCCCTGGAACGGGCGTTCGCCTTTACCGAGCAGATGGGGGTCGATCCGCAGAGCGGCGCCGTGTGCGCCATGCTCGAACTACCGCCCCAGGCCGCCCCCAAGGATGCCACCCAGCGTATCTGGGCCCAGGCCGAGTACCTGCGAGCCCTGACCTTGCGCCCCGATGGCCAAACCGCCCTGGAGCGCCAGCTGCAGGCGCTGCAAGGCAAGTTCCTGCATGCCGGTGGTTGGCATGAGTGCCTGGATGCAGGTGGCGCGGTCAGCCGCCGGGACATGCCCTCGACCACGCCTTATCACCTGGCCACCTGTTATCAGGGGCTGGCCGGCTACTTCGGCTGAAGCCCCTGCCTGGCATGGGGACCACTCAGGCAATCCACTTGCGATCCCCGGTGAAGCTGATGGTCAGCCAGCGCGCGCTATCGGCCCCTCCCAGTTGGCTGGAGATGTCCTCGCGCATGCGGTCCAGGGTCGCCACATCGCGTAGCGGGTAATCGGCTGGCAATACCACGTGGATTTCGATGAAGCGCGCCCGTCCGTGCTTCTGCACATAGCTGACGTAGTCCTCGAAACCATGGGTGGCCTTGGCCTGCTCCATCACTGTGCGTACCGTCTCGTCCAGCTGGTCGGGCGCGATACCCAGAACCTCGCGCAGGGCCGGGCGCAGGATCTTCAGGGCCGGCGCCAGCATGCTCAGGGCCAGCACGATCAGGATCATCGGGTCGACATACACCGCCCATTGGCCATGGCCATAGTGCTTGAGCAGCAAGGCACTGACGAAGCTCACCAGCAGCCCCACCGAGAGCATGGCGTCCACCAGCCAGCTGATGTTGTCGAACTGGATCAGCGACGACTTGAGCTTGCGGTTGCGATGGCGCACGTAGAAGAAGTAGGCGAACTCCACCACGGTGAACACCGCGGCATAGACGATCACCAGGCCCAGCTCGATCTCACGGCCGCCGTTGATAATGCCGAACACGCCGTTGAGAAAGGCGTAGATGGCGATCAGTAGCAGGAAGCTGCCCTCGATCAACAGCACCATGGGCTCCAGGTGCCAGAAACCGAACTGGAAACGCTCGTTGCCCGGCTTGGTAATCAGCCTGGCGGTGATCAACATCAGCACCTTGATGAAGGTCGCGATCAGGGAAAAGAAACCATCGAACAGGATGGATTGGGCACCAGAAACAAAACCCGTGACGATACCGGCGATCGCCACGGCGAACATCAGTACGGTCGATTGCTTGAGCAGAGCCTGCTCACCTCGGTTACTCACGATTCCTCCCACGGAACTTGGCAAACACCGCCTCTATTGCTGCGGCAATACAAATTTAGGGGAGGAATTCTAGCGTGCTTCGGCTTCGGCAAGCTGAAACGAATCAGCCTATGTATTTCCGAGTGCGACCGGCCCCCCCCTGCGAAGCGGTTGGTCCGATCGCAGGGGCATGATCATGAGCGTCATGGAAGGCCCTGCGGACCTTGGCGCAGCTTCGCCAGCTCAGCAGCGGCTACAGGAGTGCAGTGCACTGCCCGCGAAACTGCGCCGTGACAGGTCAGGCCTTGGCGTTGCGGTCGATGGCGAAACCGGCCCAGGACTGGCTGACCGGCATCAGTTCCAGGCTGTTGATGTTGACGTGGGCCGGAGTGTTCATGACCCAGAAGATGGTCTCGGCGATGTCCTCGGGCTGGATTGGCTCGGCGCCGGCGTAGGTGGCGTCATAACGGGCCTGGTCACCGCCAAAGCGCACCAGCGAGAACTCGCTTTCGCACAGGCCAGGCTCGATATTGGTCACCCGCACGCCGGTGCCCTGCAGGTCGCAGCGCAGGCTCAGGGAGAACTGCTTGACGAAGGCCTTGGTGCCGCCATACACGTGGCTGCCGGGGTAGGGATAGTTACCGGCGACGGAGCCCAGGTTGATGATTCCGGCACCGCGACCATGGGCGATCAGCCGTGGCAGCAGCAGGCGAGTGCTGTACATCAGGCCCTTGATGTTGGTGTCGACCATGGTGTCCCAGTCGTCCAGCTCACACTTGGGCGCAGGGTCCGCCCCCAGGGCCAGGCCAGCGTTATTGATCAACCCGCGCAGCTTGGCAAAGGATGGGGGCAGGTTGGCGATGGCATCCTCCATGGCCTTGCGATCCCGTACGTCGAGCACCAGGCCATGGACCTCGGTCTGCTTGGAGAGCTCCGCGCATAGGGCATCGAGGCGATCCTGGCGACGACCGGTCAGCACCAGCGACCAGCCGGCCTCGGCAAAGCGCCGGGCACAGGCCTCGCCAAAACCGGAAGTCGCGCCTGTGATGAACAGAGTGGAAGTCATGGTGTTCTCCTTGCTGGGGGCGGGCCGCCATTTCAATAAAAAAACGTTTCGCAGCATGCCCGGGCCGGCCCCGGGCAGCAACCGGACCGTTCATCTGCCGACTATCCGTGCGAGCGACACCCAAAAGAGCCGCAGGACCTGTACAAAAAACGCCCAATAGCCGCAAAACCGCTACCCACGTGGCCTGCAGCCAAGTGCACGCACCTTATCCACAGGCCGGTCCACAGTCTTTGGGGGCAACTGCCAAATACCCAAAGCCGCGATCCACAAGGCCTGCGCCGACAAATGCAAAGTTTTTCGCTTGACCTGGGCAAACACTCCATGCAGCCGCGACCGGAAAAGATGACCGAGCGGTCAAACTCCAGAAGGCCAGAGGCCAGCAACGACGCTGTCCCGGGAGTTCTTTCCAGAGTTTAATCACAGACTTATCCACAGGCTTATACAAGGCACCCTAGACACCTCGCTGCGACAATAAAAAGGTTGACAAAGTCGTTCTCAAGATCGCCAGAAATAGCTGATCAAAAAACACCCAGCACCTTGAAAGCCACGTGTTTCAAGGCTTTCAGCCAGCTACTCCCACGTTACCCACAGCCCGCTCCACAACAAACGGGGACAAGTCAAAACAGTGAAAAAACAACTGTTTGCAGCCTCTTCATGCGGCGTTTTGGCAACTTGCCCAAGAGGTTTTCCACAATTGTCGGACGCAAATCGGCAGCCATTGCGCGGCCAGGCCCCAAAATGAACCTGAAGCTGCGGGTGTGGATAAAAAAGGCCCCGCCGGTGCGAATCGGCGGGGCCCTTTTATCCACAATGGGATCAGTGACCGCCCAGGTAGGCGTTGCGCACCTCCTCGTTGACCAGCAGTTCCTTGCCACTACCGCTCAGGCGGATCTCGCCGTTGACCATCACGTAAGCGCGGTCGGACAGCTTGAGGGCATGGTTGGCATTCTGCTCCACCAGGAAGATGGTCATGCCGCTGGCCGCCAGCTCACGCAGGGTGGCGAAGATCTGCTTCACCACGATCGGCGCCAGGCCCAGGCTCGGTTCATCCAGCAACAGCAACTTGGGCCGGCTCATCAAGGCCCGGGCGATGGCCAGCATCTGCTGCTCACCGCCGGACATGGTCATGGCCCGCTGGTTGCGCCGTTCCTTGAGCCTGGGGAACAACTCGAACATGCGCTGCATGTCCTCGTTCGCGTACTTGTCGCCGATGGGGATGGTGCCCATCAGCAGGTTTTCCTCCACGGTCATGTCGGGGAACACCCGGCGCCCTTCCGGAGACTGGGCAATACCGTTGGAGGCGATGTAGTGGGACGACTTGTGGGTGATATCCACGCCGCGGTACAGAATCTGCCCGGATTCGGCCCGAGGCTGGCCGAAGATCGACATCAAGAGGGTCGATTTGCCGGCGCCGTTGGAGCCGATCAGGCTCACGGTTTCTCCTTCGTCGATATGCAGCGAGACTTTCTTCAGCGCCTGGATCGGCCCGTAGTACACGTCCAGGTCCTTGAGTTCGAGGATAGGTTGAGTCATGCCAGCTCCTCTTCGTCGGCACCCAGGTAGGCAGCGATGACCTTCGGATCGTTGCGGATCGCCTCCGGCCCGCCTTCGGCGATCACGTTGCCGTGATCCAGCACCACGATGTGGTCGGAAATGCTCATGACCATGCCCATGTCGTGCTCGATCAGCACCACGGTCAGGTCGTGCTCATCGCGCAGCAGCCGGATCATCGCACTCAAGGCTTCGGTCTCCTGCGGGTTGAGGCCGGCAGCCGGCTCGTCGAGGCAGATGATCTGCGGCCGGGTACACATGGCCCGGGCGATCTCCAATCGGCGCTGCTGGCCATAGGAGAGCTCGCCAGCCAGGCGGTTGGCGCAGTCCACCAGGTCCACCACTTCCAGCCAGTAGAAGGCCTGGTCCAGGGCATCGCTTTCCGCCTTGCGGTAGCCCCGGGTATTGAGGATGCCCGCCAACAGGTTGCGGTTGACCCACATGTGCTGGGCCACCAGCAGGTTCTCCACCACCGACATTTCCTTGAACAGGCGAATGTTCTGGAAAGTCCGCGCCAGGCCGGCCCGGTTCACCAGGTGGGTACCGCCGAACATCTTGTAGTAGAGGCGGCTGGAAAAGCTTTTCGGCGACACGAAGTCACTGGCTCGGAACGACTCGCCCAACAGCTTGATGACGTTGGTCTGCTGGCCCCGGGTATTGAGCTCGATACGCCCGCCGGAAGCCTTGTAGAAACCGGTCAGGCAGTTGAACACCGTGGTCTTGCCCGCACCGTTGGGGCCGATCAGAGCGAAGATCGAATTGCGCTTGACCTTGAGGCTGACGTCGCTGAGGGCCTTGATGCCACCGAAGTGCATCATCAGATTCTCGACCGAAAGAATGTATTCGCTCATGGCGCGCTCCTTGGGGTCAAAACACCTTTGCGCGGAGTCACCCCGGTACGGCTGATGCGGATCAAGCCGCGCGGCCGCCAGATCATCATCAACACCATGAGGATGCCAAACAGCAGCACCCGATACTCGGAGAAACTGCGCAGCAGTTCAGGCGCCACGGTCAGTACGAACGCGGCGATCACCACGCCCACGGTGGAGCCCATGCCCCCCAGTACCACAATGGCGAGGATCAGCGCCGACTCGAAGAAGGTGAAGGACGACGGGTTGACGAAGCCCTGGTAGCTGGCGAAGAACACCCCGGCCAGGCCCGCGGTGGAGGCACCGAGGGTAAAGGCCGAGAGTTTCACCAGTACATGGTTCAGCCCCATGGCGCGGCAGGCGATCTCGTCTTCGCGCAGGGCCTCCCAGGCTCGGCCTACTGGCATGCGGGTCAGCCGGTGCTTGATGTAGAGCACCAGCAGCACCACCAGGAACAGCACGATGTAGATAAACAGGAACTTCAGGTTGGGGTTGTATTCCAGGCCAAAGAACTCATGGAATGGCACTCCGCCGTCCTTGGCCTTGCGCCCGAACTCCAGGCCCATGAACGTCGGCGAGGGCACCGGCATGCCGTTGGGGCCGCCGGTGAAGGACAGCCAGTTATTGAGCACCAGGCGAATGATCTCGCCGAACCCGAGGGTGACAATGGCCAGGTAGTCGCCGTGCATGCGCAACACCGGGAAGCCCAATATGCATCCCGCCAGCGCCGCGGCGATCGCCGCCAGGGGCAGCACGGTCCAGAAGCCCAGGCCCAGGTACTGGTAGCCCAGGGCCAGGCCATAGGCGCCAATGGCATAGAACGCCACATAACCCAGGTCCAGCAACCCGGCCAGGCCCACCACGATGTTCAGCCCCAGGCCCAGCAGCACGTAGATCAGCCCGAGGATGACCACGGTCAGCAGGTACTTGTTGGCGAAGAACGGAAAGACGATGGCGATCACGATCAGCGCCGGGATGATCCAGCGCAGCCGCGACTTGTAGTCCGGCGCCAGCACATGCACGCCTGAGCCGGTGCTTTCGAAACCCTGGAGGATCTTCAAGCCCTTCGGGGTCTGCAGGAACAGGCTCAGGGCCAGGCGACCGGCCATGACGATGGCCACCAGCCAGGCGACCCGGGTCGGTTCCAGGTTGAAACTGTAGCCATCGAGCACCACGCCCACGATGGGGCCGAACACGATCAGCGAGATCAGCCCGGCGAGCACGGCGTCGATGACGCTCTTCTTGATGTCGATCGGTTTATTGGCAGCAGACATACTTACACCTTCGCCACGAGTGGGCGACCCAGCAGGCCTTGGGGACGGAAGATCAGGATCAGCACCAGCAGCGAGAAGCTGAACACGTCTTTGTAGTCGGAGTTGATCAAGCCGGAGAACAGCGACTCGGAGATGCCGAGGATGATCCCGCCGAGCATCGCCCCGGGCAGCGAGCCGATGCCGCCGAGTACCGCTGCCGTGAAGGCCTTGATCCCGATGACGAAGCCGGCATAGAAGTCGAAGGTGCCGTAGTTCATGGTGATCAGCACCCCGGCCAGGGCCGCCATGGCGGCGCCGATGACGAACACGTAGGAAATCACCCGGTCGGTGTTGATCCCCAGGATCGAGGCCATCTTGCGGTCTTGCTGGGTGGCCCGGCACATGCGTCCGAGCTTGGTGTACTTGATGATGTAGGTCAGCAGCGCCATGCCGGCGAATGCCGCCACCAGGATGAAGATCTTGGTGTAGGTCAGCTGCACGAAACCGCTACCAATGTCGACCTTCCAGGCCCCGGCCAGCAGGGTAGGCACGCCCTGTTGCTTGGCGCCCTGGCTGATTTGCGCGTAGTTCTGCAGGATCAGCGAGATGCCGATGGCACTGATCAGCGGTGCCAGGCGGGTGGAGTTGCGCAGGGGTTTGTAGGCGACACGCTCGATGACCCAGCCGTAGATCCCCGTCACCACGACGGTGAAGATCAGGGTGCCGAGGATGAGTAGCGGGAAGGATTCGATGCCGAAATAGGCCAGCAGGGCCAGGCTGATTGCCGCGAGGTAGGCGGAAATCATGTACACCTCGCCGTGGGCGAAGTTGATCATGCCGATGATGCCATAGACCATTGTGTAGCCGATGGCGATCAGACCGTAGACGGACCCGAGGGTCAGTCCATTGATCAGTTGCTGCAGGAAAATACCATCCATAACGCAATCTCACGGACTTGAGAGACGGCACAGGGCGTCAACGCCGGACAGGGATCACCGGTCCGCGCAACACGTCCGTTGTGCAGCTCTACGAGAAAAGGCAAGTACTGCACGAGTACGGACCGATACCAGGGGCCGGTATCGGTCCGCGCGGACTCATGTCACTTCTGTTTTTCCAGCTGGTGGTATTTGCCGTCCTTGTCCCACTGATAGACCACGTAGTCGGAGATCTTCAGGTCGCCCTTGGCGTCCCAGGCCTTCTCGCCCATCACGGTTTTCACCGGGTTGGCCTTGAGCCACTTGGCAGCGTCCTCGCCCTTGTTGGACTTGGCGCCATTGAAGCCGGCGGCCAGGGCCTGGATCGAGGCGTAGGCATACAGGGTGTAGCCCTCGGGCTCGGTACCGGCCTTGCGGAAGGCGTCCACCACGGCCTTGCTGTCAGGCAGCAGGCGTGGGTCGGCGCCGAAGGTCATGTACACGCCATCGACGTACTGCGGGCCACCGGCGGTGGTCACCAGCTCGTCGGTGACGATGCCGTCGTCGGACATGAACTTCACATCCTTCAGGCCCTGCTCGCGCAGTTGGCGCACCAGCGGGCCGGCCTCGGGATGCAGGCCGCCGAAATACACCACATCGGCACCGGCGGCGCGGATCTTGGTGACCACGGCACTGAAGTCCTTCTCGCCCCGAGTCAGGCCCTCATACAGCACCGGGGTCACGCCGCGCTTGGTCAACTGCGCCTTGGTCGCATCGGCCAGGCCCTGGCCGTAGGTGTCCTTGTCGTGCAGTACCGCGACCTTCTTGCCCTTGAGCACATCGATAATGTAGTCGCCGGCGACCACGCCTTGCTGGTCGTCACGCCCGCACATGCGGAACATCGCCGACAGGCCGCGCTCGGTGACCTGGGGGTTGGTGGAGCCGGGAGTGATGGCAATCACCCCGGCATCGCTGTACACCTCGGAAGCCGGGATGGTCGAGGAGGAGCAGAAGTGCCCGACCACGCCAGCCACCTTGTCCTGGTCCACCAGGCGGTTGGCCACTGCGACCGCCTGTTTCGGCTCGCAGGCGTCGTCGCCCTTGACCAGGACGATCTTCTCGCCGTTGACCCCGCCCTTGGCGTTGATTTCGTCAGCCGCTGCCTGTGCACCCTTCATGTACTGCTCGCCGAAAGCCGCATTGGCGCCTGTCATGGGACCCGCTACGCCGATCTTCAGGTCGGCTTGAGCAAACGCAGAAACACCCAGCGCAGTTGCCACTGCGAGGGCCAGAAAGCCTTTCTTGTAAAACGTCTGGGACATGAGGTGATGCTCCAAGGTTTTTTTAGTTGGCACTGCGACTTCACATCAATGCTCAGAGCAAGCGCCGTGCCAGTGGTTTTTTATTCTTAAAAAAGTCGCTGTCTTATTGTTATTTCGACTGTTTCGAGCCCATTTTCATTGGGCGTGCAACCGTCTAAACCGCGGAAGGTGAAACCTTGTATTTCAATGGGTACAACCCATGAGTGCCATCATTGCAACCGCGACACAATTCAACGTGCAACCCTCTTGTAACAGCCCGCGTCACCGAACTGCACACCCGTGGTGCGCAACTGCTACGAGCCGCACCACTACAGGCTAGTCGCTGCATCGAAAAGCGTCGTTAACGGCTGTCTATTTCCTCATTCAGATAACGATGCGCAGGCATTGGCCGGCGTGGTAGAGGGAGAATCCGGCCTCGTACAGGCAACTGCGCAAGGACGCCCCTGCCAAGGGTTGCATGGGCGCGAAGGGAATCGGCAGGGCCTGTGGGTCGCCGTTACACAGGTAGTCAGCGAAGGCCTTGCCCACTACGGTGCCGGTGGTCACCCCACGGCCGTTGTAACCGGTGACGGCCACCAACCCCGGGGCCGGCTCGAACAGGCGCATCAGGTGGTCGGGGGTGAAGGCGATGCAGCCGGTCCAGGTGCACTCCCACTCCACGGGCTTGAGGTAGGGGAAGTAATGCTGCTGCACCCGATCGGCCCAGGCCTTGAGGAACCACAAGGGTTTCTGGTTGCCGTTGCCCAGGCTGCCCAGCAGCAACCGGCCCTCGGCGTCCCGGCGGATGCTGCTCAGCACCTGGCGGGTATCCCAGGAACCCTGGCCACCGGGCAGGATCTGCTGGGCAGCCGCCTCGGTCAGTGGCACCGAGGCCACCTGGTAGTAGTAGCCTGGGAAGAAATTGCGCCGCAGTTCGGTCCAGTCGCCCTCGGTGTAGGCGTTGGAAGCGATCACCACTTGCTCGGCCAGCACCGAACCCTGGTCGGTCTGCACCGACCAGCGCTGGCCCTGGCGTTCCAGGCGGGTTACCGGGGAGTGGTCGAACAACCGGCCGCCCAGGTCGGCCGCGGCCTTGGCCAGGCCGCTGACATAGGCCATGGGGTTGATGGTCCCGGCCCGGCGATCGAGCAGGGCCGCAGCGATCTTCCGGGTCCCGGTGGCGGTTTCGCAGGCCGCCCCGGTGAGCAACTCCACCGGCGCGCCCCGACGCTTCCATTGCTGCTCGCGGCTGCGCAGGTCGGCCTCGCCCCGGGCGTTGTGAGCCATGTGCAGGGTGCCCTCACGGCGCAACTGGCAATCGATGCGGTACTTGTCCACCAGGCTGAACACCAGCGACGGCGCCGCCCCAAGCATGCGATTGAGCTGGCTGCCGACTTGTTCGCCGAAACCGGCCTCGATCTCGTCCGGTGGAATCCACATGCCGGCATTCACCAGGCCGACGTTACGCCCCGAGCCCCCCTGCCCGACACGCTGGGCCTCCACCACGCAGACCCGCTTGCCCTGTTCCAGCAGATGCACCGCCGCCGACAAACCGGTGAAGCCGGCACCGATGATGCAGACGTCCGCCGTCTGTTCACCCCGCAGCGGTGCGTGGTCAGGCCGTTGCGGAGTCAATCGTTCCCATAGACATTGTTCTTGTAGTGCCATCGCCAACTCCGAAATCAACCCACATGGACCAACCGCCCCTGGCACGCCCGGCTGGCAGGCGTGCCACGCGGGGCTCAGTCGAAGGTAATGCCCTGGGCCAGCGGCAACTCGCGGGAGTAGTTGACGGTGTTGGTCTGGCGGCGCATGTAGCCACGCCAGGCGTCGGAGCCGGACTCGCGCCCGCCGCCGGTTTCCTTCTCGCCACCGAAGGCGCCACCGATTTCCGCACCGCTGGGGCCGATGTTGACGTTGGCGATGCCGCAGTCGCTGCCCACCGCCGACATGAACCGCTCGGCCTCACGCACATCGGTGGTGAAGATGCACGAGGACAGGCCCTGGGGCACGGCGTTGTTCAGGCGCAGGGCCTCGTCGAAGTCCTGGTAGCCGATCACATAGAGGATCGGGGCGAAGGTCTCGCTGCATACCACGTCGCTCTGCTCGGGCATTTCCACGATCGCCGGCGACACGTAGTAGGCGTTGGGGTACTGGTCCTGCAACTGGCGCTGGCCGCCGAACACCCGGCCGCCCTCGCTCAGGGCCTGCTCCAGGGCGTCCTGCATGGCTTCGAAGCTGTGCTTGTCGATCAGCGGGCCGATCAGGTTGCCTTGCAGCGGATGGCCAATGCGCACCTTGGCATAGGCGGCCTTGAGGCGAGCGACGATCTCCTCCTTCACCGATTCATGGGCGATCAGCCGGCGCAGGGTGGTGCAACGCTGGCCGGCGGTGCCGACGGCGCTGAACAGGATCGCGCGTACGGCCATGTCCAGGTCGGCGCTGGGCCCGAGGATCATGGCGTTGTTGCCCCCCAATTCAAGAATGCTGCGGGCGAAGCGCGCGGCGACCTTGGGTGCCACTTCACGGCCCATGCGGGTGCTGCCGGTGGCGCTGACCAGGGCCACACGGGGATCGTCCACCAACGCGGCGCCCGCATCGCGGCCACCGATGATCACCTGGCTCAGGTACTCAGGGGCGTCCTGGAAGTTCTTCAGCACCCGCTCCAGCAGGGCATGGCAGGCCAGGGCGGTCAGCGGAGTCTTTTCCGAGGGCTTCCAGATCACCGGGTTACCGCAGACCAGGGCCAGGGCGGTGTTCCAGGACCAGACCGCCACCGGGAAGTTGAAGGCGCTGATCACCCCCACCACCCCCAGTGGATGCCAGGTTTCGCGCATGTGGTGACCAGGGCGCTCGGAGGCGATGGTCAGGCCATAGAGCTGGCGCGACAGGCCGACGGCGAAGTCGCAGATGTCGATCATCTCCTGCACTTCCCCCAGGCCTTCCTGGGTGATCTTGCCGGCCTCCCAGGACACCAGCTCGCCAAGGTCGGCCTTGTGCTCGCGCAGCACCTCGCCGAATTGACGTACCAGCTCGCCACGACGAGGGGCCGGGACATTGCGCCAAAGGGCGAATGCATGCTCGGCGCGACTGACCTGCTGCTCCACTTCGGCGGCACCCTGCCAGTTCACCGCGGCGATCCGGCTGCCGTCGATGGGCGAATGCACAGGGTGTGCGCCCGACTGGTAGAGGGCCGGGTTCACGCCCAGACGATCAAGCAATGCGGCAACCATGGGTGACTCCTTACAAATGGCAAGCGAAAGACCAGGACCGCCGTAGCGGTCGTCGAGACCTGTAGTTGTAGCTGGCCGCAGACTTGCCAACAAACGACCTTTAAGCGAGATATCATTCCGTTTATTCATGCTGGAGCGGCCCCCGGCACCGATAAGAACAAGGACAAGCCATGCTGAACAAACGCTACCTGCCATCGATCACGGCCCTGCAATGCTTCGAGGCCGTGACCCGGCACCTGAGCTTCACCCGCGCGGCCGAGGAACTGAACCTGACCCAGAGCGCGGTGAGCAAGCAGGTGGCGCAGTTGGAGGAACTGCTCCAGCACTTGCTGTTCCGCCGCGTACGCCGGCGCCTGCAACTGACCCCGGCCGGCGACCTGTACCTGGTGGAAGTGCGCAAGATCCTCACCCAGGTGGAAATGTCCACTCACTACCTGCGCTCCTACGGCGGCGAGACCGAAGTGCTGCGGGTCTCCACGCCCTACACCTTCGGCGCGCGCTGGCTGGTGCCAAGGCTCAAGGGCTGGCGCCTGCGCCATCCGCATATCCACCTGGACCTGTGCAACGAACAGGAGCCCGACGAATTGCTCCAGGGCCACAGCGACCTGGCGTTCTACTTCGGCCAGGGCGCGCGCCCCGGTACCGAGAGCCTGAAGCTGTTCAGCGAGGAGCTGGTGGCGGTATGCGCCCCCGACAGCCTGCCGGCCGAACCGCTCACCGATCCCCGGCAGCTGGCCGACCTGGTGCTGCTGCAGAACGCCTCGCGCCCCCAGGGCTGGCACGAGTGGTTCGAGCAACAGGGCTACCAGACCGAGCACAGCTATCACGGCCCGCGCTTCGAAACCTTCTACATGTGCATTCGTGCCGCCCAGGTCGGCTGTGGCGTGGCCCTGCTGCCACGGTTCCTGGTGGAGGAAGAGCTGGCCGAGGGCAAGCTGGTGATCGCCTGGGAATACGCCATGCCCAGCCAGGATGCCTACTACCTGGCCTACCCCGAGCATTCGGCGGAAGTCCCCAAGGTCCGCGACTTCGTGCGCTGGATGCTGGAGCGGATCGATCAGTAGTCGTCCGATATGAACCCAGGCGCGAAAAAAAACTGGCAAAGCCCAGGACGTCTATGCGCCACTAGCGCCTTCACTGAAAGAGCTGAGCGCCGCACCTGTCAGTCGCGGCCAGCATGGAGATTCCCATTATGAGCGAGAGTGTGTTTGCCGATCGCATCGTGCAGAACCTGCTCGACACCGACTTCTACAAACTGACCATGATGCAGGCGGTGCTGCACAACTACCCCAACGTCGAGGTGGAATGGGAGTTTCGTTGCCGTAACAGCGAGGACCTGCGGCCCTACCTGGCGGAGATCCGCTACCAGTTCGAACACCTGGCCGAGCTGAGCCTGAGTGCCGACCAGTTGGGTTTTCTCGAGCGCATCAGCTTCCTCAAGCCGGATTTCCTGCGTTTTCTCGGGCTGTTCCGCTTCAACCTGCGCTATGTGCACACCGGTATCGAGAACGACGAGCTGTTCATCCGCCTGCGCGGCCCCTGGCTGCACGTGATCCTGTTCGAAGTGCCGATGCTGGCCATCATCAGCGAGGTGCGCAATCGCTACCGCTACCGGGAAGTCCAACTGGTGCAGGCCCGCGAGCAGCTGTACCGCAAGTTCGACTGGCTGACTGCCAACGCCAGCAGCGAAGAGTTGTCCGAGCTGCAAGTGGCGGATTTCGGCACTCGCCGGCGCTTCTCCTACCGAGTCCAGGAAGAAGTGGTGAATGTGCTCAAGCACGATTTCCCCGGGCGTTTCGTCGGCACCAGCAACGTGCACCTGTCCCGGGAGCTGAACATGAAGCCCCTGGGCACCATGGCCCACGAGTGGATCATGGCCCACCAGCAGTTGGGACCACGGCTGATCGACAGCCAGATCGCCGCCCTCGACTGCTGGGTCCGCGAATACCGGGGCCTGCTGGGCATCGCCCTGACCGACTGCATCACCACCGATGCTTTCCTGGGGGATTTCGACCTGTTCTTCGCCAAGCTGTTCGACGGCCTGCGCCATGACTCGGGGGACCCGATCCTCTGGGCGGAAAAGGCCATCGCCCACTACCACAAGCTGGGCATCGACCCGATGAGCAAGACCCTGGTGTTCTCCGACAGCCTGACCCTGCCCCGCTCCCTGGAGATCTTCCGGGCGCTGCGCGGGCGGATCAATGTCAGCTTCGGCATCGGCACCAACCTGACCTGTGACATCCCCGGTGTCGAGCCGATGAGCATCGTGCTTAAAATGGCCGCCTGCAATGGCCAGCCCGTCGCCAAGATCTCCGACGAAGCGGGCAAGACCCATTGCAAGGACCCGAACTTCGTCGCCTATTTGCGCCACGTTTTCCAAGTACCTGCCCAACCTGGCAAGGAGTGAATCATGCAAGCCGTACAGCTTGAGATTGCGCAGCAGCTCAAGGTCCAAGCACCTTTTCCCGACCATGCCGCCCTGGAAGCGGAAGTCGCCCGGCGCGTGCGCTTCATTCAGGACTGCCTGGTCAATTCCGGCCTCAAGTCCCTGGTACTGGGCATCAGCGGCGGTGTCGACTCCCTGACCGCCGGCCTGCTGGCCCAGCGAGCCATGCGTGAGCTGCGTGAGCGCAGCGGTGACCCGCATTACCGTTTCATCGCCGTGCGCCTGCCCTACGAGACGCAGTTCGACGAGCACGACGCCCAGGCCTCGGTGGACTTCATCAACCCCGACGAGCGCCACACCGTGAACATCGGCCCGGCGGTCAAGGCCCTGGCCCATGAAGTGGCAGCCTTCGAAGGCCAGCACGCGGTGTCCCGGGACTTCGTACTGGGCAACACCAAGGCGCGGATGCGCATGGTCGCCCAGTACACCATCGCCGGCGCCACCCAGGGCCTGGTGATCGGTACCGACCATGCCGCCGAGGCCGTGATGGGCTTCTTCACCAAGTTCGGCGACGGCGCCTGCGACCTGGCGCCCCTGAGCGGCCTGGTGAAAAACCAGGTCCGGGCCATTGCCCGGTATTTCGGGGCCCCCGAGTCGCTGGTGGAGAAGATCCCCACCGCCGATCTCGAGGACCTGTCGCCGGGCAAGCCGGACGAAGCCTCCCACGGCGTCACCTATGCCGAGATCGATGCCTTCCTGCACGGCCAGCCGGTACGCGAGGAAGCCTTCAAGATCATCTGCGACACCTATCGCAAGACCCACCACAAGCGGGTCATGCCCTTCGCGCCCTGAACGACAGGCACAAAAAAGCGCCCCTCGGGGCGCTTTTTTTTGCAGCCGGCCTGATTACTTCACGATCACGGCGCCTTTCATCATCGAGTTGTGGCCAGGGAACGAGCAGAAGAACTGGTAGCTCTCGCCAGCGGTCAGCTTGGACACGTCGAAGGTCACCGAATCCTTTTCACCGGCACCGATGATCTTGGTGTGGGCAATGACGCGGGTGTCGCCTTCCTTCAGGTAGTTCTTGTCGATGCCAGCGGCCATGCCGTCGGCAGCGATGCCAGCCATGTCTGCGGTCTTGCTCAGTACCCAGTTATGACCCATGACGTTCTTCGGCAGGCTGCCGGAGTGGCCCAGGTTCACGGTGAAGGTCTTGCAGCTCTTGTCGATGGTGATTTCCTTGGTGCTGAAGGACATCTGGTCGGTAGAGTCGACGTCGATCTTGCACTCGGCGGCCATCAGTTGGCTGCTGGCCAGTGTCAACAGGGATGCTGCAACGAGTTTGGCAAACATGGTGAATCTCCAAGGCAGGGTTAACAAAATCCATCTGAATCCATGGGAGCCAAGACTGCCTGAATTTCTCGCTACTGCCTATGATTTGCATCAAGAAACTGTATACAACTCTCTGCTATCAGGCCGATCGAAACAATCAAGCAGCCAGCCCCGGGAGCCGTCCCTAGAATCACCGCCATCACCTCACCGGAGCCTGGATCATGTCGTTCAACAGCCTGTTTCGCAGCTTGCTCGCCGCCTACGCTTGCGGTGCCAGCGGTACTTACGAGACGCCACAACACGACGCTTAATGCTTGGACGCAGCTCATGGAGCCTTTACCCTGAGGCGATCTTTGAGCTGGGAGCAAGACATGCCGTTAACTTCAGTCTGTGTATTCTGCGGCGCCAGCGCTGGCGCCAATCCTGCCTATCGCGAAGCTGCCCAGGCCATGGGCCGGGCCATTGCCGAGCGCAACCTGACCCTGGTCTACGGCGGTGGCGCGGTGGGCCTGATGGGCATCGTCGCCGATGCGGCCATGGCCGCTGGCGGAGAAGTCGTGGGCATCATTCCGCAAAGCCTGAAAGACATCGAGATCGGCCACAACGGCTTGACCCGCCTGGAAGTGGTGGATGGCATGCATGCCCGCAAGGCGCGCATGGCCGAACTCAGCGATGCCTTCATCGCCCTGCCCGGGGGCCTTGGCACCCTGGAAGAACTGTTCGAAGTCTGGACCTGGGGCCAGCTGGGGTACCACCGCAAGCCCCTGGGGCTGCTGGAAGTGAATGGCTTCTATGAAAAGCTCGGCGGCTTCCTCGACCATATCGTCGGCAAGGGTTTCGTCAGTACTGCGCACCGCCAGATGCTGCAGATCAACCAGTCGCCGGCCGGCCTGCTGGATGCCCTGAGCGCCTGGCAACCTTCGGTTTCTGCCAAGTGGGTCGACTCAAAGCCGAGCTGAACCACTTCCCCAGGCGCCCCACCGTGATTATCAGGGGCGCTTGCGCTGGGGCTTCAACGACACCTTGAGGCGTTGACGCTGGTGGCGGATCTCCAGCAGCTTTTCACGCATCTGCCGATGGCGCTGGCTGTTGAGTAGCAACAGCCCCAGCAAGGGCAATAGCAGCCCTGCCAGATAGATGCCCTGGTGCGGATGGTATTGGAACATCGGCGCCACCAGGACCAGGCACAGGGCGAAGTAACCAGCCACCAGCCACACACCCCAGGCGATGCCGCGCACCACCAGCAGGTTACCCACCACCAACAGCAGGATCAGCACCAGCAGGCCCAGGCCCATGTAGTCGTTGCTCTGCTCTGGTGCCATGCCGCGCCAGTAGGTGACTTGCGCCAGCGACAACAGCAGCGATGCACTGAAGCAGCCCAGCAGCACCGTGAGCATGAAGGTCGGGAAATACCGCGCCAGGAACTCGCGCATGCTGCCCCCGCCGATCATTCGTCGAACTCCTCATAGAGCCCTACGGCCAGGGTTTTCGCCGTGCCCAGGTTGCCGGAGCGGATGCTGCCGGTGGTGCTCAGAACCGCGCCCAGGGCATCTTGCATCTGCGTCAGGGTCGCGTGCCTGATCTGCGTCGTCGAATAGCGCTTGGTCAATCCTTCGGTGCGCTGCTTGAGCTTCAGCAACTTGGGGGTCAGGCTCGGATCGCGCAGGGTCAAGAGCTCCTTGGTCAGCCTGGCCCGCTCCTGGCGGTTGAGCCCCTTGAGCAACTGGGTCCAGCTCTTGCCGGTATTGGCCGCCTTGCTGGCCTTGAGCAGCTTGACCGTGGTCAGCGCGGAACCCCCGACGCCCACCAGGGAAATGCCATCGAGAATCGGCGAGACGATGGTGTACCACTCGGCATCGTCCATCCGGTCGTTGGCCGCCGGGTCCTGGATCTCGTTGATCACCCGCGCCCCGCCGATCACGCACTGGGCGGTCCCGGCTACCGCCGCCGACACCCCGAGCGCCACCATCCAGGCGCTGGCGCCGGCGGTGAAGGGCACGGCAACGGTGCCGCTGAATACCACCAGCCAGCCGATTACCGCGGCGGCACAGGACAGCGAGGTATTGAAGGACTCGGTCGCCAGGCGCGACTCGCGGGGGTTGTTCTTCACCTGGTCGACGAACTGCTGGGGCGCGATGTACCTCTTGGCTTCCCGCAGGACCACGCGCTTGGGCGTAATGCTGCAAATCGGCCTGAACTCACGCAGGGTGATCACGTTGAAGTCGGCGTCGATGTATACCACCCCCGCCCCGGCGATCGCGGGATCGGTATCGATGGCGGCGAACAGCCGTGGCAGGTTGAGTTGGCTTTCGATTCGCTGGCGGGCGAGGACCTGGGTGATGTTGAGGTCCCTGATGACTCCGTCGATAACGCTGGCCACGAGATTCGTCCTTGGTCTGGCGGTGGATGGTTGCCTGATGGCTTGAGGCCACCTGGGCGTCACGCTCAATGCAGGTCGTCAACCTTAACAAAGCGCCAGGCTTTTGTTGCCCTGTGCCCGTTAAAAATCCCTGGGAGAAAAAGCAAGACGCCAGCTTCATAGCTGGCGTCTTGTTGTATCAGCGCGGCACTACCGGCTTGCGGGTCGGCTTCTTGCCCTTGCCCTTGGCTGCGTCGGCACGCTCCTTGGCAGCTTGCTTGTTGCGGGCGAAGGCTGCGGCCTTGGCCTGTTCGCGCTTGTCCCAGGCGTTGCCACCATCGCTGGCACGCGGCGGCAAGCCGGTGTGCTGGGTCAGGATCCGGGTTTCCTTGGCTACTTTGTGGCTGCCGGCCGGTGTCGAGTTCTTGCGTCGGGCACTCTGGTAGCTGTCGGTAGACGGCTGGTGCGCCGGGATCAGCTGCTGCTTGCCCGAACCGATCAAGTCGCCACGGCCCATGCGCAGCAGGGCCTCGCGCAACATCGGCCAGCCATTGGGGTCGTGATAGCGCAGGAACGCCTTGTGCAGACGGCGCTGTTCCTCGCTCTTGACGATGGTTACCGAGTCGCTCTTGTAGGTGACCTTGCGCAGCGGGTTCTTGCCCGAGTGGTACATGGCGGTGGCGCTGGCCATCGGCGACGGATAGAACGCCTGCACCTGGTCGGCACGGAAACCGTTGCCCTTGAGCCATAGGGCCAGGTTCATCATGTCTTCATCGGTAGTGCCCGGGTGGGCGGCGATGAAGTACGGGATCAGGTACTGCTCCTTGCCCGCCTCCTTGGAGTACTTCTCGAACATCCGCTTGAAGCGGTCATAGGTGCCGATCCCAGGTTTCATCATCTGGTTCAGCGGACCTTCCTCGGTGTGTTCCGGGGCGATCTTCAGGTAGCCGCCGACGTGGTGGGTCACCAGCTCCTTGACGTATTCCGGCGATTCCACCGCCAGGTCATAACGCAGGCCGGAAGCGATGAGGATCTTCTTCACGCCAGGCAAGGCGCGGGCACTGCGGTACAGCTGGATCAGCGACGAATGGTCGGTGTTCAGGTTCGGGCAGATACCTGGGAACACGCAGGATGGCTTGCGGCACGCGGATTCGATTTCCGGGCTCTTGCAGGCGATGCGGTACATGTTGGCGGTAGGACCGCCAAGGTCGGAGATCACCCCGGTAAAACCCGGAACCTTGTCACGAATTTCTTCGATCTCGCGGATGATCGACTCTTCGGAGCGGTTCTGGATGATCCGCCCTTCGTGCTCGGTGATGGAGCAGAAGGTACAGCCACCGAAGCAGCCGCGCATGATGTTCACCGAAAAGCGGATCATGTCGTAGGCCGGGATCTTTTCCTTGCCATAGGCCGGGTGCGGAATGCGCTGGTAGGGCATGCCGAACACGTAGTCCATCTCTTCGGTGGTCATGGGAATCGGTGGCGGGTTGAACCAGACATCCTGCTCGCCATGCTTTTGCACCATGGCGCGGGCGTTGCCCGGGTTGGTCTCCAGGTGCAATACACGGTTGGCGTGGGCGTAGAGCACCGGGTCGTTACGCACCTTTTCCATGGACGGCAGGCGGATCACGGTCTTGTCCCGGGTCATCTTCGGGCTGGCCAGGATCTGCACGACCTTGGCTTCGTTAGGGTCCTCTACCGGGCCTTTTTCCTGCTCGATGGCGCAGGCGGCGGTGTCCTGGGTGTTGACGTAGGGGTTGATGATCTTGTCGATCCGGCCCGGACGGTCGATGCGGGTGGAGTCCACTTCGTACCAGTCCTTGGGCGTGTCACGACGAATGAACGCGGTGCCGCGCACATCGGTGATGTCTTCAATTTTCTGGCCATAGGACAGGCGCTGGGCCACCTCGACGATGGCGCGCTCGGCATTGCCGTAGAGCAGGATGTCGGCGCAGGCATCGATCAGGATCGAGTTGCGCACCCGGTCCTGCCAGTAGTCGTAGTGGGCGATTCGACGCAGGGAAGCCTCGATGCCGCCGAGGATGATCGGCACGTGCTTGTAGGCTTCCTTGCAGCGCTGGCTGTACACCAGGCTGGCGCGGTCCGGACGCTTGCCCGCCAGGCCACCTGGGGTATAGGCGTCGTCGGAGCGGACCTTCTTGTCGGCGGTGTAGCGGTTGATCATGGAGTCCATGTTGCCTGCCGCGACACCGAAGAACAGGTTCGGCTCGCCGAGCTTCATGAAGTCGTCCTTGGACTGCCAGTTGGGCTGGGCGATGATCCCTACGCGAAAGCCCTGGGCCTCCAGCAGCCGGCCGATGATCGCCATGCCGAAGGACGGGTGATCGACGTAGGCATCGCCGGTGACGATGATGATGTCGCAGGAATCCCAGCCGAGCTGATCCATCTCCTCCCTGCTCATGGGCAGGAATGGTGCTGGCCCGAAACATTCGGCCCAGTACTTTGGATAGTCGAATAACGGCTTGGCTGCTTGCATGTCGATGACCGGTGTTGGCGCAGATAGGGACGCGCTGAATGACAGGGGAATTCGCGGGCGCGGAATATAGCACAAAAAATGACCAATTCCGACTGCGCCAGTCGGAATTCATGGTCGAGGCAATCAGCGGCGAGAAGACCAGTGCCCCCGCCCCATTCAGCCAGTGCCGGGCGAGATGCGGCTACTCGTCGTCGTCGAAGTTGTAGCTGCCCGGAGCCAGGTTTTCGAAGCGCGTGTATTTGCCGATGAAGGCCAGGCGGATGAAGCCGATGGGGCCGTTCCGCTGCTTGCCGATGATGATCTCGGCAATACCCTTGTGCTCGGTCTCCGGGTGATACACCTCGTCCCGGTACACGAACATGATCACGTCGGCGTCCTGCTCGATCGCTCCGGATTCACGCAAGTCGGAGTTCACCGGGCGCTTGTTGGGACGTTGCTCCAGGGAACGGTTGAGCTGGGACAATGCCACCACCGGACAGTTGAACTCCTTGGCCAGGGCCTTCAAGGAACGCGAGATCTCGGAAATCTCGTTGGTCCGGTTGTCGCCACTGGAGCCCGGGATCTGCATCAACTGCAGGTAGTCGATCATGATCAGGCCGATATCGCCATGCTCACGCACCAGGCGTCGGGTCCGGGCCCGCATCTCCGAAGGGCTGATACCCGCCGTATCGTCGATGAACAGCTTGCGGTCGTTGAGCAAGTTGACCGCGGAGGTCAGGCGCGGCCAGTCGTCATCGTCCAACTGGCCGGAACGGACCTTGGTCTGGTCGATCCGCCCAAGCGAGGACAGCATACGCATGATCAGCGATTCGCCTGGCATCTCCAGGGAGTACACCAGGACCGCCTTGTCGCTACGCAGTACTGCGTTCTCCACCAGGTTCATGGCGAAGGTGGTCTTACCCATCGAGGGACGGCCGGCGACGATGATCAGGTCGGCCGGCTGCAGGCCACTGGTCTTCTCGTCAAGGTCGGTATAGCCGGTGGAGAGGCCGGTAATCGCATCGGAAGTATTGAACAGGGTGTCGATTCGATCGATGGCCTTGGTCAACAGCTCGTTGACACCGACCGGGCCACCAGTCTTGGGACGCGCTTCGGCGATCTGGAAGATCTGCCGCTCGGCCTCATCGAGGATCTCCTCGGCGGTGCGGCCTTCGGGGTTGAAGGCGCTGTCGGCAATATCATTGCTGATACCGATCAGCTGGCGCAGGGTCGCCCGCTGGCGAACGATCTGCGCATAGGCCTTGATGTTGGCGACCGAAGGGGTGTTCTTCGCCAACTCGCCCAGGTAGCCCAGCCCGCCCACCTGTGAGGTCTGGCCCTCCTTGTCCAGTTGTTCGGACAGGGTGACCACGTCGATGGGCATGTTCTGGTCGGCCAGCTTGGCGATGGCGCGAAAGATCAAGCGGTGGTCATGCCGATAGAAATCGCCGTCGGAGACTTGATCCAGCACTCGCTCCCAGGCGTTGTTGTCCAGCATCAGACCACCGAGCACGGCCTGTTCGGCCTCGATGGAATGCGGCGGCACCTTCAGGGCGGCGGTTTGCAGATCGTATTGCTCGGGAGCGGAGATATCGTTCATGGCCACTTGGAATTCGGGGGTGAAAATCAGGTTCGGCAGAAAGACAAAGGGCACGACCTGTGAACAGGATCGTGCCCGATGTTAACCGTCAGCCACACAAGGTGCCAGACGATTTGGTACTGCTTAAGCAGCCACCACGACAACGCGTACGGTTGCTTCGACTTCAGCGTGCAGGTGCACGGCTACGTCGAACTCACCTACGTTACGGATGGTGCCGTTCGGCAGACGAACTTCGCTTTTCGCAACTTCAACGCCGGAGGCGGTCAGTGCGTCAGCGATGTCGTGGGTGCCGATCGAACCGAACAGCTTGCCTTCGTCACCAGCGGTGGCAGTGATGGTCACTTCCAGCTCAGCCAGTTGCGCAGCGCGAGTTTCGGCAGAAGCCTTCTTCTCTGCAGCCAGTTTTTCCAGCTCGGCACGACGCGCTTCGAACGCAGCCAGGTTGGCAGCGGTAGCAGCGGTGGCTTTGCCGAAAGGCAGCAGGTAGTTACGGCCGTAACCAGCCTTAACGTTTACCTTATCGCCCAGGTTGCCCAGGTTGGCGATTTTTTCCAGCAGGATCAGTTCCATTTGGTAATAACCTCTTAACTTTTAACCTTCACCGTTCGCGGAGCCGTTACCGGCATCTTTCGAGGCCAAACGTCCGCGAAAATCAATCAGGCTGTCGACAATGGCCAGGACCACGAGTAACGGATAGACCAGCTGCATGAATGGCAGCATCGTGATGTACACCCCCACCAGCCAGAACCTGGCCAGTCGCCCTTGCGCCACCAGCCCGTGAATCAGGGCCAGCCCGGCGAAAGCCAGCGGCACACTGCACATCGGCGTCAACATGGCCAGTTGAGGTCCGAAGTTCGGCCCAACAAGCATGCACGCCAGCAGGAGCATCGCTGGTGCAACGGGGATTCTGATGGCGCGGAACTCGCGCCCAAAACCACCCGGGTTGTACAACACAGCTTGCCAATAACGCCCAAGAATCAGGCTCAGCACGCTGATGGCTTGCAACAAGGCCGCAATCAGGCCGGTCAGGATCGGTGCGATCAGCGTAGCGAGGCGAGCTCGCTCTTCAACCGACAACTGCTGGTACACCTCACCCAAGGCCATCGGCAGGATCTTGATCAGTTCCTGTGACAGCGCTTCGATCTGGGGGCGGAACGCCGCACCCAAGACACCAGCAAACACCAACCCCATCGCTATGCTGACCAGCAGCACGCGGGTCCAGGATTCGCTTGTGCGCAAAACCAACGCAAGACTCGAAGACCCCAGCAGCACAAGAAATGCCCGCGGGTCATCGAACGTCAGCCACCAGAGCAATGCCGGCAGCACTCCCAGAGCCAGGACACCCATGGCGCCCTGCAGCCCGCGCCGCAGCAGCACAAGGCTTGCAGCGGCAGCACCCAACCAATACAACAACGGCAATGCCGAACAGCCAGCCACTACCAGAGTGGCCTGCACACGACCGCGCATGATGAACTCAGCTAAGGCGCGCATGCATTCAATCCCTTACTACTTGTCGACTACCCGGTCTCAGCGGCCGTGGCTGTCGGTGTAGGCCAGCAGGGCCAGGAAGCGGGCGCGCTTGATAGCGGTAGCCAGCTGACGCTGATAACGAGCTTTGGTACCGGTGATGCGGCTTGGAACGATTTTGCCGGTCTCGGATACGTAGGCTTTCAGAGTGTTGAGATCTTTGTAATCGATCTCTTTCACGTCTTCAGCGGTGAAGCGGCAGAATTTACGACGACGGAAGAAACGTGCCATGTAATTGGCTCCTCAAAAGGTCCGTGGATTACTCGTCAGCGTTATCGCTGTTGTCGCTGTCATTGCTGTCGTCGCCATCGGCGCTGTCAGCATGCTCAGGACGGTCGCGACGCTCACGGCGCTCACTGCGGTTTTCTTCAGCCTTGAGCATCTCGGATTGGCCAGTGATGGCCTCTTCGCGACGGATGACCAGGTTACGGATCACTGCATCGTTGTAACGGAAGTTGTCTTCCAGCTCAGCCAGGGCTTTACCGGTGCACTCAACGTTCAGCATCACGTAGTGAGCCTTGTGAACATTGTTGATTGCGTAGGCCAGTTGACGACGGCCCCAGTCTTCCAGACGGTGGATTTTGCCGCCGTCTTCTTCGATCAGCTTGGTGTAACGCTCAACCATGCCGCCGACTTGCTCGCTTTGATCCGGGTGGACCAAAAAGATGATTTCGTAATGACGCATGAATGCTCCTTACGGGTTGTAGCCTGCCGCCTATAAGCGGTCAGACAAGGAGTGAATGACACTTGTGTGTCTTGCCTGGTAGTAGGCACATATGCGCCTGCCGTCACGGCAAGGGGCGCAATTGTAGAGAAGGGGGAACAGCGGTGCAAGGCAATTGGTGAATATTTGAACAACAACTGCAAGCCATGAGCCTCAAGCGACAAGCAGGAGCACTTGCCGCCCATGACTTGCCGATTGCTTGCTACTTGCGTGCGGCCTTGGCGTTGCGCTGGCGCGCAGCCTCGAACAGGCAGACCCCGGTAGCCACGGAGACGTTAAGGCTGCTGACGCTACCGGCCATCGGCAAGCGCACCAGGAAGTCGCAATGCTCACGGGTCAGGCGGCGCATGCCTTTACCCTCGGCCCCCATGACGATGATCGTCGGCCCGGTCAGATCCTGAGCGTACAGCTCCTGCTCGGCCTCACCGGCGGTACCGACGACCCAGAGGCCACGCTGCTGGAGTTTCTCCAGAGTGCGGGCCAGATTGGTCACAGCCACCAACGGGATCACTTCGGCAGCCCCGCAGGCCACCTTGCGCACAGCCGGGGTCAGGGTTGCCGACTTGTCCTTGGGCACCAGTACGGCCAGGGCGCCCGCTGCATCGGCGGTACGCAGGCAGGCTCCGAGGTTATGCGGATCGGTCACGCCATCGAGCACCAGCAACAGTGGCGCCCCTTCGGTACGGTCCAGCAGCTCGTCCAGCATGGCTTCGCCCCACACCTGGCTCGGGCTGACTTCCGCCACCACGCCCTGGTGCACACCCTCGACCCAGGCGTCCATTTCACGGCGCTCGGCCTGCCCTACGGCAACCCGGTTCTGCCCAGCCAGGTCCAGCAGCACCTGGACCCGCGGATCACTGCGCCCTTCAGCCAGCCAGATCTGCTTGACCCGCTTGGGATGATGGCGCAGCAATGCTTCCACAGCGTGTACGCCGTAGATTTTTTCCAACTGACTCATGACTTGGCCTTAGGTTTACGTGCACCACTGCTCTTTGCACCGGCCTTGGGCGGCCCCTTGCGATGCTTGCTCGGTTTCGCGGGTTTATCGGCGGTCGGCTTGCTGGACTTGCCAGCAGGGGCCTTGCCTCCACTCTTGGCCTCAGCCAACAACGCCCGTTTCATTTCCCGGCTCTTGCGCACTTCGGCGTTTTTCGCCGCAGCATCGCTTGGACGGTAGGCATCGCCCGCCTTTTCCTTGGCAGCGCCACGTCGTGCCGGCTTGCTGGAGGGCGCAGCCTCGGCAGGCTTGCTCGCCGGCACATCGGGCGCGCCGCGCTTCTTGCGGCCGATCGGGGCATTGATGGTTTTTTCCGCCATCTCGAAATCGATCTTGCGCTCGTCAAGATCGACTCGCATGACGCGCACTTCCACGGTATCGCCCAAGCGGAAGCTGCGCCCCGTGCGCTCGCCCGCCAGGCGATGGTGCACAGGGTCAAAGTGGTAGTAGTCGCCAGGCAAGGCCGTCACGTGCACCAGGCCTTCGACATAGATATCGGTCAGCTCGACGAACAGCCCGAAACCGGTCACTGCCGTGATCACTCCCGGGAAGGACTCGCCCACGCGATCCTTCATGAACTCGCACTTGAGCCAGTTCACGACATCGCGGGTGGCTTCATCGGCACGACGCTCGCTCATCGAGCATTGCTCACCGAGCTGCTCCAGAGTGACTTCGTCGTACGGATAGATCCGCGCCTTGGGAATACTCGACGCCCCGGCACGACGCACATGAGGCGTATCTTGCCGGGAGTGGATGACACTGCGAATGGCCCGGTGGGTCAGCAAGTCGGGATAACGACGGATCGGCGAGGTGAAGTGGGTGTAGGCCTCGTAATTCAGGCCGAAGTGCCCCTGGTTGTCCGCGCTGTATACCGCCTGACTCAAGGAACGCAGCATGACGGTCTGGATCAGGTGGTAATCCGGACGGTCCTTGATGTTCTCCAGCAACGCCTGGTAGTCCTTGGGCGTCGGCCCCTCCTTGCCCTTATGCAAGGACAGCCCCAGCTCGCCGAGGAAAGCCCGCAACTTCTCCAGGCGCTCCGGCGGCGGACCATCATGCACCCGATAAAGCGCCGGAATCTCATGTTTCTGCAGGAACTCGGCGGTGGCCACGTTGGCCGCCAGCATGCATTCCTCGATCAGCTTGTGGGCATCGTTGCGCGCAGTTGGGCGAATTTCGGCGATCTTGCGCTCAGAACCGAAGATGATCCGGGTTTCCTGGGTTTCAAAGTCGATGGCACCACGGGTATGGCGCGCGCCCAGCAGGACCTTGTACAGCGCGTAAAGCTGCTTCAGGTGCGGTACCACATCGGCATATTCACCGCGCAGCTGCTTGGCTTCGGAGGTCTTGGAATGCTCGAGCATGGTACTGACCTTGTTGTAGGTCAGGCGCGCCTTGGAGTGGATTACCGCTTCATAGAACTGGTAATCGGTCATCTCACCGGACTTGGAAATGGTCATCTCGCAGACCATGGCCAGGCGATCCACCTTGGGATTGAGCGAGCAGAGGCCGTTGGACAGCTCTTCCGGCAGCATCGGGACCACGCGCTCGGGGAAGTACACCGAGTTGCCACGCACCTGGGCTTCAGCATCCAGGGCCGAACCGATCTTCACGTAGCTGGAAACGTCGGCGATAGCCACATACAGCTTCCAGCCGCCACCGAACAGGCGCAGCTTGCCGGGCTTGGCTTCGCAATAGACGGCATCGTCGAAGTCGCGGGCGTCCTCGCCATCGATGGTGACGAAGGGCAGGTCGCGCAGGTCGATACGCTTTTCCTTGTCCTTCTCTTCCACTTCAGGCTTGAGCTTGCCGGCCTCCTTGAGGACGGCCTCGGGCCATACATGTGGAATATCGTAGGTGCGCAGGGCAACGTCGATCTCCATGCCCGGCGCCATATAGTTACCTACGACTTCGATCACATCGCCCTGTGGCTGGAAGCGCGGGGTCGGCCAGTGAGTGATCTTCACCTCGACGAACTGACCGATCTTGGCATTGGCATTGCGACCTGGCGTCACCAGCACTTCCTGCTGGATCTTCGGGTTATCCGCGACGACAAAGCCGATACCGCCCTCTTCGAAGTAGCGACCGACGATACTTTCATGGGCACGCGATACCACTTCGACGATCACGCCTTCACGACGGCCGCGGCGATCTAGGCCAGAAACACGGGCCAATGCCCGGTCGCCATCGAACACCAGGCGCATCTGGGCCGGACTCATGAACAGGTCTTCACTGCCGTCGTCCGGCACCAGGAAGCCGAAACCGTCGCGGTGACCGCTGATACGGCCGAGAATCAGGTCGAGCTTGTCCACGGGCGCGTAGGTGCCCCGGCGGGTGTAAATCAATTGAGCATCGCGCTCCATGGCGCGCAGGCGGCGACGCAAGGCTTCGAGTTGGTCTTCGGTGGTCAGGCCGAACTCGTCTACCAGTTGCTCGCGACTAGCAGGCGAGCCTCGGTCAGCCAGATGCTGGAGGATGAGTTCGCGGCTAGGAATAGGGTTTTCGTATTTTTCCGCTTCACGAGCGGCCTCGGGATCGAGGGACTGCCAATCGGCCATTAGATAAATTTCACCTTGTCTATATCTCGGTTAGTTTGGCATACACGTATTGAAACGGGAAATTTCAGGCTCAGACAACGCCCGAAATCCCTCCTCCCTGGCTCAGAAACAGACTCCTGTTTATCCCCAAGGACTTTTTTCAAACTTTTTCGAACCCAGGGGTTTACAGTTCAAAACAGCATCCGTATAGTGCGCGCCATCGACGACGGAGACGTCAACGATACGCCCAGATGGTGAAATTGGTAGACACGCCAGCTTCAGGTGCTGGTGGCCGCAAGGCCGTGGAAGTTCGAGTCTTCTTCTGGGCACCAATTCAAAACTTCAGCGCAATGCTCTGAAGCTTCACAAAAACCCGCGAAAGCGGGTTTTTGCGTTTCTAGCCCATGTAATTCCCTCCGCACAAAGCCTCCTCCCTCGCAAAGCGCACATGAGAAACGATATCGTTTATGATTGTTACAAGTTTTTGCGGCACAACAGTGAGGAAACCTGCGAATGATGTTTAGAAACACCCGCCTTTCAACATCCCTTCTGCGTGGCTTGACCATCACTTTGCTGGGACTGACCCTGGCATCTCCACTCACCCGGGCCGACGAGCCCGTATCGCTGACCCTGTACAACGGCCAGCACAAGGAAGTCGGCGAGGCGATCGCCAAGGCCTTCGAAGCCAAGACCGGGATTCACGTCAATGTCCGCAAGGGCAGCAGCAATCAGCTGGCCAGCCAGGTAGTGGAAGAAGGCGATCGCTCCCCCGCCGACGTGATCTATTCCGAAGAATCCCCACCCCTGAACAAACTGGGGGAACAAGGCCTGCTAGCCCAGACCGACAGCGCCACCCTGGCCGTACTGCCCAAGGAGTACGTGGCCAGCAACGGTACCTGGATCGGCATCACCGCCCGCGTGCGCGTGGTGGCCTTCAATCCCAAGCTGATCGCTGAAAAGGACCTGCCCACATCGGTACTGGAATTCTCCCAACCCCAGTGGCAAGGCAAGATCGGCTTCGTCCCCACCAGTGGCGCCTTCCAGGAACAGGCCGTGGCGATCATCAAGCTGCACGGCATGGACGCAGCGGAAGAGTGGCTGACCGGGCTGCGTGCCTTCGGCAAGATCTACAGCAACAACATGGTGGCGCTCAAGGCCGTGGAAAACGGTGAAATTGCCGCGGTCCTGGCGAACAACTACTACTGGTTCGCCCTGCAACGGGAGAGAGGCCAGCTGGAGTCCAAGCTGCACTACTTCACCAATGGCGATGCCGGTGGCCTGATCACCGTCTCCAGCGCTGCGGTACTCAAGTCCAGCAAGCACCCCAAGGAAGCCCAGCAGTTCCTCGCCTACATGGCCAGCGAAGAAGGTCAGCGCGTGATCACCCAGACCACCGCGGAATACCCGCTGCACAAGGGCATGGAGTCCGACCGCGGGCTCAAGCCTTTCAGCGAGCTGAACCCTCCGCAGGTGACACCCGCCGACCTGGGCAATGCCGAACAGGCCCTGGAGCTGGAACGTGATGTCGGCCTGAACTGATGGGCCCTTCGCTTTCCGCTGCACGCGCCCATCGCGCACCGGGGCGCAAGCCCCCTCCCGCCTGGCTGCTACTGCCGGTCCTGCTACTGGTCTGCCTGAGCCTCTTGCCCCTGGCCTATGTCGCACTCAAGGCCTGGCAAGCTGGCTGGGCTGAGGCCTGGCATCTGCTGTGGCGCCCCTACGTGTTCCGGCTGCTGCGCAACACCCTGCTACTGATGCTCGGGACGACCGGCGCCTGCGCCATCATCGGCCTGTCCCTGGCCTGGCTGCTGGAACGCAGCGACCTACCGGGCCGGAGGATCTGGGGTGTGGTGCTGTGCCTGCCGTTCGCCGTGCCGGCTTTCGTCAGCAGTTTCACCTGGGTATCCCTGAGCGCCAGCTTCGAGGGACTGGGCGGCGCGATCCTGGTGATGACCCTCTCCAAGTACCCGCTGGTGTTCCTGCCAGTGGCCGCCACCCTGCGCAATCTCGATCCTTCCCTGGAAGAGTCGGCACGCACCCTGGGGCAAGGCCGCTGGGGAGTGTTTCTCAAGGTCACCCTGCCCCTACTGTGGCCTTCGCTATTGGCGGGATCGTTGTTGATCGCCCTGCACATGCTGGTGGAATTCGGCGCCTTGTCGATCATGGGCCTGCAAACCTTCACCACGGCGATCTACCAACAATTCGAACTGGAGTTCAGCAACGCCAACGCGGCGATGCTCTCGGCTGTCCTGCTGCTGTTGTGCCTGACCCTGCTATGGCTGGAGTTGCGGGCCCGCGGCAAAGGCCGGCACGTACGCATCGGCCAGGGCGTGGCGCGCCGGGCCGAACAGGTCGGACTGGGCAGCTGGTCCGCCATCGGGCAAGTGTATTGCTTGCTGCTGGCAGTGATCGGCAGCGGTATCCCCCTGGGGATGCTGGGCTATTGGCTGGCAGTGGGCTCATCGGCCGCCTTCCCTATTGCCGCGATCGGTGAAGCCCTGCTCTCGTCCCTGGCACTGTCCTTGGGCGGAGCTGCGCTGTGCCTGGTGCTCGCGGTGCCGGTGGGCCTGCTGGTGGTGCGCTACAAGGGCCGCCTGGCGATCTGGGCCGAACGCCTGCCCTACTTGCTGCACGCTTTGCCAGGCCTGGTGATCGCCCTGACCCTGGTGTACTTCGCCTTGCACTATGTGCCGGCGCTGTACCAGACCTCGACCCTGCTGCTGATCGCCTACGCCTTGCTGTTCCTGCCATTGGCCCAGGCACCGATTCGCACGGCCTTGAACAAGGCAGCACCACAGCTGGAAGAGGCGGCACGAACCCTGGGAGCCTCATCGTTCGGGGCCTTTTGCCGGGTCACCCTGCCGATCATCTTCCCGGCACTGGGTGCGGCTTTCGCCCTGGTATTCCTGGATGCGATGAAGGAACTCACCGCGACCCTGCTACTCAGTCCCACGGGGCTGAACACCCTGGCCACCGCAGTCTGGGCCCATACCTCGAACCTGGAGTTCGCCGCAGCGGCGCCCTATGCGGTGCTGCTGATCCTGGTCTCGGGCCTGCCGGTGTACCTGCTGACGACGCGGATGTACCTGAGCCGCTGATATCGACCGCCTCGGCAAGCGACTCCAGGGAGACGCCTGCCGCAGGATGCCTCAAGCGCGAAACTGGCCCAGGCTGGCCTTGAGCTGCGCCGCCAGGCTGTCCAGCACCTTGCCGCTGGCGGTGGTTTCCACCACCGCCTGGGCCGCACGCTCGGCCTGGGCATGAATGGTCTCCACCCGCCCACGCACCGCCTGCGCGCCCTGGGCTTGTTGCGCCGCAGCCTGGGTAGCCAAGCCAATGGCAGCGTGCACCTGCTCCACCGATGACTGCACCGACTGCTGCAGACGGGCGCTATCGCGCAACACCAACAAACCTTCACTGGCCTGGCGCCCGGCCTGGCCGATAGCCGCCACCGCTTCGCGTGCACCTTGCTGCAAAGCACCGATATGAGCCTGGATATCGCCAGTGGAACTCTGGGTCTTGCTGGCCAAGGCCCGCACTTCGTCTGCCACTACCGCAAAACCGCGCCCGGTCTCGCCGGCCCGGGCCGCCTCGATCGCCGCATTCAGTGCCAGCAAGTTGGTCTGCTCGGCAATACCATGGATCACCGTCAGCACCACCTCGATCTGCTCGCTCTGCTGGGCCAGCCGCTCGATCACCTTGGCCCCGGTATCCACCTGTCCGGCCAGGGCCTCGATCAAGCTGCCGACCTGCTCCGAAGTCCGGGTGGTCTCGTCGGTGGCCTGGCGGATCTCCACCACCTGTTGCAACGCGGCCTGCATGGCCTGGCTTTCCGCCTGGGCCTCGTCGGCCATGTGCGACAGGGCCCGCAGGCTCTCCGCCACCTCGTCGCGCTGGGCCTCGGCCGCCGCATCGGCGCCGGCATTACGCAAGCTCATCGCGCCAATCTCGACCCCGGTGCGCTGCGCCACATCGCCTGCCTCGCGGACGATCGGCTGCAACTTGTCGACGAAGCGATTCACCGCCGAAGCCATGTCGCCGATCTCATCGTTGCTATTGAGCGGCACGCGCTTGGTCAGGTCACCCTCCCCGGCCGCCAGGTCATTGAGCGCGGCAATCAGCAGGTGCAACTTGTTGACCACCCGCCGCCCCAGCACCACTGCCAGCAACAGCAGTAGCGCCAGGCCGACCAAGGCCAGGCCTACGCCAATCTGCCAACGCAGGGTGGCCGCCGCCTCCTGCACGGTACTGGCAGTGTTGGCCTGCATCTCGGCCGCAGTGCCCTGGGCCGACTGCAGCCGCGAACGCATCGCCGCCGAACTGTCGGCGGAGGCCCCCTTGAGACTGTCGCCCACTAATTGGTCGCTGCTGGCGATCAAGGCCGTGAAGCGCTGGTCCAGCGCCGCGATGTCGGCTTCAACGGAGGCCGTGGACACCCCCATCAGCACCTTGCCGATCTCCACCCCATTGGGATTGATCGAAGCCTCGATGTAGTAGACCGAGGGATCGTTCTTCGCCGCATCCAGGACCTTGTCCAGAGCCCGATCGCCCTTGCCCTTCTCCAACAGGGCGCGGTTGATGGGGTTTTCACGGTTCAGGTAGCGAGTCAGGTGCGCGCCCGTGGCATCGTCATACACCACGAAGAGCACGCTAGGGTTGCGCTGGGCCCGCCGTGCGAATTCGGACAAGGTTGGTACATCGTTGTCCCACATGGCTCGCGGCGCCACCGAGGCCAGCAACTGGGCCATATCGTTGGCGGAATCCTTCAGGTCTTTCTCCAGCGCATCACGCAGCTGTACCTGCTCCTCCTTGAGGCGCGACGACAAGCCAGCCGTGAGTCGTTGGCGAGTGCTGGCCGACAGGCTCTCCAGGCTGGAGGTGACCTCCTTGCCCGCCTGTTCCAGCTCACCCGCGAGCTTCTGGCTGTCACCGCCCAGGCGCGAGGCCAGGTTTGCTTCCAGGGCTGTCACCGTGCTCCGGGTCAGGGCGACAGCGACCAGCACTTGCACCAAAAGGGCGATACCGAGAGTAACGAATACAGGCCGTAGTAAACGGCTTTGTAACAGTGAGAGAACGGCCGACACAGGAAATCCCTCTACTTTTGACGCCATTATTCTGATGGCACTCTAGAAGTGGATTTCCCAGCAAGGGTCGTGCCGAGCGGCAGGCAGAAACGACAAAGGGCCCCATGAGGGGCCCTTTGTTTGCTACATCAACAGCTTATCAGGCGAACGGATGACGCAGGACGATGGTCTCGTTGCGATCCGGGCCAGTCGAAATAATGTCGATCGGCGCGCCGACCAGCTCTTCGATGCGCTTGATGTAGGCCAGGGCAGCTGCTGGCAGCTCTGCCAGGGTCTTCGCGCCCAGAGTCGATTCGCTCCAGCCTGGCATCTGCTCGTATACCGGCTCCAGGCCGATGTAGCTGTCGGCGTCGGTCGGCGCGTCGATGACTGCACCATCCTGGTTCTTGTAGCCAACGCAGATATTGATGGTTTCCAGGCCATCCAGCACGTCCAGCTTGGTCAGGCACAGGCCCGAGATGCTGTTGACGTCGATAGCGCGGCGCAGGATCACGGCATCGAACCAACCGCAACGACGGGCACGGCCGGTGGTAGCACCGAACTCATGGCCACGCTTGGCCAGGAAGGCGCCGACGTCGTCGAACAGCTCGGTCGGGAACGGGCCCGAACCAACGCGAGTGGTGTAGGCCTTGGTGATACCCAGGATGTAGTCGATGTACATTGGGCCCACGCCGGAGCCGGTAGCAATGCCGCCAGCGGTGGTGTTGGAGCTGGTGACGTACGGATAGGTACCGTGGTCGATGTCCAACAGCGAGCCTTGGGCGCCTTCGAACATGATGTCCTTGCCGGCGCGACGCAGCTGGTGCAGTTCGGCGGTGACGTCGAGCATCATCGGCTTGAGTTGCTCGGCGTACTCCATGCACTCGTCCAGGGTCTTCTGGAAGTCGATGGCCGGCTCTTTGTAGTAATTGACCAGGACGAAGTTGTGGTAGTCCAGCAACTCACCCAGCTTGGCGGCGAAACGCTCGCGGTGGAACAGGTCGCCGACGCGCAGGCCGCGACGGGCCACCTTGTCTTCGTAGGCCGGGCCAATGCCACGACCGGTCGTGCCGATCTTGGCTTCGCCACGGGCCTTCTCACGGGCCTGGTCCAGGGCCACGTGGTAGGACAGGATCAGTGGGCAGGACGGGCTGATACGCAGGCGCTCGCGCACCGGTACGCCTTTTTCTTCCAGCTTGACGATTTCACGCATCAAGGCATCCGGAGCCACCACTACGCCGTTGCCGATCAGGCACTGCACGCCTTCGCGCAGCACGCCGGACGGGATCAGGTGCAGAACGGTCTTCTCGCCGTCGATCACCAGGGTATGGCCAGCGTTGTGGCCACCTTGGTAGCGCACTACGGCGGCGGCATGTTCGGTCAGCAGATCAACGATCTTGCCTTTGCCCTCATCACCCCACTGGGTGCCCAGGACTACGACATTCTTACCCATAACAATTGTCCTCATTCGCGCAAACTTGGTGCCGGCGAGCGCCGGCAGGAAAACTCAGGAAACCAGTGGCAATACTTGCCAAATACCATCGTGCTGAACCAATTGCCGGTCGCAGTCCGCTTCACGAGCAGCGGCCAGGGGCTGCCCAGGCAAGGCCTGGACCACGCGCTGGCCTTCGCTGCGCAACTGGCAGACGGTCTGCCAGAGTGCGGCGTCGGTGCGATCGGGCATCCAGATGCCACCTGACGGCAATTCGATCTCGGCACGCCCCAGGGTCACCAAGGTCTTGAGGTCGGTAGAGAAACCAGTGGCCGGCCGGGCACGCCCGAAGTCCGCACCGATGTCATCATAGCGACCGCCCTGGGCAATGGATTGACCCACACCCGGAACGAACACCGCAAACACCACTCCAGTGTGGTAGTGATAGCCACGCAGCTCGCCGAGGTCGAAGTACAGCGGCAGGTCCGGGAATCGCACCGACAAGCGCTCGGCAATCGTCAGCAATTCATCCAGCGCCACCAGCACCGGGGTCGGGGCACCCGCCAGGCGACGACGAGCATCGCTCAGTACTTCGCGGCTGCCGCACAGGTCCACCAGGGAGCGCAACATTTCTGCCAGGTCGGCAGGCAAGCCTTCGGTCAGGCTAATGACTTCATCGATCGCCTTGCGCTGCAGGGCGTCGAACAATTGTTGCTCCACGGCACCGGACAAACCGGCAGCCTGGGCCAGGCCGCGGTAGATGCCCACATGCCCCAGATCCATGTGCACATCCGGCACATCAGCCAGTTGCAACATCGCCAACATCAGGCTGATCACTTCGACGTCGCTGCTCGGGCTGGCGTCGCCATACAACTCGGCACCCAGCTGGATTGGGCTGCGGGAGGTCGACAAGGCCCGCGGCTGGGCATGCAGCACGCTGCCGGCGTAGCACAGGCGACTCGGCCCTTCACGGCGCAGGGTGTGGGCATCGATACGTGCTACTTGCGGCGTGATGTCGGCACGGAACCCCATCTGCCGACCCGATTGCGGATCGATGACCTTGAAGGTGCGCAGGTCCAGGTCCTGGCCGGCACCCGTCAGCAGGGATTCCAGGTATTCGATATGGGGAGTGACGACGAACTCGTAACCCCAGCTCTGAAACAGATCCAACACCTGACGACGCGCCACTTCGATGCGCGCCGCTTCCGGCGGCAGTACTTCTTCGATGCCATCTGGCAGCAGCCAGCGGTCTACCGTTGCCATTACGCCATTCCCCTATGGTCCGGGCGGCAAGCCTGGGGCCAGCCTTAGAGTGAAGCAGAAAACAGTCGCATCCGACGCGAGCTCAGCCGGACAGGCAGCCAGAAATCGGCTGTACAGACCCTTTTCCTCGAAAAATCTCACCGGACTCTTGAACGAGCCACGGCTAATCAAAGATGCAGACGCAAAAAAGCCGGGAATTTCCCGGCTGCCGCATCATACACCCGTTTTCCCAAAGGATCACCCCGCCAGGCATTTTAGCCGCCCGGCGGGGCACCCCAGGATCAGGCCAGGATCAAGGCTTGGTTTTTTCCAGGTAGTGGAAAAAATCGCTGCTTGGGTCCAGGACCATGACGTCGGATTTGTTCGCGAAGCTTTCACGGTAGGCACGCAGGCTACGATAGAACGCGTAGAACTCCTGGTCCTGGCCGTAGGCCTTGGCATAGATCGCTGCCGCCTGGGCGTCGCCATCACCGCGAACCTCTTCGGACTCACGATAGGCTTCGGCCAACAGCACCCGACGCTGACGATCGGCGTCGGCACGGATGCCTTCGGCCAGCTCGTTACCCTTGGCGCGATGCTCGCGGGCCTCACGCTCACGCTCGGTGCTCATGCGTTCGAACACGCTGCGGTTCACTTCCTTGGGCAGGTCGATGGCCTTGACCCGGACATCCACCACCTCGATACCCAGTTCCTTCTCCGCCATCTTGTTCAGCGAAGCCGTGATATCGGCCATCAGCGCATCACGCTCACCGGATACCACTTCATGCAGGGTGCGCTTGCCGAACTGGTCGCGCAGGCCCGACTCCAGGCGCCGCGACAGACGCTCGTCGGCAATCTGCTTGAGGCCGGAAGTCGCGGTGTAGAAACGCTCGGCATCCTTCACCCGCCACTTGGCGTAGGCGTCCACCATCACGGCTTTCTTTTCCAGGGTCAGGAAGCGCTGCGTCGGTGCATCCAGGGTCATCAGGCGCGCATCGAACTTACGCACCTGGTTCACGTAGGGCACTTTCACATGCAAGCCGGGCTGGACATCGGCCTGGACTACACGACCGAACTGCAGCAACACCGCACGCTCGGTCTGAGCCACGATGTAGAAGCTGTTCCAGGCAACCACCGCCACGACAACACCCACGATCAGGGCGATCAGCGATTTATTGCTCATCAGCGACTCTCCCTAGAACGCGTCTGCTGCTGTTGCTGCATATGCTCAACCGCCGCGCGCGCATTCGCTTCATTGCTGGAGGTAGAAGCCGAGCCCGTTACCGGAGCACCGCCGCTACGACCACTGTCGATCATCTTGTCCAGCGGTAGGTACAGCAGGTTGTTCTGCCCACCCTTGCTTCCGGTCACCAGGACCTTGCTGGTATTGCTGAAGACTTCCTGCATGGTGTCCAGGTACAGGCGCTGGCGAGTCACCTCAGGGGCCTTGCGGTATTCGCCGACCAGCTTGGTGAAGCGGTCCGCCTCACCCTTGGCACGGGAAACCACTTCGTCGCGATAACCGTTGGCATCCTCGATGATGCGCTGGGCCTGACCACGAGCCTCGGGTACCACACCATTGGCATAGGTTTCAGCCTGGTTGCGCGAGCGCTGCTCATCTTCACGAGCGCGGATCACATCGTCGAAAGCTTCCTGCACTTCACGCGGTGCCGCTGCGCTTTGTACGTTGACCTGGGTCACGGTGATACCGGTGCGATAGTTGTCGAGGAAACGCTGCAAGCGCTCCTTGATCTCGCTGGCCATCTGCTCACGACCTTCGGTCAGCACCTGGTCCATGGCGGTGGAACCCACCACATGGCGCAGCGCGCTATCGGTCGCGTGCTGCAGGCTGATCTCCGGCTGATCGACGTTCAGCACGAAGTCCTGCAAGTTGCTGATCTTGTACTGCACGGTCAGCGGCACCTCGACGATATTCTCGTCCTCGGTCAGCATCTGGCCCTGCTTGGTATAGGCACGCTCACGCGTGACGTTTTCCATGTACTTGCGGTCGATCGGCGGGAAGTAGATGTTCAGGCCCGGACCGACAGTCTCATAGTATTTGCCGAAGCGCAGCACCACGGCCTGCTCCTGCTCATCGACGACATAGACCGCGCTGTACAGCCAAGCAGCCGCCAGCACGACCAGGCCAATGCCCAGCAAGCCAAAACCGCCGCCCTTGCCGGAGCTGGCGCCGTCATCACCACGTTTCTTACCACCACCGAACAACCCATTCAGGCTTTCCTGCAGCTTACGGAAGGCCTCGTCGAGATCTGGCGGGCCCTTGCGATCGCCGTTATTGCGGCGCTTACCGCCCCAAGGGTCCTGATTATTCGAGTTGCCACCCGGCTCATTCCAAGCCATAGCGCTCTCCATCTGATAAAGCAAAGACGCGCCCACGGCGCGCCGGCCAATGCTACAGAATGCCTGCTACAGCGGCACAACCGCCTGCCCAGGCTTTTATTGCAAAGTGTGTTGCTCGATGAAGTCCGACGGCTGCCAGCCTTCGCGACTGACCAGCCGGTTCAACTCGGCCCGAGGCAGGCGAACGGCCAGCAAACTGACACCTTCATCGTCATGATCTTCTTTCTGCACAGCATTCAACTGGAAAAACTGTGCTCGCAGTCGAGCAAAACGCTGGGGCAAGCGCAAGGTGCCAACGAACAAATCTTCACCCAGCAGCTCCGCAATGGCCTGCTTGAGCAAGTCCAGTCCCTGGCCATCACGGGCCGATAACCAGACGCGCTGCGGCTTGCCATCGGGATCACGCTGTATCTGTGGCTCAACGCCCTCGAGCAAATCGAGTTTGTTATAGACCTCCAGGATCGGCAAGTCCTGAGCCCCGATCTCCCCCAGCACGACCATGACCTGCTCGATCTGGGCCATTCGCTCGGGCTCATGGGCATCGATCACATGCAGCAGCAGGTCGGAATTGCTCGACTCTTCGAGCGTAGCCCGGAATGCTTCCACCAATTTGTGCGGCAAGTGGCGAATGAAACCCACGGTGTCGGCCAGCACGATCGGCCCCAGGTCGTCCAGCTCCAGCCGGCGCAAGGTGGGGTCGAGGGTAGCGAACAACTGGTCGGCCGCGTAGACATCGGACACGGTGACGGCATTGAACAAAGTGGATTTGCCGGCGTTGGTATAGCCCACCAGCGACACTGACGGGATATCGGCACGCTTGCGGCCACGACGAGCCTGCTCTCGCTGGCTGCGAACCTTTTCCAGACGAGCCTTGATCTGTCGCAGGCGCACCCGCAACAAGCGTCGGTCGGTTTCCAGCTGGGTTTCCCCCGGGCCACGCAGACCGATACCGCCCTTCTGCCGCTCAAGGTGGGTCCAGCCGCGCACCAGTCGAGTGCTCATGTGCTCAAGCTGGGCCAGTTCGACCTGGAGCTTGCCTTCATGAGTCCGCGCGCGTTGGGCGAAGATATCGAGGATCAGACCCGTGCGATCAATCACGCGACACTCGAATGCACGTTCGAGGTTACGTTCCTGACTGGGCGTGAGGACGTGATTGAAAATCACCAGGTCTACCTGTTCGGCTTTGACCAGGTCGCGCAACTCCTCGACCTTGCCACTGCCAACCAGGTATTTGGCGGTTGGCCGATGACGCGGCACGTTGATAAACGCGACGGTCTCGGCGCCGGCCGATACTGCCAGCTCCTGAAACTCCTGCGGATCTTCGCGCGCCTCAGGGTCCTGACCTTCCAAGTGAACGAGAATGGCTCGCTCACCACCACCGTGGCGCTCAAAGAACAAAGGAGACTCCTATCAGGCGTTACCTGGTTCAGCGTCACCCTGTTCGGACTCGGATGCGCTAGGCAGGCGAATCGGGCGAACTGGAACCACTGTCGAGATAGCGTGCTTGTACACCATCTGGCTGACGGTGTTTTTCAGCAGGATGACGAATTGGTCGAAGGACTCGATCGTGCCTTGCAGCTTGATGCCGTTGACCAGATAGATGGAAACCCCAACTTTCTCTTTACGCAATGTATTCAAGTAAGGGTCTTGTAGCGAATGCCCTTTTGACATGTGCCGCACTCCTTTAAGGATCAATAATAAAAAATTCGGAAAACAGATGGCCAAAGCCGCCACACCCCCAAGGATAGACGGCAATTGCAAGGACTCAGCCCAATATGGAGATCGTCCCTAAGTATTTCAAGGCGCGTGGCAGATTGTCGCAATCCAAGCTGTCCAACCATTGCAGGTCGGACCAGCTGCGTAACCAGGTAAACTGGCGTTTAGCCAATTGGCGCGTGGCAATGATGCCCCGTTCCTGCATTTCGGCGAACGTCAACTTGCCATCCAGGTAATCCCAGACTTGGCGGTAGCCCACTGCACGTATAGACGGCAACCCGGCATGCAGGTCACTTCTCGAACGCAGAGCTACGACCTCATCGATGAACCCCTGTTCCAACATTTGTGTGAATCTTTGTGCAATACGTTGGTGCAGTACCTGGCGATTCGCCGGAGCGATGGCCAGATTGGCGACAGTATAGGGCAATTGACTGCGTCCCGATGCGCCTGCATCAGTACTTTGCGCCAATTGACGCTGACGATGGGCCGTCATTGTCAGGCCACTGACCCGATAGACTTCCAGAGCCCGAGTCAGGCGCTGGGGATCGTTGGGATGGATTCGGGCAGCGGATTCAGGATCCACAGCCGCCAACTGATCGTGCAATGCCTGCCAACCCAGGCGCTGCGCCTCATCCTCCAACTCGGCACGCACCTGGGGGTCCGCCGGCGGCATGTCCGCCAAGCCCTCGAGCAGCGCTTTGTAGTAGAGCATGGTGCCACCCACCAGCAGCGGAATCTTGCCCCGTGCCGTGATATCGGCCATGGCCGCCAGGGCATCGGTACGAAAATCCGCCGCAGAATAGCTGTCAGCCGGGTCGAGGATATCGATCAAACGGTGGGGAAATTGTGCCAGTAACTCCTTGGACGGCTTGGCGGTACCAATATCCATGCCTCTATAGACCAGCGCCGAATCGACACTGATCAACTCGCAAGGAAGCACCTTGGTCAGCTCGATGGCCAGGTCGGTCTTGCCCGCTGCGGTCGGGCCCATCAGGAAAATCGCAGGAGGAAACTGAGTCATCAACGGCCGCGCAGAAAGAGTTTGTCCAAGTCATCCAGGCCCATTTGGGTCCAGGTCGGCCGGCCATGGTTGCACTGCCCACTGCGCTCGGTGTTTTCCATGTCACGCAGCAGTGCGTTCATCTCCGGGATCGCCAGGCGTCGATTGGCGCGTACGGCGCCGTGGCAAGCCATGGTTCCCAGCAGCTCGTTGAGGTGGGCCTGGATCCGATCGCTAGTGCCGTACTCCATCAGGTCCGCCAGCACATCCTGTACCAGTCGATTGGCCTCGGCCTGCTTGAGCAGGGCCGGGATCTGCCGGATCGCCAGGGTCTCGGGCCCCAGGCGCTGCAGTTCGAAACCCAGGCGCTGGAACCATTGGGCATGCTCTTCGGCGCAATCGGCCTCGCGCTGGCTCAACGCAAGCGACTCGGGCACCAACAATGGCTGGCCGCTGAGTCCCTCGCTGGCCATGGCCACCTTGAGGCGCTCGTACATGATTCGCTCGTGGGCCGCATGCATGTCTACCAGCACCAAACCGACGGCGTTCTCCGCCAGGATGTAGATTCCCTTGAGCTGCGCCAGCGCATAGCCCAGAGGCGGGATATCGCCCTGGCTTTCCGGCAGCGCGCCAGGCGCAGCCTGGGCATTTTCCAGCGGCGCATAGAACTCCCGGTAGACCGCCTGGGTCTCGCCGGTATTCACCGGCTGCGACGGCCTCGGCGTGTATTGATACTGATACCCTGCGCCCGAACCTGACGAAGAAAACGACGGGCGCTGCTCTCCCTGGGGTTGCTCCAGCACCGGCGAAGCCAGGCGCATCTCGCCTTGCGGACCGAACTCACCGGCCTGCAGGCCACTGGGGCGCACCATCTCGGAAACCGCAGCCGGCGCCGCCAACTGGTCCTCGGGGCGCACATCCGCCAGGGCACGGTGCAAGGTGCCATAAAGGAAGTCGTGGACCATCCGCCCTTCGCGAAAGCGCACTTCGTGCTTGGTCGGGTGCACATTGACGTCGACCCCCGTGGGATCGAGCTCAAGGAACAGCACGAAGGTCGGGTGCCGGCCATTGAACAGTACATCGCGGTAGGCCTGGCGCACGGCATGGGCGACTAGTTTGTCGCGCACAGCGCGGCCATTGACGAAGAAGTACTGCAAGTCCGCCTGGCTGCGCGAGAAGGTCGGCAAGCCAACCCAGCCCCACAGGCGCAAACCGTTGCGCTCGACCTCGATCGGCAGCGCCTGCTCGAGAAAGCCAGGGCCACAGATTGCGCCAACACGCCGCGCCCGAGCCATCTCGTCGGCGGCTTCGTGCAGGCTGAAAATAGTCTTGCCGTTGTGGCGCAGGTGGAAAGCCACGTCGAAACGCGCCAAGGCCAGGCGCCGGATAACTTCCTGCAGGTGATCGAACTCGGTCTTCTCGGCCTTGAGGAACTTTCGACGGGCCGGGGTATTGAAAAACAGGTCGCGCACTTCGACCGAGGTGCCGACCGGATGCGCAGCCGGCTGTACACGCGGGGTCATGTCGCGCCCCTCGGTCTCTACCTGCCAAGCCTCAGTGGCATCGACGGTGCGCGAAGTCAGGGTCAGGCGGGCGACCGAGCTGATCGAAGCCAGGGCCTCACCGCGAAACCCCAGGCTAAGCACGCCCTCGAGATCTTCCAACTCGCGGATCTTGCTGGTGGCATGGCGCGCCAGGGCCAACGGCAGGTCGTCCGGGGCAATCCCGCTGCCGTTGTCGCGTACACGCAGCAGCTTCACTCCACCCTGCTCGACCTCGACCTCGATGCGCCGGGCACCAGAGTCCAGGCTGTTCTCCAGCAATTCCTTGGCCACCGAGGCCGGTCGCTCGACCACCTCACCGGCAGCGATCTGGTTGGCCAGGCGCGGACTGAGCAGCTCGATGCGCGAACCGCCGACGATCGACTCACTCATTCCTTGGCCGCCAGCTCGGTACCGGGGACGCTCAGAACCTGCCCCACTTTCAACTCATCGCTCTTGAGGTTGTTGGCGCTGCGCAACGCTGCCGCCGAAACCTGGTAGCGCACGGCGATCATGGCCAGGGTTTCTCCAGGATTGACCCGGTGCTCACGCGGGCCCTGGGCGATTTTCCCGGAGTCGCGCAGCCAGGCGATATAGGTGCCCGGTGGCGGGTTCTGTTGGAAGAACTGCCGCACGCCACTGCTGATGGAGCGCGCCAGGGCCTGCTGGTGGCTGGAGGTGGCCAGCTTCGAGGCCTCGTTGGAGTTGGAGATGAAGCCGGTCTCCACCAGGATCGATGGAATATCCGGGGACTTGAGCACCATGAACCCGGCCTGTTCCACGCGCTGCTTGTGCAATGGCGTCACCCGGCCAATGTTGTTCAAGACCTTCTGCCCCACATTCAAGCTGGATGTAAGGGATGCAGTCATCGAAAGGTCCAGCAGCACCCCGGCCAACATCCGGTCCTTGTCATCGAGGCTGACGTTGCCGGCACCACCGATCAAGTCGGAGCGGTTTTCGCTGTCCGCCAACCAGCGGGCGGTTTCCGAAGTCGCGCCACGCTCGGACAGGGCGAACACCGATGCGCCAAAGGCTGCCGTCGACGGCGCCGCGTCGGCGTGGATCGAAACGAACAGGTCGGCGCCCTTCTTGCGGGCGATTTCGGTACGACCGCGCAGCGGGATGAAGTAATCGCCAGTGCGGGTCAACTCGGCACGAAAGCCCTTGAGACCGTTGATCTGGCGTTGCAGCTCGCGAGCGATGGACAGCACCACGTCTTTCTCGTGCTGGCCACGGGAGCCGGAGGCGCCAGGGTCCTCGCCGCCATGACCGGCATCGATCACCACGATGATGTCGCGCTTACCGGCCGGTGCCGGGGGCAGCTTGATGGCAGGTTCCGCTGGAGTGACAGGTACCGCAGGCACGGTCGCCACGGTTGGCGGTGGAGCAGCCGGTGGCGCGGCATCGGCCGGGTTGTCGAACAGATCGACCACCAGGCGGTTACCGTACTGGGCATTGGGCGCCAGGGTGAAGCTCTTGGGCGTGACGGCCTTCTTCAGGTCGATCACCACCCGCAAATCGGTCGGCGTACGTTGTGCCGAGCGCATCGCGGTGATCGGGGTGTTGGCCGTGGCGACATTCAGCGAACCACCCAGGGTTGCGCCGTTGATATCGATCACCAGGCGATCGGGGGCCGTGAGGGTAAAGACGCTGTGCTGAACCGGACCGGACAGGTCGAATACCAGTCGCGTGTTATCCGGTGCCCGCCATAGGCGGACGCTGCGAACCTGCGTAGCGGCCACAGCCTCGACGGCCAATGCCGTAAGCAACAGTCCTACGACAGCAACCAACGCGCGAATGCGCATACCTAACCCCATCAATTATTTGAATTCCAACGCCAAAGCGGCACACCAGGACTCGCCTCGCGAGCCTTGGGACAATAGATGTACGCAACGCCCATTGTTATGCGGGGTAATGGTAATGGTCAGGTCAGGCTTTGGCAAAAAGCCTGCACCGCGTGCAGGCCATTCCAGCAAGCACAGGGCATCACCCTCGAAATAATCACGAATCCCCAGGAATTCCAACTCCTCGGGGTCCACCAACCGGTACAGGTCGAAGTGGAAGGCTCGCACCGTACCAATTTCGTAGGGCTCCACCAGGGTAAAGGTCGGACTCTTCACCGCCCCCGAATGCCCCAAACCACGGATGAC
>MCND01000068.1_pt1 | contig 48236 bp, 38 predicted proteins | sample 778211 | NCBI WGS metagenome assembly MCND01 (sample SAMN04296812, study PRJNA304217) | bioreactor metagenome | isolation source: activated sludge enriched with benzalkonium chloride | place: Turkey: Istanbul urban wastewater treatment plant
AGCAGCACGCGCGGGCGGTTGACCAGGCCGCGCGCGATCGCCACGCGCTGCGCCATGCCGCCCGATATCTGGTGCGGGTAGGATTTCTCGAAACCCTGCAAGCCGACCAGCGCGATGTGCTCGGCCACCAGCTCGCGCTTTTCCGCTTTCGACAGGGGCGCGTTGCGCAGCGCCGTCGCGATATTGCGTTCCACGTTCAGCCATGGAAACAGGCGATGGTCCTGGAATACGATGCCGCGGTCCAGGCCCGCGCCGCGCACCGGTTTGCCGTCCAGCAAGATCTGGCCGGCGTAGTCGCCGTCCAGTCCCAGGATCAGGCGCAGCAGCGTGGACTTGCCGCAGCCGCTGGCGCCCACGATGCTGACGAAACGCCCGGCGGGCACGTCCAGGTTGATGTCCTGCAGGACCTGCAGCGGCCCTGCGCCGCCGCCAGGGCCGGCATAGCGCTTGCCCACGCCGCGGATGTTCAATTCCTTGCCGAAGATGCTCGTCATTCCTTTCCTACTCCATCAGGCGGCGCCGTAGCGGTGCCGCGCCAGCCTGCGCTCCAGCGCGCGGGCCAAGGCATTCATGGACCAGCCCACCAGGCCGATCACGAACATGCCGAAGATCACCAGGTCCATCTGGAAGTGTTCGCTGCCTTCGATCAAGGTGTTGCCGATGCCATGGCCGGCCACCAGTAGGTACTCCGCGCCTATCGTCGCCAGCCAGGAGTAGATCAGCGCCAGGTACACGCCGGTGAAGATCGAAGGCGCCGCCGACGGCAGCACCACGTGCAGCAGCGTCTGCCAGCGGGAATAGCCGAACACGCGGGCCACCTCCAGCAGCGCGGCCGGCGTGCTGCGTATGCCGTCGCAGGTATTGACGACCACGGGCACCAGGGCGGCCAGCGACAGGAACGTCACCTTGGCCACGTCGCCCAGGCCGAACCAGACCGAGATCAGCGGGATCCAGGCAAACAGCGAGATCTGCTTGAAGGTGTTGAAGCTGGGGCCCACGATACGGTTGAACAAGGGCAGCAGCCCCAGCAGCGCGCCCAGTATCAGGCCGAGCGTGGTGCCGATCGCGAAGCCGGTGAATTCGCGCGCCAGGCTCGCGCTCAGCGCGCGCCACAGCCGTCCCGAGGAGATCTGGCTGGCGGCTGTCTCCAGCACTTTCTCCGGAGATACCAGCAAGGGCGTGGACACCCAGTCCAGCCGCGCCAGCGCCCACCAGGCCAGGATCGCGGCGGCGGGCAGCACCAGGCCGCGCCAGCGGGCGCGTACCCAAAGACTGGTGCGGCGGGCGAGGGACAGCGGGTTGATCGATGGCGCCGTCATGCCTGGACTCCAGTGGACGCCGCGCCCAGGCGGGTAGCGGCCTGGCCGCCGCCCGCGCGGGCTTCGGCCAGGTCCAGCAGCTTGTCGATGGCATAGCCGATGGCGCCCACCACGATCACCGCCGCCATCACCAGGTCCAGCTGGAACAGCTGCCGGCCGTAGACGATCAGGTAGCCCAGTCCTTCGCTGGAGGCGACCAGCTCCACCACCACCAGTGACAGCCAGGCCTTGGTGAAACCCAGCCGCAGGCCGGTGAAGAGCGTGGGCAAGGCGTGCGGCAACACGACTTCCAGCACCTGCTGGCGGCGCGTGTAGCCATAGACGCGGGCCACTTCCAGCAGGCTGGCAGGCGTCTGCCTGAATCCCTGCAGGGTGTTCAGCGTCACCGGCACCAGCGCGGCCTTGGCGATCAGGATGTACTTCAATGGCTCGCCTATGCCCACCAGCAGCAGCACGAAGGGCAGCCAGGCCAGGACCGGGATCTGCACCAGCGCGTTGAACGTTGGCAGGATGTAGGCTTCCAGCGGACGCCACAAACCCATCGCCGCGCCCAGCGCCAGGCCCAGCGCGCTGCCGGCCGCGAAGCCCACCAGCACGCGCTGCATGCTGGCCTGCACGTTCAGCCAGAGGTCGCCGCTGCTGTAGAGATCCTGCAAGGTCAGCCAGACGAAGTGGGGCGAAGGCAGCACCTGCGGGGAGATCCATCCCTGCGAGGCGCCCAGCTGCCAGAGCGCGAGCAGCGCCAGCGGCAGCAGCCAGGGCAGCAGGCGGCCGCCGGCGTTGCGCAGCAGTTCGGCAGGAGCCTGGCGCGCGCCGCGCCGCGCGGACGCAAGCGGGGCGCTCAGCGTATTTCCGGACATGGCGGCTCCTTATCGCGCGGCCGCGGCGCTGGCCTGGCGCTCGCCGGATGCCGGCTGGCCTTGCGCGTTGAACGCGGTCCAGCGGGCGGCAAGATTGGCCTTCTGCAACGCGGCGTCGAGGTAGCGCGGCTCGAACCAGCCGTCCACGCTCACGGGACGGCGGATCAGCTTCAGTTTGAGCGCATCGTCCGCCACGGCCTGGTAGCGCGCGGCGAGGAACTCGTCCAGCAGCGGCGAATTGCGCACGGCCAGCACCTCGCCGTCGAACTCCGCCTGCCAGGACGCGTAAGGCGTGCCGCTGCGCGCCCAGATCTTGAAGAGCGCGTCGCGGTTCTGCTCGTCCGAAGACCATTGCGCGGCGCGCACGAATACGTCGACCACGCGCTGCACGGCTGCGGGGTTCTCCTTCTCGAAATCCTCGCGCACCAGCAGGGACGCCTGGCGCGTGAACGAGGGATCCTGGCCCTTGGTCGAATAGATGATGCGCGCCAGGCCCTGGTCGCGCAGCTTGAAGTATTCGTAGCCGCCGAAAGCCGCATCCACGCCGTTGGAGACCAGCGCCGCCTGCGCGCTGCCGGTGTCGAGGTTCACTCCCTTGATGTCGCGTTCGGTCAGCTGGCGCGAGGCCAGCACGTTGATGGCGACCAGATGGCCGTTGGTGCCGCGGAAGATCGACACCTTGCGGTCCTTCAGGTCGTCCAGCGATTGCAGGGCGGAGTCCTTGGGCGTGGAGACATAGAGATTGTTGCGCACGCCGCTGCCCAGCAGGATGCGGGTCTTCAGCCCGTTGGAGCGGCCCACCACCGACGGCAGGTCGCCCTGGTAGGCGAAATCGATCTGCTTGTTCGACAGCGCTTCGTTGACCGCGGGGCCCGCGCCCTTGAAGAACAGCCATTGCACTTCGGTACCGGTGCCCTTGAAGGCCTCTTCCAGCCAGTTGTTGGCGCGCGCCACGCCGCCCGGCGAGCCGCCCCAGGTGATGGGGTCGCCGCCGCCGGCGGTCGCCACGCCGATGCGGACCACGTTAGGCGCGGCCAAGGAGGCAAGGCTGACGGCGCACAAGGCAGCGCCCAGCATCAGGCGTGAAATCAGGCTGCGGGGAGAGAGCAGGGTGCGCATGGTCGTTCCGTGTATCGATGATGAAAGACAGGGCCGGGCAGGCAAGCGCCGGCCGCGGACAGGACTAGGCGCCCGCCGGCATGTGCCGGCGGGCGGGACTGCAGGTACGCGATCAGGTCAGGCCGCGCGCTTCTCGGCGCGCGCCTGCAGCTTCTGCTCGATGCGCGTGCCCTTGAAGAACTCGGGATGCGCCTGGGTGTAGAAGCGGTAGGGGTTGTCGAACACCAGCGCCTTGAAATCCGCCGCGGAGATCACGCCGTCTTCCACCAGGTCCCAGCTTTCGGCCAGGGGCTCGGTCAGGTCGGGCACGTCCCAGTGGCCGACGTCCGAGGACCAGATCGCGTTGAGCTTGGTGTTCAGCGGATTGGCGCGGTCGTTGAACGCGGCGCCTATGGTGCGGTCGTCGGCTTCCGAACCGAAGTAGAAGCTGTCGACCCAGCGCTTGCGGATGTCCTCCACGCTGCCGATGCCAGCCGCGGCAAAGTCGTCGAGTTCATCGCCCTGGGGCTCGCGGCTGTGGTGCAGCGCCGACAGGCCCAGGCTGTCGCGCAGCAAGGTGTCCTTGTTGAGCTCGCGCCCATTGAGCAGCTCGGCGCCGTAGCGTTCGAACAGGTCGGCCAGCAGCTCCACGTCCGCGTTGGCCGGGTTGTACTGCTGCACGGCGTTGCGGTTGCGCTTTTCCCAGCGGTCCACCAGGTGCGCGTACACGTGCGCGCCCCAGTCCGCGCCGCCTTCCAGCAAGGCCACGCGCAGGTTCGGAAAGCGTCGCGTCACGCCGCCGAAGAACAACGCCTTGGCAAAGGCCTGGGAACCATCGGCGAAGTGGCCGATGTGGTTGAACATGTAATTGCTGATGGAGTGGCGCCCGGTCCAGCCCTGGCTGCCGTAATGGGTGGCCAGCGGCACGCCCAGTTCCACCGCCTTGGCCCAGAACGGATCGTAGTCATGCTCGCTGTCCAGGCCGAAGAAATCCACGTAGGACGCATGCCGCGCGATTTCCGGGAATTCAGCGGGCGGGTACTTTTCGGCGATGGCCTTGATCGGCCGGCGCACGCCGCCCGGAATGTTGGCCACCTTCAATCCCAGCGTCTTGACCGCGAATTCGAGTTCCTCGATGGCTTCCTGCGGCGTGTTCAGCGGAATACCGGCCACGGGCGTCAGGCGGTCGCTGTATTTGCGGTACTGGTCCGCATGGAAGTGGTTGATGGCGCGGTGCAGCGGCTGGCGGTACTCGTCGCCCGCGCCCAGCGGCGCCAGCACGTCGTTGGGAAACAGGATGGAGTAGTCCGAACCCTGTTCCTCCAGGCGCTCGTACAACAGCTCCGGCAGCGTGACCGTGGCCAGATCCAGGGTATTGCGCGTGACGCGCGCCCACCAGGGCGAGCGCAGCGTGCGGTTGCGCTGCCGTTCCTCCGGGGTCTGCTGATACCAGTCCTTGCCCTGGGACTTGGTGGCGAAGCGCGAGCCTTGCGTCTTGCGCAGCACGTCCACCAGCTTGGAGCCGCCATAGTGCTGGATGTAGTCCTCCAGCACGGGCGCGTAGTCGTTGACGTGTACGTCGGTGTCGATCACTGGATAGTCCAGCTTCGCCTTGATCGCGGCGGAGCGGGAAGCCTGGGTACGGTGCAGCCGGTCGTTCATGCGGGTCTCCGAGAGTGAAACGGACGCGGCGCCTTGCGGGGTCGGCAAGGCCGGCGCGGACAGGTCACAGTACGGGAGATGGCCGCCTGGCCAAACGACCGATTCGCAATTTCTAACTGAGTGATGTGCTTATGAGCGGCCAGCGGGAGGAATGCGGCGTCAAGTCTGGGGGCGTTTCGAAAAGTCCCCGCGCTCCAGGATGAAGCTGGTCGCCACGCCGAACACCACGCCCCAGAACGGCGCGCCGATGCCCAGCAGCGGCAGGCCGCCCAGCGTCACCAGGAAGGCGACCAGGGCGCCCAGCGTGAAGTGCTGGCGGAACGCGGTATGGAAGGCGCCTTGCAGGATGCGCAAGAGCGCCAGACCCGCCAGCGTGGCGACGAAGGCCGCGGGCGTGGCCAGCAGCGCCTGCGTGACCAGGGGCGAGAACAGTCCGAACACGATCACCATCACGCCCAGGAAGATCGCGGCGATCCAGTGGCGCGAGGCGTTGGCGCCGGAAGCGATGATGGCGTTCGACGGGCCGGCCAGGCAGGTGGAGACGCAGCCCAGGCACGCGGTCAGCGCCGAGAACACGCCGCAGGCGTTGGTGATGGCATTGACCGGCGGCCGGTGCAGCGAATTGCGCAACACGGCTATCCCTTGCGCGTTCTGCACCGCGATCACGGTAACGGCAAGCGGCAGCACCAGCTCGAACGCGGCGGCCCAGGAGAACACCGGCGCGTAGAACTGCGGGCTGGCTACCGAGGTCGCAAGCGTGACGTGTTCCAGGGCTGGCGTCCTGCCCATGAACACCAGTGTGCCTACTCCGGCGAGCAGCGCGCCGATGATGGGCGAGAAGCGTTTTTGCACCGCGGGGAAGAACGACACCAGGAAGAAGGTGGCTGTCATGACGCCCGCGAGCCAGGGATCGGAGGCGAACGACTTGATCCAGTCCAGCGCGAAGCTGAGAAAGACGCCGGCCACCATGCCCATGACGATGGGCATGGGGATGCGGTCCATGATGGCGCCGACCCATCCCGTCAGTCCCAGCACCAGCATTAACGCGGCGGTCAGCAGATAGGCGCCGATGACTTCGGCAAAGGGCAGGTGTTGCAGGGCGCTGGCGACCAGCACCGCGCCGGGTATGGTCCACAGAAAGGCGAGCGGCTGCCGGTAGATGGCGGACATCACGATGGTGAGGATGCCATTGAGCACGAATGCGGCAAAGATCCACGAGGCTAGGGTGGCCTGGCTGAGCCCTCCCTTCACGCCCGCGCTCAGGATGATGGCCACCGGCGCGGAGGCGGAAAACAGGAACGCCACGAATGCGTTGGTCAGCTCGTCCGCCGGGAACGAGGGCGAGGCGGCTGGAATCGTGTTCTGCTCAGCCATGGGCCCGCCCCTGGGTGAGCAGGTCACGACAGCTGATGAAGAGGAAGAATGATTCGAGCGTCATTGCGGATCCACTTTACGTAGCGTGCAGTTGGGCCATGTCGTTCTCAGCGCCTCGCCGAGCACCGAAACAATACAGGAAATATCCTGTTCTGCGGTTTCGTGTAGGGCTTCCGCGACGATCAGCGCACGCGACGTGGCTGGGCGGATCGCGGACCAGCCGCTCTGGCGATTGGTCCAGCGGCGCGCATGGGCGCGGCCGGAATCGTCTGCGAATATGACTTCGCCGGGTTCCGGGTGCTCGGTTTGGCCCGCGAACGTTTCGTAGATTTCATCGCCGCGCGCAAACCGCACGGCCAGGGAATGGGCGATCCGGTCGGCGTCGAAGACGGCAATGGGTGTGGCGTGGGCCAGCGACACGGCATTGCACAGGTCGATCAGCGGGTGCAGCGCAGGCAGCGCTCCTTCCTTGCGGTAGCGCCGCAGCAGCGCTTCCGAGGCGCAGCGGTATTGGGTCGGCTTGAGGCCCATGGCGGCAAAGGCGCGCCGCCAGGCTTGTATCTCGGGAAATTCCGCTTCGCTCGTGGTCGCCAGGCGCTGGTCGGCAATGGCCACGAGGCCGGAGATTGCAGGATTGGCGTCCGCAGTGGCATCGACGTTCTCGATCAGAAAGGCAGCGGATCGAAGCTGCGGAAAGCGGATGCGCAGATCGTGGGCGTAGCGGAAGGGAATAGGCATGGCTGTGGCTCGGTGGGTTCGCGAAACACTATGCACGGTTCGATCAGGGCGCGTCTTGAATGAAATTGCGCGCTGGCCCGTCATCCGGCGCCAGGTTGGTGTCATTGAACCGTGTAATTCGCGCTTGAATATATACGGTCGTATGTATATTATTCTGCGAACGCGCAATGACCTGAGAGAGGCGAATTGGCATGACCAGCACCATCCTGAAAACATCAATCCCGGCGGATCGGCATCAGGCCAAGAACCCCTGGTTTCCCGTTGCGCTGCTTGCCTTCGGCGTGTTTGTCGTCGGAACCGGGGAGTTCGTGCTGGCTGGCTTGCTGCCGCTGCTGAGCGTTTCCCTGAACGTTACGCCCGCCGTCGCGGGACAGGTAATCACGATCTTCGCGCTGACCTGCGCCATCGCCGGTCCGGTCCTGACGACGTCCACCTCGGGGTGGGACCGCAGAACGGTGCTGGTTCTTGCGGCGACGATCTATCTTGCGGGCAGTGTCTGGACCGCGCTCGCGCCATCCTATGCCCAGGTTCTGGGGGGGCAGATCGTGGCGGCGCTTGGCGTGGGATGGTTCGTGCCGAATGCCACGGTCACGGCCGCCGCCATGGTTTCGCCGGCGCACCGGGGACGGGCGATCGCCTTGGTGGTCAGCGGTTTCACGGCGGCGACCGCGCTCGGTGCGCCCCTGGGCACGGCGCTGGGCGGGATGTTCGGCTGGCGTTCGACCATGTGGCTGGCAACCGCTCTGGCGGCGCTGGGCGCGGCCGGCGTGTTCGTCTTTATCCCGAAGCGGACCACGATCTCCGCAGTGGCGGGATTGCGGGAGCAATTGCGTCTTCTGCTTGAACCTCGAATTGTCGCGGTCCTGGGCGTGACCCTGCTGGCGTTCACTGCCGTATACATGCCGTACACCTACATGGGCATCATCTTCGAGCGGGCCACGCAAGGCAGCAGCATCTACCTCGCGGGGCTGATGACGACGCTGGGCGTGGTGGGCACGTTAGGCAATCTGGGCGCAGGCATGCTTGCCGACCGGATCGGCGGGCCCAGGGTCGTGGCGGTGGCTTTGCTTTGGCTGATCGCCAGCTTGCTGGCGCTGCGGCTGACGACCGGGAATCTGCCCTATGCCTTTGCGATGATCTCGATATACGGCATCGCCGCCTTCGCGATCACGACGCCGCAGCAACACCGGCTGATCGCGCTCAAGCCCGAAGCGGCCGGGGTGCTGGTGTCGCTCAATCAGGCCATCCTGTACCTGGCCATCGCGCTGTCCGGTTCGATCGGCGGCCTTGGGGTCGAATGGGCGGGCGCGGAGAATCTGGGTTTCGTGGCGGCGGCGCTGGCCGGAGCGGCATTGATATTGTCGCTAACGACGAAAGCGAACAGCCAGGCTGGCAGTTGAACGAGGGTAGTCTCGGCCGTTGCCAAAGGCCGTGGAAGGATCGGACGGCTGCCTGGAACCGTGCGGCCGTGCACGGTCTGGCAGCACCCGTTGCATTCATGAGGAGCTTCGCGGCAATCCGAGGTGGCTGAACAGATCCCTCCCACGGTCTGCGTTCAGACGTACGCGCCTACGCTGTCCCATTTCGGGAGGCGCATATCACAGGCCGGATATTCTGCGTGGCGTTCGTGGCGGGTGCGGGGTTGGTTCAGCTATGGCCCCGGCTTCCAGGAGTCGGGGCCTCATGGCTGCTGGCCGGGGCGTGCCTGCTTGCGTCCGTAGGCGGCCTGCGCTGGCGCCGCCGCGTGGCGCGTACGCTAGCGGTCTTGGCGCTGGGCCTGTGCGCGGGCCTGCTCAATGCCGGCCTGCAGGCGCAATACCGGCTGGATGATGCGCTGTCGGACCCGCAGCAGGACGCGGTGTCGCGCCTGGTGCTGCGCGTGGCCAGCCTGCCCGAAGGCGATGAGCGCAGCCAGCGCTTCCTGGCCGAACTGGACGAGCCCCCGCCACCCGGCATTCCCTCGCGCATCCAGATCTCGTGGCAGGCGCCGCCCGGCCCGCAGGCGCAGCTTCCCGAAATCAAGCCCGGCCAGGTCTGGCGCATGGCGCTGGTGTTGCGGCGTCCGCACGGCTTGTTGAATCCAGCCGGGCCGGATGTGGAAGGGCGCCTGTTCGCGCAAGGGATACGGGCGGTGGCTACGGTGCGCGGGCAGCCCAGGCTGCTGGCGGACCGGCCCTGGGCGACGCCGGGGATTGCCATCGAACGGGCGCGCCACAACGTGAGGGAGGGCCTGCGCGCGGCCTTGGGGGAGCACCGCTACGCGCCCGTGATGATCGCCTTGGCCATTGGCGACCAGGCCGGCGTGGCGCGCGAGGACTGGCTGCTGTTCAACCGCAGCGGCATCACGCATCTGGTGTCGATCAGCGGCATGCATGTGACCTCGATAGCTGGCATCGCCGGGTTGCTGGTGGCGGCGCTGTGGCGGCGGGGGCGCTGGCGCGGCGCGGGGCTGGCCGAGCATGTGCCCGCGCGCGTGGCGGGCGGGGCCGCGGCCGCGCTGGTCGCGCTGCTGTATTGCCTGCTGGCGGGCTGGGGCGTGCCGGCGCGCCGCACGTTTTTCATGCTGTCGGTGGTGCTGGCGGCCGCGGTGTCGCGCTTGCCGCTGTCGGGCGGTCGGGTGCTGGCGTGCGCGGCTGCGGCGGTGGTGGCGCTGGATCCGTGGGCGCCGGTGTCGGCGGGATTCTGGTTGTCGTTCGGCGCGGTGGCCGTGCTGTTGCGCATCGCGGACGCGCCGGTGGACCGCGAAGCCGGCTGGCGCCGGCGCTGGGCGGCCAGGCTGGCGCAGGCGGTGCGCTTGCAGCTGATGGTCACCGTGGGCCTGACGCCCTTGCTGGCCTACCTGGTGCATCAGGTGTCGTTGGGATCGCCGTTGGCCAATGCGGTGGCGATTCCAGTCGTGACCTTCGTCGTGACGCCGCTGGCTTTGGTGTGTTCCGCCTTGTCGGTTTTGCCGGGCGCGCAGGGGCTGGCCGAGTTGGCCGGGCGATGGGGCTTGCAGGCGTTCGACCTGACCATGGCGCCGGTGTCCTGGGTGGGCAACGCGTCCTGGGCCAGCGTGCTGGTTGCGGCGGCATCGTGGCCATGGCTGCTGCTGGCCGTGGCGGGCATGGTCTGGGCGCTGCAGGTGCGCGGATGGCCGGGCAGGCAACTGGGATGGCTCTGCATGCTGCCGCTGCTGTTCTGGCGGCCCGACCGGCCCGAGCCGGGATACTGGCGCATGAGTGCGATGGATGTGGGGCAGGGCAGCGCCATCCTGGTGGAGACGGCCAGCCAGGCCCTGCTGTTCGACGCGGGACCGCGCCATTACGGCGGCAGCGACGCGGGCGAGCGCGTCGTCGCGCCGTTCCTGCTGGCGCGGGGCATCCAGCAGTTGGACGTGTTGGTCCTGTCGCATGCCGACCTCGACCACGTGGGCGGATTGCGCGCGGTGCTGGCGGCAGTTCCGGCAGACCGCAGCTACGCGTCCTTCGATCTGGCTGGATTCCTGCGCCGCGATATTCGGATGTGGCCGCAAGCCGGCAGCGCCGCACCGCCATTGCCCGCCGACATGGGGCGTTGCCGGCGCGGCATGCGCTGGGAGGCGGACGGCGTGGCGTTCACCTTCCTCAATCCCGCGGATAGCGGCGACAAGAAAGGAGAGGGGCGCAATGCCGATAGCTGCGTGCTGCTGGTGCAGGGCAAATCGCATGCGCTGCTGCTGACGGGTGATGTGGGCGTGGCTCAGGAAAATGCGCTGGCCCAGGCGTTGTCCCAGGTCGATGTGGTGATGGCACCGCATCACGGTTCGGCGTCGTCCTCGGGGCAGGGCCTAGTGGACGCGTCCGCCGCAGGTCATGCGATCGCGCAGGCGGGGCATCTGAACCGCTTCCGCCATCCGGCGCGCGCGGTGGAACGGCGGTGGACGCGCGCCGGCGCGGCGTTTTGGCGCAGCGACCGCGACGGCGCGGTGATGGCGACCTCAGGCGCCGGGGGACTGGAGGTATGGGCAGAGCGTGAGCGCGGGCGGCGGTACTGGCATGGGCGCTGAGGCCGCCCGCGGCGTTCAATTGGCGCCGAGCAGGTTCGCGCTCTTGACCAGCGACGATACGCGTTGCGAGTCGCGCTTGAGCAGATCGGAGAACGCGATGGGGCCGCGTTCCTGAGCGGTAGGCGCTTGCGCCGCCAATTGTTCCAGACGCGTCTTGAACTCGGGGGTGTCTATCGCTTGCGACAGGGCGGCGGCCAGTTTTTCGACCACAGGCTGCGGCGTGCCAGCCGGCGCCACCAGGCCATTCCAGATGGCCAGATCGAATTCGGGCAATCCACCCTCGGCAAAGGTGGGGATGTCCGGACTTTGCGCCAGGCGCGCGGTTCCGGTCACGGCAATGGCCTTGACGCGCTTGTCCTGATGCAGGGGGAGCATGGTCACGGTCTGGTCTATCACCCCGTCAATCATGCCGCTCATCAGGTCGGTCAGCGCCGGACCCGTGCCGCGGTAGGGGATGAGCTCGCCGCGCGCGTTGGCGAAGTGCAGGAACATGGCCTCGGCCAGATGCGCCGTGCTGCCCGGGCCGCTGGAGCCCAGGTTGAGTTTGACCGCGTTCACGTCGCGGATGCGCTTGAGCATGGCGGGCAGGTCCTGGATGCCGCTCTTGTTGCTGACCGACAGCACCATCGGCACGGTCGCGACGATGCCGATGGGCGCCAATTCCTTTTGCGGATCGTAGTTGGCCTTGGGATGCAGATGAGGCAGGATCGCCAGGGACATGTTGTTGAAGGCCAGGGTGTAGCCGTCCGGTGCGCTTTTCTGCAGCTTCTGCATGCCGATGAGGCCGCCGGCCCCGCCGGAGTTTTCGACGACCACCGTCTGGCCCAATTGCTTGGACAGCGACGTGGCCACCAGGCGGCCCAGCGTGTCGCTGGTGCCGCCGGGCGCGAAGGGCACGATGACCGTGATGGCGCGGCTGGGATAGTCCTGGGCGGCGGCGGGAGCGGCAAAGGCCGTTGCGGCCAGGGCGGCGCACAGGATGGGGGCGATGCGTAGCATGGAGTGTCTCCTCGTATCTTGTTTTCTATGTGGGGAATTGGCCTTGCCGTCAGCGCGACAACGCGCGGCAGACGGCCTGGGTCATGTCGGTGCAGCTTGCCGTGCCGCCCAGGTCGCGCGGCACGTGATCGCCTTTGGCAAGCACCTGTTCGACAGCGCCCTCGATGCGCCGCGCGGATTCCGAGAGCGCGGCATCGGCATGCTTGTCGCCCAGCCAGCGCAGCATGAGCGCGCCCGACAGAATGGTGGCCAGCGGACTGGCGGCGTTCTGGCCGGCGATGTCGGGCGCGGACCCGTGCGCGCCCTGGAAGAGCCCGTGGGTGTCGCCGAGTTCCGCGGATGCCGACAGGCCCATGCCGCCTATCGTGGCGGCGCCCAGGTCGGAAATGATGTCGCCGAACATGTTTTCCGCCACGATCACGTCATAGAAGTCCGGCCGCTTGAGCATGTGCACCGTGATGGCGTCGGCATAGGCGTAGTCGATTTCGACGTCGGGGTAGCTGGCGGCCACGTCGTCGCAGACCGCGCGGAAGAAGGCGTAGGTGCGCAGGATGTTGGCCTTGTCGCATACCGTGACGCGGCGCTTGCCGTCGCGCGGCGCGCCCGTGCGCTGGCGGGCCAGTTCAAAGGAAAAGCGGGCGACGCGTTCGATGCCCTTGCGGGTGACGACGATGGTGTCGGTCGCCACTTCATCGCGCAGCACGATCCCGCCGCCGCGGCTGGCATAAAGGCCTTCGGTGTTCTCGCGGACGATGACGTAGTCGATCTGTCCCGGCTTGAAATGCTTGAGCGGCGAATCGACGCCCTGGTATAGGCGGATGGGGCGCACGTTGGCGTACAGGTCCAGCCGGAAGCGCAGGCGCAGATGCAGGTCGTTTCCGACCTCGGTGCCGTCGGGGTAGGTCACGCCCGGCATGCCCGCCGCGCCGTGCAGGATGGCGTCGGCCGCCTTGCAGGCCGCGTAGGTGTCGTCGGGCAGAACCTGGCCCGACCTGACGTAGTGGTCGGCGCCGCCGTCGTAGCTGCTGAATGAGAGCAGGCCGGCGCCGCAGGCTTCCTTCAGCACGGTGATCGCCGATTGGCAGACCTCCGGACCGATGCCATCGCCGTCGATGGTCGCAATTTCATACTTAGCCATGTCTGGCTGTCTCCTCGTGTAGGTTTCGAAATCGAAGGGACGGCCGCGCCCGGGACGCGGCCGCCGGGGCTTACCAAGTGGTCGATATGTACTTGGCTTCCATGAACTCCAGCAGGCCGTGGTGCGCGCCTTCGCGGCCCAGGCCGCTTTGCTTGACGCCGCCGAAGGGCGCCGCGGGATCCGATACCAGGCCGCGGTTCAGGGCGATCATGCCGCTTTCTATGCGTTCGGATACGCGCAGGCCGCGCGCCAGGTCGCGCGTATAGACGTATGCGACCAATCCGTACTCGGTGGCGTTGGCCAAGGCCACGGCCTCGTCCTCGGTATCGAAGGCCACGATGGGCGCCACGGGGCCGAAGATTTCTTCAGCGAGCAGGTCGGCGTCGGCGGGCACGTCCACCAGCACGGTGGGCTCGTAGAAGTGGCCAGCACGGTCCAGCCGCTTGCCGCCGGCCTTGATCCGCGCACCCTTGGCGACGGCGTCGGCCACCAGCGATGCCACCTTGTCCACCGCGCCCGCATTGACCAAGGGGCCGCATTGCGTGCCGGGATCGACGCCGTCGCCGGTCTTCAGCGCAGCCATGCGCGCGGCGAAGCGGGCGCTGAATGCCTCGACCGCGCCGCGCTGCACGTAGAAGCGATTGGCCGCCGTGCAGGCTTCGCCGCCGTTGCGCATCTTGGCGATCATGGCGCCTTCGACGGCCGCATCGATGTCCGCGTCGTCGAAGACCAGGAAGGGCGCGTTGCCGCCCAGCTCCATCGAGCAGCTGATGATGGAATCGGCCGCCTTGCGCAGCAGCACGCGGCCCACTTCCGTCGAGCCGGTGAAGGAGAGCTTGCGCACGCGCGGGTCGTCCAGCACCGCGTTGGCGAACTTGCCCGCCGACGAGGTCGTCAGTACGTTGACCACGCCCGCGGGCACGCCGGCTTCCTCCAGCAGGCGCATGACGGCGTAGGCGGTCAAGGGCGTCTCGGTGGCGGGCTTGAGGATGCAGGTGCAGCCGGCGGCCAGGGCGGGCGCGATCTTGCGGGTGGCCATGGCCGCCGGGAAGTTCCACGGCGTGACCAGCAGCGCGATGCCTATGGGCTGGTATTGCACGATGATGCGGCTGGCGCCGCCGGGCGACACGCTGATGTCGCCGTTGATGCGCACCGCTTCCTCCGAGAACCAGCGGAAGAACTCCGCGGCGTAGGCGACCTCGCCGCGCGCGTCCGTCAGCGCCTTGCCGTTTTCCTGGGAAATCAGGCGCGCAAGATGGTCGGCGTCCCGCATCATCAGTTCATAGCACTTGCGCAGGATTTCGCCGCGCTGGCGGGCCGGCGTGGCAGCCCAGCCGGCGGCGGCCCGCGCGGCCGCATCCACGGCCGCGGCGGCGTCTTCGAGCGTCGCGTCCGCCACGCTGGCGATCACCTGTTCGGTGGACGGGTCGTACACGTCGATGCGACGGCCCGAGGTGGAGGCGCGCCAGGCGCCGTCGATATAAAGGTCAGTGGACAGCTTGTTGGCCTCGATGGTCATGCGTCAGCTCCGGATATGGGTGAAGGGGGGAATCAAGATGCGCGAAACGAGCCGCGTCCCGCATGGGCGGCGGCCACGATGGCGGCGATGCCGTCCTGGCCCAGCGGGCGCGGATTGTTCGTGACCAGGCGCGCGGCGAGCATGGATTGCGCCGCGATCCATTCGAGTTGGTCGGCGCGCACGCCCAGTCCGGCCAGCGTCGCGGGGATGCCGATGCGCGAGAACAGTTCGTACACATGGCGCGGCGCGCGGGCGGCGAGGCGCGCGGGATCGGTCTCCGTGTCTCCCATCGCCGCCGAGATGGCCGCATAGTCGGCGCCGCAGGCGGTTGCGTTGAAATCCATGACATAGGGCATCAGGGTGGCCACGCCCGCGCCGTGCGCCGTGTGGGTCAGCGCGCCGATCGGGTATTGGATGGCGTGCGCCGCCGCGGTGCCCGCGACGCCGAAGGCCAGGCCGGCGGCAAGCGCCGCGGCCATGACCTGGCCCCTGGCATGAAGGTCGCTGCCGTCGTCGACGGCGCGAGGCAGATAGGCTGCGAGCGCGCGGATGGCAATCAGCGCCTGCTGGTCGCTGAAGGCGTTCTTGCCGACGAATACGCGGGTCTGCGCGATGTCGGCATCCGGACTGCGACGGACCGCGGTCAGCGCTTCGATGGCATGGGTCAAGGCGTCGGCGCCGGCGATGGCGGTAAGTCCCTTGGGGCAGGTCAGCGTCAGTTCGGGATCGCAGATGGCGGTGTGGGGAATCAGGTGCGGGCTGGAGACGCCCACCTTCAGATCGCGGGCGCTGTCGGCCAGCACGGCGACGGGCGTGACCTCGGAGCCCGTGCCCGATGTGGTGGGCAGCGCGATCACGGGTATCACCGGGCCGGGCACCTTGTATTCGCCGTAGTAATCGGAGGCCTTCCCGCCATGCGTCAGCAGCAGGCTGACGAGCTTGGCCATGTCCAGGCAACTGCCGCCGCCCAGTCCGACGACCACCTCTGGCTGGAATGCGCCGTGCGCCGCCACGCATTCGTAGACGCCCTCGACGGGCAGGTCCGGTTGGGTGCGGTCGTATACCTGGACGCGCACGCCGGCGCTTTCCAGCGTGGCCAGCAGTTCGGACATTTCCGCCGTGGCGGCGAAGCGCTCGTCGGTGCAGATCAGCGCGCGCTGGCCCAGGGCGGCCGCGACGCGGCCCAGCGCAAGACGCTGCCCGTTTCCGAACAGCACGGCGCGCGGCGCGCGCATGATTCCAAACAATTCATTCATTGTGGATCCTTGAAGGAGAGTCTTGGGGAATTCAGGCGGCGCATTGCGCCAGGTCGAGGATGCGGCACCAGACCTCGTCGGCCAGTTCGATGCCCGCATCCAGCCGCAGGCCGCGTTCGGCGCGCGCCCGATCGCCAGGCACCGCGACCGGCCGCCCGGGCAGCAGGGCGGGGCAGGCGCGGATGTCATCCAGGTATCTGGCGATGCGGCTGGCAATCTCCCCGGACCCCGCCTCGATCGCGATGAAGACGTCGCCCTTGTTGCATATTTCGCTGGAATCCAGGGTGCCCTTGACGGCATTGCCCAGCGCGGATGCCGTCAGGCTGGCGACCAGTACCTCGAATGCCAGGCCCAGCGCGTAACCCTTGGCTTCACCGAAGGGGGCCAGTGCGCCCGCCTTGGCAGCTTCGGCGTCCGTGGTGGGGTTGCCGGCGCCGTCGAGCGCCCAACCGGGCTCGAGCGGCCGGCCATGGTTGGCGTAGTCGTGGATCTTGCCCATGGCGACCTGGCTGGTGGCCATGTCCAGCACGAAGGGTTCGTCTGCGGTGGGTACGCCGATGGCGATCGGGTTGGTGCCGATCAGGGCGTGGCGGCCGCCCCAGGGATGGACCAGGGCCTCGCTGGTCGACAGGGCCAGCAGGATCTGGCCTTGGCGCGCCGCTTGTTCCGCGTAGAGCGCCAGCATGCCGATATGGTTGTTGTTGCTTACCGCCGCGATGGCGATTCCGGTGTCGCGGGCGCGTTCGCGGATCTGCTCCAGGGCTGCCAGGGCGATCACCGGACCCAGGCCGCGTTCCCCATCCATGTCCAGGAAAGCAGGGGAGCGCCAGACGGCCGTGCCGCGGGTTTTCGGGTCGGCCACGCCGTTGCGGATGCGCTCGATGATGCGCGGCAGGCGCAGCAGGCCGTGGGACGCGCGGCCGCGCAATTCGGCTTCAAGCAGCAGGTCGGTCTGCGTCGCGGCGTGGTCGGCGGGGCTTCCGGCCAGTTCCAGCGCGCGGATGCAGACCTTCCTTGCCTCCCCCATTTTTATCGTTGTCGTCATAGTGTCGTTGAGTGGTTAAATCCGATCGGATCTGAAATACGATCTAATTTATGCTAACCTCGTAACAAATTGGACGTCAACACATTGTTGGCAAATCGGGGTGAAACAACCATGACGACTCTCTCTCGCGGTTCCGCAGCCGCACCCTTGACCACGCCGGCGGCCAGCCAGCGCCTGGGCGAGCGCGTGCGGTCCTTGGGCGATGAGGTCTATGAAACGCTGCTGTCGCAGCTCATCTCCTTGAAGATCGCGCCCGGCATGCGCATCGCGGTCGATGCGCTGGTGCGTGAACTGGGCGTGTCGCAAACGCCGATACGCGCCGCGCTGATCCGGCTTGAAACCGAAGGCCTCGTCGTCAAGACGCATCACGTGGGCTACAGCGCGGCGCCCATGCCTACGCGCAGGCGCTTTGAGCAGATGTATGAACTGCGCCTGCAGTTGGAGCCATTCGGGGCGGGGCTGGCGGCGCAACGCATGACGGACGCATCGCTGCAGGAGCTGGCCGCGCTGTCCGCGGCGATGAGCGCTCCGAGCGCCGATGACGCGCGCGTGGCCTATGGCAAATTCGCCGTGCTGGATGCGCAGTTCCACTCCTGGATCGCGGAACAGAGCGGCAATGAGCTGCTTGCCGAAGCGCTGGCCCGGCTATACGCGCATACCCATCTGTTCCGGCTGCGCTTTCACTCGCGGGTCACGGAAGAAGCCGTGACCGAGCATGCGCGCATCGTGCGGGCGCTGAACGAGCGCGACGCCGAAGGCGCGCAGGATGCCATGCGCGACCACATCCTCAGGTCGCGCGAGCGCATGGCGCCGTACTTCGAAATGTTGGATTAGCGCGCGGCGGGTGCGGGCGCTTGACCACCCAGATTGATGCCGTCCCGTATATTGCGGAACGCGGGCAGGGCTGCCGGCATGTCCTCGCTAGTCACGGTGCAGCGCATGGCTACGCGCAGCGCCGGCGTATCCACCAGCGCGTTGTATTCCCGCAGGCGGGTGCCATCCGGCCGGGCACCCGCGGGCGCGACATAGTCAACGCCGCGTGCGCCTTGCAGCTCGAAGCCGCTGCGCTGCTCAGGCGATTCGCCCTGCGCGGCCAGGATCGCCTCGGCCGCAGCCATGCGCTCGGCGGCGGAGAGCGGCGCTTCGGCGCCGGGATGCGTCTTCAGCGATTTGCGCGGCGTGCTGAAGCCGACGCCGCAAAGGTAGTCGGCCGCGTCTGCGGCTTGCAGCGCGTCGTTGGCGCGGACGATCTCGACCAGCACGTCGAATTCGTCGGACTTTCCATGCTTCACGATCCGATATGCCGCGGGCACGGCTACGCCGAATCCGCGCGTCCGGTCGGCATAGCGGCGCTCGGCGTCGTTGGCGGGTTCCTCGATCATCTGGAACCGCACCGGCAGCATCAGGATTTCCCTGTCGGCCTGCATGTCGGTGGTGAACGCGGGCAGCGGACTGGCGCGCCGGACCATGCGGACCGCGGCCTTGTCGATGGCGACATAGCCGGAGGAACTGGCCAGGTCCACCGCGTCGATCTTGCCGTCCCGCAGCACGGTGAGGCGCAGGCGCAGGCTGAGCGGACCGTCCAGTTCGTATGCCTCTTTGGGCATTTCCAGATGACTTTGCAGCTTGCGCATCGCGCCCGTGGTCCATTCGGCCTGATTGGCAGGGGCAGGGGCCGAAACCGCCGTGGAAGCGCACAGGATGATCGCGGCCATGGTGCAAGCGCGTAGCGGCCAATTCATGTGGGCAAGTCTCCTGATAGTAGGAACCCGCAGGAGGCGGGCGCCCCGGCAGCATAACCCGCAAGCTAGGTCGAGCAAGCCGATCCCAGGTCCAGATTGCTGGCCAACAGGTTGACGAACTCGCGCACCTTGGGCGACGAGCGCCGCGGCTGCGGGTACACGGCATACAGGTTTCGTTCGGCGGGCTGCCAATCCGGCAACAGGGGCGTGAGGCGGCCGCTAGCCAGGTCCTGGGCAACGAGAAATGCCGGCAGCAGTCCGATGCCGGCGCCGCTCAGCGCCGCGTCGTGCAGGGTCTGGCTGTTGTTGCAGCGCAGGGAGCCGCTGACATGCACGGTCTGTTCCACGCCGTTGCGCGCAAAGCGCCATTCGCTGGGGCTGGCGCCGCGCGTATAGACCAGGCATTGGTGGCCGGCGAGATCCTGGATTTCGCGGGGGGCGCCTTGCCGTTCAAGATAGTGCGGCGCGGCGACCAGCATCCTGGGCAGGGTGGCGATGGCCTGGGCGCCTGCCGCGAAATGCTTGGGCGTAGCGCCGATGTACAAGGCGACGTCAACGCCTTCTTCCGCGGGATCGAGATACCTGTCGTTCAGTGTCATCTCGACGGTGACCTCGGGAAAGCTGGTGGTGAATTCCGTGATCAGGCGGCCCAGATTCGCGCTGCCGAAGGAGATCGGCGCGCGCACCTTCAGAAGGCCGCGCGGCGTGGTCTGCACCTGGCCCGCAGTGCGTTCGGCCTCTTCGACATCCTCGAGGATGCGGGAGCATTTGTCGTAGTAGGTCTTGCCCGCATCGGTCAGAACGATGCGGCGCGTGGTACGCGCAAGCAGCGGCGTTCCTATGTGGTCTTCCAGCGCGGACACGTTCTTGCTCACCGAGGCGGTGGACATGTTCAAGCGCGTTGCGGCGACCGTGAAGCTTCCGTGTTCGACGACCTTGCAGAAGACGCTCATTGCCACCAGGCGATTCATATTCTTTCCCGCAACGAAACCGTTTATTTCTGGCGCGACCCTTTAATCACGGGACCTGGCGATGTCAATATTGCGGCTGATTATAACGAGGGAGAGGGGCGTGGCACAGAAAAGAACAGGCGCGTTGCTGGAGTCGCTGGAGGCAGTCAAGATGAGCAGGAAGTCCTTCCTGCGCCTGTCCCTGGGAGGGGTGGCGGCCGCCTCGGCGGGAGGCAGCGCATTCGCGCGGGAGCCCGCCCGGGATACGTCCTCTGGCGTTTCAGCCGCATCGGGCGCATCCCGGATCCTGATCCGCAATGCGGACCTGTTGACCATGGACCCTCAGCATAAGGAGATGGCAGGCGGGGACGTGTTGATCGACAAGGGCCGCATTGCCGCGATAGGCAGGAATCTTTCCGCGGGCGACGCGGAAGTGATAGATGCCAGCGGGAAAATCCTGATGCCGGGCATGATCGACGGACATCGCCACCTTTGGCAATGCGTCGACGCCGGACGTCTGGTCAAGATGGACCCCACAGGGTACTCGCGCGCCTACCTGGGATGGCAGCGCAGGACCATGGCCTGCATGACCGCGGAAGACAACTATCTGGTTGAGCTGATCGGCGGCCTGCAGGCTATCGACTCGGGCGTGACGACGGTGCTGGACTACGCGCATGGCCAGCCTTCCGAGGAAACGGCGCTGGCTGCTGCGCGCGGCATCCGCGATTCGGGCGTGAACGGCTGGTTCGCGTTCCAGCTCGGCCGTACGCTGGCGTTCGGCCCCGGGTCGACGATCTCCATGGCGCGGGTGCAGGCGGACCTCACCACGACCACCGAACAGAATTGGCGCACCGTGGAACGACTGCGTTCGGAAGTGTTCTCCGACAGCTCGGCGCCGCTGCAATTGGGCCTGGCGCCCTCGGATGCCATCGGTCGGCCGGTCGCGGAGGTGAAGAAGGAATGGGCGCGGGTCCGCGACAGCGGCGTCGGCTTGCTTGCGGCGCACGTGCACAAGCCCGCGTCGCCCAAGGCGCCGGGCGTCATCGGTCATCGCGGGTCGGGCATCCAGGACCTGTACGACGCCGGATTGTTGGGGCCGGACTATCACATCGCCCATGGCAACCGCTTGACGGCCGAGGAACTGGGCCTGTTGCGAGACACGGGCGGCATGCTGTGCGCCACGGTGGTCGGCGAGTTTCCCTACATGCTGTCGCCCCACATGATGGCCTCTTCCCATGGGCGGGCGCGCCAGGCCGGCGTGGCGACCGGCATCGGGATCGACGGCGCGCTGGTGGTGCAGCAGGACTTTTTCGAACATGTGCGCGGCGCATTCCTCAGTCTTTTCCTGGAGCCGGAAGGACGCGAGATCGTGCGGCAGTACAGGTCGCAGGACGCATTGGAGTTCGCAACCTCGCTGGGCGCGCGCGCGGTTCGGGCGGGCGACGTGACGGGCAGCATCAGCGTCGGCAAGCGCGCGGACCTGGTGCTGCTGGCCACGGACCGTATCGGGTTTGCCATGCAGGGCAGCCTGGCCGACCGCGTCGCGAATTTTGCTTCCTTGGCGGACATCGACAGCGTCTGGGTCGCCGGCCGGGCGCGCAAGCGCAACGGGAAGATGCTTGGCGTCGATTGGGTCAAGATGAAGACCCAGCTCGCCGCCGTGCAGAGGCGCATACACGCCCAAGCGCAAACCATCACGTTCACCGCGTGATGCAGGCGCGGGCTTGCCTACGCGCGGGCCCGTTTTCTGCATGAGGCCGGCATCCGCCGGCAACCATCAATCCTGCCTGTAGTCCAGCGCTGCCCGAACCCCGGTTCGCGCGGCGCGGGGAATTGCTGCGTTTTGCGGCAGGCCTGTTGCCGACCACGGCAAACATAACGACGTACAAAAGGGGGAGTTCATGAAGTGCAGCAAGCAATTCAGGGTTCTGGCGAGGTGGGCGGCGCTGGCTGCCTGTGCCGGCAACGGACCGGCGGCACTGGCTCAGTCCAGCCTTACGCTATACGGATTGGCCGACAGCTACATCGAATACAGGAGCAATGCCCGGCCGGCGGCAGGATCGTCCTCGTCCGGCGGATCCTCGCTGCGGATGAACTCCGGCGGGCTGTCGGGTTCCCGTTGGGGCATGCGGGGGGTGGAGGACCTGGGCGGCGGTATGCAGGCCGTGTTCGCACTTGAAAGCGGCTTCTACATGCATACGGGGGCGATGGGCGAGGCGGGGCGGCCGTTCAACCGGCAAGCCTTCCTGGGCCTGAACGGGCCCTACGGCATGCTGAGTTTCGGGCGGCAATATGTCAGCATGTTCGATCTGCTGCCTGCCTTCATGCCCCTGACCTACGCGGGCGCCTACGAGCCCATGCCGTTCCTCATGGGCAACCTGCGGTTGGACAACTCGGTCAAGTATCGCGTCGGGACGGGGCCGTTGGCGGCGCAGGCGCACTATCAGCTCGATGACGCGGCGGGCGCGCCCTATCAACGCGCGGCCTGGGGCGGCGGGGCGAGCTACCTTTCCGGTCCGTTCGGTCTGGCGGCGGTCTACGACGAGGCGGGCGGCGCAACGGCAGCCACCGCGTCGAATCGGCTGCGCAAGCTGGCGCTGGCCGCGACCTATGCGCCGGATCCGTGGCGCCTGACCGTCGGCTACCGCTGGGCGCAGGACAAGACCGCGCAAGGCAACCTGAACCAGCGCGACGACATGTGGTGGATCGGACTCGGGTACCGCATTTCGCCGGTCCTGCGGATCACGGCCGCCTTCTATTACGACGATGTGAAGGCCAGGGCAGGGGCGGGCAATCCGCCGAATGCCAGGCAGTACGCCTTGCAGCTGGTATACGGCGGCCTGTCCAAGCGCACCGACCTGTATGCGGCAGCCGCCTATGCGCGAAACTCGGCGCTGAACTTCGCGCCGCTCGCTACTCTGCCCGCCGGCGAGGACAGCCAGGGCGCCGTGGCCCTGGGCATCCGGCACAAGTTCTGAGGAAATGGCGCGCCGCGGCGCGCCATTCCGGTTCAGTTCATGTTCGACAAGTCTTCCTCGCGCACGACTTTCTGCCACCGGGCGACTTCGCTTGCCAGCAGCGCCTGCGCTTCGTCCGGGCTGGACGTCGAAGGTTCCGCAGCCTGCAAACGCAGGCTTTCGATGATGTCCTTGCGCTGCAGCGTTTCGCGCACCATGTCATTGAGCTTGGCGACGATGGCGGGCGGCAGGTCCTTGGGGCCGGCCAGCGCATACCAGGCCGTGACGTCGAAGCCGGGCGCCACTGTTTCCGCCAGGGTGGGAACATCGGGATACTGCGCGAAGCGTTCCCGGGTCGTCACGGCCAGCGGCTTGACCTTGCCTTCGGCGATGTAGGTGCTCATGCCGGCCAATGCCGTCATGATGACGGGAACCTCGCCGCCGATCACCGCCAACGCCGGAGCGCCGCCGCCCTTGTAGGCCACGTGGTTCAGGCGCACGCCGGTGCGCGCCTGCAGCAACGTGGCGGCCAGGTGCATGCCGCTGCCTATGCCGCCGGAACCGTAGTCGATTTTCTCCGGCTGTAGGCGGGCCGCGTCGATGAGTTCGCGCATCGAGCCGTAGCCGGCGGCGGGATTGGCGATCACGGCGTAAGGACTCTGGGCCACGATGGAGATCATGGTGAAGTCCTTGACGGGATCGTAGCCCAGGGACTTGTAGAGACCGGGCGCGGACGCGTGGCCGGAGGCCATCAGGTAAAGGATGTATCCGTCCGACGGGCTGCGCGCGACGAAACGCGCGGCAATGGTGCCGCCGGCGCCGGGCTTGCCTTCGACGATGGCCGGCTCGCCGAAGCGGTCATTGAACTGCGCGGCGAGCAGACGGGCGAAATTGTCGATGGGACCGGCGGGCGCGAAGCCATGGATGATCCGCACCGGGCGGTTCGGCCATGAGTCCGCGCTTTGCGCGGCGGCCGGCGTGAAACAGGCTTGCAGGGCGGCAAGCGTGGCAATGCCCAGTATCTTTTTCATGTTCGAAGAGTCCTGTACGCGTGAAACGACTGCGGCGGCTGAGACATGGGGCAGGATGCGATTCCTGCCGAGGTCTACAGCCGCCATGCGAGGCGCTCGTATGGAAAGGATCGGTCAGACGAGGCGGATGGTGGCTGCCTGCCGGCCCACGCGCTCCTGCGCTTGAACCAGGCGCTTTTTCAGCGCGGGCCAGTCTACTCCCAGCATCTTGCCGTGGCGCTTGCGCGCCTGGCCGGCGATCCACACGCTGTCGATGTCGGCCGTGCAGGCAAAGGTGACTACGCGGTCGGCGAGGCTGCCCGCCATCCCGAAGCCGATGCGGTCCGTGCTCAGCAACAGCAGGTCCGCGCGTTTGCCTACGCTGATCGTGCCGACGGTGTCGCCCAGCCGCACGGACTTGGCGCCCAGGCCGGTGGCGAAATCCAGGATGTAGTCGGAGGAACAGGCCTTCATGACATCGCGGACTTCGGGATCCAGGTACAGGTTCCAGTAGGTGGCGCGGATATGCTCGAAGTAGTCGCTGGGCAAGGCCAGGGAGATATCGATACCCATGCCGGTGGCCACGCCCGCCCGGCGCGAACGGCCATGCACGGAAGGTCCCTTGTCGGCGGACATGACGTACGGAAACTCGCCCATGGCCGTGGCGCAAATCATGCCGCCCGTGTCCCGCAGCATGGCCAGTTCTTCGTCGGTCAGGCGGTTGGCGTGGGTGGCCTGATAGTCCGGTCCGAGCAGGCCGGCATCGTGCAGGTCGCCGATGCCGGAGTCCCGGTGTCCCATGAAGCCGGCCGCGTGCGGCGCTTCCGGTTTGTGGATGTGGGCGGCCAGCATGCCGACGCCCATGCCGCGGGCCCGTGTCCATTCAGCGCGGATGTCGTCCAGCGAACTGCCGTTGTTGCCGCTGGGCGCCAGCGCCAGCTGCAAGGGCGCGGAGCTGTCGGAGAAAAGCTCCTGTTGCAGGCGCTCGGCGGTCCGCCAATGCGTCTCGCTGGTCTTGGCGATGCGTTGGCCGTCGGCCTGGGCCAGCGGCACCGTGTCGCCGGGACCGTAGGACGAGGACACGCCCAGCTGAAAGCCGAACCAGCCGGCGATGCCGGAATCCTTGAGGCCCTGGGCGGCGGCGAGGGCGCGGTCCTCGGTGGGCTGGCCGTGGGCGAAGTCGAAAATCGTGGTGACGCCGGAGTTGATCGCTTCCAGTCCGCCGACGAGTTCAGCCAGGTAATTGTCCTCGGGCGTCATGCAGACGATGGTCCGCATCTTCCACTTCTGGTAGTTGCTGGCGTACTCGGCTGGCCGGGATTTCACCAGCCGGCCCATGTCGATGATCTCCCATACGTGGCGATGCGCATCGATCAGCCCAGGCATCAGGATCATGCCGCTGGCGTCGATGATTTCGGCGTCCTGCGCCTGCAGGTCCGGGCCTATCGCGGCGATGCGGTCATCTTCGATCAGGACGTCGCCCTGCAGCTCTCCGAGCTTCGCATCCATGCTCAGGATGCCGGCATTCTTTATCAGTGTTCTTGCCATGTCTTCCATGTCTCCTTTTGGGAGCACAGATTCTGTCAGCTTCCCTCACGCGGATAAATCCAGGCCTGGGAAACAATGGCTTTCCAATAGCAAAAGAATGCGCCGTGTCAGGCTGTTCCCGCCACCAACTCATCGAACAGCAGATCGCCGCCCATCTGCCCGCCCTTGAGCATCAGCTCGATGCCGTCGGTCGCGGGGTCGTCGCTGCGCGTCAGGCTGACCGTCACGCCGGGCGCCAGCACGCAGCGGAACGCCAGGCCCCAGACGCCCAGGGCCAACGTCGCCTGGCTGGACGTGTCGCCGCCGGCGATGCCGATGCGCGACAGGGGCGCGCCGGCCTGCGCGCTGGCGCGCACGATGTCCGCCACCAGTTGGCCGGTGGCGCGGGCGGTCGCGGCGGTCTGATGGGGGGCAAGGGGCTGGGCGGGCCGGTCGGTGTGCGCCAGCACGTTGCGCCCCTGGGCCAGCGTGGCGGCGGCCAACTGGGCTTGTTGCGCGGCATAGGCCGGGTCTTGCAAGAGCCGTTCCGCCTGCAGCGGCTGGCGCTGGTACTGGCGGCACGCGGCGATCTGCCTGGCCGTGACCGGAGACAGGCTGCCGGCGACCACCAGCACCGGGCCCGAGGCCGCTTGCAGCGGCGCGGCCGTGGCGTTTGCGTCGCCGGCCGGCATGGCGCGGGCCAGCGCCTGCTGCACGCTGCTGGGGCCGACCGTCAGCAGGGGCAGGCAGGCCGCCGCGCGCCAGATGAGGCGGCCGATGATGGCCAGGTGTTCTTCGTCGATCAGGTCCAGCAGCAGCGGTCCGTCGGTGCTGTCGATGACCTGGTTCATCCAGTCGTCCAGCAGCGGCGCATCCGCCGCCCGCCGCAGTCGCGGGTAGGCCGTGTGCGGCAAGGAGCGGATGTCCAGCAAACCTTGCGCCGCCAGGTGCAGGCGCAGGTCGGCTTCGTGCATGGGGGTGACGGGATGCGCGCTCATGACCGGATGGCGGTCGATGCGGTGGATCTCGGGCGCGGAGCCCGCGCGCGCGAACAGCTGGGCGAAGCTGCAATAGCGGCCGATGCTGGGCTGCCCGCCGACGATGGGCACCAGCGGATTGGGCATGTGGCGGCGCAGCTCGCGCACGGCGGCGCCGATGCTGCCCACGTGCGGTGCGCTGTCGAAGGTGGAGCAGCACTTGTAGTGCAGCACGCGCACGCCCGCGCCGGCCATGTAGCGGCCCACGGCATGCAGTTCGGCCTGCATGTCGGCCGGCGCCATGCCGCGCGCCGCGCCGGCGATGCCGATGGCGTCCAGCGGTCCGGCGCGCCGCAACTGCTCCCGCGTTGGCACGCCCAGGAACAGCAAGCTGCGCAGGCCGGCGCGCGCGGTTTCGGCCAGCGTGTCGGTGGCGCCTGTGAAGTCGTCGCCATACCAGCCCAGCCGCGGCCGTGTTTCTTGCTGCGCCGCTGCGCTCATGCGCGTCCGCCGAAGAATTCGATGGCGCGCCGCAGTTCCGGCGCGTTGCGCGCGTAGTCTTCCAGCCGCTCGCCGTCGCGCATGGCCTGCCAGGCCTGGCGGATGCTGAGCACGCCCGCGGCGGGCCCGTCCGGGTGGGCGAGGATGCCGCCGCCGGACATGAATAGCAGGTCGTCGCTGCGCACGGCGGCCCAGGTGGCGGGCACGGTGCCGGCCCATTGGCCGGACGAAAACGCGGGCATGACGGGATCGTCGATCCCGGGGGTCAGCGAGGCCAGGCAGTCGCGCGCGGACTCCACGACTTCGGCGTCTTCCTGGGCGAACTTGCCTTGCAGGCCGTGCACGTGCATATGGTCCACGCCGGCCAGCCGCCACAACGTCTGGTAGGCCTGGAAGCCCACGCCCAGCATGGGGTGGCGCGACAGCGCGCCATGGCCGTTGCGGTGGCCGTGCAGCGCCAGCGGGGTGCTGCGGCGCAAGGTCTGGATGGCCGAGTAGCCGCAATGGTTCAGGCTGGCCATGACGCAGGTGCCGCCTTCGCGTTCGATCAGGTCGGCGTGGCGGCGCATGGCGTCGGTCTCGTCGCTGATGTTGAACGCCACCATGACCTGCCGCCCGGTGCGTTCGCGGTGCGCGCGCACCACCGCCATGACGGCGGCGACGCGCTGGGCCAGCGGCGCGTGGGCGGGGTTGGCGCAGACCTCGTCGTCCTTGATGAAGTCCACGCCCGCGGCGCACAACTGCGCCGCCAGATGCGCGGTCTGCTCGGGCGACAGGCCGACGTTGGGCTTGATGATGGTGCCTACCAGCGGACCGTGCGCCACGCCGGTCAGTTGCCGCGTGCCGGCGATGCCCACGCGCGGCATGTCGAACTGGGCGCGGTAGTTGGCCGGCAGGTCCATGCTTTCCAGGCGCAGCCCGGTGACTTCGCCCAGGTCGTAAAGGTTGCCGCCTACCGTGGCCGCCAGCGTCGGCAGGTTGGCGCCGACGTTGGCGACGGGGAAGGCGATGCGCACGCGGGCGCGCTGGTAGCGGCCGGGCATGCCGCCGGGCTGTCGCGCCAGCCAGGCGTTGGGCAGGCTGGGCGCGGACGCGGATTCCAGGGGCTCGATGGACTCGATGCGCGCGCGGGCGCGGGCCCGCAGTTCATCGGTCTCGCCCTGCACCCGCGTGAAGGTGCCGCAGGATTGCTCGCCAGCCATGACCTCCGCGACCTTTGCGGGGTCCAGCGGGGTTTCGATCAGGTAGGTGGCGGTAAACGATTGGGAATTCATGGCGGCGGTGGCGGGTAAGGGTCAGATCCGGTTCAGGTCGGGAAAGGGGCGCACGGGATCCTTGCCGTCCCAATCCCGGGCGCTGTCGCGGATCAGGTCGAACAGGCGGCCCTTGGGGCCGGCGACTTCGGACAGCTCGATCACGGTGCCGGGGTGGTATTCGGTGTCGAAGTAGATGAAGCGGCCTTTCTCGCCCACTTCGCCGCTCATCTTGGGCTTGAAGCCCTGCGCCAGCAGGCGCTCCAGGTCGGCGTCGTAGCTTTCGGTCCAGTACGCCACGTGCTGCAGCCCGGTGCGGCCGGCCTGCAGGAAGTCGCGGTACATGGAGGGCACGTCGTTGCGGGTCTGGATCAGTTCGACCTGCACGAAGCCCGAGTTGGCCAGCGCCACCGAGTTGTGCGGCTCGTGGCTTTCGCCGTCGTACTGGTAGTTGACGATGGGCACGCGCGGGTTGTAGTACCAGGGGCCCACGCCCAGCGTGGCGCTCCAGTAGTCCATGGCGGCTTCGATGTCGTGCACCACATAACCGAGTTGGCGGATTTCGCCCAGAAAACGACTCATGATGGATTCTTTGCGGGAAGAGGTTTGAGGATGTCGGGAGGAAGCGGCCCCGTTGGGGCCGCGGATCTCACAGGAAACCGATGGAGAACCAGGGGAAGGCGGCGACGATCACCAGGCCCACCAGCAGCGCGGCGACGTAGCCCCAGATAGGGCCTATGCCTTCGTTGGGATCGACCCGGCTGATGGCGCAGGCGCCGTAGTAGCCCACGCCGAAGGGCGGCGCGAACAGGCCTATGCCCATGGCGAAGATCACCACCATGGCGTAGTGCACCTCGTGCACGCCGGCCTGCGCCGCGATCGGGAACAGCAGCGGGCCGAACAGCACGATGGCGGGGATGCCTTCCAGCACGCTGCCCAGGATGATGAAGGCCACGATGGACACGGCCAGGAAACCGTAGCTGCCGCCGGGCATGCCGGCCATCAGCTTCGCCAGGTCGCCGGAGAAGCCGGACTGCGTCAGCGCCCAGGCCATGGCCGTGGCGCAGCCCACGATCAGCATGATGGCGCCGGACAGCGAGGCGGTCTCGATCAGCATGGGCTTCAACCTGGCCCAGTCGAAGCGCCGGTAGATCAGCAGGCCGACCAGGGCCGAGTACACGATGCCTATGGTCGAGACCTCGGTGGCGGTGGCCACGCCTTCGACCACCGCGGCGCGGATCACGAAGGGCAGGGCCACGGCGGGCAGGGCGATGACGAAGAAGCGTCCGATCTCGCGGGGGCTGAAGCGCTGCGCCAGGCTCAGGTCTTCCTTGCGGTAGCGCCACCACACCACCGAGCACAGGGCCAGGCCCAGCACCACGGCCGGCAGCAGCCCGCCCGTGAAGAGCGCGGCGATGGACACGCCGGTCACCGAGCCGATGGTGATGAGCACGATGGACGGTGGAATGGTCTCGGTCTGCGCGCCGGTGGCCGACAGCAGCGCCACCAGGTCGCCGGGCTTGGCGCCGCGTTTCTGCATTTCCGGGAACAGCACGGGCGCGATGGCCGCCATGTCGGCGATCTTGGAGCCCGAAATGCCGGACACCAGGTACATGGCGCCGATCAGCACATAGGACAGCCCGCCGCGCACGTGGCCCAGCAGGCTGGCCAGGAACTGGATCATTGCGCGCGCCATGCCGGTCATCTCGATCAGCGAGCCCAGGAAGATGAAGAGCGGCACCGCCAGCAGCATCAGGTGCGACATGCCTTCGTCCAGCCGTCCCACCATCACCACCATGGGGGTGTTGGTGGTCAGGGCCAGGTAGGAGAACGTGGCCAGCGCGAACGAGAACGCGATGGGCACGCCCGAGAACACGGTCGCGGCGACGATGCCCACGAAGAAGATCAGCAGGTTCAGCTTGCCCAGCGTGGCAAAGAGGGGCTGCGCCACCCAGAACAGCGCGACGACCGCCGCGGCTCCCGCCAGCGCCGCCAGCATCTGCGGCGCGGTCTGCGTGCGCAGGAGGCGCAGCAGCGCCACCACCGTCATCAGCCCCATGCCCACCGGAATCGCGGCGGCGCGCCAGGCGTTGCTGAGTTCCAGCGCGGGCGTGATGATGAAGTGCTCTTCATGCGCGTATTCCACGGCGGGCGCCAGGATCAGCGCCAGGAAGGCCAGCGAGGCGGCCAGCGCCAGCGTTTCCAGCTGGGCGCGGCGCGCGGGGCTGACGTTGTTGACCAGCGCCGTCATCCGCATGTGTTCGCCCCGCCGCAGGGCGACCACCGCGCCCAGCATGGACAGCCACAGGAACAGGATGGACGCCAGCTCGTCGGACCAGACCAGCGGGCTGTGGAAGGCGTAGCGCGCGACGACGCCCGCGAACAGCACGGCGATCTCGACCAGCACGATGGCCGCGGCCACGTGCTCGACCACGCTGCCCAGCAGCGCGTCGAGCGCGCCGGCGGCGCGGCGCAGAGGGTGGGCCGGCAGCGCCTGCGGCGCGGCGTGGGGAGCGGACAGGGAGGACATGGCGCGTCCTCAGGCCAGCTTGCCTACGGCCTGCTCCAGCAGGGTCCAGGCCTCGTTGCCGAAGCGGCCCTGCCATTCCTTGTAGAAGCCGGCCGCGCGCAATTGCTCGCGGAAGCTGTCGGCCGACGGCTGGTTGAACAGCAACCCCTTGCCCTCCAGGTCCGACTGCACCGAGGCGTTGAGCTTCTTGATGTCTTCGCGCTGGGCCAGGCCGGCCTCGTTGATGCCGCGCGCCACGACGGTCTTCAGGTCCTGCGGCAGGCCTTCCCACATGCGGCCGTTGGCGATGAACCAGTAGCCGTCCCAGATGTGGTTGGTGAGCGAGCAGTATTTCTGCACTTCGTACAGCTTGGCCACCTGGATGATGGGCAGCGGGTTTTCCTGCGCGTCCACCACCTTGGTCTGCAGCGAGGAATAGACCTCGCTGAACTGCAGGCTGGCGGGGGCGGCGCCCAGGCCCTTGAACATCGAGATCGGCAGCGAGCTGACCGGCACGCGGATCTTCAGCCCTTCCATGTCGGCGGCGGACTTGACCGGCGCCTTGCTGCTGGTGGTCTGGCGGAAACCGTTGTCCCACATCTTTTCGAAGGCGTAGAGGCGGCGCTGCGCGATGGCGGCGCGCACATGCGCGCCAAGCGCGCCGTCCATGGCGCTCCAGACCTGGCCATAGTCCTTGAAGGCGAAGCCCACGGCATTGATCGCCGCGACCGGCACCAGGGTCGCGATGACCAGTGCGGACGGGGTGAAGAAGTCGATGCCGCCCGAGCGCACCTGGGCCAGCATGTCGGTGTCCCCGCCCAGCTGGTTGTTCGGGAAGATCTTGATGTCCACGCGGCCGTTGCTTTCCTTGAGGATGCGTTCGGCGGCTTCCTGGGCGCGAATGTTCAGCGGGTGCGTGACCGGCAGGTTGTTGCCGTACTTGAGCGTGTAGTCGGCGGCGCGGGCGATCAGCGGGAAGCCCGAGGTCAGGGCGACGGCGGGAACCGCGCAAAGGCGGCGCAGGGCGCTACGGCGTGTCAGCAGCTTCATGGTTGTCTCCATAATCTTGGTTATGATGTTTTTTGATGTGCCACAACAGCGCCAGTACCATGCGGCAGACTGGACAATAGTGAATCGTTGCCAATATCGTCAAACCTGATTAATGATGGATTTTGATGTGAATCGAATGCCTCCCGAACGCAGGCTGGCGCGCCTGGCCGATGTGGCGGAACGCGCCGGAGTGTCCACCGCCACGGCCGACCGGGTCCTGAACCGCAGGCCGGGCGTGCGCGCCAGCACCGCCCAGAAAGTCTTCAAGGCGGCCATCGAACTGGACTATCTGCCGGAGCAGGAGGTCCGCGCGGCCGCGGCGCCCGAACCCTTGCGGCTGGTGTTCCTGCTGCCGCGCGGCAGCAACCGCTACCTGCGCATGCTGGGCGATACCGTCAGCTATGCGCAGGAGCACTTCGGGCCGCTCAACGCCAGGTGCCAGGTCGAGTACGTGGAGAGCTTCAATCCGGACGCGCTCGCCCAGGCCCTGGCCAAGCACGGCAAGCGCGCCGACGGCATCGCCTTCATGGCGCTGGAGCACCCGGCGGTGCGCGAGGCCGTCAACCTGCTGGCGCAGCAGGGCGTGCCTACGGTGACGCTGATCTCTGACTTGGCCAACAGCGCCCGCGCGGCCTATGTGGGCCTGGACAACCGCGCCGCCGGCCGCACCGCGGGCTATCTGATCGCCCGCTTCATCGGCACGCGCGCGGCGCACGTGGCGCTGATCGCCGGGTCGCGCCACTATCGCGCCCACGAAGAGCGCGAAGGCGGCTTTTTGCAGCTGTACGCCGAACAGTTCCAGGCCATGCAGGTGGTGGACCTGCGCGAAGGCTACGACGACGCGCAGCGCAACTACGAGCAGACCCGCCAGTTGCTGGAGCAGTATCCGCAGCTGGCCGGCATCTACAACATCGGCGGCGCCTCCGATGGCGTGGCGCGCGCGTTGAAGGAGGCCGGGCAGCAGCATCGGGTGGTCTTCATCGGCCACGGCCTCACGCCCGACACCCGCGCGTTGCTGATCGACGGCACCATGGACGCGGTCATCACGCAAAGCCCGATGGAGGCGCTGATGAGCTGCGTGCGCATCTTCTGCAACCTGCGCGACAAGCGCAGCCCGATGAACGGCGTGGAGCTGGCGCGCAGCCAGGTGATCTTCCGGGAAAACCTGCCCTAGGCGGAAAGGTCGGGAGTAACCCTGACTGCCGGGGCGTTATGCAAACTATGCATGAGGCCTGCGGGCGCGGTCCCTATACTGCCTCGCATTCACTCTGACGGCGCGGCGGTTGCAATGGATCTACGTTGGTTCCAGGATTTCCTGACCCTGGCGGAATGCGGGCAGTTCACCGCGGCGGCCGAACTGCGGCATGTGTCGCAGTCGGCGTTCAGCCGGCGCATCCAGTCCCTGGAGACCTGGGCTGGCGCCGCGCTGATCGACCGCGGCTGCTTTCCCTTGCGGCTGACGGCGGCGGGCGAGCAGTTCCGTTCCAACGCCGCCGAGATCGTGCGCAAGGTGGTGGATGCGCGCGGCGAGGCCGGAGTCACCGGCCATGACGGCGCAGTCCTCAGGGTCGCCATGCCGCATTGCCTGGCGACCTCGCACTTCCCGGGCTGGTGCGTCCGCTGGAAGGAAGCGAGCGGGGTCGAGTCGCTGCGTCTGCATGTAGGCAATGTGCATGATTCCGTCGAGTGGCTGGCGGCTGGCGTGGTGGACCTGCTGGTGTGTTTTCGCCACGCCGCCGAAGACATACAGCTGGACCCGCAAGCCTATATGCGGACCGGCATGGAGCCCGACTTCCTACGCCTGTTCCGCCCCGCCGCCATGCCGGTGGACGAGACGGCGCTGTACGCCGCCGATTCCCAGGCGCGCTATCCCTATGTGTCGCATGCCCAGGGCGCTTATTTCCGGCGCCTGGTCGACCTGTCTTGCGGCGACCTGCTGCAGCGTCCCGTCCTGCAGCGCGTCTGCGAAACCGATTTCGTCGATGGCGCCCGCACGCTGGTCAGCGCCGGGGTCGGTCTGGCGTGGCTGCCCGAGTCCAGCGCCCGGGTGTCGGTGGACGCCGGGCAGATCGCCGCGATCAAGGACCGGCGCTGCGCCGTCCCGATGCAGATCTGCATGTATGCGCGCCGCCAGGGACCGGCCCAGGAGCCGGTGGAGCGCGTGTTCAACCTCTATACCCAACGTTGACTGGCCGCGCCCGCCACTCCCGCCACGGCCGGGAGACGGGCGCGCTCGGCGGCGAGTCCTGTGCAGCACCCCACAAGTACATGAATCCCAAGGAGAAAAGCATGGCACTTTCCATCAAGACATTGATCGCGGCATTGGCGATTGCGATGGCGGGCCCGGCCGCGGCCCAGCAACTGGACGGCACGCTGAAGAAGGTCGCCGACACCGGCGCGATCACCATCGGCCACCGCGAGACCTCGATTCCGTTTTCCTACTATGACGGCAACCAGAAGCCTGTCGGCTACTCCATCGACATCTGCAATCGCATCGTCAGCGCGGTGCAGGCCCGTCTGAAGCGCAGCGACATCCAGGTGAAGTACCTGCCCGTCACCTCCGCCACGCGCATTCCGCTGATGGGCAACGGCACCATAGACCTGGAGTGCGCCTCGACCTCCAACACGCTGGACCGCCAGCAGCAGGTGGCGTTCTCGGTCACGACCTTCGTCACCGGCAACCGGTTCCTCAGCCAGAAGTCGTCCAAATTGCGCTCCATCGACGACCTGAAGGGCAAGGTCGTGGCTTCGACCTCCGGGACCGCGAACATCCGTCAGATCAACGAACTGAACGAAACGCGGGGCTTGGGCATGCGCGTCGTGCCCGTGAAGGAGCACGCGGAAGGCTTTCTGATGGTGGAAACCGGCCGCGCCGCCGCCTTCGTGATGGACGACATCCTGCTGTACGGCCTGATCGCCAACGCCAAACAGCCGGACCGCTACGAGGTGTCCGACGAGTCGCTGTCGATCGAGCCCTACGCCATCATGCTGCGCCGCGACGATCCGCAATTCAAGGCGCTGGTGGACGACACCATCAAGGCGCTCTATGCCAGCGGCGAGTTCCAGGCCTTGTACGACCGCTGGTACCGCAGCCCGCTGCCGCCCAAGGGCATCAACCTGAACGTGGCCATGAGCGAGGCGCTCAAGCGCGTGGTCGCCACCCCCACCGATTCGGGCGATCCGGCCGCCTACCGCTAGGCCCGGAACCTGCCGCAATACGCCGATGCGCGGCCCCGCCCCGGGGGCTGGGACCGCGCGCGGCCTGATCATCGAGAAAAGCATGGCATATCAATGGAATTGGGGCGTGCTGCTGGCCCCGTCGCCCGATGGCGGGCACACCTATCTGCAAACCCTGCTGGACGGGTTGAGCGTGACGGTCAAGACGGCGGCGCTGGCATGGCTGATCGCGCTGGCGCTGGGCCTGGCGGTCGGGGTGGCGCGCACGCTGCCGTATCGCGGGGCGCGCGCGGCGGCGGCAGTCTACGTGGAAGTGTTCCGGAACATCCCGCTGATCGTGCAGATGTTCCTGTGGTACTTCGTCTTGCCGGAGCTGCTGCCGACGGCGGCCGGCGACTGGATCAAGCAGTTGCGCGACGCGTCCTTTTACACGGCGGCGCTGGCCATCGGCATGTACATGTCGGCGCGCATCGGCGAACAGCTGCGCGCAGGGATCGAGGCCCTGCCCAAGGGGCAACGCAACGCGGGCCTGGCGCTGGGCCTGACCTTGCCCCAGCTGTACTGGCACGTGCTGTTGCCGAATGCGCTGCGCACGGTCCTGCCCACCATGACGTCGGACTGCCTGAACACCATCAAGAACACCTCGGTGGCGCTGACCATCGGGCTGGCGGAACTGACCGCCCAGGCCCATGCGATGCAGGAGTTTTCGTTCCAGGTGTTCGAGGCGTTCCTGACCGCGACCATGGCCTATCTGGCGCTCAACCTGATTGTGATCGTGGTGATGCGGGCGCTTGAGTACAAGCTGCGGATTCCGGGGCGCGCAGCCGGCGGGCGCGTGGCGAAGGGGGGCAGGGCATGACGGATTTCGACCTGCAAGCCATCATCGACGCGTTGCCGTACCTGATCCTGTCGGGCCTGCGCTTTACCCTGCTGCTGACCTTCACGTCGACCGTGGGCGGCGTGCTGCTGGGCACCTTGCTGGCGATTGCGCGGCTGTATGGCGGCCGCCTGCTGGCCTGGCCCGCCACGGTGTACGTGAACCTGTTCCGCTCGCTGCCGCTGGTGCTGGTGATCTTCCTGATCTACTTCATCCTGCCGTATGCGCTGCAGGCGGTCACGGGGGCTGAGCGGCCCATCGTGCTGGGCGCGATGGGGTCGGCGTTCATCACTTTCATCCTGTTCGAGGCCGCGTACTTTTCCGAGATCATCCGGGCCGGGGTGGGGAGCGTGGGGCCAGGCCAGTATGCCGCCGGCAGCGCCCTGGGCCTCACGCACGCGCAGGTGCTGCGCAAGGTGATCCTGCCGCAGGCGTTTCGCAACATGCTGCCGGTGCTGTTGACCCAGGTGATCGTCATCTTCCAGGAAACGGCGCTGGTCTACGTCCTGTCCCTCACGGACTTCCTTGGGGCCGCGACCAAGATCGCGCAGCGCGACAACCGCCTGGTCGAGATGTACATGCTGGTGGCGCTGGTGTTTTTCGTGATCTCGTTCACCGCTTCGCGCGGCGTGCGGGCGTTGCGCGCCCGGATCGGGGCCTGAAGCTGTTTCCATGAGGAGTCTACATACATGATCGAGATCGAACAGGTCGGCAAGCGCTACGGCGATCTGCCGGTGCTCAAGCAATGCTCGCTGCGGGTGCAGCGCGGCGAGGTGGTGGTGGTCTGCGGGCCGTCCGGATCGGGCAAGTCCACGCTGATCAAATGCGTGAACCGGCTGGAACCCTTCGATTCGGGCCGCATCGTGGTGGACGGCACCGACGTCGGCGCGCCCGGCACGGATCTGCCCAAGCTGCGCGCCCGCGTCGGCATGGTGTTCCAGCATTTCGAGCTGTTCCCGCATCTGACGGTGCTGGAGAACGTCTGCCTGGGGCAGGTCAGCGTGCTGGGCCGCAGCCGCGCGCAGGCGCTGGAGAAGGCGGCCGCGCTGCTGGAGCGCGTCGGCGTGGCGGCGCATGGCGCCAAGCACCCGGGACAGCTTTCGGGCGGCCAGCAGCAGCGGGTCGCGATTGCGCGGGCGTTGGCCATGGACCCGGTGGTGATGTTGTTCGACGAGCCGACCTCGGCGCTGGATCCGGAAATGATCGGCGAAGTGCTGGACGTGATGACGGGGCTGGCGCGCGATGGCATGACCATGATGGTCGTCACGCATGAAATGGGCTTCGCGCGGCGCGTGGCCGACCGCGTCGTGTTCATGGAGTCCGGAGAGATCGTCGACGACGCCAGCGCCGAGGCGTTCTTCGGCAACGCCGCGTCGGCGCGCTCGCGCGCTTTCCTGTCCCGCATCATCAGCCACTGATTTCCCTTACCCACACGAACTTCCATGTCCTCCATTTTCCATATCAACGGCAGTCTTGTTCCGGCCGAGCAGGCCGTCATCCCGGCGCTGGACCGGGGCTTTCTTTTCGGCGACGGCGTCTATGAGGTGATCGCGGTGATCGACGGCATGCTGCTGGAGTTCGAGCGGCACGCCGCCCGCCTGGCGCGCAGCCTGGCCGAAGTCGGCATCCGCAATCCGCTGCCGCGCGACACGCTGCTGGCGCGTTGCCGCGAACTGGTGCTGCGCAACGGCTTGCGCGAAGGGTCTGTCTATGTGCAGGTGACGCGCGGCACGGACAGCAAGCGCGACTTCGCCTTTCCCGCCGACGTCGAGCCCACCGTGATGATGTACGTCAGCGAGAAGTCCTTGCGCGTGAATCCGCTGGCGGAATCTGGCGTGCGGGTGGCAAGCGTGCCCGACATGCGCTGGCAGCGGCGCGACATCAAGAGCGTGTCCTTGATCGCCCAGGTGCTGGCCAAGCAGGCGGCGCAGGCCTCGGGCGCGTTCGAGGCGCTGATGGTCGATGCCGATGGCGTGGTGACGGAGGGCTCCTCGTCGAGCGCGCTGCTGGTCGATGCGGAAGGACGGATCGTGGTGCGGCCTTTGTCGCGCGAGATACTGCCGGGCTGCACGCGCGCCGCGGTGCTGGCGCTGGCCGCCAAGCGCGGGGTGGCGGTGGAAGAGCGCAAGTTCACACTGGACGAATGCCGGCGGGCGACGGAGCTGGTGTTGACGTCGGCATTGCACTTCGTGCTGCCGGTCATCGAACTGGACGGCCAGCCCATCGGCACGGGCCGGCCCGGACCCGTGTGCCGCGAGCTGCGGCAGCTCTACATGGAATATGCCCTGGCCTCGGCGCTATAGCGGCGCGCGAGCCATGGCGGGCGTATGATTCCGCATAAGGGCTCGCACCCCGTCCGGCAATGGCCGGCACGCCATTGCCTACCTCGTCGTAGGGTTGCTCTACATCGGCCGCCTGGGCCATTCCGCGGGCGGCCGTGAAGGCGTTGCGCCATGGATCGCTTCCCGTCCGCTGTCCGCCTGAATGGCCCGGACCGGCCCAAGCCAGGCATCAAGGTCCGGTCACCGGCGCGTCACCACGATCTCCAGGTATTCGCTGGGTACCACCATCGTGCCATCGCCAGAGCGGTTATACCGGTCTATCTGCACCATGAGATCGCTGGTCAGCGCGGCTTGCGCCGCCGTATCCAACGCGCCGAACGCCTTGAGCAAGGGGCCGTAGTAGGTCTTGAAGACCTGCAGCCAGTGTTCCGGAGAGCGGTAGCGGAACACGAAGTGACGGGGCTCGGCCTGGATCGACGAGGCGTGCGGACCGAACATTTCGTCGATGCGCGCCCGGGTGCCCCACAGGGCAGGGGACTTGACGCCGGCGGGCGGCGGCAGATGCTTGCCTATGGTCTTGAAGACCTGGCCGATGAAACCGTCAGGCGTCCAGTTGGCCAGGCCGATCTTGCCGCCGGCGCGGCAGACGCGGATCAGTTCGGCGGCCGCCTGGTCCTGGTCAGGGGTGAACATCACGCCGAAGGTCGAGACGACCGCGTCGAATCCGCCATCCGGGAACGGCAGGGCTTCGGCATCGGCCTCCTGGAACTCGATCTTCAAGTGTTCGGCGGCGGCGCGTTCGCGGCCGCGTCCGAGCAGCGCCGGCACATAGTCGGTCGAGACCACGTCGCACCAGCGGCGGGCGGCGGCCAGCGAGGCATTGCCGTTGCCGGCGGCCACATCAAGCACCTTCTGTCCGGCGCGGACATCCAGCGATTCGCACAGCTGTTCTCCTACGATCTGCAGCGTGGTGCCGACAATGGCATAGTCCCCGGAAGCCCAGGTGCCCTGCTGGCGTGTCTTCAAGGCGGCCAGGTCGGGCTGCGCGGAATCGCGCACGGGGCTGGTGGCGAGGGAGGAAATGGACATGGTCTGTCTCCGTTAAAGCTCTGTGTATGCGGCAGCGCGCGATACCGGCCTGCCGGGGAATCGCAACCGGTGTCGCGCAGGCTTGCGCGCACCGTGCTTCCCGGAATCCAAGTTAAGAGCCGGCCATGGAGGCGGGCGTGGTAGCCGGCGTGGAATCGGCCGAGGGTTCGGCCGGCCCCAAGCCGCCGGCCGGTTCCGTCCCCGGCGAGGTCCGGCTGCGCCTGCTCGGACCCATGGCGATCAGCCGGACGGGCGCCACCCTGTCGCTGCCGCCGTCGCGCAAGCTGCGCGCACTGATCGCCTATCTGGCGCTTGCGCCGCATCCCGTGCAGCGCGCGCATCTGTGCGAGCTGCTGTGGGACATTCCGAACGATCCGCGCGGCGAGTTGCGCTGGTGCCTCAGCAAGGCCCGCGCGCTGCTGGACGAGCCCGGCCGGCGCAGGGTGGAGACAGCGCAGGACACGGTCAGGCTGGACCTGGCCGACTGCCATGTCGACGCCATCGAAATCGGCGGCGCGATGCAGCAGGGCATCGGCCAGCGGGACTGCGGGCGGCTGCAAGCGCTGGCCGCGCTGTTTGCGGGTGATTTCCTCGAGGGCCTGGAGATCGACCGCAACCCCATTTTCAACAACTGGCTGACCGCGCAACGCCGGCGCTTGAGGGCCTGCCATGCCGCGGTCCTGGAGCATCTGGCGGCCAGTCTTCCGGCGGCGTCGGGCGAGACCTTCGCCTGCCTGGACAAGTGGCTGCAGCTCGTCCCGTTCGACCGGCGCGCGCACGAGATGCTGCTGGGCTTGCTGGCGCAGCGCGGCCAGTGGCGCGAAGGCGAGGAGCATCTGGCCGCGGCGGTGCGCGCCTTCGAGGCGGACGGGCTGGACTGGCGGCCCTTGCGCGACGCGTGGCGGGAGTTGAGGGGGCGCGCCGGCCAGGCGCCGCGGCTCGAGGCCGCGCCAGCAGAGACGTCCGATGGGCCATCCATGGACGCCCGGGACCGTGCGGGCCGCGCCTCGATCGCCGTGATGCCGTTCGCGGACCGCTCGGCGCAGGCCGGCGTGCGGGGCGGGCTGGCCGATGGCCTGGCCTACGACATCATCACGCGGCTGGCCAAGCTGCGCAGCCTGTTCGTCATCGCCCAAGGCACGGTTTTCGCCCTGGACCAGCGCAACGTGGGCCCGGACGAGGCCGGCCGCACGCTCAACGTGGACTATGTCGTGAGCGGGTCGCTGCAGCGCCGGGACAAGCGCATCGCCGTGAGCGTGGAACTCGTGGAGTCCAGGACCGCGCGCATCGTCTGGGCGGACGTCTACGACCGGGAACTGGACGACGCCTTTCTGGCCCTGGACGAAATCGGCAACCGGATCGTGGCCGCCATCGACCTCGAAATCGAGGCCGCCGAGCGCAACCGCGCCATCCTGAGGCCGCCGAACTCCCTGGACGCCTGGCAGGCCCATCACTGCGGCCTGTGGCATATGTACCGTTTCAACCGGGCCGACAACGAGCAGGCGCGGCACTTCTTCGAGACGGCCTTGCGGCTCGATCCAACGTTTTCGCGGGCCTATGCGGGCCTGTCGTTCACCCATTGGCAGGACGCGTTCCAGCGTTGGGGCGAGCAGGCGCCGGCCATCGATCTGGCGTTCGAGGCCGCTGGCCAGGGCCTGATCGCCGACGACCGCGACCCGGCCGCGCACTGGGCCATGGGCCGGGCGCTATGGCTGCGCGGCAACCAGGACCAGTCCTTGGCCGAACTGGCGCGCGCCGTGGACCTGAGCCCCAATTTCGCCCTGGCGCATTACACCCTGGGCTTCGTCAATTGCCAGTCGGGCGACGCCGAGGCGGCGATAGGCTCGTCCGACCACTCGCGCGACCTCAGTCCCTATGACCCGCTGCTGTTCGGCATGCTGGCCGTGCGCGCGCTGGCGCTGGTGCGCCTGGGCCGGTTCGAGGAAGCCGCCGGCTGGGCGCTGAAGGCGGCGGCCCGCCCCAACGCCCACGTGCACATCCTGGCGATCGCGGCCTGCTGCCTGGCGATAGCCGGCAAGGACGATGAAACCTCCGGCCTGCTGGCCGCGATCCGCAAGACGCATCCCTCGTACCGCGTGGACGACTTCCTGGCGGCTTTCCGCCTGGCCGGGGATGCCGAGGCGCTGTTCCGGGCGGGCGCCCGGCGCATCGGGCTGGGCTGAGCCGGCGGCGGCGCGTCTCAGGCGATCTCCACCGCGTCGCCGTTCAAGCGCGCCCGCCAGGTCCGCAGCCGCTGTTCCGGGTACTGCACGCACGCGCCGTCGGCAAGCCGGAAGTGCTGCTTGTAGAGCGGCGAGGCCACGACAAGTTCACCGCCCACGTGGCCGACGAGGCCGCGGCCGATGACGTTGGCGCCGGACTTGGGGTCGCGGTTCTCCATGGCGTAGACGCCGTTGCCGGCGGCTTGCGGCACGTAGAAGAGGGCGATCTGCGCGCCATCCACCAGCGCCACCACGCCGGAATTGGGCACCAGATCCTGGCGCCGGCATACCGGCCGCCAGTCTTGGGGTTCGCGGATCAGGGCGTCCATCAGGCAATCTCCTCGGCGATGGCGATGACGCGCGCGGGAGCGGGCCGGGGCTGGCCGCGTTCCTGCACGAACTGGATGTCGGGGTCGGCGCCGCGATCGTTGACGAAGGTGCGGAAGCGCTTGAGCTTTTCCGGGTCGTTCAGCGCGTTGGCCCATTCGCATTCGTAGCGGTCGACCACCAGCTGCATCTGCGCCTCCAGCTCCGCGCACAGGCCCAGGCTGTCCTCCAGCACCACCTGCTTCAGATAGTCCAGGCCGCCTTCCAGCGATTCGCGCCAGACCGAGGTGCGCTGCAGCTTGTCGGCGGTGCGGATGTAGAACATCAAGAGGCGGTCTATGGTGCGGATGAGGGCGGCGTCGTCCAGGTCGGTAGCGAACAGCTCCGCATGGCGCGGGCGCATGCCGCCGTTGCCGCAGACGTAGAGGTTCCAGCCGTTTTCGGTGGCGATGACGCCGATGTCCTTGCTTTGCGCCTCGGCGCATTCGCGGGTGCAGCCGGAGACGGCGAACTTCAGCTTGTGCGGCGAGCGCAGGCCCTTGTAGCGGTGCTCGATGTCCAGCGCCATCTTGACGCTGTCCTGCACGCCGTAGCGGCACCAGGTGCTGCCGACGCAGGACTTCACGGTGCGGGTGGACTTGCCGTAGGCATGGCCGGTCTCGAAGCCGGCGGCGATCAGTTCCGCCCAGATGTCCGGCAGTTCATGCAGCTGCGCGCCGAACAGGTCGATGCGCTGGCCGCCCGTGATCTTGGTGTACAGCTGGTACTTCTTGGCAACCGCGCCGATCGCGATCAGGCCGTCGGGCGTGATCTCGCCCGCGGGGATGCGCGGCACCACCGAATAGGTGCCATTCTTCTGCATGTTCGCCATGAAGGTGTCGTTGGTGTCCTGCAGCGGCACCAGGTGGGGGTCCTGGATCGGGCGGTTCCAGCAAGAGGCCAGGATGGAGCCCACCGCGGGTTTGCAGATGTCGCAACCCTGCTGGCCGCGTCCGTGGCTGGCCAGAAGCTCGTCGAAGGATTCGATGCCGTTGACGCGCACGATGGCGTAGAGCTCCTGGCGGGTGTGGGGGAAGTGCTCGCACAGGCTCTTGTCCACGGCCACGCCGCGGCTGGCCAGTTCGTGTTCGACCACCTGCTTCAGCAGGCTGGCGCAGCCGCCGCAGCCGGAAGCCGCCTTGGTGCAGCCCTTGACCGCGGCCAGGTCGGCACAGCCGCCGTCGATCGCGGCGCAGACCGCGCCCTTGCTCACGTTGTGGCAGGAACAGAGGGTGGCGGCGGCGGGCAGCGCATCCACGCCCAGGAGCGGCGCGCCCTGGCCCAGCGGCAGGATCAGGCTGGCCGGGTCCGCGGGCGGCGCAATGCCGTTCTGCACGTATTGCAGCAAGGTGTCGTAATAGCTGTTGTCACCCACCAGCACCGCGCCCAGCACGCGCTTGCCGTCGGCCGACACCACCAGGCGGCGGTAGCCGGCGCCGGCTTCGTCGATGTAGCGGTAGCTGCGCGCGCCGGGCGTGGCGCCGTGGGCGTCGCCGATCGAACCCACGTCCACGCCCAGCAGCTTGAGCTTGGTGGACATGTCGGCGCCGCTGAACGGCTGCTCGCCGCTGCCGCAAAGCGTAGCCGCCACCGTGCGCGCCATCTGGTAGCCGGGCGCCACCAGCCCGAACACGCTGCCGTTCCAGGCCGCGCATTCGCCGATGGCGTAGATGTGCTCGTCGCTGCTGCGGCATTGGTCGTCGATGGCCACGCCGCCGCGCTCGGCCAGCGCCAGCCCGGCCTTGCGCGCCAGCGCGACCTGCGGCCGGATGCCGGCCGAGAACACGATCAGGTCGGTTTCCAGCGGCGCGCCTTCGGCAAAGCGCATGCGGTAGCGGTACTGCGTGCCGGGCTTGATGTCCTGGGTGGCGCGCGACAGGTGCACGCCCACGCCCAGCGCCTCGATGCGCGCCTTGAGCGCCGCGCCGCCTTGTTCGTCCAGCTGCACCGGCATCAGGCGCGGCGCGAATTCGACCACGTGCGCCTCCAGGTTCAGCGACTTCAGCGCATGGGCGGCTTCCAGCCCCAGCAGGCCCCCGCCTACCACCACGCCGCGGCGCGCGCCGTGCGCGGCCTCGCGGATCAGGTCCAGGTCGTCGAGCGTGCGGTACACCAGGCGCGATGCGCCTTCCGCGCCCGCGATCGGCGGCACGAAGGGGTAGGAGCCCGTGGCGAGTATCAGCTTGTCGTAGGCGCTGCGGCCGCGCGCGGTCACGACCTCGCGCTGGCGGCGGTCGATCTCCAGCACCGGCGCGCCCAGGTGCAGGGTCACGCCTTCCTGTTCATACAGCGCCGCAGCGCCCAGCGCCATCGATTCCGCGTCGCGCCCGTTCAGGTATTCGGACAGGTGCACGCGGTCGTAGGCGCGGCGGCTTTCCTCGCCGTAGACGTGGATGCGGTAGCGCGCGAGCGCGCCGCCGGCGATGAGTTGCTCGACGCAATGGTGGCCCACCATGCCGTTGCCGATGACGACGAGGGTCTGCAGAGAATCGGATGAGGCCGCTAGTTTCATGGGATGTCCCCGGGCTTGGGTATTCGGGTTTCAGAAAGCGCAAAGGCGCCCTGGACCTTGCGGTCGGGGCGCCATTGCCGTTACTGCTCTAGTTGTCTCGCCGGCCTTGCGGCCCGCGCATGAACCATCAAGCAAAGTCCATGCCAGGGATGCCGGCGGCCATCGGCGCGGATTGGCGCGCCGGGAGCGTCATAGGGAAAGCGGTCTCAGGAAGGCGTTGGCGGCCGCGTCGCGCGCCGCGCCGCCGAAACCGGCGTGCATCAAGGCGGTGCATATTCCTGTGCGGCGCCGCACCCGTTTGGCGCAGCGCGCCGGTCTAGGCAAACGCCGCCTGGACGGCGGCGAAGGCAGCGGCGACCAGGGGATCCTCGCGGCGGGCGGCCTGGGTGATGAAGGCGAGTTCGGCCTGGATCGCCAGGCCCTTGACCAGCACCAGCCCGCTGGCCTGGGACTCGCGCAGCGCGATGGAGTCGCGCGCCAGCGACAGGCCCACGCCCGAGCGCACCAGGTCCAGCATCGAGGCTTCCTGGTCCACTTCGGCCACGGCGTTGGGCGCGACGCCCAGCGCGTCGAATTTGTCCGACAGCAGCCGGTGGTGCACCGAGTCCGGCGGCGTCCAGATCCAGGGCAGGGCGGCGATCGCCGCCCAATCGCGGCCGGCCACCTGCGCGCCCCAGCCTTTGGGCGCCACGACGAAATAGGCGAAGGAGGCGAGCGGCAGCGCTTCGAGCCCGGCGGGCGCCGCGTCGCGCCCTTGCGGGCCGAGGGAAAAACCCACGTCCAGTTCGCCCGCGCGCACCTGTTTCGCCACCGATCCGGACATGCCGTGGCGCAAGGTGGGGCGGATCTTGGGATAGTGCTCGACCAGGTATTGCAGGGTGGCGCCCAGGCGCAGGAATTCCGGATCGAGGATGGTGCCGATGCGCAGATCGCCCTGGACGGTGTCGCGCAGCGCGCCCAGGGCGCGCTGAAAGTCGTCGAGCGCGTCCAGGATGCGCTGCGCCGAGGGCAGCAGCGCGCGGCCGTCGGCGTTGGGCGCCAGGCCTTGCGCCGTGCGCGAGAACAAAGTCAGGTCCAGCGATTCCTGGAAGTTCTTCAACTGCAGGCTGAGCGCGGGCTGGGTCAGGTGCAGATGCTCGGCCGCGCGCGTCAGGTTGCCCTCGCGGGCGACGGCGGCAAAGGTGCGGATGTGCTTCAGGTCCATGGGGCGGTTCCCGGAGTAAGCGGCCAGCGTTGAAAGGGGCCAAGCATTATTTAAGTTGCTTATAAACCGTTTTTCAACAATTCATTGGACAGTTGCGCGCCGCTGGGCGAGAGTCACGGTAGATGCCCGGCGCGCCGGGTCGGCTCACCCAATCCGGGGGCACACGGCCCCGGCAAGAAGATAAGAAGAGCTTATGGAGACATACGACTACATCATCGTGGGCGCGGGTTCGGCCGGCTGCGTGCTGGCCAACCGCCTGAGCCGCGACCCTGCCGTGCAGGTGCTGCTGCTGGAGGCGGGCGGGAACGACAACTACCACTGGATCCATATCCCGGTGGGCTACCTGCATTGCATCGGCAATCCCCGCACGGACTGGATGTACCGGACCGCGGCGGAACCCGGCCTGGGCGGCCGTTCCCTGATCTACCCGCGCGGCCGCGTGCTGGGCGGCAGTTCATCGATCAACGGCATGATCTACATGCGCGGCCAGCGCCAGGACTACGAGGACTGGGCCGAACTGTCCGGCGACCCGGCCTGGGGCTGGGACCAGGTGCTGCCGGTGTTCAAGCGCAGCGAGGACTACCACCGCGGCGCGGACGAATTCCATGGCGCAGGCGGCGAATGGCGGGTGGAGTCGCAGCGCCTGCGCTGGGACATCCTGGAAGCCTTTGCCGGCGCCGCCGAGCAGGAGGGCATCCCGCGGGTGCAGGACTTCAACCGCGGCGACAACTTCGGCTGCGGCTACTTCGAAGTGAACCAGCGCGGCGGCTGGCGCTGGAATACCTCCAAGGCGTTCCTGCGGCCGGTGCAAAAGCGCGCGAACCTGCGCGTGTTGACGGGCGCGCAGGCCGAGCGGCTGGTGTTCGAGGGCAAGCGCTGCGTCGGCGTGCAGCTGCGCCGCAACGGGCAGGACATCGCCGTGCGCGCGCGCCGCGAGGTGGTGCTGGCGGCCGGCGCCGTCAACACGCCGCACCTGCTGGAACTCTCCGGCGTGGGCGAGCCCGAGCGGCTGCGCGAAAGCGGCATCGCCTTGAGCCATGCGCTGCCCGGCGTGGGCGAGAACCTGCAGGATCACCTGCAGCTGCGCGTCATTATCCAGGTGCAGGGCGTGAAGACGCTGAACCGCATCGCCTCCACCTGGTTGGGCAAGGCCGGCATCGGCCTGGAGTACCTGCTCAAACGCAGCGGGCCGATGAGCATGGCGCCGTCGCAGCTGGGCGCATTCGCCAAGTCCGATCCGGGACAGGCGCGCGCCAACGTCGAATTCCATGTGCAGCCCTTGTCGCTGGGCGCTTTTGGCGAACCGTTGCACGGCTTTGACGCCTTCACGGCCAGCGTCTGCAATCTGCGGCCGACCTCGCGCGGCAGCGTGCATGCGCAGGGGCCGCAAGGCGCGCCTGTCATCACGCCCAATTACCTCAGCACCGATGAGGACCTGCGCGTGGCAGCGGACTCGATCCGCCTGGTGCGGCGGATCGCGGCGGCGCCGGCCTTGCAGCGCTACCAGCCGCAGGAATGGCTGCCGGGGCCGGCGTTCCAGACGGACGCCGAGCTGAGGGAGGCGGCCGGCAAGATCGGCACGACTATCTTCCATCCGGTGGGCACCTGCGCCATGGGGCGCGACGCGGACGGCGGGGCCGTGGTGGACGCGCGGCTGCGCGTCCACGGCCTGGAGGGCCTGCGCATCGCCGACGCCTCGGTGATGCCTTTGATCACGTCGGGCAACACTAATTCGCCGACCATCATGATCGCGGAGCGGGCCGCCGACATGATCCGCGAGGACGCCGCAGGGCGCTGAATCGACCGCGGGCGTGGCAGAAAAGAAAGCCGCCCTTGAAGGGCGGCTTTCTGGCGATGGCATCATCGCGCTCAGCGCAGCGAACGGTACATCTCCTGGCGTTGCGGGTGGGTCAGCATCACTTGCCAGAGCTGGCCCTCGCGCGAGCGGAAGAAGCCGGCGCAACACATCAGGTAGTACTTCCACATGCGGTAGAAGCGGTTGCCGTAGCGCGATTCCAGTCCGGGCCAGGCGCGCTCGAAGTTGTCCCACCAGGCCATCAGGGTGCGGTCGTAGTCGTTGCCGAAGTTATGCCAGTCTTCAATGATGAAGCGGCCTTCCACGGCGGTGGCGATCTCGCGGGCCGACGGCAGTTTGCCGTTGGGGAACACGTAGCGGTCGATCCAAGGATCGGTGCTCTGGCTGGTGGCGGCGATGCCGATGGTGTGCAGCAGGAACACGCCGTCCGGCGCCATCAGGCGCTGCACGTTGCTGAAGTAGGTGTCGTAGTTCTTGGGGCCGACGTGCTCGAACATGCCTACCGAAACCACCTTGTCGAAACTGCCCTGCAGGTCGCGGTAATCCTGCAGCAGCAGTTGCACGGGCAGGCCCTGGACCCTTTCCTGCGCCAGCGCCAGCTGCTCCTTGGACACGGTCACGCCGGTGACCTTGACGCCATAGCGTTCGGCGGCAAAGCGCGCCAGCCCGCCCCAGCCGCAGCCGATGTCCAGCAGCGTCTCGCCTTCGCGCAGCTGCAGCTTGCGGCAGATCATCTCCAGCTTGGCCAGTTGCGCCTCTTCCAGCGTCTGGGCGTTTTCCCAGTAGGCGCAGGAATAGATCATGCGGCTGTCCAGCATGGCCTCGAACACGTCGTTGCCCGCGTCGTAGTGCTGTTCGCCGACCTCGAAGGCGCGGTGCTTGGATTGCAGATTGAACAGCTTGTGGCGCAGGTGCTCGGCGATCAGCTTGACGCGCGCCAGGCCCAGCGCCGCCGACCCCATGTCGGCGCGCAGCAGGCGGGTGAACAGCTCGTCGAGCTGGTCGCAGTCCCATTCGCCGTCCATGTAGGATTCGCCCAGGCCCAGCGACCAGCTGGCGAAGACGCGCTCGTACATATGCTTGTCATGAACCTGTATGTCCCAGGGGCGGTTGCCGTTGATGCGGACATCGGCCCGGGCCAGGATGTCCTGGAGCACTTTGGGCGGTTCGGGGGGAGGGG